>Ga0065711_1031983_pt1 | contig 28265 bp, 15 predicted proteins | sample Hoacrofraction12_FD_59098 | JGI IMG/M metagenome (GOLD analysis project Ga0065711, IMG submission 59098) | Hoatzin crop microbial communities from Cojedes, Venezuela - Epithelial fraction 12 v2 (version 2) | ecosystem: Host-associated > Birds > Digestive system > Esophagus > Crop | place... | reverse complement strand
GAGGGTGACGGAGCACTGGAACAGGCTGCCCAGGGAGGTTATGGAGTCTCCTTCTCTGGAGATATTCAAGACCCGCCTGGACAAGGTCCTCTGCAGCCTGCTGTAGGCAGGGAGGTTGGACTAGATGACCCACAGAAGTCCCTTCCAACCCCAACCATTCTGTGATTCTGTGACACTGCTGCACTTCATCCCACCAGGGTCTGGGCATCCTTAACTTCTACACTTAGGAAGCTGAAGCTTATGAAAAACCCAAAGCTGGTGCTTCACGCCTTCGTGATCCTAGATGATTTTCCTGTCTCCTTTTATCAGGTCACATATTTGGAGACAATGGATTTCCTAATTAATGTTGACAGCTAAATTTAGAATAGTTAATTAGTGGAGGCACCAGACTCACAGCCTGGGCACAGGTTCAAGGTTTGGAGGACACTGGTGTAGTGCGATTACAATGTTCCCATCAGGCAATAATGCCTGCTGCTGTGAGCAGAAATATGAGCAAGAAATTGATTGTGAGGTGGGCTGTGTATTCTGAGCTGAATTAGAAGGTGAATGATGTCAATAAGGTCAATAATCTCCCCATAAAATAGCAACGAGGGAACTGATTCTTGGAGCTGCCCAAAATTTCTTCACTAGACAGTGTGATTTGGGGTGTTAGGTGATTCTGAAAATCAGGTTATTTCAGTTACTTTTTTTGAATCTTATTTTTTATTTACCTTCTCAACAGAAGCAAAATCCACTCAAACAGCCGTGTTATACAATTGGCTGTATAATTTATCTGTATTATATATACAGCAATTTTTTTTCCTATTAACAAGCTCAACATTAAAGAAATGAATACCCCAGGGAGAATAAATTAAAACAAAAGCATCCAGAGAAGACAAAACCTGTAAAAAGCAGATGGTACCACATAAAATGCCATCAATTTTTATGCATCTATGTAAAAAGGCTGAGATGTTCCCAGCCTTGACATAAATTCTACCCATCAACCCCATCAAGATATCACAACTGTATTAATGATCGCAACAAATGATTTTCGACTCACCAATCCAAAAACATCACACTCACCTAAGCAAAGAGGCTAGGAGGAATTGTGCATATTCATACATAACAGTAAGCTGTCAGTGGACTTTATAGCTCTTTATACCAAATGTAGACTTTTAAGTTGATGACCTTGCTCATGTTTTCTACCTCTGTTGCCATTGATCTTTCTTCCTTATATCTGGTCTATATATGGGAACCAATGGTTCAAGCAGGTTGAGCAAAGAGGAAGAAGCTTAAGCTTCAGCTTAACAACAAATCTTTAAGAAGCTTTTGCTTTTCACCATACAAATCATTTGTTTCAGAAGCCATCTGCCACAGTCTGCACCTTAATCTGGATTCTCTGTTTCTGAATCCTGTGTTTTAATCACAGAAAAAGTAAATCTAATTAGCTTGGGCAGAAGAATGTATTAACACACTAAATATATGGCCAAAATCAGGTTCATGTACCCCCATATCAGAATTAGTGACTGAGACTGAATTCCAGTGTGCTGAGAAGAGTTCCAGTGCTCAAAATCACATTCTGGTACATCAAAAGCTGGAGCTGATATACCTTGCAACTATCCAGCCCAAAATTAACACTGCTGGGCTATATCATAGCATGACTTCAAAAGCATTTAAAACTGAAATCTCCAGTAAACACTCAAGAGAAAGATGCTCATGGGTTTAGAATTAGCAGTTAATGACAACTTGCTCCCAGAGGTAAAGCTTGTGAAAGGAAATGGACTACAGCATTTAGCATAAAATTAACAGTATGGAAAATAAAATATGCTCACACATTCTGCAAAAACAGAGAGTCTCTAAGTGCGAACTCCAAAATCTTACTGAGAAAGATAATTGTCAAGTAACTGGACACCATAGGGGCTACACTAACTGTTCTCCATTACGATTTGAGTCAGTAAGATCTTTGTACTGTTAGAAAGACAGTATGGTTCAGTTCATCTGGTGTGATTTATGGACACCATTAGCTTAAAATCAAAGAAAAGAAAACTTTCTTCTATTGTTTCCATATTCTTAGCTGCAGCAGTTTTACAGTAGTTTGTGTATAGTCAGCTCCACTTGTCCCCTGTATAAGTAGATATTTCTATTATTGCTGTGATTCAAAGTCCTGTAATAGAGATAAAGGCCTTTTTAAGAATATAGCTTTCCACAATTGAAGCTGAAGACCCATACAGTGCACATAATATTTTCTATTTAGACTTTTAAAAGACGAGAAAAGCACTCCTATATCATCAAACTTTTTTTTTTCTTTCTGTGGAGCTGATGTCATCAACTTCATTTATTTTGTTACCAAGTCCTGCTGCACACAGGTATTATTCCAGGTATACAGGGATTTCTTTCTCTCTATAAATAGAAAACAAACTTTCATCACGTGAAAAACCGGTAAGAGAATAATCAGAATCTCAGCTATTTTTAATAGACGGAGGAACTGCTGAGTTCCCTAAGTGTCCCCTAAGCAGAGATGCTCCATGAAAAAATAGAGACATTTCAAAAGAAAGTTGACAATAGGTGTTTAATATCACAGTCTGACCACATGACTGGATTAGTCTGCAACATATTTAGGGCACCAAATCCCAGGTTTTTACTCAGTTTTGATTCAAGTGAAATAAGTGGCCATTTTTCCTACGTCAATTTGCCCTCCATCATGTATTACGTGCGCAAACAGGAGAACATGTTCACATACCTAGTTGCACGTCTGACTTTTTGAAAACTAGTCCTTAAACAATTTGCCCAAGGACACAGAATGAATCAATGAGTCATGTAAATCATAATTTACTGCCATTTCCATTTTGGTCACTGCAGCTTTTTTATATGCAATACTCCAGTCATAGTACAATAACAGCAACCTAACATTATGTTAGATTACAGTACACCTAATTTTATTTTCTGTCGTCTGTCATCCATCTGTGAAGTTCTAATGTCTTATTCTCATCACATTTAAAACAGAAAACTTACATCTCTCTCTGTAATGTAATTATAGCTCTCTTATCATTCCCTCCAGTATAATGTCACAAGGATTTTTCTTCTGCTTCATGTACAATTTAATTTCCTTTTTGATTGGCATTGTGTAGTATTGTGTTTGTCAGGAATCTCCACATTTACATTTTTATACCTACATGTGTTTTCAGAGCAAGAAAAATTAAAAGCCAGTGAAGTGACTAATCCAAATATTATTTGACTGGGAGATCCTTAGGTCTCAGACTCTGTCTTTCCAGACATCACTATTGTATCTCCCTGACCTCAAAACCCTAAAAACATCCATGACCCTGGCTGTTTCCTCAGTAGGTACATGGTGAATTAGACTTGCCTTGCTTTCTTTTCTGCACCAAGTCAGCCACATCCTAGTACCGTATATCATACAGGCTTGATAAGCTATCCTTATATTAAGTTTTATATCAAAGTTAATCTATATATAGAAGGCAAAATTCAAAACATACTGAGTTAAAATCTGCTAAACTCCAGACGTAGTAGTGTTTCATATGCAACACAAAATGATGCATCCTGTATTATTGCAAAACTCAAACAAAACTGTGGAGATCAGACTTCAATACCATGTTTCTCCCAAAAAAGCCATTTGATTGTCTTTCGGTTGAAACTTTGCAGAGCAAAAGGTATTTCTTATAAAGGACATTAAGGATCCTTTCTTTCCAGCTTAGTTCTGGAGTTTCACATGGTATTAGCTGTCATTATGATAGGGTGAAACTTGAATTGCTAAGGGTGAGGGTTTTCCAGGGTTGGCTTAAGCCCTGTCTCTCTCAACTGCTTAGTGGAGGCCTGTATCTGGCTCTGTGGGCTGAACAGGTGGGGGTGGGACACTTGGTATCATGACAGAGTGTTTAAAGGCTAGTTTATGCGTCACAAGTTTGATACCTATTTCCTTAATCAGAGAATCAGAGAATCACATGTTGGAAAAGACCTCTAAGATCATCAAGTCCAACCATCCACCCAATAGCACCATGCCTACTAAACCTTATCCTGAAGCGCCACGTCTACACGTTTTTTAAACACCTCCAGGGAAGGGGAATCAACCACCTCCCTGGGCAGCCTATTCCAATGTCTGACTACTCTTTCAGTAAAGAAATTTTTCCTAATATCCAATCTAAACCTCCCCTGATGCAACTTGAGGCCATTGTGTCTCGTCCTATTGCTAGTTACCTCGGAGAAGAGACCAACACCTGCCTCACTACAACCTCCTTTCAGGTAGTTGTAGAGAGCAAGAAGGTCCCCCCTCAGCCTCCTCTAGGCTAAACAGCCCCAGCTTCCTCAGCCGCTCCTCCTAAGACTTGTTCTCCAGATCCTTCACCAGCCTCATTGCCCTTCTCTGGACACGCTCCAACACCTCAATGTCTTTCTTGTAGTGAGGGGCCCAAAACCGAACACAGTACTCGAGATGCGGCCTCACCAGTGCCGAGTACAGGGGCATGATCACCTCCCTACTCCTGCTGGCCATACTATTCCTGATACAAGCCAGGATGCCGCTGGCCTTCTTGCTCACCTGGACACACTGCTGGCTCATGTTCAGCCGGCTGTCGACCAACACCCCCAGGTCCTTTTCTGCCAGGCAGCTTTCCAGCCACTCTTCCCCAAGCCTGTAGCATTGCATGGGGTTGTTGTGACCCAAGTGCAGGACCCAGCATTTGGCCTTGTCGAACCTCATATAGTTGGCCTTGGCCCGTTGATCCAGCCTGTCCAGATCCCTCTGCAGAACCTTCCTACCCTCAAGCAGATCGACACTCCCACCCAACTTGATGTCATCTGCAAACTTACTGAGGGAGAACTCAATCTCCTCATCAGATCATTGATAAAGATGTTAAACAAGACCGGACCCAAAACTGAGCCCTGGGGAACATCACTCGTGACTGGGCGCTAGCTGGATTTAACTCCATTCACCACCACTCTCTGCACTCGACCATTCAACCAGTTCTTCATCCAGCGGAGAGTACACCCATCCAAACCATGGGCAGCTTGTTTCTACAGGAGGATGCTGTGGGGAACAGTGTCAAAGGCCTTACTAAAGACCAGGTAGATAACATCCGCAGCCTTTCCTTCATCTACTAGGCGGATCACCTGGTGTTTCTGCTGTTTCAGCCAGAGCCATCACGTCCGGTGAGGATCATAGCTTGAGATGGTCAGGAAACTGTAGTGAAATGTAGCTAATTCCCCACAGTTACAAGTAACAGGGACAAGGATCAGCTGAGTCAGTGTGCCAAGAATCTGCCTTTTGACTGAAGGCATCTAATTTGACAGGGAGGCAACTAAGTCTTTGGCTGGGCCTGAGCATCCAAGACAAAGGACCATCTTTTGTGTCTTGTTCCATCTGGGAGTCAATAGCAGTCACAGTGGGTTCAGGGTGAAAAAGGGCTTTTTCTTAGATGCCTTAAAGATACTGTCTCCATTATCATACACACTCTTATGATCCTGTGATTATTATTCTCATTTATGTTTTACTTCACTAGTGTGGTTTCAGTCTAGTGATCTTTTGCATGTTATTTCAATAATGCAAATATGGAAGAAAACCAATAGAACTTAAAAGACAGAAACCAACTTCTGTCAACAGGTTCTCTAGGTGAAGCATGACCGATGCCCTTGTCATATCTGGATGCTAATGTGTAATGCTAGTTTTTGAGTGAACAAAGAAATCTGACATCTATTTTTAACCCTAAGAAAATGGAAAGCAAGAATAGTAATGCTGTCCACAGCTCCCTAAAAGAATGAGGTAATTAAAGTAATTTCTGTTTCATTAACATAGCTATTGAGTGTTTCTTTTTATTTTGTTTGCTAGCCAGGTGAGGCACTAGATTTGAGTAGAATACCTACAGCTGATAAGAGAGAAGAAAGCGAGAGAACCTATTTTTACTAATGAAATGCAAACCATTGAACTGAATAATTAATGCAGTGCAGTCTGATTTCTTAGTCCAGAACATCAGGTTTTATATCTTGTGTAAAATCCGAAACTTATCCAACTTTCATTTTGAAAATGAATACGAGTGTTAATTGTAGGTTGTAGATTTCATAACTGGATGAAATTCCAGCATATTTGTACGGAAAAACAAAACATTAATATTCTGTAATTCAAAATGTAATTAGTTTTCTAGAACCTAAAGAAAGGCTTACTTATATAAGTAATGAAAGAATTTAAGTTCCTGGAGTCAAATTTATAATGTGGTGGGTGTGTGCATTTGCATGCAACTATAATTTAAAGTCTGTTTTATGGAAGATAAGTAAGAGAATTTTGATTATTTTCAAACCGAAAAAAAATTAGTACAAGGAAAAAAATAGAAGAGATCTTATTTATTATTTTCTTCTATGGAAGACATTCATAACAAGAAGTTCTCTTTTAAAATAGTGATGCTGTAGATGGTAATTTAAGAAAAAGCACATAATTTTCTTATGCATTAAAGTATAGAGTAATTCAACAATTCCTAGTCAAGCATGTTAAAGTGGCTGTGTGGCAGCAGTGTAATCCATGGTATAGAAGCTAATTACATTGAGTCTCAAATTTCCCCAAAAGTAGAGAACTTCTGGGTGACCTGGTACTGCTGCAGTGACTTTTACCACATCTGCATACACAGAGTTCCGTATGTGTTTTAGGTAGACAAGAACGGGCTATTATATCAGTATGCATTTACCTGCTGATCACTGTCTAAAGGCTCCTGGCAATGAGGGTAAATTAGGGTCAGCTTTTGCTCCTTCTTCTTTGTGAATGCAACTGTACAAAGACTGCATGTCTCAACAGTGAGAGGATGCATAGGGCACATTGTGTCTTGTTTTTGCTTTTCCTTACCTGGTCTCTAGATCAGGACCAAAGAGTAAAAATGTCACTCACAAGATACAATGTGATGGCCTCGCTTAAGGAAAGAGGAGCAGATCATGGACTTACACCTGAGGGCACCTGGCAAATACTACTCTTCAAAGGATCAGGACCAAATACTGTTCTCAGTATATCTCTTGCAAAGAGTAGAGATAGATCAGTGGTAATTCTGGGCTTCGTAATTCTGGGGTTAGTAGAGAACGGGGCTCTGGAAAGTGACCTTTCTTTTGGTCTCACAAGTCCAAGATGCGGCTATGTGGGAGATATGTTGGTTTAGTTTAATTAAACATGCTGTGGGAACTGTGTGATTACCGGACCAATAACTAATGCTATCTCCATGTAGCAGAGTTCAGTTTCAGGGCTAGACAGGTCTTTTTCTCCTTATCATTTCTTCTCATTCCCACTTCGCTGCTCTTCGAGTTTAACATGGGGACAGAAACCAAGCAGAAGAGAGCAGGGGGAAGATGCCTGAAAGTCCAGCCCTTGTGCTGAGATCCACTGGAATTTCCTCTTCCTCTTCTCTCAACTTTTCACAATGCCCTATTTGACTCTAACTGAAAAGTTCCTATTCATAGTTAAGTGGAGGCAAATTCCTGTAGTTCTCTGGCCCATGTCACTCTCCTCCTTGGGTTGAGCTGCCTGTGATCCAGGGCCAATTCCGATTCAGCACAGCTGCATAATCTTGGCTTATACTCCTAGGTAGACTGTTAGGTTGAGAGAGCTGAGAGAAAGCACATAGACTGGAGCCACAGGAGGTAAGAAAGGTAAAACTGCAGACAGAGGTGAGATTGTTGAAATGATGACAGGCAGCAGTTCAAAGATTCAAGAGGGAAGATGTTGACATGAAGTGATATAAAATCCTAAAAGAGGAAACAAAGCATAGGAAGCTGCCAGCTCAGCAACATCAAGGGTCAGCCCACTCCAAGGAGCAATGGAGACTGACCCTTCTCCATCTGGCTGATGGCTGCTTGTCCAGCAAAGACTCACTGGGTGTGGCAAGCCTATTAATGCCTAGCCTAGTAGTCCTCATCAGTCCTAGCTAGTTATTATGTCTATTAGGAAACAAAGAACTGTGGATTATCTTCACACGTGGCAAAAGTTGCCTGATCAAACCTGAGAGGGTAATGGAGGACGTTTGCCCCCAGCTTCATCTTCATTTTCCCCCAAAGCTGTCTTGCTAGAGATACTTATTTGTCAAAAGCCTGCTTTTCTACTCCAAACACAGACTGCTCATTTGGGTTTGAGCAACAGACTTTGACTGTTCAGTTACACTTACAGAGAAATAAGGCATCATTTTGCCTTCCTAGCCTCTTGACTAACTCCTTTCCTTGTTTACATGTACTTCAGGCATGACTATGATGTAAGTATTTCTATATGATCCCCTAGTTAAAACAGTACTAGAGAATACTCAAGCAGTAACCCCAGCGTAATAGTGCCAAAACTGAGATAAAATAGTTTTCTATTTCAACACACATCCAAAGATTTCCCAGCTTCATTTCCCACCTACATTTTTAAATGACATATTTACAGAGAGCCTGCAAAACAGGGTCAATCTCTTTGCTAGATTTTCACTATAGAGGAAACTTAGCACTAATACACTCAATGCTTTCTACTTCTTTTTTTTTAAACAACAAAATATCATTTTGTTAATATGAATTTAGCTGTGAATGTCATTCAAGCTGGTATTCCAGTGATCAAGAATGATCACAGATGTCAGATTGTTGATGTGGATAAACAGGAATTTCACATATACTTTAGGTACCTAAGGCAATTGAACCTGATTTTTAGTGAAGATAACAAGTCCACTCAATCTTTGTTGGAGTAGAAAAAGCATAAAGAAGGGAACAGGTCTGATGTCAATCCTGTCACTTGTCAGCAAATAAAATAAGTACACACTTGTCACTTCACTTCCTGAGAGAAGGCATAATCCGTGCTTGTTAATGGATTACTAAAAAGTGCCCCTTCCACTTTGCAACCTTTACACCTCACTCATCTGTAAAAATGAGAATGCTAAGAGTAGATAGGAGCACAGCCTGTGAAATTGCTCTCATCCATCTTACTCTTTAATGGATAGGCAACAAAATATACATACAAGATGTACACAGTATTGTGTTCAAAATACTGTATCATTTACAAAATTTCACCTGATAAGGCACTGAACATGTTATAAATGACTGCTGAAGGCATGTGAATAGATGGGCCTGCAGGGATTTGTGATAGATTTCCTCTACTTCTTTTCATGAGAAGTAGTGTATATAATCTGAATCCCTAAGACTACTTTCTTTGCAGACCATTGTCAGCAGTCTTGAAGATTCTGTGGATTTGAATAGTGACCTGGAAAGGTGCCTTTGGAAAGCACACCATTAAAAGCCAGTTGAGATGGCACAGAATTCTCACTAATCACATCAGGGTTTCTTAGCCTTCATGGAAAGGTGTCATCTGCTTATGTGGGTATGGAATGAGGAATTTAAATGTTGTTATTTTACACATTCAGCTACAGGAAAGCTGCCAGTAGTATTTAAAGAAAAATACGTAGGATAATTACTTGGTGCTATTTGTTCCAGAGACTTCATTCAAGACTGGTAACTATCATTCACATTTCTAAAAGGAGAATTAAAGTACAGCCTAGCTTCTCTCCTTTCTTTTTGAAATTGTTAGGTTTTGAAATTAGTTTCCAGTTAACTACCGAGGAGAAGCCTCCTTTAAGTATAGAGGAAAATTTCTGGTGTATTGGATACTGAGTCAAAAAGTTAGAAGTCTAGGTTTTATATCAAGTTTTCTTAGACAATGACATCCTTCACAAAACAAAAACTACAAACACACAACAAAACAAAAAAACAAACCACAAACCCACCCTCATTCACACAGTAAGCTGTCTTATGAACTTGATCCAAAACCTTCACTGGAAACAATAAAGACCTCCTGTTTCATGGTATTTCTACATGACTTTTGCAGACAGACCTTCATCCTGAGCTCCTCTTCCAAAAGCAGTTTAGCTACTTCAGCTTGGAGCTAATAAACCCACTAACACATTGACCTGGTTTCTGGCTTAGAGGTGGCCTACACAGAACTGATTCAGAGCCTGGTCAGCTTTGTGTTCATGGATATACATATAAAAGCATCTGACCTAACTTTGAAACACTTGAAACCAGAATTCCTGACATAAAATCACAGGTATAATCTTGCTCCTGCTTTAAGCAGGGCAGCAACACACCTACTCTGTGGAAGGTGTTGGTTATAAACTAACAAAACACAGGTATGGATAGTCTTCAATACCTTCCCACAGCTCCCACTAGTACCATGCTTTTTCACCTTTGCATCATTTGATTCTTCTTTTCCATGATTTTTTTCCAGTTTACCTTTCAGTGTGTAAATACTCAGATATTCGCAACAGCTGTTTTTCTACCTAGAATTTGAAGCAACAGATACGTGGAGGTGCCACCTAGAAAAGCCAGCACTTCCATGTAATACCTGTTACACATGGAAACTAGTTCCTGGGGAGATTGCTGAGACGAAGCCAATCAACGTATCTTGAGCAGGTGTGTCCAAAGATCAGCAGGCTACATGATGGGGGAAGTATTTCTATGTAGTAATGTTGGGTAAGGAATAGTCTTAGTTCTGCTGATTAAGAGAAACTAGAAATTATTGGAGGTACTTTCACCTTCCACCCTGGCTAGGGTATACTGTGAGCTCGGCACATGCTACAGAAAGTGGTGAGCCTGTGATCAGTGTTTACAAGTTACTGTGATAATGTCACTCCAATTTTTTAGCTGCTGTGCAGGAAACTATTCTGTAATACAAGCCTTCTAGGGTTTTTTGTCTTCTTTTTTTTTCCCCCTCTTAATACCGATAGGAGTTAGTCCTCGCGGAGAGTTTCAACAGCATGCTAGTACTAGTTTGGGGTTATGTATGACTTTCTACCAACACAGCTAACCAGCAACATCCACAATTCCTTGGTTTAGGCACTTTTTACCTTCACATCTAAAACCAGATCTACCAATATACTACTATATACTTTATACTAATATAACTAACTGGTGTGAAGAACCAGGTTGTACTTCTACAACTGTACTAGAAGAGAGAAACTACTAAAAATTTCTTCGTGACTAAGTTAAAATTTAAAATACAGTTTTCCCAAGCAGCTCTGATGTTTGAAAAAAGTTGTATAAGATTCTTATACAAAGGAAGACAAGAAGAGAAAAACTTGATGATTCGGGTACTATATTTTTGAGTGTAAGTGCTTAAAGATGGGTTGGAAGAATGTTTTTCTTTGAAACATTCTCTAGCCTTTTGATGGGGAAAGAAGCTCCTACAGGTATTTCACAGCATATACAAATGTCTAGGAAACTCCAATACAGCTATATCAGTCCAAGCTGCTGAGACAAGAGCTTAAACTCGCTTACAGCTTTGAAGAGACAAAGACTGCTGGGTCAAGCATGCTATGTTCATCTATAGGAATTTATAGTTCTAATCTGAGTTGGAAAAAAAAGACTTGGTCACAGTCTAAAAAGAGAATCTTCATTTAGCATTGACATTGTGCTATTCATGGTGTTCAATGAATAATTCAAATAAAGATTTCGATCAAGTCAGAGTATTCAGAAAGTCAGCAATTATAGAACTCAATTGCTTCTACTGAATCTTCAGAAATCACTGTGGCAATATCATACCAGGTGGTGATGTAGACAGCTACTTAATTGCTATCTATTTAAATTTTGAGTCTATATTTTGGTTTTTTAGAAGGCAAATCTTTCTTATTCTACAGGTATAGATGAGAGCATGGTTGCTGGGCTTTGAAATGTATAACAGTTTTTAAATGTTAGGAATTCATTTTTTTTAAACTAACATTGCCATTATCATTAGCACAGTGAATGTCGATATTATGTTTTAAAACAGACTAATTGTAAAGTTTGTTCTGAAAGTCTCTTACAGGAAACTGGAAATTGACAAACAGCCCAGCTATAATGAAGTGTCCAGAGGTTTTGTTTTGTTCCAGTGAGTACATTGCAAACTTCCAAAATTTTAAAACTCTTCCTTAGGAATTGTTGGAAATTCAGAAGAGAAATATAAGCTCACAGAAATAAGGCATGGCAGATTCAGGGAAGAGAAATGATGCTTCTTGCTCAATTCTGTGCATGCTGAATTTGTAAAAACCACACATTTAGGAACATTGAGAGTCTGAATGGACTGGTGATCAGGTTGGCAATAAAGTAGGTGGTTCTGGAGCAGCTGATTTTGCTAACCTTGTAGCCTATGTGTAAAACTTCGAATTAGGAACAAGAAGAATTGTCTAACAACAAACCAGTGGACGGCAATGACTGACATCTGAAGGGCATGGGAGAAGAACCCAGTGTGGTCAGGATGCTCTTCTTCAGTTTATATCATTTGATTGTTGCCTCTCATGCAACAAAGAGTGCTGAAAAGACAATGTCCCTGCCTCTGATAGGTTCTTCTAGCCTATGTCTGCATACAGCTGTGATACACTGCCTCTTTGTCTCCCTCTCTAGGCTGTAATTCATGTTTATGTTAGTGACACAATATATCTGGAATCAATTTCAAGCTATTAAAACTGATCAGCCCAGGCAGGAGTGCTGTGTACACGGCACTGCTTTCACTCGTTTTGGAGATGTCACACCAGTAGGTGGTTTGGAGGTGAATATCTATGACTAGCTGTAACTCAGTATTGTTTCCTTTGTCCGGGACTGGATGTCTAGAAGATGTATATAGGCTTCAGATTGATAAATGTACTCTTACCTCATAATTACTAAGTTTCATCCTTCAACTCAAATCACCTTATTTTCTGTCTTGGGAACTGCAAATGGATTCCCTGTGCATAATCTGACTGATTATTTTTATGGTTCAGCCTGGAAAATTTCCTTGTACCTATCTTCTGTTCTGTGCCTGCCATTCTTTCTTGCTTGGCCAGTTTTGCGCCACTAAATTGGGAAAGTTAACATGAGAAGTTTTTAACTTCCATTCTTTGAGATAAAGTTCGCAAAGTGCTGAGTATCCTAAGCCATATTTAACATGGCTTTTTAACACCTAAATGATGGTGCTTTGAAAGCACAAGATGCACAAGAAACACAATATATCTGTAAGTGCCTCCCTGGTGGTAGTGCTCAGTGTCAGCATTTTAACTTCAAAAGGTCCCTGTTTCAGAAGTGTTAAAGAATTTTTGCAACAGCTTGTCAGCTCTATTTAGCCTTAAGAGTTTCAGTTTCTCTGTCCATCAATATATTACCTCCCTGTTGATGTCTAATCACCTTACGAAGGGTCTCACTGTGATGCACTTAACACTTCCAATGATGACTAAGATAGTGGAAGTTGGTGACAAATGACCTCTTTCAGGATCTATATCAGAGAGACAGGAGCAAGAGAAGAATGGCTTGAAACAGTTATTCTTGGAATGACACTATAAATACCATGGCATGTGCAGGGATATACAGACAGATGCACTCATATGTTATATACTTTATAATATGTTTATATTGTCATGCAAGGAATCATTGGTTAAATATATGTAGATCAAAGTGTGTTAAACACGTAAAAATACCCCAAACCTCGTATTTTGGAATCAGCAATGAATGTACCCTGTATTCTGTTCTGCTCCAGGAATTTAGTATAATATTGAAGCCTGTGATAATTTGAATGTTTGATGGGCTGACGATGTAGTATGCATTTAATCAAGCAACAGTATAAAAAGGGTTGGGTAACTTGGCTCTCAACTCATGTAGGCTGCTGCTAATACAGTCTTCTGATTCCTCTCCTTGCTTTGCCAATTGCACCAACAATTTGGCATGCATAGTAAGAAGTTATTATGGATTCTGCAGCAGCCTTCCTGTTGCATGGTGCAGATAACACAAATCTTGTTAACAGTGTGACAAAATATAAATGGATTCATAATAAACTGCCACCCTTTTAATATCTCAACAACTTCAGAAATGTTATCTGGCAACTGCAGGGTGCCAAAGTTATGCTTTCAGAAGGCTGAATTTTAGCACCATACTTGCATATATTGCCCCCCCCCCAATGTTTTTCGGAGCACAAAACAGTAATTAAACTTAATCTTCTATATCAAACACAGGCTTGTCCATCCATTTAATTATGATTATGTGGGGAATGAGGTAAAGCATAGCTTTTACAGCTGATAATATTTTACAATTTTTAGAGGAATCAGCAAAACTCAAACTGCGTCTAACTCTCCATACTTTCATGGCTAACAGTGTTGAAATTATCTCATAATTTTAAGCACATCTTGCCAGTGTATATCCTGTTGTAAGGTACCCTCATCAGACAGGCCTTGGATCCTCCAGGCACAGCAAGGGTATAGAAAAGCTGCAGGCTGAGGAGCGCAGGCATTCTCAGGTGGGAGAAAGAGCAGCGAGTGTCTTGTGAAATGACCTCACTGAGTAGTGAAAAAGGCTCTAGAGAGGAAAGAGGGGAAATCTGTACTGGGAGAGAAGACAAAACAGATTCTTGACCTGTAGTACTGCATAGATGTAGGCTCTTTGTGTGCAGTCACTCTCTGCCTGCTAAAGAGGAAAGCAGGATGAGCTGGAGGTGAAGAGGACTGGAAAATGAGGCTGCAGGAGGACCTAAAGGCTACAGGATAGGGAGGCAGATGCTGAGAAAAGGGGTTTATAATCTGCCCCTCCAACTCCAGAAAGAGGAAAACAAGATTGGAGATATCAGCATACACTCAAAATTTGATTTACTTGGCTCCAAATTATAAACTGAAAAATATTCCCAAAGCGCAAAACCAAAATTTCATAACAGTGTATTTTTATATGCAAACTATTTTGTCCCTAGGAAGAATGAGACTGAAGTTTTTGCAGAGAGGTTGTTGGGTAGGGAATGAATGCTGAAGTAAGTGAGAGGTTGCAGATGCCCTACTCTTTTTCAGCATTAGACCCTGTATTTCTTTCACTGTAAAACAAGATTTTTCAACAGGTTACATCTCAAATTCTGTCATATCCTTGCTTGCATCCTTTGTTTAATGCTTTTAGCTTCATATAAACTTTAAGAATGGCAGAAGGTGACATTGATGCTTTAAGGATTGTTTTCCCTTGGGAAAAGAAGAGGAAGGATAACAGAGCTTGTGATGTTATTTATGGCAGACAAATGTTCTATGAATGTACAAAGCTTTGCTGCTGTATAGAGACTGCTAACAAAATGAGACAGACATTATGCAAAAAAAATGTCCTTGAGTATTTACCGTGGAGCTTGAGTGGCTAATTTTCTCATGCAGTGTACAGGTTTTCTGGTTTGGGCTAGATTCTGTGGCTTTAACTGGTGGAGAAATTCTTTATTTTGAATTGTCCCACTGAGGTCAACAGAGCTGTTCATGAGACGTTACTCATCCTGTGCAGGAGTGTCTGAATGTACTGACATTTTGTTTTTGGTATGTGCCTTGCCATTTAATTTCTAGGCATTGTTTTGTAAAATGCACGGTGTCAACTTTTAGAACATGGGAATAAGAGTAAGTAAATAGCAAGAAGTAGCAATTATTCTTGCTCTGAGTGAATACCCTTGTTTCCTTCTGAGTGCAGGTATTCGTATGAAAAATAACCCTACAGCAACCATTTGTGTGAACAAAAAGTCTGATTGTATGAGTGCTCATAAATAAAAAATCATTAGAGTTGTAAACATGGTTGAACTGAGTAGTCAATTGGCATTCAAATGAATGTTAGCAAACACTGAGCAAAGCGGAAACTGCCCTAAGAGTTTTCTTGCTCAGGGAATTTCTCAGCAAGCACAGAAAGTATTTCAGGGTAGGCTGTGAGGACAGAGTAGTCTACCTTTGAGAAGTGTATAAAGCTCTGTAGACTTCTGACTTTGAATGACTCAGATAATCCTAGTCCTTTACTCTGCCACAAACTCATGGAAAACTCATGCTCCCATCTGAAGCCATCAGCGGTAGCTAACCAACTTCAGGAACTGGACACTAGTCAAAGAGGGTTCCTACTGTGTGAAATCTATGGGGTTTTTATGTAGTAGGTGGCTGAATTTTGTCCCCTCTGTGCACCTGCTCTGCAACGTTGGAGTTGGCTTTGTGGAAATGGAATGATAATTGTGTCATTTTAGGAGATGCCTTGTATCAAAACGTAAGGTTGTATGTTTTGTTCTTCTCTAAGGAAGTAACATCTCTGATAATTGTGTTGCCTTTAAATCAGAAGTGAGGTAGAATATTTCTGATTTTGTTTCCAAGGAGACAATGTATTTCAGACTAGGAGAAGGACAAATACTATGCTGGAACAAAATGTTGGATTTGACACTTAGCAAAGAATATTAATTTGCTTTGCAAGCCCTGCTAGACAGGAAACCCCGAGCGTTGAGCATGTAACCCAAGCTTGCCAGACTTCTCAGAATTCCTTTGGTTTCAACAGGCCATGGTTCTGCTCAGTTCTCCTGGGCTACGCTGATACTAGCGAACCAACAAGCCAAAGGACAAACTAGTGATGCAGTCACCTATACAATTAATTATTGGCACATTCTTCCCCACAGTTCTGATCTAGACCAATCAACAATCCTTCAGCCATTGAACCTTGAACCTCGGTTTAAGTGTGTTAATACAGTCTGTGGATCATTTCCAATAGGAAAATGTGAATGAATTGGACTTACAGAAATATGTCAGCAAAGGATATCTCACGTCACTTGTTTTCAAGGCCAGAGGATGGACAGGCCTTAGTGTGATTTCTTTATTAGTATTAAAATAATCTTTAGAAATAGTCCCTAAGCATCTTTTTTCCTGCTAGTTCAATTCCCAACTTCCCCCCGCCAGAGTTCACACAAGCTATCCTAATTGGTATGCTGCCAACAGCATTCACAGCAAGACAGGTGACTTCAAGACGAGCATGAAACAATGGCCTCTGTCCCCAGCAATGTCCCCTGAGAGAACTTCCAACCCATAACAACTGATCTAACCATAGTAAAGATCGTGTAGTTCTGTGCTCTTGCTATGCAACTCCACTAACCACCATTTCTGTATAGAAATGGAATCAGTTTAGAACAGAAATAAACTTGCCACTTTCAAGGAGCTGGATGGGGTTTGTTCATCTTTAGGTTAATTGCTGCAGGCACAGAAGCACCTTAAGCAGAAGAAGGAGCAAATATCAGTAGTGGTCTTTTATACTAAAATTTATACTAGATGAAGTTGGAGAAGTTTTATTTGCTGGGGAAAAAATTGATTAAAAATGTTTGTCAATGTTTGCAAAACGAAATGACCCTCTGCTATTTTTCTTCATTTCTTAGCACGTGAGCAAATAGCTTCATTTCCAGCAAAACCCCTGTATATATGCAAAATAACTATTTGGTGATAGTTTTGAACCAGCACATAGACTAAGTGCATGCTGCAAGTATTGCAGGAAACTAGATTAAAATGTCGGTTGTGTTGTGAGTAAGCATGTAATGATGCTACTTTGCTTTACCAACAAATTCAAACAGTCTTGGAGACTGACCTGTTTACTCAAGATGCTGAGAGAAAATATTGCCCAAGAGTTTTCCTCCATCTCTTCCAGCAACGGTTACATATTAACTACTCCTCAGTCAGCAAGGAGAAATGAAAGAATGCTGCCTGTGAATTAATCTCTTAATGTGGCTTTTTACTGAGCTGGCTGATCCTGGGAGCAGTTTGAGAAGTCTCAGGAACAGCCTGTAAATGCGTCTGGCTTAGTAAAGCTGGTGCATTTACACGCAGGGGTAGGGTTGTCCTCGGAGGGGAGCTGGGGTGATCGTCTGCAGAGATTGTTCACAAGGGCATATGAAGCATGTGGAGGTGGGTGGGCAGCATTAGCTTGGGCAATGGGAAAGCAAGCCTTTGGGCTCATTTCGGTGAGCAGGTCATTGGGAAAAGCTGCCTAGCAGCTATTGGCTTGCAGTGGCTTCTACCAACCGAGCAATGGGCAGTCAGGAAATTTGGCCTCCTGACCATGTCTTCATCTCCGCTCAAATGTAGTGATTATTTCCTCTTAGGTTCAGCATCCACTCCATATTTCCTTTCCCCTGTCCTAAACTCCAGATTTCGCCTGTATTTTCATAAAAGGTCTCTGTAGGACAATGACAGTTCTGACAATGAAATGCTTCCACCTCACACTTCATATGCTTCAGAATATGAACCTCTCTGCAGCAAAAATAAAGTGTTTATAGACTTATTTGTCCTGTTTAGGGAAGAAAAGCAGTATCTGTAATATTCTAAATGCTAATGAGAAAAGCATATCATAAATTTACCATGGATATTCTATTACAATATTACCAATTATGAGAACAGATATTTTTGCAGATATAGAGAGAATGAATTTTTAAGTAAATTGAAGTTGTGACTAAACAATTCCAGTCCTGTCTATCTACTTGTTAATGAGATGATTCCAATCCAGTTTTATGTCCCTAAAGTCTAGGTTACTGCTAAAAAAGTAAGTAGAAAGAATCACCTTCTGCGAGTACTTATCCCTCTCCCTTTTAAGAAGCCTATGTGATTTAGTTTAAACTGATGTACACTAGACGAATATCACTCTGTCGTATCCATCCCCTTGGACTGGAAAGATTGACAAGCTTATGTGTTTTCTTCAACCAATTAGTAGCATTTTACTATAACAATTTTACAGATTACTCTCTTGCATAATTAACCTCTTGACCTAGAGGTTATCAAAAAGGTATTTGTGCATGCACAACAAGGTGAGGTCATCAAAATAATGAAAGCTAGCCTAAAACTACCTTTAATATGTAAAAATACAGAAAACAGTCTGTTTTCTGATCAAACTTGTGAAGACAGCTTTAAATATCTGTAATCTCAAAGAATGCAAACACTGCATGGGCGCCCTGTAATGCACAAAGATAACTCGCTTGAAAACTACGAGTTGATTCTCAGTATTTAAAATTAAATACTTCCTAAATTCAGAGTACTGATATCAGATTTTCGTTTAGGGCACAAGGTGAAAGAAACAAACAAAACCACTCAAATTATCTTGTGGCTAAATTATCTAGTCACAGTAATAAAAAAGTATCCTTCTTTCCTGACGTGAAATTATACTGCATCATGAATCATTCAGCATTAAAACAAATCAGGCATTGGATAAAAGTTAAACTTCATGCTGGGCTCTAATGGAGGAGGAGTACTCAAAACCAATTCCCCTTAAATTGCCCTTCTGTTAAACACATTAAAGTACTTCCTGCAGTTGTGAAGACATGATAGATCATGTTGCCTGCAAAAATTTTCGTTTTTTAGTAGAAAGTCTGGGGTTTAAAGCTTTTCATCCTTAGCTCTCTACATGATACCACCTTGTTTTACAAACTTTTCCTCTATTAAAAGTCAGTCAGATACAGCACTCTTTAGAAAGCTGTCAGTATTATTCCAATATTTTAATGGTTTTACCCTACAAGCTAAAGTGTCATTTAAGCAAATATCTCATTGATGGTGATTTATCTTTGTTGTGATAACACACACTGGAGGTCTTGTCTGAAGGGACTTCCTAAAGTCTCTGACCCAATGAACTCACAACTTCTAAATGATACAGGAAAGGGTAAATATGTAGTTGGGCTGGAGAAAGGTCAGAGTAGATTAAATGTGTCTATGATAGGTAAACCTGCCAAAATACCACTCTCAATGGTCACAAGCTTATTCTGTAATGGAAACCAAATAGGATTTTGTCAGGAAAAATATAATACTAGTGCCAATACTAAATTATTGAAAAACTACAGGGGAAACATAAAATCCAAGGCAGGATAATAGATTTTTAAGCCAGTTTTTCTGCAGAGAAAGAAAAAGCAAAGATTGTAACCATGGGACCTGTCAAATTTCTTCCTGTTTCCACTGAACTTGGTAGCAAACTCCACTGGTCTAGAGGGAACATGATTTAATCCCTGGATATTGGATCTTTGTGCCTGAATTTGGTTTGCTTCACAAAACATTGCTGGCAATCAGATAAATACTGAGTTTGTCTATTGATCTAAAGCCAAGCTAACTGCTGGTGGTCATAGTGACAACTCAATTTTCTTCAGCAGAGTTTAAGGACTAAGGCTTCTGATCACACTTTCCTTATTGTGATGATTTAAGCATGATTGTGGCCAACTGAGGTCTTTATATACAGTGATCTTCTGTGTGCAGCACTTCTAGGGAATTGGCAGCGCCTCTTATTCCCACTTCATGAACTATATCATTGGCACATCCTTCTCTGTAATAGTTGCAAAAAAAGAACAAAGCTTTATTAGCTAAACATAATTGCAACTTACTGTATCTTAAGCTCTGGCTCAGATTCTTGGCTGTATCTCAGAAACACAGAAGAAGCCCAAGAACTGGCTCTGGACCACTTTTATTTGTTTCTGTGCAGGCCAGAACTAGTCTTGCCCATTTTATCTGGCCATGGCAGCGTTTTTCTTCCCATTTGCAGCTTCCTGGTTATGTTATCTTCTTGGCTACAAGTATATGGAAGAGCAAACTTGAATTCAGGCTTCCAAGTCTTACTTCTTTGTGGAAAAATGTAGCAGAAGGGACAACATTCATCAGTATGTTCACATGCAGGGCCAGAGTAAAGGAGTGCTTTAGCCAGGTTTTAGCATGCCAAGGGCATATGCACAATGGTAAAGAGAGGTTGGAATTTCTCCTTTGAACTAATGCTTGTCAGTTGCCTGGGGCATTTAAGGTTTACAGCCAGTAATCTGGGCTGCAGTTACTCATTTGGCCTCCTGAAGAGCTAAGGGTGAGATAAACCTGACTTGTTGGCCAGCAAGACTGCTGGGGGGTTTCTTCCTTGTCTTGGCTACTCACTGTGTGTTTACCTGAGTTAGTGCTCTGGGGCTTGCTGCTGCCTTGCCCTGTCCCAGACCTGACTTATTCCTTCTGGTGAGTCTGCCTGGCATTGTTCCCAATGCCATGATCTGGTTGGGCATGAGCATTAGGCACCAGAGATGATCAGAAATCTATTGCTGGGCTTATATGCAACATGGTGAGTATTGAAATAGCATTAGTGGCTTGATACCTGAAAGGAAGACAGAAAAGTAGCTTTTACAAAGACTCTGAAAGATTACCCCATTAGAAGGAAATATTTATTTCATGAACGCACCACACCAGAGGGAAATTTTAGCTCTTCACAGGCCAGATACCATTTGGGGATTTGGGAAGTTATTGTCAATGGTTCTGAGGGTAAAAGAGAAAAATATGTACTTTTATTTGTGAAGCCTCTTACGTACGTATTACGGCACTGAAATATTTTATCTCCCCAGTTAAACTGTTTCAGTAAAATTCTTCTGTTGTGATAAACACTAACATTGACTTAAATGGGAATTAGAAACTCTAAAAAGAGTGTTTTCAAAAAATTTTCAATCTGCAGACCTCACTCTGCTGCAGACAGAAAGTCTGCTTAGAATGGGAAAGTGACTGCTTATAGAGATGTGTCATTTTTCTGCACTTATCTATTTGATTTGCATGGTCTACACCATTAAAATTCTCATAGAGTCCCATAGCAAAGGAAATGAATAAATGCAGAGATATTAACATGTTTATATTAAATTGCAGCCATTTCCCAATTTGCTTTTATTGAATGTTTTATTAATTGCAATGATATCATGAATTTTTTGTGTTGAGACCAGTCTGTACAGAGTGCTTTTCTCCATCCAGCTGAACTTGGGAATGGTGTTCTATATTGTTTGACATGAGCAAAGCTGTGAAAGCATAAATGTTTGACAGAGCTCTGCTGTGAAATGTATTTCTACTTGGCTGTTTTTTCAAAGTTATAATGGAAGAGCAATGCCCTATTAAGTTATTCTTTTTTTGTCACAAACACCAAATGTAAGCTTGCACTACCATTCCATTAACAGCATGGTTGAAATGATTAGCCAGGCTGCTCTGCTTTTTTCTTCTATTCTAACCTATTTTTCCCTGCTTATGCCTGGATGGTAGCACTTGTATTTTGTTTAGGTGTTTTGCAAATTGAACACTTTTTTGCCCACCTGCAGTCCTTGTCTAGAAGCAGTTTGGGGAAGGTGAAGTGTTTGTGTAAAATACTTCAGTAAGAACACTGGAAACAAAAGCTGTCTTCCCAACTCCCATCCTGATATGAAAGGGTTATCAAAAAAGTTTAAAGTATAACTCTGTCTTTCTTTGGGAAACTCTAATGGAAAGTGATAAAACTAGCCTTCTTGCAAGCATTTTTTTGATACATTTAATTCCATTTTTGAAAAGGCAGCTCCATTTTCTCCAATAGTGCTAGCTGTCTTTACAGCTACAGGCTCCTTCCCTTTAGCCTTGCTGGCCTATGAGACAATTGATTCAAGCTTGTCACCATCAGGAATCTTTCACGGTAAATAAGGTCAGTTAGTGAATCTTGGAGAAAAGGGCTGCTAAGAGTAGTTGGGATCTTTTTCAGGCTGTCAGACAACCAGCTAATTGCTGCTAGCCACAGTAATGAACTCTTGTTACCAACAGCAGCCACACTCTTACTGCTCTTTATGTTACTTTAGAAAGAGCACCTCAGAAGAGCAGTCTCTGATCTTCTGTTGTTCTCCACATGTTGTGGAACACCACAAACCTAGATCAGCTCTTCTGCACCAGGTTTTTACCCTTCTCTGCTCCTACTAAGGAGTGAAAGAATGTTTTCTCAGTTCATTGCTGCCACGTGGTCTTCCCACTGCAAAGCAGGAGGGGAGGAAAAGTCTCTCCTTTTCACAGACAGGGAATCTGAGTCAAATAAGCCATTAATATTTCTTTAGCATTCATGGTCAGATTTGCAATAATCATTGCTAAACTTCAACTGTTGCATTAAGAAAGTGCACAGGTTGTTTTTCTGTAAAAATTTATCTTGATTTACTCTGACCCTTAAAAAGTAAGTCCCTCCTATTTGGAGAAAGCTCTCCATGATATTTCTGAATGCTGGTCTCTTTCTCTCAGTGTTGAGAGAAGCATGCAAATTTCAGATGAGAAACTGGGGACTAGACTCTGCAGTCCTTTTTGCAGGGAAAGCAATCAAGGATTTAGTAATTTATTCTACTGTGGACTGCACAGTCCCCAGCAATCAGTCAGTGGGTGCGGTTGGCTCTGTTGTTAGCCACACGAGGGTGGCAATTTCATTTCTGTGGAAAAACACATGCAAACAGTTCTTCAGTCATCTTCTGCTGATTGAAATGCTGCCCTGGATGGACCCAATGGGGCTCCTTCTGCACTGAATAGGAGCAGTAAAATGATCAGAGAGAAATTCTAGCTCTGAATTGAAGGAATTAACTTTCATTATGCAAACCATTTTCTGTACTAATTCTGCACCAAATCTGGTTGCCTCTGTTCTGACTAGCCCCATTGAAGTAACTGGTATGGAAGCAAGCTGCGAGTTTGCCTACCAGTTTGAGATGCTTTTTAGACATTTTTGGGTTCTGTAAAACAGGGTGTGTATTATTATCATCATATGAGGCACTAATACTGCTCTTTATAAGTCAGTAGAAGACTAGAATTGGACCCATCATGTCTTATTTCTGTGTTAGCTTTTGATCTGAAAAAAAAAGATGTCAGAATGCTTATTGGCTTTTGTGTTCCCCTGTATTAATGTATTGCATGTTGACTTCTAAGGTGTTGTCTTACAAACTCCATTGATCTGTGTTCTTTTGTAGTTCACAAATAAACATCCTTAAAATAAGACCAGTAACTTTTGTATTTTGTGTATGATATTGCAAAGGAGAAATATTAACCTACAGTAGTGCCAAACACCTTAATAACTGACTGGTGTTAAAGAATAATCAAAGCCCTGTGGAAACTTCAGTGTATCCAGTGACCAACACAGAAGAACACTAACCAGCAGAGAGTGGGAAAACACTGCTCACATATTTTGGTCTGTTTTGAAGAGGCTACACATTGCACTTAATCACTACAAATTACAATACCTAGAGAATATAGTTCTGCTGACAGTAGTTATTGTAATACAATTTTGTTGTCCTTGAGAAGGAGAAAAAAACCATGCTCCTCTGATTGTAAGAAGCCCCAAGAACACCCCTACTAGCTGGAGGAAAAAGACAGAAGATTGAAAATCTGTCCTTTCTATCCTATCCCATTCCCTTAAGACAGAAGTGGCTAACCTCTTGCCCTTGAGCTGCCAGCACACTTGTGAAAGTTCAGTTGCATGCCCTGTGCTGCAGAGCCACATTGCTTTGGGAGCCCTTGGGTAGCAAGGGCTCCAGAGAAGCCAGGACTGCTGGATGGGGCTCAGCTTCAGCGGCTCTGCCGGGCTAGACTCATGTCACAGCAAAGTTGCAAGGCCCTGCTGAGAAACATGCCCCTGAGCTCACACCGGCTGAGCTCTCTGGGATGCACAGTTTGTGTCCTGGGGCTCTTTGCTGTAGGAGAATTGTAGTGTCCTGGGCTTAGCAAAGGTGGCCATTACTGCTCTAAAATTTTGCTAAGAAAAGGTCTTTGCAATTTTGTTTGCTCCTCAGTCTCTGGGGGTAAAGGACAGCCCCTTTGGCCAGTTCTTTAACTGCTCGGAGGGAAAAAGTTATTGAAAGTTCTCTCTGTGACATTTTTAAGTTGTATTCTGACAGTGTGTGTGTGAGGGCCGGAAAGGGTAAAGAGCGAGACCAAGAAAGAGTAAAAAAGTAGAAAAGAGTATGTTACAGCCTTAATACACAAGGCTTGACCATTTTGCTAGCCTGTATCTTTCAAGCTGGGCAAGACTTGAGCCAGGAGTGGTTTCCTCCAAGACATCTGGAAAATCAGCTGCATAAAATCACATGCAACATCATGTGTAAAGTGGAAAAGTCAGTAAGAAGAACCAGTGCAGCATATAAAGAGTCAAAACTACTAAGCAGGTGGCTTTCTCCCTTTGTCTTGGCTTTCTAGCCAGTGAATTCTCTAGTGCAATGGTTTTCTAATGGAAAATGTGACTGAAGCACATTCAAAATGCTCTTTAGGGAAAAAGTTGACACCGAAAGACAGGCTTCCTATTTTTAACGGAGAACATTGAAGTGACAAATTTGACTTGTGGTGGGCTAGGCTGAAATGGGAATGCAGTCATGAACTGGCCTGTGGTGTTAATTTAAACATACCTTTGCACTGCTTTCCAAAGGCTGCTTCACCGGATCCTGTTTTCTGTTACTGGACAAGTTCCTCAGATGATTAGATTTCCCAAAATATCTACAAGCTCCCCTCTGCTTAAGCTCCAGGATTGGCCATGGTGATGGTGCCCAACTCACAGAGCCTCAAGCCACTGCAGGCATAACAGGGCTGTTCTGAAAGTGCCTTGAAATGGGACATCAAGCTGAATTCAGGGAACTTGACTTCAGGAATGCAGAAGCAACTCATCTGGGGTTTCCAGAGCAAGCCTTGATTTTCTGTGAAGAAGCTCCTGAAATCCAGGCCCTCGGCCCAATATGGGGTACGAGTAAATGCGCCCAATGTGGTCTGAGCAGGGTAAGGTTGAAAGCCTGGAGCAGGTAGCAGCACAGGCTGAAGGTTTGTCATGGTAGGGAAGAAAACTCATTGATCTCACTGCCCTGTTAAGAAGAACCATAGAGGAAACAAAATGCTCTCCTTCTGCCTGAGCAGTTGGAGAGCCAAGAGCCAGCAGCTTGTGTGACAGCTGGTGCTGCTAGTTGTCCTGGAGGGCAATGCCAGTCTCCTCCTCCCCTTCCCCCTGCTCTGGACTAAGCTCTAATTAACCAGGCAAAAAGGAGCTCTGAACAACGGTCTGGAAAACATCCCAAGACCCAAATGTTGAGATGATTTTATTGTAAGTGGCTAAATTAAACCTAAAACAGAGGGACAATATTCTTACGGTTTGGGACCTCTGATACCATGTGGTCTTTGCTGGAAGCCATGATGATGTGTTTTCTGTGAACAGTTAAAACCAGGAATCAGAATGTTGCTCTGCTTGTCTATGGTTAAATTACTTATTTGCTTCCACTTTTTTTCTGCTGGTGTGTTCAGCTGGTGCTGGTATAACGTGGTTTTAATAATTAATCTAGCTGCCCATGTTAAAATTACAACCACAGGTGAAAATAAGAAAATTAAATATGTGCTGCAAGAAAGGAAAAAGAAAAAAAAATCCAATGCCGTCTGATACTCTCATTTGCAACTACATATACTATTTTCTCAAAGAGTAAATATTTGAGTAAAGTGAAAAGAAGAACTTGCTAGTTATTATCTTCACTTTTTCTATTCTATGAGGTTTAGGATATTCTTAAATGTAATCTTCTCAAAATTTAAAATGTCTGGTTTGAGGCATGTATTCCATATGATTGGATATATATTCATAGTACAAATATGGCACAAACTGTGGGAAAAAAAAGGAGTAGAATGAAGAAGCAAAGTATTCGTGATATTGTTAAAATGTGAAAACAAAAATCTCTTTTACTGAGGCATAATAAGGTTAAAATTGGTTTGCTTTAGACTGGCTAAATCTTCATAGAGGGAAATGTAGTACTGATGATGTTAAAGCTCAAATGAGTAGAACACCCTTGACTCAGCTAAATTGAAGTCAATTGGGTTTTCATCATTGTGACTAAGTCTTCCCACATACGTAAAAGCAGAGAAAGCATTGTGCCTGCTGTTAAAACTGTATATTGAGGCCCACAGTAACAACTCTTTTTGTGCTGGTTTTTAAACTCAGGATAGGGGTTTTACCCTAAAAACCAACTCACCCCACCCCACCAAAAAAGAAGCTGATCATAGAAGCTTAGTTTGTTATACAAGTCTTTGTATGGACTCAGGCCTTTCACTTCCATGAAAACTTCAAGGTGGCATTGCGTAACTTCCATAAACATTAATAGAGCAAATTATGAGCTGAGGATATTCCTCCTTGTTTAGTTTTCCTAGTTAGCTTGGTGTTTCATAGCCTTTTGCTATATGACTGCAGATATAGTTAACATTTCACTTAAGAAAGAGATGTCTGCAGATCACTCCTGGAATTCATAGTGGTTTTCAGGAGGCATTCTTCATAACTGAAAGAACCTGCTTTGCTAGGGCAGGAGGGCATACACAGGGATTTACTGACTAGCTTGGTAGGGATGTTGAAGAAATCCTGCTGCTAGTTAGAAAAGCCTCCCTAAAAGAACAGAACTTGCCAGAGAAGACTGAGGAAGAGGAAATTTTTACTATGTCAGCCTTTTCTGTCTGCTTAATCACTGTACCTTCCATTCAGCAATGGTCAAAATTTTCTGTGGCCTTCCTATTGTTGTTGACATAGCTATCAAAGTCCTTTTTTCTGCCTTTCACATTCCTTATAATTTTCATTTCCAGCTGAGCTTTGTCTTTAACTCCATCCGTGCATGCTGAGGCAAGGTGACTATATTCATCTTGGATACCTGCCCCCGTTTCTGCAGTCCCTACGCTGCTTTTGTGTTTGAGCTCAGTCAGGAGTTTCCAGTTGAGGCAACCCCATCTCCTGCCTCATCCACATGACTTCCTGCATACTGAGATGGACATTTTTTTTCATGCTTTGAGGAGATATTCCGTCAGCATCAACGAACTCTCCTCTCCTAAGACATCTGGCACTTCGGGACTATCACTGACAGGATCCTGCCTACTTGTCCTCTGAACAAGCAGAAGTGTGCTTGCCTGAACTCCAAGGTGTTTATTCTAATACTTGTCTTTCTTGCTACTCTCAGGATCCTCCACCCAGGACTACTCTATCATTTCATAAATAATCATTGCAGCCAACATTGCCACTGATTATCACAACTGTGACAGAATCACAGAATCACACAGAATCACAGAATGGTAGAGGTTGGAAGGGACCTCTGTGGGTCATCTAGTCCAACCTCCCTGCTGAAGCAGGGTCACCTACAGCAAGGTGCACAGGACCTTGTCCAGGCGGGTCTTGAATATCTCCAGAGAAGGAGACTCCACAACCTCCCTGGGCAGCCTGTTCCAGGGCTCCGTCACCCTCAGAGGGAAGAAATTCTCCCTCATGTTCAGACGGAACTTCCTATGCTTCAGTTTGTGCCCATTGCCCCTCATCCTGTCACTGGGCACCACTGAAAAGAGCTTGGCCCCATCCTCCCGACACCCACCCTTCAGATACTTATAAGCATTTATTAGGTCCCCTCGCAGCCTTCTCTTCTTCAGGCTAAACAAGCCCAGCTCCCTCAGCCTCTCCTCGTAGGGGAGATGCTCCAGTCCCCTCATCATCTTTGTAGCCCTCCGCTGGACTCTCTCCAGTAGCTCCTCTTCTTTCTTGTACTGGGGAGCCCAGAACTGGACACAGTACTCCAGATGAGGCCTCACTAGGGCAGTGTAGAGGGGAAGGAGAACCTCCCTCGACCTGCTGGCCACAATCCTCCTAAGGCATCCCAGGATCCCATTAGCTTTCTTGGCAGCTAGGGCACACGGCTGGCTCATAGTCAACTTGTCATCCACCAGGACACCCTCTCCACAGAGCTGCTCTCCAGCAGGTCCACCCCAAGCCTGTACTGATGCATGGAGTTGTTCCTCCCCAGGTGCAGGACCCTGCAC
>Ga0065711_1008018_pt1 | contig 28265 bp, 17 predicted proteins | sample Hoacrofraction12_FD_59098 | JGI IMG/M metagenome (GOLD analysis project Ga0065711, IMG submission 59098) | Hoatzin crop microbial communities from Cojedes, Venezuela - Epithelial fraction 12 v2 (version 2) | ecosystem: Host-associated > Birds > Digestive system > Esophagus > Crop | place... | reverse complement strand
TCCTCCTTTCTCTCCTCATTGGCTTTCGGCTCGATGTAGTCGATTTGGTTCTTGTCGAGTATGAGTTTCCCGTTCTCGGCCTCATACTGTCTCCAGTCTTGCTCTGTAACGATGATGGGTTTCTTCTCCTTGTGGTTGGCTCCGCCGAAGAATTTCTCCACTTTCACCTTTCTTTGCAGCTGCATCATTCCATAGAGGATGGCCTCCGGGCGCGGGGGGCAACCGGGGATGTACACGTCAACCGGCACAATCTCGTTGATGCCTCTCACCACATGGTAGCTTGACTTGAAAGGACCGCCGCTGATGGCGCATCCTCCCACGGCAATCACATACTTAGGCTCTGCCATCTCGTCGTAGAGTCGCTTGAATACCGGGGCCATCTTATTCGTGATGGTGCCGGCGCACATAATCAGGTCGGCCTGGCGGGGAGAGTTGCGCGTAACCTCGAACCCGAAGCGGGCGAAGTCGTAGCGGGCGCATCCCACGGCCATAAACTCGATACCGCAGCAAGAGGTGGCGAAGGTGAGCGACCACAGTGAGTTGCTCCGGCCCCAGTTGATGGCTGCGTCGAGGCTGCCGACGACAAAATTCACACCTCCCTCATTGAGTTCCTGTGCTATCTTCTCAAGGGTAGCATTGTCTTTGAACTCGTCGTAGGGAATACTCTTGATACTTGGTTTTCTCACTTCCATTCCAATGCTCCTTTCCTCCAGGCGTAAGCCAGACCAAATACCAAAACTACAAGAAAGAATCCGATGGTGAGGAGTGCCTCAGCCCCGTATTCTTTCACTACTACTGCCCAAGGGTAGAGCAACACCGTTTCCACGTCGAACATCAGGAAAAGGATTGCGAAGAGGTAGTATCCCGCATGCACGGGGATCCACGAGGACCCTCTTGTGGGGATACCGCTCTCAAACGGTTCGCCTTTCACCCTGTTGTAAGACCTAGGTCCGATGAGCTTGGCGACGATGTATGCACCAGCGACAAGCGTCATTGCCGTAACCAGGACAGTTACCAACATAATGAAATTACTCATTGCTAAATTAATTTATATAGATACTTGTTGAATTTTGGCTGCAAAGGTACGATTTTTTTTCGACTTAAAAATAAAATATGTGTAGAAAATACAGAAAATATGAAAAAAAGCGGAAATATGTCAAAAAAAATTCCCCGAAAAACCTTTTTTAAAGGCTTTTCGGGGGAAAAATTAAGTTATTAACAATTTAATACGCCGTGTTTTCCGGGTCGAAATTTGTCCATCCGTCTGCCCAGGTGTCGTCAGCGCTGAAGGCTCCGATGTATGCCACTTTGCTGAACCAGCTTCCGAGTGCGGCGTAGTTGAAATTTGCCGCTGTGAGTAATGCACTTCCTGCTGCCGGCATATACTTGGCTCCGGTGGAGAAGGGGTCTGTGAGCTTCCACTCCGCAGAGCTGTTGAAATACTCGTTGTCATTGTCGTCCTCGAGGAAGAAGTCGTGTGAGAAAGAGTTTTGGCTCTCGTCAATGGTCTTGCTCTCGTAGTTGTAGAGTCCGTCAACATATATCTTGTTGAAGTCGGTTCCAATGACATCCATATCTGCCATCCAGATGTTTTTCAGTTCTAAGAGTCCGCTCTCGGCAGCTCCTTGAGTGTCGCCTTTCTCATTGTCGAGAATCAATCCTATCGGCCATCCTAAAGCAATGGAATTGAAACAGTTGAGGCGTGAATTTCTTCTGATGTGCATAGCAGCTTGGAATCGTCCGAGCGATGAGCCGTTGTTGGGGAAATATGCGCCGCCGGTGATGAAGTCGGTGGTGTTTTTGAAGGAGCTGTCGTATTTTGGTCCCACGAACGTTATGTTGCTGAAAGTTGCTGTGGTGAAAGGCTCCACGTCGCCTCCGTCTGATTTGTTGTCGCTCTCGAAACCGTTGCTCTGCGACGCGTCGGCGAGTCTCGGATTTCTTATTGACAAGGCGAATTGCACGTTTCCGCAGTATCCGTTATCGGTGTCGAAGTCGTCATCCCAGCCGTGGTATGCGATGAGATATTTACAGTTTACTGCTCCTCCGAACCATTCGTAGCTGTCGTCGTTGGAGTATGACACCTGTATGTGGTCTATTTGTGTCTTGCTTCCCACGCATCCCAATGTCAGTCCGTTTATTTCCTTGTCTGTCTGGAAGGGGTATCCGGCGAATTCTATTCTCACGTATGAGAGTACGCCGGAGTTGTCATTATTGTCGCTGCCACCGAATTTTGTTCTCGGACCTCCTTCTATCTGCTGCTCCGTGAGGTTTGTCTTTCCTTTTCCGCAGATAATTACTCCTCCCCAGTCTCCGGGTTTCCTGTTTCCTGCTTTTTGTGCTGATGTGAACACTATCGGCGCCTGTGCCGTTCCTTGGGCATAGAGTTTTCCTCCCGGCTCCACGATGAGTGCTGCCTTTGTGGCTTTGTCGCCTTTGATGATTGTCCCCGGCTCGATGGTGAGCTGTGCCCCGCTTGCGATATATACCCATCCTTTCAGGGTGTATGTGCCTTTAGCGAGCTTTTGTGTTCCTGTGAACACAAATTCCTGGTCGCCGTTTCCGATGTCAGTACCTTTGACATCTTCCTTGCCGCTGTTGAAGAGCAGGTGGTCGCAGGCATTGAGTCCTCCGTCTTTCGTCCAGGTGTAGGTGTCGGTTGTTTTCGTCTCTGTTTCTCCGATGTTATCGGTCGTTGTGTTGTCATCACTGCTGCAAGCGGTCATCGTTGCTACTGTGAGCAATGCTGCGCCTGCTGTTTTCAGAAAATCAATCTTTTTCATTTCTCTTGTGTTTTAATTGTTTGTAAATAGGTATAAACCTTTGAATTATAATATTTTAAAATCTGTATTGTATTGTCAGTCCGATATTGCTTTCTGGCTTGTATTTTTTTGTTATCTGCTGCACTTCTTTCGAAGTGCCGTTTATTGTTACATTAGCAAATTGTTTGTATGTTATGCTTTGTGCGAAAATGTCTTTTATATTTGCTTTTATTTCCCAGTGTTCTCCGAATGCTTTCGATATAGTGATATCCATTACGTCTCTTGGCATTTCGTAGCTGTCGGGTACTCTGGCGTTGTCGCTGTTGCCTGTTGTTCCCTCGCTTCTTCCCACTCCGATGATACGTTTTCCAATTCTGTTGTATAGCAGGCTGATGTTGAGTCGGAGTTTGGGATTTTTATAGAAGAGTCCTGTGTTGATGAGATATGGGCTTTGTCCTTGCATCGGCCTGTTTTGTTCTTTTGAGCCATCGGGGAAATTCACTCTGCTGTGTATGAGGGCTGCGTTGAACGACCAGGCGAAGTTTTTAAGTCCTATGAACCCGAGGTCTTTTCTGATGTCTATTTCTATTCCTAAACTGTTGGCGCTCTGTGCGTTGGTGTATGAGTAAATCAAGTCTGTGCCTCCACTCACCGTGTATGTCCACTCTATAGGTGATTTGAAGTGTTTATAGAAAGCCGCTATCGACACTGTCTCCCCTCTTCCTGGATAAAATTCATATCTCAGGTCGAGATTATCTATGTGGCAGGCCTGCAGTTCAGAGTTGCCTTGCACGTTGCTTGCCAGGTCGAAGTCGTAATACACCGATGGCGACACCTCTCTGAATTCCGGTCTGTTGATGCTTCTTCCGTATGCGAGCCTTATCTGGTGCTTGTCGTTGAATCTGTATGTGGTGTTGATAGAGGGGAAGATGTCGCTTGTGGTGTAATACATATTTTTTTCGCTCACTTGGTCGTCTCTGGTGTTTGATATGAGTTTCATTCTGTTGTATTCATATCTTGCCCCGGCATAGACGCTGAATTTTCCTAATGGTAGTGATGCCGTGGCGTAAGCAGCCCCGAGAGTGTTGCGTCCTTTGTAGTTGTTTCGCATATTTTGTTCCTCGATAAGGTATAGCCCGTTGTCTCCGAGATACTGGCTGTTGGAGAGCAGTGATGGGATGTCGGTGTGTCTGAACCCATCAGGGAGTATATTGTCGGCAGGGTTCCAGGAGTAGATGAAGTTTCTGGTTTCATATTTTCTTGTCCTGTACTCTCCGTATATTCCGTATTTTAGTTTCAAGAGAGTGTTGTCGTTTATTTTTATGTCTCTGTTGTCGTTTATTTTAGCTGACATAATATGTTCGTTGAGGTCTGTGAATTCCCTGTTGATGTCGTTTCCGTTACTCAGTGCGAGTGTTCCCGTCTCGAGAGCGTCGTTGATTACGTATCTTCTTCTGTCAGGCAGGTATCTGTTAGCATACGAGTAGCTTGCTGCCCAGTCAAGAGTGTTGTAGGCCATTGTGTGTTTGCCTGTTATCTGCCCGTTGTATGTCATTCGGCTTCTGTAGTAATACTCCGCGCTGTTCATCTGGTTGCTTTGTGCGTCGGTGCCGGTTCTGAGGGTGTATCTGTTGGTGGTGAGCCAGTTGAGTATGTTTTTAAATTCATACTTGTTGTTTCCCTCCGGACTTAGCAATGAAGTGTTGAGCATGGCTCCGAGCCTCGTGTTATGGTTGTATTGGTCATCGGTGGTTTGCCTCAGGTAGTTGCTCTTGTCGTTATTAATGTCGTAAAGTCCGAAGAGGTTGTTGCTCATGTCGGTGTAAGTGCGGTATTCGTTAGTGAAATTCACCGCTGCGATGAGCCCTACGGTCGCATCGTTTATTCTCCATTTCTTCGCGGCGTTGGCATTCAGTTTCAAGTCGCCCCAGGGTTTGAAATTTTTTGTCATCCAGTTGTTGTCTGTTCCAGAGTTTATGTCGATGGTTTTAGTTCCTATTCTTTCATGTTTTGCTTTTGAGGCGATGAAATTTCTGAATGCCGTTTGCGTGTTCCAGTTTCCTCCAATAGAAATGGCGTATTGTTCTTGCGATGGTATGTCTTTGGTGTTTACTATAATAAATCCTCCGCTGTAGTCGGCGGGATATTCCGGTGCCGGTGACTTCACGATTATGAGGTTGTCGATTTGCGAGCTTGGTATTATATCGAAAGAGAAGGCCCTGGCGTCGGCCTCACTGCTTGGCACTGCTCCTCCGTTCATCCACACATTGTTATATCGTTGTGAGAGTCCTCTGACCATTACAAATTTTTCATCGATGAGGCTCACTCCTGGTATTCTTTTAATCACCTCTCCAGCGTTTGTGTCTTGTGTTTTCTGTATTTCTTGTGCAGACACGTTGCTCTGCACCACTTCACTTTTCTTTGTTTCCTCTACCATAGCAGCCTCTGTTGTCCGTCTCCGGCTTCCTGTGATTCTCACCTCTCCGAGTTTTTGGTCTTTCAGTTGCACTGTCGAGTCGGCAGGTGTATAGCTCGTAGCCTCATTGCTGTTGGTCGGAATTTCTGATTTTGTTGTTCCATTGTCGCCTGTTTGTTTTTCTCCGTTAGCTGTCTGTGCTGCCAAATTTTCTGGCGTGCAGATTATCGCTGCCGTCATTGTCATCGTCAAAACTGTTTTCTTTACCTTTTTCATATACATCTTTTTTGTTGTTATTACGAGGTTTTACCGCCTCTTCTTTTCGAGTGCAAAGGTAGGGGCGTAATATTACAAAAAAGTTTACAAAATAATAAGAATTAATTGATGTTATAATACAAAGATATGACAGATTTTACAAATTTATTAAATTGGATTATTGCCAACTGCGTAAGTTGGAACCTTCCAAATTGGTAGATGTATGAAAGATTTAATTAGTAACAAAAATAATATTAAACAATACAAAATAAAACGACAATAAGTAATGTTTATATTAAATAAAAGTTAAAATTAAGCGATAAAAGGTTTATATTTCAATATTTATTATTATCTTTGCAAAAAATAATTTTTGTAAAAGATAATTATATGAAATTTTTAGATCGAACAGAAGAGACAGCTACATTTAACCGTGTGCTTCATTTAGACAGGAATGCGCTTGTAGTGGTTTACGGCCGCAGGAGAGTGGGGAAATCCACTCTGATTAAGCATGTGCTTGTCGAGGGTGATGTGTATCATCTTTGCGAGGAAGCCAAGATGCAATCACAAATAGACTGTTTCTCCAATACTGTGGCTTATACTTTTGAGGGTTTCAATAAAGTAAGATATGAAGACTGGGAGACGATATTGTTGGAGATTAACAGGTATGTACCATCAAAAATGACTGTGTGTATTGATGAGTTCCCATATTTGTTGAGCAGTTGTGCTTCGTTGCCTTCAATAATCCAACGGCTCATAGATAATAAATCTCTTCATTACAATTTGATTCTGTGTGGTTCATCCCAGAGTATGATGCATGGAAGGTTGCTTGACGAAACCTCCCCCTTGTATCAACGTGCTGACTGGCAGCCCAAGATTCGTCAACTGCGTCTGCCATATATTCGTGAGGCCTTAGGCTGTAATGACATTGAGGCTGTTGAGGAGTATGCTGTTTGGGGTGGTGTTCCACGCTATTGGGTGTTGCGAGCAGACTACAAGACTTTGTATGACGCCCTTATGTCTTTGTTGCTAAACAATAACGGTGTGTTATACGAGGAACCTGTTCGGCTTCTTCGAGATGAACGTCGCGATACGGCTCTCACATCGTCTTTGCTCGCACTGATAGGTAACGGCGTGAATCGTATTTCAGAGTTGGCTGGCAGAGTGAACCAGCCTGCGACAAGCATATCTCAGCCTCTTGGAGTATTGACCGACCTTGGCTTCGTGGAGCGTGAAGTGCCTTTCGGTGAAAACTTAAAGAAGAGTAAAAAGGGAATTTATCATTTGGGAGATAATTTCTTAATGTTTTACTATGCGTTTATCCAACCGTATAAGTTTCTTATAGAATTAGACCGCCAAAAGGTAGTTATGGGGATTATAAAGGAGAAATTTGCAATGCATGTGGGAAAGGTATGGGAGAAATTGTGTCGTGATTTCGTTACAGGCAATACCATAGACGGTATAACATATAGTATGGCTTCACGTTGGTGGGGTAAAATACCAAAGCGTGATAATCCGGAAATATTAGAGGAGGCAGAGTTTGACGTCGTGGCAGAGTCGCTTGATGGGAAACATGTTTTTGTTGGCGAGTGTAAATGGAGCGACAAAAAAAATGCCACACAAGTTTATGAAGACCTTATAGACAAAGCCGGGCGTTTGCCTTTCATCCGAAAAGACCAGACTGTGCATACAGCTTTATTTCTAAAGAGAAAACCTGAAGAAAAAATAGATTTCAAAGTCTTCACCCCTGAGATGATTAATGCTGCATTGCTGTAACATAGGCGGTTAATGAAAAACCCTCCCGAAAATTTTTCGGGAGGGCGTAAACTAAAAACGAAATCAAAATCATGTCAGGAGTCATCCTGAAATTTTGTCAGAAATCATTTGAAAAAATTTTCAGACAAATCACTAACCTTGCCCTTGGTATGGTTTCTTTGAGCTTGGAATCCTAGACGATGTTTCAGATATTATTCGAGGAATTTTTTTGCGGCTCTGAGCTGATGCCTCATAATGCTGAGCAGCTCTTGAGTCTCTTGTATGGTGTTGAGGTAGAGTAGGGCGGTCTGCAGGTTGGCATTGTCGTTTTGCATACGGTCTATCTGTCTTTTTCTCACTTTCGAGAGGTCGTCTTTGAGTTCGTCGGCCTCTTCGAGCACCTGGTTGTATTGCTCATATCTGTGAGTGCTGATCATATTGTCGCAGCTTTTCATCAGCGACTCCACTTTCGTCCTTATGTTGTGGAATTCCTCTTTATACAGTTGCGGCATCGGTGTGAAGTTGTTGTCCACGTGCTCAATAATCGGGTCGAGCATTCTTCGCAGGCAATACACGAATTGCTGGTCGCTGTTGGCTCCGAGGTGAAACCAGGTGTTGCGCTCCATCGCCACTGCCGGCTGACATCTCCGCAGTCCGAGCATCTCGCGCCGGCGGTATTTCTTCAGTATGTCTTTCTCCTCCCTCAGCTCGTGCTCCGTCTTGCGCAGTATTCGCAGATTGCTGCTGTTGAGTCCGTCGATGATATTCTCAAATTCCTGCAGCACAAACCTTGTAACGAAGCTCTGTGTGCGTGTAACGCTTTTCGAGAGCAGTTCCCACACTATCTCGGGGTCTTTCGCCCGCATCATCAGGTCGAAGGTGCTTTGTTTACCCTGCTCTTTCATCTTTTTATTGTAGTTGATGTTGCTTCGGATGAGCAGGTAGATGTCTAATGCCATGAAGAGGAGCATTACCATAAAACCTCCGTAGTACATAATTCCTGCGATAGTAGCACAGACCACGAAAGCCACGCCGGCGGTGACAAACCAGCCTCCGATTACTGATAGCACTCCTGTTACTCTGAACACTGCCGACTCACGGCTCCATGCCCTGTCGGCGAGCGATGTTCCCATGGCTGCCATAAAGGTTACGTAGGTCGTTGACAGAGGCAGTTTGTAGTTCGTTCCGATGGTGATGAGCATGGATGCCAGAACGAGGTTTACTGCCGCCCTAACCATATCGAAGGCTGCTCCGTCGGCCATTATCGCCTCCTCTTTGTTAAACCTCTTGTCAAGCCAGTCGAAGAAGCTTTGGGGTAGGAATCTTGTGAATACCGAGCTGCTGTCTTTTGTGAATCTCACTATCGAGCGTGCGGCCCGGCTGCTTCCGAACATCTCGTCGCCCTCGTCCTGTCGGCTCAGGTCCACGCTTGTCTTCACCACGTTTTGCGCCTTTTTCGATGTCACCATTGCCACAATCATCACTGTTCCGGCGAAGAGGAGGTAGCTGGCGGGTGTTTTCGCACTATCCGAGAGTATAGTCATCATATATCCTCTGTCGTTGCCGCCGCCGTTTGCAGAGAAGTCGGTGAATGCGTCAAGACCCGCGAGCGGCACGCCGATGAAGTTCACCAGGTCGTTGCCGGCGAATGCCATGGCGAGTGCGAAGGTGCCGAGCATCACGATGAGGCTGAAGACGTTGATTTTCAGCAGGTGGAGGATTTCCATCACTATGGTGCTTACGATGAAGATGATGCCGAGGAGCATCGGGGTGTTGGCATCGGCATAGTCTCGAATTTCCACCGGGATGTAAGGCGATTTTCCGAGGCCTTTCAGGAAGATGAAGTAGGCGAGGGAGGTGAATGCTATGCCTCCGAAGATGGCCACGGTGTATTTCAGGTGCTGCTTATAATTAAAGGTGAACACCATACGGGTGATCCACTGCACTAAGGTGCCGAGTGCGAACGCTATGGCCACCGACACGAAGATGGCTATAATCACCGATAGGGCTTTGTCGGCATTCATCAAGTCCATAAGGTGCAGGTTAGGGTCGCCATACATCTTTATCAGTGCCAGCACGAAGGTGGCTCCGAGAAGTTCGAAGACCAACGACACGGTGGTGGAGGTGGGCAGTCCGAGGGTGTTGAACGTGTCTAAGAGAATCACGTCTGTTACCATCACCGCCAAGAAAATCGTCATTACCTCATAGAAAGAGTAGTGCGAGGGGTTCATAATGCCGTGCCTTGCCACATCCATCATTCCCGATGACATCACTGCTCCCACGATTACGCCCAATGATGCCACGATAAGCACTGTGCGGAATGATGCCGCCTTTGCTCCGACGGCGGAATTAAGAAAGTTCACTGCGTCGTTGCTCACTCCGACGAAGAGGTCGAAAATGGCCAATAGCAGTAAGAAAACCACAATGATAAGATACAATGTTTCCATAATCTTTAAATTAATACATTTGCTTTCTGGGTGCAAAGGTATTAATCGTATTTTTCATTGTGGTTAAGGCAATGCTACAATTATATTACAAATGGATAATGGAAAATGGAAAATGGAGGGCGAGCAAGCCGGAACGGCGCTTAATTGTCAATTGTCAATTGTCAATTGTCAATTTTCACTTTGTCCTTGGCAAAGTGAAATAAAAGACAAGGCCAGTATTGTTGCTTTCATCGTTTACATTCTTCACGGTGATGTTTCCGCCGTGGAGCATCACGGCATTTTTCACTATAGCCAGTCCGAGTCCAGTGCCACCCATTTTTCTGCTTCTTCCTTTGTCTATGCGGTAGAATCGTTCAAAAAGTCGCGGCAGGTGACTTGGCTCCACTCCCGGTCCGTTGTCTTGGAAAGTGAAATGCCACATTCCGTTTTCCTCTTTTGCGCTGATGTCGATATGTTTTCCTTCTCCGGCGTATGCTATGGCGTTGTCGGTGAGATTGCGGAAGATGCTGTATGCCAGCGAGGGGTTGCCGATTGAGGGCATTGTCGCCGGCAGTTGGTGGCTTATGGTCATCTTCTTCTCTTTCAGCGGCATAGCCGTTTCCTTTATCACGTTGTCGATGATTTGCCGTATGTCGTATTGTTCGAACTTTTTCTCTTGCGGTGCGTCGTCCATTCTGTTGAGTGTCGAGATGTCGTTGAGCAGTGCCGTGAGTCTTTTCGTCTGTGCATAGCTTCTCTCGATGAAGAGATTTTTCTTCTCCGGGTCGATGTCGGGGTTTTCGTGCAGCGTCTCGAGATATCCTTGAATGCTTGCCACAGGTGTTTTCAACTCGTGTGCGATATTTTGCGTGAGTTGTCTTTTCAGTATCGTCTGCTCCTCTTTTGTCTTTCCGAGTTTTTTATAAAGCGTGATGATTTTTTCAGCTATTTCTCCGAGTTCGTCGTCGGGGAATTGCGAGAGCTCTTCGGTTTCGAGCGATTCGTTGTTGTCGGCTTTTGTTGCGAAGAGTCTTAGTTTTGTGATGTTGTCGGAGAGTCGGCTTACGAATCGGTTGAGAATTATCGTTAGTATGATGAAGATGGCGAGTGCGAACCAGAGGTAATGTCGGTCGGTTTTCAGCGACTCTGTGAGTTCATTGTCGTATGGCAGTGCGCTTCTTATCACGATGCTGTCGTTTTTGAAATATGTCGCGCTGTAGAAATAGTCTTTGTTTGTCGTGCTGCTCGTTCTGTTTATGTCGTATCCGCTTCGTTTTTGTATTGCCTCAATGATTTCCTGTCGGTTGCTGTGTGAGGGCAGTTTCTCATAGTCTTTTATCTGGCTGTCGAAGACCACTTTCCCCTGCATGTTTACCAAGGTTACGCGCAAGTTAGGCAGCTGGTGCTCTTTCACGTAATTGCTGAGCACCGTTTTGTCTTTTATTCTTTCATATCCTAATGTCTCCTCCATTCTCTCGTTGTAGTCCTGGAGTTTTTTATTCAGCAGTTCCACTTTGTATTTTTTCTCTCTCGACTGCTGGAATATCACGAATGCAGCGGCGAAAATTATGAACAGTGCTATAATGCTCATAAAAAGCCTTGCTCCAATTTTTGTCGTTTTCATTTTTCCTCCCTCGGTATTAATTTTTCATTTTTCACTTTTCATTTCCGTCGTCTCGGTATTAATTTTTCATTTTTCATTTACTTTAGGCCGTTTACGGCTTAAAGTAATATCCAAACCCTTGCCTTGTTGCGATGCATTTAGAGTATGGTGATATTTTTTTTCTTATTCGTGTGATGTTCACATCGACTGTCCTGTCGAGCACGAGCACGTCTTTCGACCACACCTTATTAATCAGTTCATCTCTGGAGAACACCCTTCCCGGACTGGAAAGCAGCAGCGATAGCAGTTCGTATTCTGTTTTTGTGAATTGCGTGTCTTTTCCGTTGATGCTGACGCTTTTTTTCACTGTGTCGATGATGATTCCTTCGTATGTTATTGTGGTGTCTTGCGGCTCTTCCACTTCCTCCTCTGGGATTGCAGGCTCTTGTAGCACAGATCTTCTCAGCACCGCTTTCACTCTTAGGATGAGCTCCCTCACGGAGAATGGTTTCGAGATATAGTCGTCGGCTCCGAGGCTCAGTCCGGTGATGGTGTCGTTTTCCGTGTCGCGTGCTGTGAGGAAGATGATGGGGATTGCAGCTGTCTCGGGGTCGCTTTTCAGTTGTTTTGCGAGTGTGAATCCCGACATTCCCTCCATCATCACGTCGAGCAGGAGCAGGTCATACTGTGCTATGTCTTTTTGCATCGCCTCCTCGGCGGAGTTGGCCGTGGTGGTGTCAAATCCTTCTGTCTCAAGGTTGAACTGTAGTATTTCGCAGAGGTCCTGCTCATCGTCAACCACCAGAATTTTCTTTTTTGTATCCATACGTTTGCTATTTTGCTGCAAAGGTAGAAAAAAGTTTTTATATTTCTGTTACAAGGATGTTACAATTTTGTTATTTCGCCTTTTTCCATAAATACGCACCGTTTTTTGAGTGGGGTAGGGTCATTCTTTCAAGCATCCTAAAGGCACTTGTAGCACTCCGTCTTTTCTTTTCAGTGCATACTGTCCTCCTGTGATAATCATCAGGAAAGAGGGTTCTCCCACCTTGTCGGTGTCGATTTTCTCCTTTAGTGCCAGCAGGTGTGTCGCCGCCTCTTCTATTTGCTTGCTCCCTAATTTCACCTCCACAAGTGCCCATTTCCCATTGTGGAGCCTTATCACGGCGTCGGCTTCCAGTTCGCTGCTGTCGTGGTAATGATATATTTCTCCGTCGATAGCGTCGGAATAGATGCGTAGGTCTCGTGTGGCGAGTGATTCGAAGAGGAATCCGAAATATTCCATGTCGTTAAGCATCGACTCCGGTGTCAGTCTCATTACGGCCGTGGCTATTGAGGGGTCAACGAACTGGTGTTTCACCGCTGCCCTGATAGCACTTTTTGAGCGCAGCGAGGGCCTCCATGCCGGCACGTCTTCCACTAAGAAAATTCTTTTCAGTGCATTCAGGTAGCTATAGAATGTTGACTGCGATATTGCCTCGTCGTTGGCAGCCATATCGTCTTTTATTGTTGTCATGGAGGCGAGAGTAGAAATGTTTCTCGACAGTGAGCGCAGCATCTGTCTCACTCTGCTTGGGTTTTTCTCTGCGCCGTCCACCCGTTGCAAATCGGTGTTGATAACCATTTCAACATAGTTGAAGGCTGTTTCGTTGTCGTTGGCGATTACCGCCGTCGGCCAGCCGCCTCTGCAGATTATATTTGCGATGTTTGTGATGTCGAGGTTGCTGATGCCTTCCACATCTTTGTTTCCGTCGTTGTCGAACAGTTCGCTCAACGACACGCTGCCTGTTGAATCGCCGCTTTCAAAAAGCGACATCGGTCGCAGCGTCATACGTGAGAAGCGTCCTACGCCGGTGTGTGCAGTGGCATCGTCGGTGGGTACGGCGGAGCCGGTGAAGATGAAATGTCCGAACCCTCCGCGCTGATCGATAGCGAATCTGGCGGCATCCCATAACACCGGTGCCATCTGCCATTCGTCTATAAGGCGTGGGGTAGGGCCTTGCAGCAGTATCGACGGCTTTGTGTCGGCCGTCAGCAGGTTATTGTGCATCGTGTCAGGGTCTTGCATATACAATACGCTCTCGGCCCTGCGCAGTGCGGTGCTGGTTTTGCCGCACCATTTTGCACCCTCTATCAGCACCGCGCCCGAGGAGCGCAGCTTCTTTTCTAATATCCTGTCGCCTATTCGAGGCAAATATCCTTGTATCTCCATAAAAAAGCAGTTTTGTTAATCTGCTGCAAAGGTACAAAATATATTCTGAAAATCAACGAATTAAATATTTTTTAACTTTTCATCGAACAAATTCTTGAAATTTCGTCGAACAAATTCTTGGATTTTCATCGAACAAATTCTTGGATTTTCATCGAACAAATTCTTGGATTTTCATCGAACAAATTCTTGGATTTTCATCGAACAAATTCTTGGATTTTCATCGAACAGATTCCTGAATTTTCGACTCCGTATGGCTAAAAAATCGAAAATCAGTAAAAATGGTAGAAAGAACCGAAAAATGTTTACTTCATAGTTGAAGAAAAGTCTGTACCTTTGCACCGTCGAAAATACAAACAAAATTATAACAATAAAAAAAGGAGAGAACTATGATTAATTTTGATTATCAGACCCCAACCAGATTGGTGTTTGGAAAGGGAGTAGTAAGTGAGAAGTTAGCGTTGGCCTTAGAGCCTATCGGCAAACGTGTGCTTTTGGCCTACGGCGGCGGAAGCATCAAGCGCATGGGACTTTACGACTTGGTGAAAGACCTGTTGAAAGATTTTGAGGTTTTTGAGCTTTCAGGCATTGAGCCCAACCCCAAATACGACCCGAGCGTGCTTGAGGGCGTGAAGATTTGCAAGGAGCAGAATATCGACGTGATTCTCGCTGTGGGCGGCGGAAGTGTGCTCGACTGCTGCAAGGCCATAGCTGCCGGGGCAAAGTATGACGGCGACCCTTGGGACCTTATATCTTATAAGGTGAAGGCACAGGCAGCCCTGCCCGTGGTTGACATAATGACGCTTGCCGCAACAGGAAGCGAATACGACTCGGGGGGCGTGATATCGCGCACCGACACCAACGACAAAATCGGATATATGGACCCGCTGCTCTATCCCGTTTGCTCGTTCCTCGACCCGACATACACTTTCACCGTGCCAGCAAAACATACCGCCGCAGGTGTCGCCGATGCCATCAACCACGTTATGGAGCAGTATTTCTGCGCTAACCCCAACGATGTGGCCGACGGGTATTGCGAGACACTCGTGAGAACGCTGATGAAATATGCGCCCATAGCCATCAAAGAGCCCGACAACTACGAGGCAAGGGCAGAGATAATGTATGCCTGCACCTTCGGATGCAACGGACTGCTTGCCCTCGGAACAACTCCCGGCTGCTGGCCTATGCACATGATTGAGCATATACTGTCGGGATACTACGACATCACCCACGGCGAGGGTCTCGCAATCATCACACCGCGGTGGATGAAACATATCCTCAGCGACAAGACCATCGCCCGCTTCGTGAAATTCGGAAAAAACATCTACGGTATCGACCCAAGTCTCAGCGACAAGGAAATAGCAGAACTCTGCATACAAAACACCTACGACTTCTTCAAATCCCTCGGTATGCCGATGACTCTCGGAGAGGTGGGCATCGACAACAAGAGAGTTGAAGAGATGGCCAAGCACGTGGTGGAGACGACACCTTTGGACAAAGACGCCTTCGCACCACTGACAGAAAAAGACATCGTGGAAATAATCACGGCATCGCTCTAAAAAATCGCCATACAGGTAAATGTCATTCTCCCCGTTCGCAAAAGTCCGGGGAGATTTTTGGTGTTTCCGAGGTTAAAATTTTTTGTTACTATGAGGTTAAAAAATATTTAATCCGTCGTTTTCTGAAATATAATTCGTACTTTTGCCCGTTCAATAAAAGTTTGACTATGAATGTAAGAGAAATAAGGAATGAAAAGTTGGCGCAGAAGATGATTAAAAATCTGGAGCGCCGCCATTTTGAGGCCTATTTCTGCAAAACGCGAGAAGAGGCGAAACAGAAAGTTTTAGAGCTTATGCCTAAGGGCAGTTCTGTAACCTGGGGAGGCACGGCGACGGTGAGAGACATCGGGCTGCCCGAGCTGCTCAAAGAGAAAGGCTATGAGGTGTATGACCGTGACGACATTAACACCGACGAGGAGAAGCTGGCGATATACCGCAAGGCATTCGACTGCGACTTCTACCTCTCGAGCGTCAACGCCATCAGCGAAGACGGGGTGATAGTGAATATCGACGGCAACGGCAACCGTGTGGCGGCAATCACCTGGGGTCCGAAGAAAGTGATTTTTATCGTGGGAATGAACAAAGTGGCGCAAAACGTGGAGGCTGCCCTGTCGAGAGCCCGTGGCACCGCCTCGCCGATCAACTGCATGCGTTTCGACGTCAAGACCCCCTGCCATACCGACGGGATGTGCCATAACTGCACCTCACCCGAAAGCATTTGCAACTACATACATTTCTTGCGCAACTCACACCCCGTGAAGCGCCATATCGTAATCCTCGTGGATGAAGAACTGGGATATTAAAAATGAAGAAAGCGATTTTACAACTCCATGCCTCCGTATTTATAGCCGGTTTCACAGGGCTGTTTGGGAGACTGATAACATATAATGAAGTCGATATCGTATGGTATCGAATGCTGTTTACGACACTGATTCTCTTGGTATTCACGGGCTTGCCACGGATACCATTTAAGAAGATAATGCAACTGTCGGGATGCGGTGCGTTGCTCGGTTTGCACTGGATACTTTTCTATGCCTCGATAAAAGCCTCGAATGTGAGCATCGGCGTGGTATGCTTTGCCCTCGTCGGCTTTTTCACCGCCATCTTAGAGCCGTTGCTGAATCACCGGCGCATATCGCTGCGTGAGGTGCTGATATCGCTGATTACGGTCGCGGGTATCCTGCTCATCTTCTCTTTCGACAGCCGTTATCGCTATGGTATAATGATAGGAGTGGCGGCGTCGTTTGTCAATGCACTGTATCTTGTGCTTAGCAAGAAAACTATTCCTGGAATACAGAGCCGCGCGGTGTTGCTGTATCAGATGGCAGGTGGACTTATTGGCGTGTCGTGCATCATTCCGATATACCTGATGGCATTCCCGGCTAACCAGCCGGTGCTGATAATTCCTGCCGGGGCGAATTTGTGGTGGATGCTGTGCCATGCTCTCTTCTGCACTGTAGGTATGTATTTGCTGCAGATTATGGCAACCAAGCAATTGAGCGCTTTCACCGTGAATTTAACCTACAACCTCGAACCTTGCTACACCCTCATCTGGGCCTTCCTGTTCTTCGGTGAGGCCCGCGAGCTGAACACCGCTTTTTATATCGGCGTCGCATTGGTCGTTTTAAGCGTTTTGCTGCAAACATTCTTTGCTTTGGAGGATAAAAAAAAGGCGCAAGGTTGATTTTTTGTTCGATGAAAACATAAAATCTGTTCGATGAAAATTCAAGAGTCTGTTCGATGAAAATTCAAGAGTCTGTTCGATGAAAATTCAAGAATCTGTTCGAAGAAGAGGCTCAAAATGACATAAATTAAGGAAAAGTGAATTATTTTGCAAAAAAAATGCGGAAAAATTTGCGAGTTTCATAAAAAGTGTGTAATTTTGCAGCCGAATTTTAAAAAATGTAAGAAAATGCTTGTATTATCACATATCAATAATTACGGAACGGCGCGGTGCTCATGGAGCCTCGAGCCGATGTTTCGTATGCCAGCGGCAAGCATTGCGTCAATCGATAATAATATTTACGGAAAGACTTCCCGGCCAGAGCGGCGGCATTATTGTCCGGCGACGGCGTAGAAAAACAACGTCAAGAAATGAAATAACGACGGTTGGGAAGCATACAGCTTTCCAACCGTTTCGTTTGTGCCTGTCACTCCGATGACTCCGCCGTCATACCACCGGCGACTTCTCCTCATCGAAAGGCCTTGGGGCACAAGTATAAATCAACAAAAGTATTAACCGCGCGTAGCGCACAAAAATGGAAAAAATGTTAGAATTTAAAAAGTACAGTTCCATAGAAAACTCCTTCAACAGAGAGTTTATGGAGAAAGTGGCAGAGGAGATGCCCGCTGATTTGCAGTACGTCGTGCAAGAGAAGGTTCACGGCGCCAACACGAGCTTCCTGTGCGACGGCAAAGAAATGGATTTCGCAAAAAGAACATCAGTGCTTGTTGAGGGAGAGCGCTTCTATGAGCACCCCGAGCTGGTGGAGAGATATAAAGATAAGGTGTTAGAGCTTTCGGCAGAGGTAATCGCCAAATACCCCGACACCATGTCGGTGAGCGTCTTCGGAGAGTTCTTCGGCGGTAAATATCCTCACCCCGACGTGGTCCCCAACCGCAAGTTGTCGATGGTGCAAAAGGGTGTTTACTACACTCCCGAGCACGAGTTTTACGGTTTCGACATCTACCTCTTCTCTTCCGACGGCACTGGCAGGTATCTGCCTGTGGATGAGGTGAATGCGCTCTTCGAGATGCATGGTTTCATCTATGCTCACACCCTCTTCCAAGGCACCTTGGCAGAATGCCTGAAATACCCCAACGCCTTCGAATCGACGATATACAAGCAGTTCGGTCTGCCTCCCATCGACGACAACATCTGTGAGGGCATCGTCATCAGACCAGTAACACCGATGTATCTTAGGAAAGGCGACAGGGTGCTGATAAAGAGCAAGAACGAGAGGTTTGCCGAGAAGAAAGGGCTGAAGAAAAGGGTGAAGCTCTTCGCCGAGCCAGTGCCTTACAGCGATGCCCTGAAAGCATTGCTGCCCGTGGCTGAGACCTACGTCACCGAGCCCAGACTTGCCAACGTGGTGAGCCACATCGGTGAGGTGCATGTGCCCAAGGACTTCGGAAAACTCATAGGACTGCTGTCTAAAGACGCCCTCGACGACTTCCTGAAAGAACACGAGAGCGAATATGCGGCATTGGAAAAGAGCGAGCAGAAAATTCTCAACAAAGAGATAAACAAGCTTGCGAGCGACCTGGTGAAGCAGGTTTATATGAGGCAGGCTTACATTCTCGACTGACTTTAATTTTAGTTCTCCCCGGTTATCGCAGCCGGGGAGTTTTGCGTGTTTTTAATGGCAATTACCGGCATTTTTTTCGATAATTGCTATTTTTTTTATAAAAGTGTCAGCTTTTTCGATTTTTTTGTGTAAGTTTGCACCGCAGAAGAAACGATTATAAAACAACTAAAAGCATAATTATGAGAGACTTTAATTTTTACGCCCCCACGCAGGTGGTGTTTGGCCGCGGCTCCGAGGAGAAGCTCGCCGGCTTAGTGAAACATTATGGCGGCACTAAGGTGCTGGTGCATTATGGCGGCGGCTCCGCCAAGCGTTCCGGTTTGTTAGACAAGCTCTTCGGCTTGCTCCGCGATGCCGGCATCCCCTTTGTGGAGCTTGGCGGCGTGGTGCCCAATCCCTTGCTCTCCAAGGTTAAGGAGGGCATCGAGCTGTGCCGCAAGGAGAAGGTGGATTTCATCCTCGCCGTGGGCGGGGGCAGCGTCATCGACTCCTCGAAGGCCATCGGCTATGGCGTGCCATACGACGGCGACCCTTGGGACTTCTGGGGTAAGGGCCTCGCACCCCAGGCCTGTCTGCCCATCGGCGTGGTGCTCACCATTCCCGCCGCCGGCTCGGAGATGAGCAACTCGTGCGTCATCACCCGTGATGAGGACAAGAACAAGCGCGGCATCAACAGCGACCTCTGCCGGTGCAAGTTTGCCATTATGAACCCCGAGCGCACCTACACGCTGCCGCCCTATCAGACGGCCGCCGGCGCCACCGACATAATGATGCACACTATGGAGCGTTATTTCACTCCCGAGCAGGATATGACCCTCACCGACGCCATTGCCGAGGCTCTCTTGCGCACCGTGAAAGACTGCGCCTTGGAGGTGCTCAAGAACCCCGAGGACTACCGCAACCGCGCCCAGATAATGTGGGCCGGCTCGTTGGCGCACAACGACCTCACGGAGTGCGGCACGATGAAAGACTTCGCCACCCACCGCCTTGAGCACGAGCTGAGCTCCCTCTTCGGAGTTACCCACGGCGCCGGTCTCGCGGCGATATGGCCGTGGTGGGCACGCTATTGCATCGACAAAGGTCATGAGCAGAGGTTCGCACAGTTTGCCGTGAATGTCATGGGTGTCGCCAACGACTTCACCGACCCCAAGGCCACGGCATTGAAAGGCGTGGAGGCGATGGAGCGTTTCTACCACCTCATCGGAATGCCTGTGAGCATCAAGGAACTGCTCGGCAAGACAGTTACCGAGGAGGAAATTGAGCACATGGCGACGATGTGCAGCCGTCAGCATACCATCACCGTCGGCTCGCTCGAAGTGCTCGGTCCCGAGGAGATGAAGGCAGTGTATCGCCTCGCCAACCACTAAGCAAAAGAGAAAATTACAAAATAGATTATTAACTTAAAAAACGAAATGATGAAAGAGAAAAGATTTCTGCCCGGGTTGCGCCGCATAGTGTCGGCAGCCGCCCTGGTGCTGTCGATGCCGTTGATGTCACAGACGACAGTGCTCACGGAGGACTTCTCCGGCTCTACCAACATCTTCGGCGTAACATCGACGACGGCCACCGCCGGAACCGCTTATCTGAACGCCACCGGCCTCAGCGGTTTCGACAATGTGCTGGCAGTGTGCAACGCCACCGCCACCGGCACCTTCGACAGCACACCGCTGTCGGTCTCCGGAGGTTCGCAGACAGTGGAGTGGGATGCCTTCCACGGCTATTTCGCCTCCGCGCAGTCAACCACCGTGTCGCTTCTCAACAGCGACGGCAATGAGCTGGCAAGCTACACCTACGCCAGCAATACCTGTAAGATTACCGCTGTGAACATCGGCGGCAGCGCGGCCTCCGGTTTCGCGGAGTTCTCGCTCCAGAGCCTGTCGAGTTCCAGAAATGCCAACGGCTTCGGCGGCAACGGCCGCCCCTACGTGGCCACGAGCGGCTACAACCCCCACATCACCGTTACCATCACCTCGCAGGGCGGCGTAACGATGACCTTCGCCCTCAATGGCACGGAGACCTCGTTTACCGGCACCATCGGAAGCCTCACCAACAACCTCTCGCAGATGAAGGTGGCATCGACAGTGAGCAACACCGACCGCTGCTATGCCATCGACAACATCACCATCACCCAGGACGCCACAAATTATTATAATGTGACATTCGACGTGCAAGGTACACAGACCACCGAGGTGGTGGAGGAAAACGGCAAGGTTGAGAGCGCTCCCTCGACAGAAATCGGAGGATACATCTTTAAGGGATGGACCACCGACGGCAGCACTGATTACGATGCGTCGAAGACATACCTCACCACCGACGAGGTGCTCTCAGCCGCAGTAACCGCAAATATCACCTACACCGCGGTGTTTGTCGAGGATCCCGACTATGTGGAGCCGATAGCAAGCATCGTCATCAACGGTGCGGAGACTATGACTTTCGGCAGCGACACTGACACACCTTATAATAATGCTTACACCCTCACCATCACCGGGGCCGACGGCACAGTGATTACCGAGGACAACATCAGCAGCAAGGTGAGCGATTTCAATGTGGTGTGGGACATCGCCGGCTTCAAGACCGAGAACGACACCGAGGGGCAGTATTGCGACTCCTACGGCTCCTTCTCTGCCAACAACACCGGCTCTGTAAGCACCACTTTCGACCTCAAGGACGTGCCGATGAATTTCTACGGCAAGATGACCGCCACCGTAACCTATAACGGCACCACCACCGTGGCAGAGAAATATGTCGTGGCATTAGGCGATTTGACAGTGAAAGACGGACAAATCCTGCCTGTTGCCGGCTATCCGATTTTGCTGACCGAATATGATGACGCCTTGGCAGGTTATGAGATGACACACTCCACCTACGGCACAGGCTCCGACCTCATCCTTGGCGGATGGTGCCGTGCAGGAAGCGACGGAGACGCCACAGCCACACTGACGAATGAAGACGGATTGATGTTTGTAAGACTCACAGCTGCAAACCTCAAGAAGTCGCACGTCTTCACACATTCCGTTAGTTTCGACACACAGGTGATGCTTGAAGCATCCGTGCGTTTCAACAGCGCAGGCGGCTTGGTAACATTCACTTCAGGCTACCCCTTCTGGTCGAGCAAGAACTACACCTGTCCCGTAACGCTTAATTTCGACGGCACCAATATCACCCTCAACGGCACCGCGCTGACCAAAGACGGCTCTGCCGCCACATTCAGCACCGGCACATGGTATGCCTTCGCTCTGTCGGTTGACAAGACATCAGAGAAATGTTATGCGAAAATATACGATGCAGAATCAGAAGCATTAATAGGCGAGACAGAGGTGCTTGCATGGGCAGAGACCTCGACACCGACATTCCTCAGCTTCGGAATGGGCAACTCCAATACCGGAAGTATTGATATTGCTGGATACAGTTTAGAAAAGGTTTCGACAGCTGACAGTCTGATGACATTGTCTGCCGACAAGGAAACTCTCTCAATTCCCAATGGCGACACCGCACGCGTGGTGCTTACAGCTTACTCGAATGATTGTGACAACTATTTTAAATTGCCTGTTACCATCACTCCCGAGTGGAGCATCGTGGAAGAGGATATGAAAGAGGGCATCGAAATCGTTCCCGACGCTGACGACAGCTATACCGTAACCGTTAAGCTCCTCGACGGCGCACAGGCAGGCACCGCCACTCTTCAGGCAAGCATCAACGGCGTGGTGCAGACCATCACCCTGAGCATCACCTCATCAGAGGAGAGCATCAAGTTTACCGAGAGCACAGCAAGCATCACAATACCGAGCGACGACACCCCGGCAACAGCCACATACAAGGCGATTCTTGTTGACGGCGAGGGCAACGACACCGGCAGCACTGTAACGCTCGCACTCTATGACAAGGACGGCGCAGAGGCCTACACCCCGGGCGACGGCATTACCTTCGACGCCACCACCGGAGAGCTCACAGTAACCTCCGCAGCATCCCCCGCCACCTTCACCGTGAAGGCCACAGGCACCAACAGCAATGGCGAGACAATCAGCAGAAGCGTGAAAGTTATTGTACACGGATTGAAGTTCGACTTCGGTATGACCACTGACGAGGCCATCGCCGAGGGTTACACCGTGGTTGGCACATCCACAAGCTATAGCGCCACCGCCGGCTACGGCATCGCATCCGGCACCGTCGCAGAGGGCGGAGAGGCATCGGCAACCGACGCCACCACCGACTGGCTCGAGGGAGCTATGGAATTCGACGCTAAAGTTACCAAGGGCAGCTTCTACACCGTTACTGTTACATACCAGGGCACACTGAGCACCGGCTATGTGAACAGCGACCTCTCAGGCTATACCCTCGGAACCCAGACATCGATGACCACGGAGACCTTCACAATCCCCGCCACCACCGACGTTATGGACATCCATGTGAGCAACTACGCCACCACTGACGCCACTACCGTGGCACGCATCGCGAAGATAGAAATCGAGAAGCAGCCGGCACGCTCCGAGCGTTCGAAGATCGTCGTTCACGACATCGGCGACTCCACGTCAGCCAACAACGGCTCTTGGGCTTATCGCCTGAAGAACGTCATCTCGTCAGAATATCCTGAGCTCGACGCTCTCTGCACCTTCCACAACGACGGCGCAGGCGGTCGCAACCTGAGCACTTACTACACCCAGGGCAAGTATGCCAGCGTGCTCAATGACATCTATCCCGGCGACATCGTGATGATAGGTAATATGGGTACCAACGGTATGGGCTCATCCTTCGAGGACGACCTCAACTACTACATCGACGCTGCCGAGGCCTTAGGAGCAAAGGTAATCCTTAACTCTTATACTCCTCACGGAGCAGTGGGCAGCTACACCAGTGGTTACGACTCTTCTACCAACACCTTCACAAGCTATCGCACCGACTCTTACGACAATGTGGTGCGCAGCGTGGCATCCTCACGCTCGAGCGATGAGAACTACCTCGGCTTCGTGGAGATTGGCAAGAATGCCGACGTTATCTTCAACGCTTACGTTGCCGACTACGCTTCTAACGGTTATGAGAGCGCCGATGCTGCCGCACAGGCAATCATCGCCTGCTTCACCGACCATAACCACTACAGCAACGGCACACTCGCTTGCGACCTGATGCTCGGCGGCTATGAGACCACCGACACCAAGGGCATCGTGGCACAGCTCGTTGACCTCCTGAATATCGCTACCGGCATCAGCGAGGTGAAGTCAGAGAAAGTCTTTGGAACAGAGGGTATTTATACCATCAGCGGCCAGAAACTTAATGAGATTACCACATCGGGCATCTACATTATTAATGGCAGGAAAGTATCAGTGAAAAAGTAAAACTTTTTAAGCTTTATAAAAATCCCCAAGACGTTTCAGCCTTGGGGATTTTTATTAATGGTATTTTGGTCAAACCAGGCCCTGCCTGGACTGCTCCTGCGGAGGGCTATTGCGGCTCAGCCGCCATCGTGCAAGCACTTTTAATTTTCTCGCCTTTTTTAAGGATTTTGCCGTTATTCCCTGCGAAAGGATACAGCATGATGGCATCGATGGAATTGATGTTTTGCGGGTCGGCGATAACCATTTCGCTTGTCTTGGAGCTATTCAGGCTCTTTATTTTGAATTGATTATCGATGCAAATCCAAGGCGACTTGATTGTTATTACGCTGTCTTTTTTCGCCATAAAATCCTTAGTGATAATCGTCTTTCCTTTTTTGTAATTTATCGTGCGCGAAGTTTTTGTCAGCGGGTCGAGGGAGACTGCGAGCATCGCCGTTTTATCGCTCTCGATAGTCAGGTCTTGCAGGGCCTCTACAGTGACGGCAATCGTAATGCCTTTTCGCTTGTTTGGAGTGATTTCTATGGTCTGCCGGTAGCTGTCGTCTTCGGCGCGGAGAGTAACGGTGATTTTGTCGTTATCGACCGCCATTTCCTTTTCAACTTTCATTTTCTTGTCGTTGATGAAACCGGTGAGTGTTCCGGCTCCGTTTTTTCGGCAGGGCAGCAGGAGGTTGTCATTGCCTTCGATGAAAGGGTAGAGAATGCCCCCGGTGCTTTTCAGTCCGTCGCATTGCGAGAAACTAAGGTGGTAATTTTCGGTGAGCATTTGCACTATTTTTTGTGTGTCGAAGACGTGCGTCCCTTTATGACGCTTGCAGAATTCCTGCCACGTCGCCGGTTTCACATTACTTGTGCCTATGATGTCGTGAATCAGGTAAGTCATCATCACCCTGTGCGCCGTAACCCCCATTCGTCTCGGTCCGATGTCGGGTTTCAGCATCCATGCCCCGTCTTTCGTCGTGAGCTGTCTTTTCCTGATGCTTTCGAGTGCTTTAAGTTCCATCATCAGCGCCTCGGGGTCTTTGTAGAGTGCCGCTATTGCCGCGAACGAGGGCATTTGGTCGTATGTTAGCATGCTCCAGTCGCTGCCGTTCGGCATTGCCAGTTCTCCGTCGGGCAGTGCGAAGTGTTTCAGCACGCTGTCGAACATCTCTTTTTGATGCCACAGAAGCGTTTCCGATACCGTTTTTTTGTTGCCGATGAGCCTTAGAATGAGTATTGTTTCCGCAAGCTCCTGTATCACCACGCTTTGGTAATTCGTATGGAAAAAGTTATGGTTTTGCAGGGTGTAATCATCGTAAAGATTTTGCCCTTTATACCAATTTTTTGCCGGTATTCCGTCGATGAGCGTGTTGTCTGTGGAGTCGCTTGCGAGAGTAAGACAATTGAATGCGAAGAGGCGCATCTTATCATACCATTGTTGTGCTCTCTCGTGCTGTGGCATCATCGTGCAGGCCGCTGCGAGCACATTCGTCTCCCAACCGTTTTCCTCCGCTTTCGTGTCGCCGGCGAACCCTGTCGGCACCTCTCTTTTAAGGTCGTAATCGGCCTCTGCCTCGAGCATTTTGAATATATGCTTTCGGTCGTTGTCGGTCAACTGGTCGTCGAGGAAGAAAGCCGCCAGTGCCACGCTTTCCGTCCACAGCGAACTCTCCCACGACATCCCCCAGTATTTTTTGTCGGTGCAGGGCAGGAGCTTGTTGGCTTTGTGAGTGGAGTAGGCGTATCTTAAGGCTTTTAATGCCATAAATGGCAATTGAGAATTGAGAATTGAGAATTGAGAATTAGAATTTTCGATTTGCGAGTTGGAATTTGCGTTTTGATATTTATGCAGGAATGCGCAAATCATTGCCATGTCGGCATTTGTTCTCACTCCGTCCTCATTGCTTTTTCCTGCGCTTTTAGCTTTGAAATAGCCTGTTTTTGTGCCTTCGGAATTATCGGCTGCGGGGGTGTAGATGCTGTTCATATACGGAATGAAGTCGTTGAGCATCTGCATGCATTCGCTCTTCACTCTGTCGTCGTCGGCAGTATCGGCCATTGCGGTTATTGGCATCATCGCCGCAGCAGCTGCCGTCAGCATTATCATCGCCGTTTTTCTGCCTGCCCGCACAGTTTTCGTCCGCATCGTTTCTCCCCAAATCCGCCCGGCTTTTCCCCAAATCCGCGCCGTTTTTTTTATATGTCTTAATGTCATCATAATCTCGCTTTTAGTTGTTTCTGCACCGCAAAATTAGTTATTCTTCCCCATATCTCCAAACTTTCCCCCCTAAATCTTCTGAAATAGGGGGAAAAAGCCTGAAACCAGCTAAGTAAATTGTAAATCTGCAAATTCTTAAAAAACGCAAATTCTATCACAAAAATGCTCAATGAATTTCCACAAAAATGCTCAATGAAATGCCACAAAAATGCTCAATGAATTGCCACAAAAATGCTCAATGAATTGCCACAAAAATGCGAAATTGTTTGGTGGATTAAAAAAATATTTGTAATTTTGCCCCCGAAATACAAACAATTTTGCTTATGGAATACTTAAATAGAATAGCAGACGATATTTTGAGGCTCAATTTGGAAGCCTCAGGAGCGGTACTTGTAGAAGGTCCCAAATGGTCGGGAAAAACCACTACTGCAGCCCAACAGGCAGGCAGCGTTCTTAGTATGCAAGACCCGGATTATAAAACCGGTTATCTCGCCACGGCTAAAACAAAGCCTTCATTGCTCCTTGAGGGCGAGGAACCCCGTTTGATAGATGAGTGGCAAGAAGCACCTGTGTTGTGGGATGCCGTGAGATTCGCCGTTGATAAACGTGGCGGTATGGGGCATTTCATCCTCACGGGTTCTAATTCTGTTGACTTGTCTAAAATATCCCATTCCGGAACAGGCAGGATTGCAAGGATGCAGATGTATCCTATGAGTTTGTGGGAGTCGGGGGAGTCGAAAGGTACAGTGTCTTTAAAACAGCTTTTCGACGACCCGTCTTACGATATCGATGGCTGCACATCCGACTTGTCGATAGAAGAACTTATATTCCTCGCTTGCCGTGGCGGTTGGCCGGCAACATTGTCGGTAAACAGCGACAGGGCTAAATTGCAGGTGGCAAAAAACTATTTCAACAGTGTGTGCAATGTCGATATGAATACTGTTGACGGCACCAAGCGCAGTCCGACAACGACGAAACTGATATTGATGAGCTATGCTCGGAATATAGCCACTTTGGCAAAGAAATCGGTGATGGTGAAAGATGTGGAAGTGAATGGTGAAAGTGTGGTGATGAACACATTTGATGATTATGTGTCGGCTCTTCAGCGACTGTTTGTCATAGAAGACATAGAAGCCTGGAATCCGGCCATAAGGTCGGCGACGGCAATGCGCAGTGGTATGAAGAGATGTTTCATCGACCCATCGATTGGTATTGCGGCTCTGGGCTTGTCGCCCTCGCGCCTGACTACCGACCTGCATACATTCGGCTTCTTCTTTGAGGTTATGGCTATTCGCGACCTCCGAGCGTATTCCCAAGCTCTTGGCGGTCATATCTCATATTATCACGACAGGTATGGTTTGGAGGCAGATGCGGTATTGCATCTCGCCGACGGACGTTTCGCGCTTATAGAATTTAAGCTCGGCAGTGCCGAGATAGAGGAAGGCGCCTCGCATTTATTGGAAATCAAACGACTGATAAAGGAATATAACGAGAATGAAAGACAAGTGAGGTTGCGTGAGCCCGACTTGCTGCTTATCATCACCGGAGGCCAGATGGGCTACACCCGCTCTGATGGTGTTAAAATCATTCCTTTAGGGTGCCTTAGAGATTAAAAATTGAAAAAAGTGGAAGTTATGCAAAACGATAAAGACGGAGTATTCATTATTGGGGATGCGGAGATTGAGGCTCTGCGTGCGAAAGACAAGCGGTTGGCATGGGCGATAGACAGGATAGAGAGACCTGTAAGGAGGACAAACTCCAACGTGTTCTCATCGCTGATTTATTCGGTCGTGGGGCAACAGGTGTCGATGGCGGCACATCGCACATTGTGGGCGAGACTGCGAGCGAAAATCGACGATGTTACTCCGCAGAGCATCGCCAATCTCGCTGAGGCGGAAATGCGGAGAGGGGGACTGTCGCAGCGCAAGGTGGAATATATCAAGGGCATTGCCGACGCCTTTATCCGTGGCGACCTCTCGGAGGCAGCCCTGCAAGCGATGAGCGACGAGGAGGCGATACAGCACCTCTCCGCCCTCAAGGGCATCGGCCGCTGGACGGCGGAAATGCTCCTGATTTTCTCGTTGCAACGCCCCGATATCCTTAGCTACGACGACCTCGCCATACAGCGCGGCATGCGTATGCTCTACAGGCATCGTGAAATCACGAAGCCCTTGTTTCAGAAGTATCGCCGTCGTCTCTCTCCCTTCGGCAGCATCGCCAGCTTCTATTTCTGGGCAATCGCCGGTGATGCCATCCCCGAACTCACCGACCCGAAAAAAAGGAGGTGATTTGAAATATCGCCGAATAAGCACTGTTTTAGCCTCAATTCAGCTGTCTCTATAATGTCAAAAGTGAAATATGTGGCGAAAAATTTGGAGGATTGAGATAAAAGCCTTATATTTGCACACAAATTCTAAAACTTAAATAAAATGAAGAGAAATTATT
>Ga0065711_1031982_pt1 | contig 28267 bp, 18 predicted proteins | sample Hoacrofraction12_FD_59098 | JGI IMG/M metagenome (GOLD analysis project Ga0065711, IMG submission 59098) | Hoatzin crop microbial communities from Cojedes, Venezuela - Epithelial fraction 12 v2 (version 2) | ecosystem: Host-associated > Birds > Digestive system > Esophagus > Crop | place... | reverse complement strand
TTTTTTTTTTTTTTTTTTTTTTGTTTGTTTGTTTGTTTGTTTGAGGGAAGAAGGATTAGGGAAAAAAGACAAAAAGGAAATATAAATTTCTTTTCATGTGAAACTGAAACCTTGGCTTTACTGACGTCTTCACAAGTTTGGAGGGTGGTTTAAATCAGAAATCAGAACTGCGCTTTTCTCTTAGTCATTAGAACAAAATCAAGACATTTCTTTCTAGTCCATGTTTCATGCTGCTTTTTTTATTTCTCCTTCTTCCCACTTTGATTCATAAGAAGTTTCTCTTTAGAGAGGGAGCTGGGGAAATGAACCATACCAGGCCTCTCTAATGAGTGATGGGACATTCTGCTCCTGCTCCCCCTGCATTAGCGTTGCTTTGGTTCCAGGCCTGTTCAAGAGTTTCTGTAAGTCAGTACTGACTAATGTCAGTCTGGGTAGTCCTTGAACATAATAAATTGGGGAGTGAATAGCGGTCTCATCCTGGTCCCTAGCTGACAATGAACCTACACTTGAAGAGGAGGTGGTAATTAGCTTCTCTGCTGGCATCCTTAGAAGAAGAAGTAGGGATTGATTGGGCTCTGTAGCCCAAATTGCCTACTTGCCACTAAAAGAAAGATCAGTGTATTGTTTCGGAATAATGTAAGAAAGACTGGTGCTACTCCCATTCAGACAGTATGGAGTGAGATAGATCTTGCCTGGTGTAGGCGAGCAATGGTCCATTGAAGAGAAATTCAATGGTTGATCTTGTCTAGTACAAAGGTTTGTTTCAACTGATGAATTATGCATGAGGTTCACTCATTTGATCACCATTTCATGCTCCTCTCTGAAAATCCCTCACCCAGCCACATCACGGCAAGAGAATGCACTGTTGTGAGGCATGTAGCTTTGTGTGGCTTGTCCTTGTCCCCATCCCCATCCTCAGCCCATGGGTAGCAGCTCTCCCAGCCTCCCACCTTGCAGAGTCCCTCTCTGTCAGCACATTCACAGGGTACAAATGGACTTTGGAGAGCCAAGGATGAAATGGCTGCAGTGCCAGTTTGGCATTTATCATGAACAATAAAATCACCACATAATTTAAATATACAATGAATTAGTGAACAAAGAGTTTCATTTTTTAGTAAAATTCTGCTTTTCTTGTTGCACCTAATAAAACTCCTAGCTTTTTCTCATGAAATATTTGTAGGTACTGTTTATTTCCTGTCAGCTAACAATCACAGCTAGAATGACAATATTGCTGGGAAATAGTACAAACCACCACGGAACATCCAAAAGCTTGGCTGGCTTCAGCCTGTTTTCTGCACAGCAGGCCCTGACTTTAATATCTCATCTTAACGGAGAACAATTTCTCTGGGAAAAGCAATAATCACACAATTTGCTCACTGTACCTCTGTATAGGTACAGGCTCTTAATGGGAAAGGAAGCAAGTCATTTGTATTTCTGTTTTAATTGAATGCAGCACTGAAAAGATAGACATTGCTAAAAACCTTTAGATGTGTTCATCCTATTTTTGGTTAAGGACAACCTTCCTTATGCTCACAGACACCTCGTGTTAATGATTAAACTTCTCAAATGAGTAACAGGAGAAAGGAGAGAAAATCAGTATTTTCTTTCAAAAATCCTTTGCGAAACACAAATCCCAGAGGTGAAAGTGGGAAGACAGGAATGCCAACAAGGTAACTTGCTTCTTGCACTGGTAACAGAAAACATCTTATCACCTGCCAAAGGGTCTCCCTGATAAGGTAACTGGCGTGACTGCCTGCATTGTCATTCCAGGTTGGTGCTGATCGGGATGGTGTAAATTAAACCTTTCAGCCTCTTCCTAACACTCCGACCCCTGATTTCCTGGCACTGGACTGAGTCCTTCAGTGATGATGCAGGAGAACTTCCTCCATCCCAATCTTCTCCCCGAAATGTCTGCGCTATATATCCTACTTCAATTCTGACATCTCACTACCATGCCGGTAATGACAGGCTTTCAAGATGCTTTGAACACAGCAGAGAAACAGAAATATTACAGAAAACCACCCCTGGGAGCGCATGGCTGATCCGCACTGCTGGATATTTTCTGCAGCATTCGGGCAGCATCTCATTGCTTTCACAGGCGAGACCATCTGGCTGTGGCTCCTGTGACTGCGGAGGGTTGGAGACCCTTGCAGCGGACATAGCTCAAAGGCACAGCCTGGAGATGGAGGGGGGCACAAAGATTGTGGGAGAGAGTGGGAGTAAGAGATGCTGTTAAGGTAATTGCTGTAAAAAACCCACCCCTTACTACATGTTAAAAATCTGACTTCTGTCTTATCACTCACTCTGTCTTTCTAAAGTGTGAATTTAATGCTACTGTAAAGTGCCTGAGTGGCAGCTCTGGGGACTGATGGTCTCTGCCCCTAGGACAGCGGGAAGAAACCATGCAAACTTTCTTCCACGCAAGCCTGCAAATGTGTTTCAGGTCCAGCCACGCGGCTTGGGAGTGACAGGGAGGAGAGACCCTTCCAAGTAAGGAGCCCAGAGAAATCCCACAGTCATTCCAGATACAAGGCTCAGGGCCTCTGTAGGAGCTACTGCAACTCCTGACATCACTGAGCTTGCAGTGCAGCCGAGCGGTTAAACACGAGTTAAAGCACAAACTAATTTAAATGCATGGTTAGCTTCTTTGCCAAGTCAGGAATAACAAGCCGGTCACGTTTCACGCCACTGGTTTGGACGTGTGGCTGAGCAGCACTGGCTGAACCAAGTCCTGCAGGGAGGTTTACAAGGACTGCTCTGGACCCTCACGCCTTCAGTGTGCCTAGAAGGCTCGTTTCACGCCAGTGTTAATTCAGTTGGCATGAAAACAGGCTGAAATTGGGGGTGAAACATGAGGCCTACGCATTTCTCTTTCCAGCGTGGCTTGCCACCGGGTTACTAGGTCCAGCGGTTGCAAGAGCTGAGCTGGATGGTGATTCCCGTTGTCCTGGAGATACAGCATTATCATTCTGCTGCTGTCTTCGCTCCGTCCGGCTCCATCAGCATCACTCACTGCCACCCTCCCATGCCCCTCCGCTTGTCTCAGGCTGTCTCTTTGAATCTATCCTCCAGACTGCCTGGTTTCCCTCCAGTCAGCGGCTGCGAAACACTGACTGCTCAGACCTGAGCGAGAGCCCCATGCTGAGCGATGAAGAGCCACATGCGGCTCAGCAGCCGTAGCCTTGGACTCTGTGCCAGCGAGCAGCAGCGCAGGCCAGGGCCAGCACATGGTTCACATCAAATGGCTGTGTTTTATTTTCCCAAGTTATTTTTATTAATGGCTGTTCCGAAATAGACTTCCTGAGTTGTGTTCACAATGCACTTGCTAGTGTAAACTCCAGTGTGTTCACACCTCCAGCTGCTTACATGGGTACTGCATTTCAATGCCTTAGCTGTCCCCGGGTCTGATTTTTGCCAACTGGAAGCCTGCACTTATTTTAAATTTTCACCAGAACCAGTGAGGGGTTGTATGAACTCAGAAAGCAGCCCACAAATCGTGTCACAGGATCATGGTGTTGTGTTAACAACACTAGAACATAATTTAGATAAAGCTTTATTTCTTACCCAGACTCATTTCTATAAAATTATGTTATTCCTCCCAGCTGGAGCACATGTTTTGGTTTTGTGCTTCATCTTGTTTATTTTTTCTGGTTGAGATGAATTCATTTTTCCTTAGATGCTTTTTATACTTCATGGAGCAACTTCTTTGCTCTCCCATTAGGATACTGGGCTTGAGCTATTTCAGAGCAGTGGTCACCCTTAACTGAGGACAGTACTGTTTCCTTTGGACACGAGGCAGTAGGTTTTAGTGTCTCCGTATAGCTAAGCCTGTCCTTTAACTGACCTAAGGAGAGGGCTGAAAAATCAGTGGTAATGGGTTAAATTCACAGCTAGTAGAGATGAATGCAGTTAACTGTTACAACTGGATGTTATCATACATGGCCCAAGTAACTTGCAGCCCTGAAAATACTGGTGAACTAAAGTTTATTGATGTCTGACATTTTTGATCTTTATAGACTGCAGGTTGTGGAAATCTAGTGTCTGAGGAGCACTCGTGTCTAGTCTGTAGAGAAGAGGCTCGTTGAAAACTGATTAGTATTCTGCTTGTTTCCAGCTTCTGAAGCTGTTTTAAGCAAAACGAAGACACTTATTATAGCTTTTTAATGGTACTTTCTGCTGGAAGCATTTGTAGCAGTTGGCTCAGTGACATCCTAGTGACGGAGAAAAAAAGACATGGCTAGCAGGTTCTTAATGCAGAGGAGAAGTGCCTGTGTAGAAATTTATGTGTTTGTGGTCTGCTCTGTACTTTTCAGGAATCTTATTCTGGATAGTAAATTCCTTAGAAGAAAAAGGAAAAATTACACTAGACAATATTTTTTTAAATTGTTCTATAAGCCTAAATTTCAAGGCCAAGCAGAATGATGGGGTTCATCTGCCTCTTGCTTACCATGGGCTGTGGAGAGTTACTCAGTAATTCTTACTTCAGGCTCTAAATTTTGCTGTCAAACCCATGACAAAAAAACCAAAAGCAGAGTGAAATCTCCTTCATCCTGGGCAAGGTATTCCAGTGGTTAATTACCTATACATGCTGTGGGTGAAGGCTGACCTTTGTAAACAGTGAAATTGTAGTTATGGGCAAATTTTTAACTCTACATTCCCATTTATTTATTACAGAGTCTTTTGAAGAGGAATTTCATGTTAATTTGGTTTTGTGTAAATTTAACGCTTGGGGAAAATAAGATGTTAATAGCACTGATTTCTTCCAGGTGTATGACGAAAATGGATTTGCAACATTAACTATGCAGCTGATGTGCAGTGTTTTAGAAATATGCTTCGTTTACTATTGAACAAAATTTCTAGTGGCAGAAGTGAACATGAAGGTATGGCTGAGCAGTATAGCATGTAGAAGAAAAGTCTAACACCATCATCTGTTGGTCATGACTGCTGTTCCCCACCACCCACTCAAGGTGAGAGCCAGACAATCATCATCGGGGAGAGAAGAGCAGTTTTTAATTTAAAAAGAGCTGACGGGCATATTGTTGTATGAGTAGGCAAAGAAAGTTGAGAAAAAAGCATAGAACAAAAAGAAAACTGTAACCAAGAAAAGTGTCTGAAATAGCCAGCAGTCCCCTTGGAAGCAGTAAGGTGAAGGTTTCAGAAATTACCAAGATACCATGCACTATTCTTGCTGAAATAAAAGGCTGTTTCGTTTTTCTACCATCAGATAGCTGGTTTTATTGAGCATAGAAATGAATCCACACCACATCTCTGCCTAGACGACTAGCTTGGATGAGGTCTGATAGATATGCTAATCTGCATCTCAAAAGTGAAGGACGTGATGGCATTCAGACATGGCCACTTCTATTTCCCCAGTCCAGATGAGCAAGTACCTAATCACAGGGGTTGGCTAGTGGGGAACAGGTTTAGACTGCAAATGAATTCATAAGTCAGAGCCCTTTGGAAATTCCTTGTTACTTACTCTCTACTGAAATTTCATGTTGCTGGAAAAATCACTTTAATGCTGGAAACTGCACAGGTGCTGTATTAAGAAATGCACAGAGAAAGGCAGTTTACAAATCCATATGTCGTATACGTGTACTGAGTGAACAACTAATTGTCCTCCAACAATGCTACTAGCAGATGCCTAAGGAAAAAGTGTAAAAGAAAATCAGCCTCCTAAGGTACTTTTTGAGACAAACATAGTGTTGATAACGGTTTATTTAGTAAGTAACAGTGGACCAAGGAAAAAGAATCGCTATTTAGGATGATTGGTTTGAAAACAACTTCTTTTACACATCTATGAATTAATGTCTTCGAGCTGTTGATGAAAAAGCATGAACCACATGAAACTGATTCAACATTACATCAAATCCTATGGCAAATATATATATTTGAATAGTGAGCAGGGGACCCTAAATAACAAGACCAGACCAATTAAGCAGGGAGGTTAAGGAAGGTACATGAATAGATACATGAATAAGAGAAGAGATGTATCTTGGGGAATGAAGTATGTACACATAAACCAAATCTTCTGGAGAAGATACAAAACAGACATGATCAGGAAGGAGACATGGCCAAGCACATAAAAGATTTCCTGGAAGACAAGGCTTTCTCAGAACTCTTTTAGTTAGTATGTTAAAATGGAAGCTTAATGCCAACCTTGCTATGCATTTCACTATGAGAGTAGGAAAATGTTCCAATAAAAACCACCCAAGACATCTTTGAAACAGTCACTTCAGTCTAAAATTGTGTCAGAGCTGCTAATCCTAGAGTGAAATTAATTGAAATTTCTTATCTTCCAAAGTCCAACTCTATCTGTGAGACCTAGACCGTGTCTATATTTAGTCACTGTGACACATCAGGATACAATATGTATGAGGTGTCATTGTACCTTTAACACTGACATGACACTTTTTGAAGGCAAATAAGTATGTACAGTCCAAACATAAGTTCTGTGACGTGAGAGCAGAACTGAAAAGTTATCACTGATTTATTGCCAGTAAAGTTCTTCAGAGATATGCCCAGCATTGTAATATTTTAATTAATGACCTGAATTATAGAAGAGTAGGAATGCCTAGTCAACTTGCAAATGATGTGAAACTGAAGAGAAATGGAGGATGCAAGCCTCCCTGAGGTTTAGAATTCAAGTTGATCTTGTAAAAATTGATCTAACAACCTAAAGAAAAAGGATATACTTCTCTGAAAAGAACAGGGAACAACTGTGTAAAAAGAAAGTTTATAAAATTTCAGGATCATCAGTGACAGGTTCAGCCCTGCAGAAAAGTTCTATCATAGTGTTGTGGGTTTGCGTGGCAAGGTTTTTGTAGTAAGGGGCTACAAGGGGGTGGCTTCTGTGAGAAGCTGCTTGAAGCTTCCCCCATGTCTGATAGAGCTAATGCCAGCTGGCTCCTAGATGGGCCTACTGCTGGCCAAAGCCGCTTCAATCAGCGACGGTGGTAGCAACTCTGGGATAACATATTTAAAAAGGGGAAAAACCTGTTGTGGAACAGCAGTTAAGAGAGAGGAGTGAGACTATGTGAGAGAAACAAGGCTGCAGACACAAAAGTCAGTGAAGAGGGAGGGGGAGGGGGTGCTCCAGGCACCAGAGCAGAGATTCCCCTGCAGCCCACGGAGTAGACCGTGGTGAGGCAGGATGTCTGCCTGCAGCCCATGGAGGCCCATGGTGGAGCAGATATCCACCTGCAGCCCGTGGAAGGCCCCACGCCGGAGCAGGTGGATGTCCAAATAAGGGTGTGACCCTGTGGACAGCCCACACCTGAACAAGCTCTTGGTACGATCTGTGGCCCCATGGGGAGAGAAGCTCATGCTGGAGCAGGTTTGCTGGCAGGGCTTGTGACCCCATGGGGGACCCATGCTGGAGCAGGCTGTTCCTGAAGGACTGCACCCCATGGATGGGACCCACAATGGGGCAGTTTGAGAAGAACTTCAGCCTGTGGAAAGGATTCATGTTGGAGAAATTTGTGGAGAACTGTCCCCTGTGAGAGGCAGCTCATGTCTGGAGGAGGAGAAGAGTCTGAGAAGTCACCCCTTGAGAAGGAAGGAGAGTCACAGACAACGTGTGATGAGCTCACTGCGGCTCTCATTCCCCATGCCCCTGTGCCGCTTGGGGGGAGAAGGTAGAAAATTGGGAGTGAAGTTAGGCCCGGGAAGAAGCGAGAGGTGGGGGAGGAAGGTGCTTTTAAGCTCTGGTTTTATTTTCTCATCACCCTACTCTGATTTGATTGGTGATAAATTAAACTTTTTTTCTCCCAAAGTTCAATCTGTTTTGTCCGTGACAGTAATTGGTGAGTGATCTCTCCCTATCCTTACCTTGATCCACATGACTTTTATCATACTTTTTCTCCCCTGTCCAGTTGAGGAGGGTGACAGATAGAGAGTCTTTTGTGGGCACCTGGCATTCATCCAGGCTAATCCATAACACATAGCAAATACCAAGCTGTACAAAATCAACACCGTTATCGGTGATGAAAAAGACACTACCTTATTGGGAAGCATAAATAGAAGAAATGAGCATATCTAATGAGCATTGTTGAATCTTCAGCTGGATAATTTTCTTCTGTTTTGAGCACCACAAATGATGAATGTTGGGAATCAAGAATAGACAGGAAGAAATTCAGGAGAGGGTAACAGAAGTGACCTGAGGTTTAGAGACTGGAAGAGCTGAGGAAAACTGAAACAACTGAAGTTCTTTAAATTATAAAGAGACCAAGAGTAGACATCATAACCATTTTCAAACACATAAAAAATACTATGTTAAGAGGATGAATAGTAGGAGCTGTTGTCCCTCTTTCCTAGGTGTGAGATGAGTAATAATAGGCTGAAATGGCAGCAGGATTTTTGAAAGTCTAAGCGTATTAGGGAATTTATTACTGTATTATATTACCTGGCAATGGGGAATGCTGTGAAAGTCTTCAATGAGAAGTTAGGCAAACATCTGCATGAATGACATAGGGGATTTTATTATGTTTAAGGCATGGAAATGGACTATACAGTCTTTCTGTGATACTTTTTTAACCCTCAACTCTATGTAATGGTGAAATGGGAAATCAGGCACTCTGTAAGAAAGAAACCTTTTAGCAGAAGTTAACAATTTCTGTGAATCATTAGAGCAAAGATGGAGACCCTACAGTGTAGAAGCTGAATATGACCCAGGACTCTATGCCTATAGCTTGTCACCCTACTATATTTTGGGGATGGGGTACGGTTGTGGAACAAAAGTAACGCATACATTAATGGGAGAGCCAAGAAAGGTGTCAGAAAATCTTGTTTGGTCCTCACCAAGGAAAAAGTTTCCTATAAAAATGCATATTCAGACTCTCTAGAGTTTACGAATCATTTACTGAACTACAGCAGTTCTGTGAAACTGCCCATTGTCATGCTCTTAATTGAACCAGTAGCTGAAAAAGTGGCAATAGTGGTAATTAATCATAAAGATTTTTTCTTATACTTCTAGTTTTTTCAAGGGAAACGAGTTCCATAAGGTCAAGTCTCCTACAAAACTACTTTTGTTGGGGAAATGTAGCAAGACCATTTGTCAACATTGAGAATGCTCATTTTGGCTGAAACTAAATTACCTAGGGAGCCAAAAAATGATGAATTTACAGATGGTTGATATCAAGGCAAGTTGCTATATTCTTTTCCCTGGCCTTTTCTATTGGAATAAAATAATGTTGAATTGATACCTTGCATACCTTTTCTCTACCTTCTTCAATGCATCTAACAAATAACAGGCAAAAAAATAACAGGTGGTCACTATACCTAAGTAATCAGAGTATGTGATTTGCAATTCAGCATATGCATGTTTGTCATTATAATTTTTTGATAGTAATTTTTAGACATTATATGTTTTGTTTATGTATGATTAATTAAAAAATAATCATCCTCAGCTAGTAGAATGAGAAACAATAAATGGGCCATAAAAATCTAAACAAACCTAGAGGCTGCTGTCATTTCTTTAAATCATAGCTAAGAATGTTTACTGCGCTGATAGAAGACATACTGAACGAGCTGCAACAGATAGTCAAGTTCAACTAACAAGTATAATAGCAAATACTACTCAACAAGAGGTACACCAATATCTTAAACTGCCTCATTTCTAGTTTTGGTGGATCTTGCATCAGTATAAAAAATGAAATAACTTAAATTGTATCATACAGACTTGTAAAAAAAGATCTTTCTGTCCCCATCCTGTTTGCATAGGAAACAACTAGCAGATGATCACCACTTTTGCCTTCTGAGGAAAATCTCTTGTAGTAATCTACTCTGCTGCACACTGACACCATATTTCTCTATATACTTATGTATCAACATGCTCTACAAGAAAATGTCTTCTTCCTCAACTTAGAGAACCTTTGCTCACTGAAATTGATGGAAATCTTAAAACTGGAAAAGAAATAGAAAGCAATGGTTATAGGCGCAGGCCTATCATGTGAAAGCATTATGACAGTGACAAAACTATTAATTCTCATTAAGAATTCACAAGAAGTCTCTAAAATCTTTGGGGCAGGACTGTCTAATACTTGGCCTATCTTGCATCTGAACTGTTTATTTTCCTATCTAGATCACAAAAGCCTTTGAAATCATCCTCTACAATTATATACGTGCATTGACAGGACTCAATAGATACTAAGAACTGTCATAAATTGCCAGAACGTACATTATGAGATACAGACTATCACAGTGTAATGTAATAAAACAGTCCCTCTTACCCAGTAGTATTTCTGGGTAAAACAGGACTGCAGGTGTGATGTTCCAGTGAGATTTTGGGAACCTAAATTCCATTTTTTACACAATAACTATTTTCTGTCTTGTATACTGGACATGTGTAAGAGCATGTGGGTGTGGGTGTGTCCTTTTTGTGGGAGGGAACAGTTTTTCTGCCATGCTAAGAAGGCTTGTGTTCCAAAGATCATTTTAATCCTTAAATTCAGTTTCCACTACGAGAAAAAGCTACTTATTCTAAGTCCAGAATATGAAGGGAGACCCTCTCATGACAACCAAGTGCATGATTCCTACGAACCCTGATCCTTCCTCCTTTCTCTTATTAAAAAAACAACCAAAAAACCAGAAAATGAAAGAAAAAACACCCACCCTGCCAGAAAAAGATGTGACTGAAGTCTACATACAGCTAACCGCTATAATGGCAGGCACAGTTCAAAAGCTGTGTTTGTAACATGTTTTGAATTTGGTCAAGCACACAAAATATCTCTTTTCTAATGAAAAGTCAGATAAACCCTCCATACAGAACTACCAATTTACTGGTGCTCCGTCTTCTCAGGGTTGGGGCAGGAAAGAAGGGCTTTGCCTATCTGTTAAGTATGCTTTGAGCGTGTGAGGTGATCAGAGAGTCCTTTCTTTCACTCACATTCCGTCTTTCCCCGTGCAGTCAGCAAACTGTTTATAGGCAGAAAGTGGGTAGTGGATTAGGTATGTGTTGTAAAAGTGACTAGTCACCGCTAGAAATTAATGAATATTTGTAGCACTGGATGTATACGTATAGACTGTATATATATAGACTGTAGAAGGCAGCAACATGTCAGAGGTATTTGGGTTTGAAGAACAGCAAAGGACTGTAAATACACAAACTTTACATCACTGTCCTTCTTTTGAGGTGGATGTTGGACTGAGGCTGTAGTTCAGATGTCTCCTGTAATCAATGAGAACGATAAGCAATCCAGATCACTGGGATTCTAAATCAGCATCCAGATGAGCTGCTTTCCAGTCCATGGAAACCCCAGGCCAACTCTGTTCCTTAATTGAGTGCCCCAGTATCCAGAGTTAAGGAGAAATCAAGACTGCTGCTATTGGTACTACCACTAATAGTTTAATGTGATATCTCACTAATATTAAACAGGGCCAAATTTTTTTCCTGTTTAAGGACTGGAGAAATCATTGGCTCTTAAATGGATTTTCCATAGGATATTAATATTATTTTATTTAGAATGTACATTGAAAATATATCTACAAATCTAAAACAATAGGAAGGACACATCAAGCACCCAAAAATCTAAAAATTCATGAAGTCTCACTGCTGGAAAAAGTTTCAAGATCAAAAAAACAAAACCAGTTTTAGAGATCATGTATACTGCACAACAAGTGGGACACACAGAAGAGGACTTATCAGTATTTGGAGCATCAGGGGCTGAAGTGAGCTGGTTTCCATGAGAAACACCAAGATTTGCACATAGATCAGTTTTATTCACGACTGCTATTATCCGTGACTTACAGAATTAACCCTGTTCTTGGTTTTCCATATTTGGGCCTCATCTTCCATCTGGTCTCTTTCCAGCTTCTCCTATTGATCTTGCTGGCACTTGAAACTTATTACAGTCACAAGCAAAATAAGTATCCTTATTCCCCAGAATATCACAATCTAGTTCTGTGAGCAATCCTTTGCTATCTTATTTTTGCCTCAGACACGCAATATTCTGAAAATGCCACTTCTCCTTCAAAACCAAACTCAGGTATCTTTATTCAACCCACTTTATCAAACTTCTTTCCACCTCTGATTTTAACTAATAGAGCAATGCCTCAATATTCCATATCCCCACAATGCAGTTTTTCTCCTAAAAGTATAGCTGAACATTTCTTCTTTCTGATCCCTTCTTCTGAAAGCTCACATTATCAAGGTCAACCAGTAAAGACTCTATGAACAACACAGTTCAGATGATATTCCAGCATGAATGCATGTGTATACACTTTTGAATGGGGGGTGTGCAGCCTGGATAGACACAGAGTAGACAGAGAACTGCTCAGAAAGACAAAGATTGCTGCTCAGCTCTCCCTTCTCCAGTTTTAATGCCTTGCCCTCAAACCTCAGTCCTCTTATCTGCTTTTACAGCTTCTCACATTGCCCCTGTCAGTTCCACTGAATAAATGATGTCATCCTTGTCTGCTTGAATGTTTACTTTCTGCACTGCCCTTGGCACAGAATACTCTTCCCAAAACTAATCCATCCTGAAAGCCATTTTTCTTTTCCTTCCGATCTACCCTCAAGGCCTGCAGTAAAATGGCAGCTGCAAATGGCTAAGCAGATGCTAAGAATGTAAAAGCTTTTTAAAGTGTCTGCCTCCCGAAGCCAACTGTGCGGTCTCAAAGTGAACACCTAAACTCCCAACACAGGCATGGGAAGACCCAGGCAACTCGAGGTACATGTGGCTGCAAACGCAGAGTGGGGAGGTGATTAGAGTTAGTCCGCTGAACAGGCAGCTTTCCAACCTGCTAAGGGCTGGTGTGCAGCTGAAAAAATCCGCCACAGTCTTTAGGCCTTAGTTATCTTAGTCGGAGCTTCAGGAACACACTGCTCACCGCTCTCTGATCAAAGCCCAGAGACTTCATTGGAAAGACGCCAAGAAAACTGTTATCCTTTACAATGGAAGAAGCAGTAACAGCAGCTGCAGCCGATGTCATGTGTGTGTACGCCAGCTTGCTGGCTAGACTCTTCCATTAGAAAAGAGAAGTAACAGACTTGTACTCACTTTCTCGACATGCCAGAGCAGATCCAGGCCTCTACCATGCTTTGAAAGAAAGCAGTAGACAAAACTTCCTCTGACAGACATCTGCTCTAACAGATATGCAATAAAACCACCACCCCAAAAACCCCACAGAAACAAACCAGGGAGAGAAAGAGCTTACTCTGAACGTAGATGGAGCTTGACCAGCCAGGTGGGGATGTGTTGAAATCCAGTGTTGCAGACCTGGGGAGCTTCTAAAACTGAAGAAAACCACGAGATAGCTCAGGTGAGGTGATGGCTTGGAAGGGTGTAACTTGCCAAGGACTTAGATCCCAGGACTACTCTAGATTTGCTCCAGGTTTATATAATTTGCACTGTGGAACAGTGGAGAAGGTAACCTATGTTTCTAGCATAGCATTTCCTATGTCTTTCTCTTCTAAAATACAACTACTTGGTATACTTGGTATTTCTAAGTTTACCACTGCTCTTTGGAGGAGAATATATTTATATATTTTCCGGTACAATGAGACTATAGGCTAAGTATTTTGGGAAGGACTAGTACAAATTATGCAAACGATAACAGAGCAATGAAGAAAAGCTAGGAATCTAGAGCAAACCCCCCACAACTTCTCAGACCGTTTGATCCTTCTTTATGAGCTCTATTGTACTCTGTGATTCTGTGCAAGGTTCCGAGTGTGCCCTTCACTTGATACAGCATAATCTGAACAAAGAGCTATTTAACAGGCATTTTTTATTTAATTTCTTACTTTTATGTACCACAGAAACACCAAGTGAGCCATTGAAATAAAGTATACTCCTTCCCTTTAATAGAATTTACTGATTTCAATATAGCTACAGATTCAACACCATTATTAATTTTGGGATTTAATGAATGTTGTCAGATCTCCTTAAGGGATACACATGAGGCTGATGAACTGGTTCACTTGTGCCATGTAGTCTTAAATTTCATTTAACCAAAAAAATGTTTAGCCCTCTTTCTTTCCTTGACCTATATGACACATCTCTGAACATCTCCATGTGTTACACCTGTAGGAAAAGGTTCCCCTGTGTCATTGCTAGCCTCTTATTCTTCTTGTAGCTTCAGTTCATCTTGCACAGAAGCAGAAGAAAATAAGGTCTACAGGGGTTCAGCTAGTGTGTTGTCTCCAGGTATATCCACCTGACTGGGATGTCATCTAGGTTTGTTGATCTTAATGAGGCAGATATAGCACAGTAGCTGTTCTCACACAGAGGCATTTCATGATTTACCAGTGCAATTGTCCAAAGGCTCCCTCCTTCCTCCAAATTATTATACTTCCATTGTGCTGATTCATGGCCTAACTTTTGGGAAGTGATAAGGACACTGTATATATGAAAATTCAGAGTACTGCTTCACAGGACAGCAATTAATGCACTAATGAATGAGATAATCATCGTAATTAACAGAGATTAATAAGAAAATATTTCAGAGACCTAATTTTGAGCTATACCATGGGGCCATTCTCCATTTTAAAAAGAGCATCATATTTTCATTAGTCGCTTTAGCTTTAAACATTAAATAAATATTTGTAAAAAACTTGGTGTCCTGATGATAATTCAATTTTGACTCACTACCACACATGTGATCAAATTAGCCAGGTACTGTCTCTGAAAACAACTACAAATTTTACTTTCTCCATCTCTCTGCAACTATGAACGATCTTCATTTTTCCTTCAAAAATCAGTAGAGAAAGAAAATATTCTCAAAGGCCATAAATTATTCCCCCCAAATAGCATTGTATTTCTTCCCATAAAAACGTTACAGAAAAACTAATCTGCTCATAGAAATGGAAGATCAGAACCTAATGAGACAAATTGGGATCAACTATAGCAAATAAATGCCTTGCTTTAAGCAGCTTGAACACAACTTGTGTGCCAGAATGAGGAAACAATCAATTGCTCTTGATTTGCAGCGTATTTCATGAATGCTGAAGAAAATTGATTTAAAGAAGAAATTAGATGTGGTAAAAGGGATGAAAAAGAGAGGAAGAAATATTGATAAGACTGCATATGTGGAGCAAACTTAAGCAAGAGGTAAGGAGTGAATGCTGGAGTATTGGAGGACAATGGCACACCGCAAAGGTATATTTATATGATGGCACTCTGCTTCTAGGTCCATTTTAGTCTTAAACTATGAGAGAAGATGGAATTCTAATCTGCTTGTAAGTTGTACGTGTATGTTTGTTGAACCACAAAGATCAAAAACATCCAAGCCAGTGTCACCAGAAATACACCTTGGTGTAGAGGTTAGTTTAGATAACAGCAGTACAATCAGACTGCATGATTCTATCCCTAGGATAATTAAATATGTAATTACACTGTTTCTCTTGATGCGTAACTTATGGTCATTTCACCAAGCTCCCTATGCAGATAACTAGATTATTTTGGACATATATGCAGTCCATTGCACTGGAATTATTCAGAACTCGAAGAAAATCAGAACCTTTTAACTAAGAGTTCAGAAATATAGCAAGCAGAGCTTACTGCTATGGTGAGCCTTTAATACAACATTAAAACAGGTTAATAAACACCTAAGAGAGTCAGAAGGAAAACAGGGATTTATGTATTCCCCAGTCAGCCTACCAAAACCAGAAGCAGTTTTGCAGCAGAGTAAGCACAAGTTTTCTGTGCGGGGTTGCATTTCATCATGTACTCCTGAACAAATTGAACCACCAACAAAATAACTTGAAAATAAATACACATTTTTCTAGTGGGTTAATGTCAGTGAATTAAAAAATCGTCTACAGTAACTATTGATGGTGTGTCTAAGAACACGTGAATTTTCCCTCCAGTTATTTCCCAAGCAGAATATATTTGAAAATCCTGGAAAATCAGAATGTGTGAGGAAGATATACGGGCAGGTATGGATAAAGAGAAAGAGAATAAAAAATACTGACCAGAAACCTAGTTTTATCTCAAAAATATTCCCCCTCTTGTTGTAATCTTAAACACTCAATCCAGTACTGCTAGTAATACGCAACGTGTTGGATAATATCATCTCAACTTTTTATTCATGGAAACAGTGGACAGATGTTTCCTGAGTCACTATCTCAGCCCCTTCTGATACACTTCTGTAAAGATTTTAAAAGAATTTTTTTGGATAAAAGAAATGCTGATTGACTCTTTCTCTCATGGTTAGCTGCCAATCTGTACTGAACACTGCTGAAGGTAGTTTCCTGCCACAGAATTTGTTTAAATTTAGAAACAAACTTTAGCTACGATGTTGAGCTCCCAAGCTAGTGCTAATGAACTATCTTGATACGGCCACTTTATCTTTCAAGTACAATGCATGACGCATTTGCACTGAATTTCTCCAAGCTGTGTTCTAACTGGAACATCAACACTGTCTCTGGCGACAAAATGAGAATTTTTCTTTTATTGCCTCAAGGATTTCCCATAATTATGTGTCCCTCTCTCATCAGCGACAGGTCTTTCCTCAAGAAGATCTCCTGACATGAACATCCTTTGGAAGGGTCTTTGTATGGATTTATAAGTAGAATGCAGTTAACCATTGTTTTCTCCTTGAGACAAATTGCCTTAGGCACTGTGTTTAGTGCCCCTGCTGGTCATGATTCATCCCATGGAAAATCCAAAAGTGTCATTTTGGGTAAAGTACACTGCAGTTGTTGTGTAAAGAAACTTTCAGTTGCTAAGTCTTTCTTTTGTTACCTAAGCAAGGGAATAGAAATCTCTCTTCCTGTAGTCTTGACTTTGTATCTGAAAGTTGCTCTAAAATTTACCAGTACAGAAATGTCGTGTGAATAAGGACCATGGAGCCATTCAGGAACCTGAAACTGTGTACTTGGCTGGGTCACTGATGTACAGTGTCAACTATGTGGCACGCCTCAGCGTCTTGATTGCATTTCTGCTGCTTCTCCCCTGCTGCCTCTCCATCCCTGGAAAGATGATGGAGCAGCTCATTCTAGAGGTCATCAAAAAGCAAGTATAGGAAAAGAAGGTCATCTGGAGTAGTCAACATGGATTCACCAAGAGGAAATCATGCTTGACCAATCTGATAGCTTTCTATGATGGCATGACTGGCTGGGTACATGAGAGGAGAGAAGTGGATGTTGTCTACCTCGACCTCAGCAAGGCTTTCGACGCTGTCTCCTATAATATCCTCTTAGGGAAGCTCAGGAAGTGTGGGCTGGATGAGTGGTCAGTGAGGTGGATTGAGAACTGGCTGAATGGCAGAGCTCAGAGGGTTGTCATCAGCAGCACAGGGTCTAGTTGGAGGCCTGTAGCTAGTGGGGTTCCTCAGGGGTCAGTACTGGGCCCCGTCTTGTTCACCTTCTTCATCAATGACATGGATGGAGAGTCAGAGCATACCCTCAGCAAGTTTGCTGATGACACCAAACTGGGAGGAGTGGTAGATACACCGGAAGGCTGTGCTGCCATTCAGCGAGACCTGGACAGGATGGAGTGTTGGGTGCAGAGGAACCTGATGAGGTTCAACAAGGGCAAGTGCAGGGTCCTGCATCTGGGGAGGAACAACCTCATGCACCAGTACAGGCTCGGGGATGACCTGCTGGAGAGCAGCTTTGAGGAGAGGGACCTGGGTGTGCTGGTGGATGACAGGTTGACCTTGAGCCAGCAGTGTGCCCTGATTACCAAGAAGGCCAATGGCATCCCGGGGTACATTAAGCAGAGTGTGGTCAGCAGGTTGAGGGAGGTTCTCCTCCCCCTCTGCTCTGTCATAGTGAGGCCCCATCTGGAGTACTATGTCCAGTTCTGGGCTCCCCAGTTCAAGAAAGATGAGGAGCTACTGGAGAGAGTCCAGCGGAGGGCTGCAAGGATGATGAGGGGACGGGAGCATCTCTCCTAGGAGGAGAGGCTGAGGGAGCTGTGCTTGTTCAGCCTGAAGAAGAGAAGGCAGAGAGGGGACCTTACAAATGTCTTAAGAGTGGGTGTCAGGAGGATGGGGCCAGACTCTTTCCAGTGGTGCCCAGTGACAGGACAAGGGGCAAAGGGCACAAACCGAAGCAGAGGAAGTTCCAGCTGAAGATGAGGAAGAACTTCTTCACTCTGAGGGTGACGGAGCCCTGGCCCAGGCTGCCCAGGGAGGCTGTGAAGTCTCCTTCTCTGGAGATATTCAAGACCTGCCTGAACTAGGTCCTGTGCAGCCTGCTGTACATGACCCTGCTTTGGGAGGGGGGTTGAACTAGATGATCCCCAGAGGTCCGTTCCAACCCCTATCATTCTGTGATTCTGTGATTCTGTGATTCTCCAGTTAGAATATAATCTCAGACAGGAACTTCACTGACTGTCTGGTGTTGCAGCAGTACATTTGTGTTGAGTGGTACCACAGAATAATAATAATAAAAATCTAATTAATTCAGAAAATTTGACAGGTTTTCACATATTTTGGATATCCCTGTGTCTCAGGTGACCCTGAGTGAATGTACTTTCTCTTATCTCATTGTGAGCCTGAGCAGTCCCAACTGTTTCTCTAAAGCTTGAAAGAAAGATTACTCGGAGATTCCACTCAGAAACAGAACACAAGAATAAACCCAAGAACCACGACAAAATAGGTACAAAATGTGAGGTGGCAGAGATGGGACTGCAATCGAAGAGTCCATTTGGTCCTGTATCTGTACCTCTTTTCCAGTGCAGTTGGTTTTTATCATCTACCACAGAATAGCACATTGTGATGTCAGTTCATGAGAAACGACTCTATATGTCTTGCTCGACTTGGGGTCCCGTTTTGTGCTCTTGTAACAGTCCATTTGTAAGAGATCAACACTGTGGTTGGTGGCTGGACACTGTGTGGTTGGCATCTAGCTGGGTATCATTCCAGAATATGCTCCTCCTCTCTCTCAAACCTTTGGATGTATTAGAGTCCTGGTGCTTATTCCAAATCATCAGACCATGCCATTTAACAATGTTTGGCAAGTTTTATTTATTAAATATTTTCCAACAAAAGCCTGTAAGGCAACAGAAAAGTAAAGCGTAAAATACATTTGACTTAACTGGCAGCATCAGACTGCATGCGTCAGAAGGAATTAACCTCCTATAAAGCAGGATGTGCAGGAAACACAATGTACTAGGTTGACATGGTCTTTCAAAGCTACCACTTCCTGGAACAGAGGCAGAAACACAGGTTGGCTAAGCCTGGAAAAAGGCCATTGGATTTATGTACATGCAATAACTCTCAAAAGATCCCACACATTCACATCTAGAAACTTAGCAAGAAGGAATTCAGGATTCTCTTGCCATGTCAGGGATTTCATACATTTTTTTCCCCCTTCAGTGTTTAGATCCAAGGCAGATGGAGCACAACGTTTATGCTTCACCTCCAGTGATTCACCCAGCAACATCCTTGCACAGTCTATGATCTGAATATCGAAGCAGTCAGACAAGACAACTGTCATTTTTGGGACACCCTTATCAGTGAAGGTATAAGTAAATGACTGATCCAAAACTACATAGCTGGCATCTTCAGAAACCTGCCCCATGCGAACAGACATGCGTGAGAACTATTTATAGAAAGATGAAAAAAGAATGGATTTCTTGTTACTTTTTGAGGTAATGAAGGATGGACAGAAACATATGGCTGCAGTAAAGAAGGACAAAGAATCTCTTGCCCTGGTTTAAACATTCATTTTCACTTTACTGTGTAAATGACATGACCTCATTTTTCATGGTTAAAAGAAATAAAGAAAAAAGCTGACTAGGAGAGAATGACCTGTCACGAAAGTCTTGATAAGCATGCTCTCTTGCACAAATTGCACCTTTCCTGCAAGGAATTCACCACCTTTTGGTGGTGTTAAAAAATAATCCTTCATTGTATGCAAGCACTACTCCTGGTAAGCTGAGGCCTGGGGCTAGGAACACCTTGTGAGACAGTTTAAAACAGGAGTTGATCAATTCTTATTTCCACTCAATAAAATAATTAAACTTAACTTTGGCCGACTGGGACTAGGTTTTGGAGTTGGAAGTCTGGTGAATGCTCATTCTTGTAACAACAATTAACTATCTACTTAATTTTAATGTATTTACATTGCATTGATGTCAGTGGGACTAAACCAAATCTTAAATGCAAGTTCTTGTTTATATTATGTCCCAAATTTCCGTGTGTGCTAATGTGATTTTCTGAATTGAGATGACAGCAATTCAGAGCCCAGAGAGGCTATACCTACTTGTTCCTCCCTTCTTTCAGGACCAAAAAGCAAAGCCATTCTTGGCTGATAGGATCTGGTGCCTCAGGGTCACCCTGGGCATTCTGGAGATAACATTCTGGTTAACCACCATTTGAAAACAAAGCAGAACTAATAACCTTCTCACAGTGTCCTGAGCAAAAACCTAATAGTTGGCTTCAAGTCTGATTCTTCATTTTTATTTTATTCACACTTACAGAAATCACCAGCATCCACATTTTAGAAAGTTTGTCTCTAACAGGTCCCTCAACTAGCTCCATGGCCTCTTCTTAAAATATTTAGAAAACACAGAGCTATGTGTGGTACTTCAGATGGAAGTACCCGGTAGCACTGTACTACTGGACCATGTGGGCCTCATTTTCTCTATGTTTCAGTTGCCTTCTCTAACAAATGGGATTGCACAATGGCTTGCTCTTGGGCACAAAACACCTTGCACGCCCATGAGAAAACAGGTTGCCAAGATGCATTAAGGTGGAAATATCTGACCCTCAGATACATGAGGTAATTTTTCAAACAGCATAAATTGTTCATGAGAAGTTATGGAATCAACAGCACCTAAACACTATTCTAATATCTTTGAAGCAAAAGAAGCTAACTCCATTTATATCAGAGAGGGAGTCTCCTCAAAGTCCCATCTTTGTAAGAAGACTTCTGTACAACTGCTGTCTTTATTGTCAGACTTCAGTTGTCGTTTGCTGATCCTTGACCAGGATTTGGGGAAAAACTGTAAGTATATATAATTCAAGCAAAGAAAGTTTTACTTCTTGCAGTAACTATCGCTTTATCTACAGTTTAAAGAGAGAATTGAGGTCTAATGGTCACTAACTAAGCCCTGATGGTAGCCATTTAATGAGGATAAATGACGAGTGCTGTGTCAGTTTAGAAAGTGGCAATAAAGTCCCAGTAAGCAAGCAGGCTGCCTCTTCCATCTTCTGTTGCAAGATCCATTTTTATACTCTCTCAGTGACCTAAATCTTCATACCCTCCAGCCTCTCCCTCCCTTCGATGAATGTCCTTTTATGCTTCTGAACTCATCACTTCCCCTTCAAGTGGGCTGCTTTCTTTTCTTTACTGTCTTCTTGTAAACTAAGCAGTGCCCTGCTTTGTCATTATCTTCGTTACAGCTCTGCCACATCATCATTTAATTCCCTCAGAGATCACATTTCATCCCTCTTCTAATTGTGCTCTTGCTACGCTCTAAAAAAGCTCACCCGCAGATACTCTTCATGTGCTCCCTTCCTTGCCTTTACCTTGCAGAGGCTTTCACAGTTTGCCCTTTTTAACTGATTTTCTGCTTGATACACTTGTTCTTTGAGTATATAAGAAGAATATTGGGTAAGGCAAGTAGAAGACACTAAGAGCTATTTGAGTCCTCAAATAGTATTGCAGCATGCTAAATCAGGGAAAGGTGGCAGGGAATTTTGTTCCTTTTGAGTCAAATAACAAAACCTTCATGGATTCGATTGGAGTGTTATTTACCAATCGTGTTTGCGGGGCGGTTCAAGAACTGCCAGATATAAGCATGTGTAGGAGTAGAACAGAGACAGGCAAGAAATTTTTCGTGCCTTTTCAGAGATGCTCAAGGCCAGTCAAACAGTTATACCTGAGATCTTTCCAGTCTTCTGGAGCAGGTCACATAGAAAATGACAGAGTGATTATAAGGTCCCTGGTCTGTGCTTTGCATCAACAACTGGGGGAGATCCAGAAGAGGATAAGTCCTGAGAGGCAAACAGATGCCATGCAAGCTACATCTGTTTGAAGCACTGCAGAAGTAACAGTGGGTTTCCTACACGCTTGATTTATGCAGGGCTGATGAACTCCATGATACCTAGGACCTGGGGAATTTTTTCAGAATTTCTTTGAAGTGCAACAGTGTCCTGGGCAGAAGTAGATAGTAATACTTCAATATCTTCTGATACATAGAAAACTGTGCCTCAGCTTTATCCCCAAAAACTCTCCACTTCTTTTACCCTCTTCTTCCCACCACAGCTCTTATAAAACCACAGTGACCCACTGGTGTTGAACCAGCTTTGCAAACATTTGATTTTTAACAATGGTTTGTATTCTTAATAGGACACTTCTTACAGGCAACAAATAACAGCAGTTTGTATTACATCATATTACTAGGGGCACTCCAAAGACACTTGGGGATAAATAGTTTCCATAAGGAAAATAAAAACAGATCTTTTGCTCTTGCAAACTGCTTTAACGCTTTTAAAACTGGTAGTGCTGATCTGCATAAGCTGAGAATGTGAGCCAGTGGGTCTTGCTCTGTGTTAGAAAGTTAATTGTTGTAAGGAAATGACTTATGATTGCACTAACATTCTGTTAAACTCCTGTTACAACTCCTCTGGTGCTTTCACACCAGATATTCTTGCAGCTCACGGTAAAAAATGCAGAGATGTTTCGATATGCCACACTTCACTGTGATTTCTATACTTTCTATTAGCTCTGAAACCTCTGTTAGTGCACTAGTGATGTGGTTCATTAATCGCCCATAAAAAGGCCAAACATATATTTTTTACATTGACATCTAGGTTTCCCTTTGCTTTCTTGAACTTGCCAGATGATACATATTGAAGTGCTTTGAGTAGGGTCCTGTCATGGATCTCCTCAAAGTAACTGAAAAATTTTTCTATTTAGTCAGTAACAGTAGAATTGTTCTAAAATTACGTGCATGTTTTTTGTTACAGAATAGCAAATAATGCTGTCGTGAGCTCACACAACTTGCATACAAGCTGCAATCATCTCCACCAGCTAAACTTTCCTTGACACAAAATAAGTTCAGCATATGAGATAGCTCTGGAGTCTGACAGGCAATGGTACCATGAGGGAGAGTGAGGCTAAGGCTGAGGCTTGTTTCTGCCAGCTGAGAATGAGTTAAGGTCACTGCTTTCAGCCCTCTTATCCCAGGGGACATGAACAACCTCCACTAACAAAAGTGAATTGAGATCATACTTTGACCTGAGCGATAGTTCTCATCTCCGTATCAGTACCTTGAGGGTGGAATGGGAAATTCCCAAGTTCAAACTCCAATAATACGGAGGATGGCCAAAGAAGTTTGAACAGCACTTCTCCGCTTCTGTGAGAAAAGAATGCTCGGAAAAACCACAGATAATCAGAAAAGAACATTATTTCTGATGACATTTTTTCCCAACACACTTGCTGTTTTCATTATTTTCAGTTATTTCAGGAAGAGACTAAAAATGAATGTATCCTAAGTAAATTTGGAAAACACTGAACTCACACAAAATGAGACAAGAGAACAATATCTCATTAAACAATCAGTACCTAAAAAAAGTTACACCCTACCAGAGCTTGTGAATTTCTTAAACTTTATTTCTAAGACTTTCAGAGTTTTTTCTCAGTGGTGATTTAATCCATAGGAGCAGACGGTGCTGGAGTGGTTACCAGGGATGAAACAGTTTCAGAGAGATCCCTGACTTTACCCTGAGAAAGCAGATAGGGGGGCTGCTCAAAGACTCCTCCCTGCCCAGGAGGAGACCGGTGAGGCATATGGTGCTTTGCCACTGCACACTTGTCAACAGTCTGGTGACAAAAAGAGATCAGAGGCAAGAAAGCAGGAAAATCTCACAAACAGAGTCCCTCATTGCCCTCCCACCTTCCAATGACAGAAACCCAACATCCCCAACTCTGCTCCCCAACGGCTGCTCTCCCAGCCTGTTTCCATCTTGCCTGCAAGGTGACACCATGGAAGGACAGTAGAGCTCACTGGTGGTGGGAGGCAAATCTCAGAAAAGAGCTGGCAGGAGGGCAGATCAATCCTGAGATAATACAGCAGCAAGCACGAAACTTGACAGTTCACAGATGCTTCCAAGGGAGTCTTACTTCAGGCCTTTTACAAAAATGTGGTTAGAGTTGGAGACCAGTGGCTTCTACATCACAGGGCCCGATAGAAACAGTGAGTGAGGATGTCAGCACTTTTGCAAACCGTTGTCAGAAGTTGGAGCTGTGCGTATGTTAAAGAGAGGAAGAGGAGAAAGAATAAAGCCCTGCTGCATTTGACATCTTTGGAGCAGCTCTACTGCAGTAACATAAAGCAATAGCTGTGAAAACAGCAGTCAGAAAGGTCACCTCTACAGCCGGATGAGTTGGTCCCACCAAGCCAACCCATCCTGCCAAGCTTCAGAAGGGAAGCTTGACAGAGAGGACACTAAGTTACCTCTCCTTCCTGAGCATCACTACCTTCTCCAGGAAACAAGATTTAATTTCCATGTGCAGGTTGCTGAGCCATTGAGGAAGGTGGTGGATCGTCTCTGAGGAGGAGGAAAAAGACGAGATCTGATATTGTTGCAGCTGAACTTGTGGCTGTTGAAGACGACTGTATAATGGCAGCTGACCACACTCGCTAGCAACTTGGAAAAGAAAACCATGCTACGAGAAACTACTGGTGCCATAGTCACAGCATGAGATTTCACAGAATGGAAAATACCCCTTGGCCTACAACCCTTCATTTCTGATGCTCAGTGAGGAGACGGTTGGCTTCCATCAGCCCCTGGACCATAACCCAACCCCTGAGACTCCCTTCTCTGCAGGAATCTGGAGAGGGATCCAGAGAAGGACGCTCCAGCTGCTTCGGGAGTAGAAATCCCACCTGGGTGGTGAGGACTACTGTACTAGTGCCGGGGCAGACAGCTGGGACCTGAGATGTTTCTGTTCATTAGGTGATATGCATAGCCTCAAAGTGTGAATCTTCCTTTTGTCCATGGGGCCCATGGCATAGTCCATTTTTAACTTTAAAGGATATTCTGGGAAAAATGAAAAAAATAAAGAAAAGAAAAAAGAACAGAACCAAAGCATGTTTTTCTCCATTACCATAAAGAGGGCCTGTGCATGCATGGTATTAGTATCCCAAAAGCTATTAAACTCCATAGTGATGGGAAACAGATGGAAAATAAGACAAAAGAATTCACAACTCATGTTAGACTGAATTGAATTCCTTTAATTTCACACAATGAATAACATATGAATAGGATTAACTTTTTTTTTCTTTTTTTTTTTTTAGTTAAGTGCTCTATACTGTGCTAACCTGATTTGGTAGCGAAAAGACTGAGCTTTGTTTTAGAAAAAAATGTTTAAAAACCAACATCTAAGATCATGAAGGAGCATGACATTAAAGCATGCCAGATGTATCTAAGCCTCAAAGAACATCAAGTCCATATCCATTTTTAAATGTACAAAAATGCTTCATGAATAAAAACTGTTACAAAAAGAACATTTCAAACAATGTACAAGTTTTTTTTCTTGCCTCTATATTCAATAAAATACAAATACATTTTTTTGCTCTAAAATATGTTTACATACAATCAAAGTAGAACATGCAAATTACACTTTAAAAAAGGCTTTTAAAAACCACTTATGAATACAAACTAAAAATTAGCCAGCACGACTTATAGAACAATTTTGTGCCCCATTTGATTTTTTTTAGGTTTTTTTTTGAAATACAGTATATACATATTTAACACTTCATGTGCATTTATTATTTAAGAAATAGCTTAAAAAAATAAAGAAAAAGAAAAGTAAAATAAACCAACATGGGATTGAACTGCTTCCCCATGTTGTCCAATTGGCAGCTCTTTTCATGTTTTTACATTTTTTTCTTTTTCTTTTTTTTCTACGTAGTGTTTTATACAACCTAGGCAGGCATCTTAAGGAGATCTCAAATATGTGTTCTTTGTTGAAATGTGCTTCTAATTATCTCAAAACTGCTGCACTCCAGTTTTTGGATGATATGGAAGGAAGAGGCATTGCAAGGGCATGATGTTTGTTTTCTCAATTCAAAAAACCATCCTGGTGGTTTTTCTTTTTCTTTTTCCTGTCTTTTTTGGTTGTGGTTTTTTTTTTTTTTTACTCTTCAGGATACTACTAAATGTGCTTAAGTGCAGTCCTGAATCAGGGCCTGTGAAAATAAGAGTTGGGGAAATCCTTGTGTATGGAACAGTGATTCCTGTTTACTGATCATATTGCTGTAGTGCTCAGAAGCCTCAGTGACAAACCAGCAACTCATTGTATCAGACGCTACTCAAAAAATGTAACAACACAAACAGAATATTCTACACAAATGGTCCAAAGTATTGCTGTCAAGTGGAGAGTCACGGGCCATGCTGTAGGATACCCTAGCAGCTGATTATCATTGTACTTTACTTTTTTTTCCCCCTTTTTTTTTTTTGCCTTTTTTTGACAGTTACCCAAAAACATGCAAAGTGCTTCACAGAAAATTTTGTATTGAAGGGCTCAAAAAACTGGCAGTATGAATCTCTTGGAGACACAAGTGGTTGTTTTTTTTTTTTTCCTTCTCTCCCTGCATGCTTGTTCCCGCTCATTGTTTTACGCTGGGTTGAGGAATACAAGACCCACAGAGAGGATGCAAACCTGTGGCCTCGCTTCATATGGATCACAGACATATGATTTTGTTTCACATTTTTATTGAAGCATGCTAAGATGTGTGTTAATCTGTGACACAACGGAGGTGCTTGAAAGGTCTTTTTGGTCTTAATAAGCAAAAGGGCTTTCACCCCAGTTTTATACAGTTCTTAGAAATGTGAGGAGAGAATTTAGAGAGTTCCTCCGGAAATCTTCCTAGTCGTAGGGGAAAAAAAAATCAAGCTTGTTACTGGAATATTGTTGAGTAATAAACTGCAGGAGTGAGATTTTAGCCTTAAGCCTTAAAACTAAATCCTTTATGATCTGCATGTAGTACATCGCCTTATAATATTATTCTGTCAGCAACTTGCTTATCATATTTATAGACTATACAACATGCAGAACACAAATTCTGAGTGCCATCTAACAGCATTTTCAGCCTGCTTTCATATAAATTAACAAGGTAATCTTCCTGGCAGCCAGGACCGGCTGCACCAGGCTGTTGTCTGGACAAACAGCCAAGGCTGTGAAGCAGCACCACACCCTACCAGCACCTTCTCACTGTGAAAAACAAACCCTGGGCGTCTGGATAGAGCCCATCCTACACTGACAGCTTGCAGCTATCAAGTCTTGAATGCTGCCCTTAGTTTCTCTAGGGCCAAAGTGACCTCTTAATTTTTTTGCGCGTTGAAGGGTGTGTGGGGTTGTATGCTCTGGGCAAATCCCCCTCCTTAAGCACTGTGTCTCTAGCAGCATTTTGGATAGTACTTTTTGGAAGGATATGAGCATTTTTTTCTGGAAGCTCAGAAGCATGGGAGGCAGCAACCATTCAGTGATTCTTCCCCAAGGGTGGTGCATCCCAGTGTATCCAGAAAGGTCCAGCCCAAATCCAGCCCTCATCGGCACTATGTAAGGTCTGAGACATCTTAAAGCCATGATGGGCATTCAGTGAGACAATTTGGTCCTTTCAGATCTTTGCTCCACTCGCTACACATTGAAATGTCCTTCAACGTTAATAAAGAGATCACGGACCATAAAACTAAGGATAAATTATCGGGCTTAGTTTCAGCTTACAGGCTACCTGGAATACCAAACATAGTTTTTCTTGCACTTTAAGCGACACTGTCACCTACATTCGGGCCCAAAGGACAGATGTAATAAAAAGATTTCTGAATCAACTAAACCTCATTCCAATGCTTTTAAGGAAGTAGGGAGGAGCTCAAGGAGGCTTAACAATGTTTTTCTGAAAGCCTACAACTGCAGTCAATAACACTGTGCTAATTCAAGAGAACTGGAAAGCAAAATTGGTTGCAATAGAATGAGCAACCAGCCAGTTTATTTCTAAGCTGCATTAATTGGAAAACAAAAAGCGCAAATGAGTATGATGAATGACGCAAAACAAATCGGAAACAAAATTCTGTGATCCCTCTTATCAGTTTTAAGGAGATAGGATCTCAAGATTTGTTCCAGCTTTTAAAAAAGAAAAAAATCCCCTTTCCCAGCTCCACAGTTGCAATCCAATCCCCAAATGCATTCAGTTTTAATAAGCTAAGGTGCTATCACAGAAGAAAAATCAGTCTCTAAAAATAATGAGCTGTATGTTTACAGTGTCCCTTTAACACTATAGTCTTGATATGATTTTTGCAAATAAATAAGAGAATAGAAACACAATATTTTTTTTGCGGGGACTTTTTTTTTTTTTTTTTTTTTTTT
>Ga0065711_1004864_pt1 | contig 28267 bp, 14 predicted proteins | sample Hoacrofraction12_FD_59098 | JGI IMG/M metagenome (GOLD analysis project Ga0065711, IMG submission 59098) | Hoatzin crop microbial communities from Cojedes, Venezuela - Epithelial fraction 12 v2 (version 2) | ecosystem: Host-associated > Birds > Digestive system > Esophagus > Crop | place... | reverse complement strand
GCAGGACTCCAGGTGGGGTCTCACCAGAGCAAAGCAGAGGGACAGAATCCCCTCCCTCGACCTGCTGGCCGTGCTTCTCTTGATGCAGCCCAGGATATGGTTGGCCTTCTGGGCTGCGAGCACGCACTAGTGGCTCATGTGAGGCTTTTCATCAACTGGTACACCCAAGTCCTTCTCGGCAGGGCTGCTTTGATTATAGCACTAGTTATAGCGAACAGAATCACTGATTGTAGGGAACTAATCAAGACCACTGATCAAAGACTATGAAGACATATGTAAAAGCTTAAATTTACATGAACTGTATCTTCATGTTGGTGTGATTCACAAACAGGTGCATGATTTGAGAAGCCTGTTGCTGTTTTAGACAAGCTAGGACAAATTCATGATAACCTGGAAAGATGGCCAGATATTTGATCCAGGCAGAAAATTCCCAACTATGTGACTGCACTAACTTCTCTATCTGATTGGTGTTGATGAATGTTGTATCTCTGGATATTATAAGCTGTAATTCACATCAAAGACTTCAACGGAAAGGAGAACTTGACAGTAGCTGGCTTGGTTTTGTCTTAGATGTCTTGGACTGAGTGGTGTTCTTGTGGAAAAGAAAATTCTGGAATCATAATGTCACATGGATAAAGTGCAGAAAAACAAGCACCATTTTTACCACTTGAAAACTCCTGGAGGTGTGCCCAAGGCAATATCTAAAGACCTGAGCATTTTTCCTGATGATAACCCTTGACACAGTAAGCCAACCTGGATCCAGAGCATTGTGGTAAGACTGTCCAAATGAAGAAAATTTTGTTCAGTCTTGAGATAGACAGGTCTGTGGTGGTATATATAGAATAGACCTTACCAGGGTAATAATAACCCGACAGTAAATAAAAGAAAAATTAAGTTCATTATGTGAAGATATAGAAATTATTCTAGACTGTTTCCTTGTACTAAAATCCAGTTGGAGGGAGTTCAGAATCCTTTCTGTATTTTCTTGTCTTTCATTAAATCTGTTTTGAGTCCACATTGGCTCTTGCACAACACTGACAAGATTTTTGAAGCTCCAGCTCAGCGGATAGTTTTGATCACTTTAGGAAGCCACATCAGGCACTCTAATTAAAGCCTGTAAACCACACTCAGCTTTGAAATTCTTTTTCACTGCCCTTGTTTTAGTCATTACCAGTAAGTAAAATCTCTACATCTCAGGAAATTTTTCAGGGAAGGCCTACTTATAAGATATAGATACATTACGTGCTTGGGAGCCCATTGTGTAAGCTTCGTACACAATAATGGATAGCATATTCCCAAATGTTCCCTCCAGCATAAATATTGGCAAGACCTAACCAGTTTACTATTTAAGAAAAGTTTCTTTTGCATGTACACATTTGCGTTTTGTTTACTTGTATCATAGTGCTAAATGTTAAGACCCTGTTATAGTCACAACAAGGTAAACGCTAGTTTTTGAGATGTCTTCAAGGTCTGTGGAATGTTCTTATATTGCCATTGGCTGTTACTTCATTGACTAAGTTTCCTGTCAGCTTCAAAATAAAGAAAACAAGTTCTCATATTGCATAGAGAGGTTGTGGCTACCAAAAAATAATGTTTATATGAATATAGTAAAAATGTTCATGCCAAAAATTTACTTTCGTCACTTCCTGACTTGGCTGCTTTCACAGTGTTGGATGCATTACATTTATGTACCTTATAGCACCCAAAAGTGTATTAGATGCGTTCCAAAATGCCTTAGTTCATGGTCCTTCTGATTCCAAGATGAAAAAAAAGTGGTTCAGTTAATTAGACCTGAGGATTTGAAATAATTCTGCACTGCTGTAAAAAGAACCAGCTAATGGAATCAAGAGATTGCATATGAACTCAATTTTTCATGGAAAAGTTTTTTAGTTTTTATTATTGTAAAGATATAAACTCAGCCAAATGTAATGTCAAATACTCAAAAGACATATGTGTTTTTTCAAAGAGTTCCCTCAGAATATGTAGGCTTAAGCCGTGTTTTTTAAACACTAGGGTGTTTGAGACTATTAAGAGAGGATCATACAAAGCATTTAGCCTGACTTGCATCTCCCAGACTACTGAATGCAGGAACTCCTGTGTTAACCCATTTTTTACCTCATTGTAAACATTTTGTGATCAAAGGTGATGGTATTGTGGAAGAAGTAGGTTACTTAGTCAGGTGTGTCTGTTATGATCACAAGCACTTTCCCAGAAAATTTGCCACACTATCGAAAATTTGTACTGATGATGGTCCTCCTATTCTGCAATGAGCCAGCATATTCTTGCTTGTATTTATAACACTGCTATACATAGAGTCTTTTTGGCTTCTTTTATGTGAATATTCTTTGCTATCTATTAAAAGGCAGAAGCTCAAAGCAGCTCCTTCTTAGACAGTCGAGGTCCCTGTTGCAAGGCTTTGATTCACTGAAGGAGAGCTGTCTGGGCTTTTCTACACCATTCATCAGAATCACAGGAAGGATTCATATTGCTTAGCTGTAGACATCCCTACTATCAACAGCCATAGCTGAATTGATCTCTAGTGTGTTCATAATGACCAGAGGGAAATGGTAGTCTGTGGTGTGCATCCAATGGTCCATTCTAGACATCTACTCAGCATAAAATCCACCAGAGAAACACCAGAGATGCTAATTTCTTCACTGATTATGAGAAAAGTCTAAGGCCACTACATATCTGAATTCATGATGACTTATTAGTCCCTCAGTGTATATTCTCAGCAGAGGATTTTTCCTGCTGCTTAGGACAGGGCAAAGTAGCACTCACTATGAATGTCTCCATCAGACAGGCAAACCTCCTACACAGTACATAACACTGTTTTTTGGAGTGATCGATGGATTGGGTCTGATGATTGACAAAAAAGGCTGCGAGAAGAATTTATGTTGGAAGAGTGGTTAAAATGTAGCAGATAATTATAGCTATATGTATGACAAAGCTGCCAGCTAGCCATATTGTTTGCTTGGTTTTGGATATTTCTCAGTAACCCAAAATAAGTATAACCATATTTTTTCAGAATGCTGTGAGTTTCAATTATCTAGTCTGAAATATTTAATTAGTATTTAGGTAAAAGCAGCCTGACATTTTGAAACATTGCAAGCACCTAAAGCTGCTTTACAACCCAATGGAATTTGTTAGCCGCAGCGTCTAACAGCCAAGTAAAGGAGAGGTTTAAGAACAAATTTTAGCCACCGAAGATAGAGTCTGGGCCACAATTTCTGAACTAATATAGCTATCTGTGAGGAGCGATATTAAGTGGCTGTAATCAGAACCAATGCAGAAATCCAGGGCTTTCAGAAAGACTTGGGTAGCTTACTGGCCTTTTAACAATGGAAACCATTATTCAGATATTTCAGCATATCCGTGTCTAAGAGCAGAGCTAAGAATCCATAAAAGCTGTAACCATGGAACTGCAAAGGATACAGTGCCTGTAGTATCCTACGGTAACATACTTCAAAAACTCAGACTAATAAATAATAACATTAACCGAAGTTCAACAAAAATAATTTAAGAGCTTTCCTGGACTAATGCTAAACTTTAAAAATACAAATGATTTATATATGTCTTTCACCTGAATTTTGCAGACCCATTGTCTTGCACAGAGTCTAGAATTGAATCTTGTATACGTCTAGAATAATGGTTTACTTAACAGATTACAAGTATTTCCATGCATCTTTCATAAGCATTGCTATAATAAAGACTGAATCATAAACATGCATTTTATGAGCTCTTTTAATGAGCCTATATGAGAATTTTTGAATCCCATCTGACCAGTGTCCTATTCACAATGAGTACAATGTGTTTTAACATGCCCTCAGGGAGGTGTCTATTTATGGTTCATTAATAAGAGCTGTTTTCCAAAGAGCTATCTGTTATATAATTATAAAGAATGCTAAAAAATGACCTTCCAGTTTCTGTGATGGGGTTGTTTTCTGATGGCATGAGAACAGATGAAAACGTCTGCACATCCCTAGCTTCTTGTCTAGTTAGGCAGCTCTTGTATATTTGCTTTCTCTTCAACCACGCAAACACTTTTTCAAATTACATTAGCTTATTTGCAGTCTAATGGGTGTAGGGGTGAAATGTAAATTACAGCAGTTAACTGTCTGTCTATCTGCAGACATGTAGCATTTCTCCCTCTTTTATGTGACTGTGAGTGGCATGCTGGGTGTTGTCTGGGGACCTCAGGATGTAACTGTGCCTGACATATCATTAAGGGGAATAATATGCAGTAGGGACAGCAGCTGAGAGATGAAACTGCTTTCTTTTGTCATCTGCATCACATCTGAGCAAAGAAGGAGGCAGAACAGTCCAGAGGCTTGGCAGGAACCTGCTTGGTAAGCTCAGCAAACAGGAGTGCATCTTACTGATCTCCACCAGCACGAAACACGTTCAGCAGCTGAAGCATCTACTGTAGCTTTGCTTTGAATCACTGCTCAAAATACCCAAGGCAGACCTCCTGTCTCAACTATCTGTGTGACTCTGAGCAAGATGCTGGTTTCCTTTGCCAGTCTGTGAAATAGTAATGCCAATACAAAATTATCCAGCCTACTGTGTAAGGATAGTTCTGTTTGCAATGGGCTTTGAGCTTCTGGAATAAAAGCTGCCTAGTAAATACAAAATATTATGATGGCTGTAAAGCTGAATGGCATATCAAAACATGTAAGGGAAAGCATCCTGCTGGAGACTGCATAGTGCCTCCAAATACACTTTTCTATTTGTGTTTTCCAGGAGTTTTTTATTGCTTTAAAATACCTTGCGGAGGTGTGAGGAACAACAGGATGACCAGTTCTTGTGTTATTTCTGCTAGCAGGTGATAGAATTACCAATAAATGAGAAACTGTCTCTTTTCTTTTTCCCTGTTTTCCTCTGATCTCACAGTGTAGCTCTTAGATATGAAAAATCAACATAAATACCACCATATTTTCCTTTTCAGCTCTGCAAAATAAATACTAAATATTATATTCTTTTCAGATAATCTCATAACATGTACTACACTGCTCCATAATAAAAGTTATTAAATACCATTGCAAGCTATATTCTGAGTCATTACTGCATGAGTAGGAAAGGGAGCATTTTCCATACTTTTTAATTAAACTTTCATATATAAATTTATGTATCAGTGTTTAATGGATGATTTATAGACATTTCATTGAATAACAAATTATTCTGGACTTGATCAGGTCAATAGTTTGCCACTTATCATGGTACTTATGTACGTGATGTACTTATAACAATCTGGTACCTGTACAGCTTAGACCTGTAACGTGCTCTTGACATCTATTAATGATTTCAAATCATGTATAAATGTAATATTTGAATGACGTGCATTTTTTGGCATATGAGTAACAGAGATTTCAGGTTTCTTAAAAGGAAAGAACGGTTTAGTTCTTGGTTGTATGTTCAATGTGCTCAGCATTTAATTTGATTTGTAGCTTCTCTTGGTTTATGGCAATGTGATCTTTCCCTGACAGCTTTCCTTTGACAGTGCCAATACTTGCAGTTGCTTGTTCGTGTGTGAATACTTTTGATAAGTCTCTGTATTCATATGCTGTCATTCTGCAGCAGTAAAATAAAACACCATCTTTTTCAGACATGGGTAGAATCACATCAGAGCTTTTCCTTTCACAGGATGATGAAGTAAAATGCTGAAGGATACTATTGCTGTGTTTTTGGAGCACAGTAAACAGGGCTGATGAGGAAGTAATTAAAGACAGGAAAAAACAATCCATCTCATAAAAATTACAGGAATCAGAAAAGCTTTTCATATGAAAAAGCCTGTTTTAAAATCTCTGAGGGGAGAGAGGTAAAATGAGGCTTTATTTGTGAGCAATGCACAAAATCAATGGATTAATCTGCAGAGGCATTAGCTCCTGGAGCCTGGAAACTGTGATTCACCTCTATTGTGTACCAAGTGTTTTGGGGAGTTAGATCCTCAAGTCCTTCCAGATTTGTTCACAGAATTTGAACAATAAAGGAGAATTCTATTATGATTGCAAAATGCTAAATATTTCCTACTTACATTTCCTTCAGGGATTAAAGGTCAGGACTGCACCCTTCCAGACTGAAACAGAAGGCAAAAAGCTGGGACTGACACGGGTTTAAAAAGAAAGTCTTGTTTCCTGTACACTGGGAGTAAATAGAAAGGGGTAGTGTAACTTGTTAAGGACTCTACGTATTTCTTCCCTTCAACGTGACTTGTAGGGACACACACATGATTTGCTGTGAGTCAAAGTCAGGCAGCTGCCTCTGAAAGTGAATATTGCCCAGCCTGCTCCTAGGCTCAGACACACTCACACCACCAGAGCTTATTGCTGCTGAGAACAGACACAGGGAGGTCTAACGCAGCACTGGTTAGCACACAGGGCATGATTTAACTCAGAAGACTAAGAGAAGGAGCAGGTGGGGATGGAAATGGCTTTCAGCATTTTTCAGTGTAGCTACACTGTGTGTAGAAGTCCCCTTTTCCGTAACAGCTTCCAAAGGGAAATTTCTGCTGCAAAGACACCACAAGGCTTGCTACTTCCAGGGTAAAGAAAAAGCTCCAGTATAATGGGAAGCAGAGAAATTCAGCAGATGACTCTTCCCTTCCTCCACCACAGATGACTATGGATTAAAAAGTGAGGAAAAAATGTCCGTGGACATCGGAGCTTACATGACCTGTTAACAAGGTCTCCGATATGCTTTTCGTTCATGCCAGCTTACCCTCACCCACACTATTCCTGGATATGGCACAAGGGCTATTTCCCAGGGGCTGCCTGGATACGGGAACTCAATATTGAAAGCTCTGAGAAGTTGCGCTATGGACGCAAGCTAGTCCAGGTCTGTTGGTATCAGGGCCAAAAAAAGACCTTGGGCACATTTAATTCACTGATACACGTGCACACTGTGTTCTTACCTGGTACATTAATGAGTCAGGTCCCTCCACAACCTCTCAAAGCAGGGAGGATGGAGCAGTTTGGCACCCTGGCTCTCCCAGCTCCAGGTGGCTTTGGTTCTGAGGAGTGCTATGCACAGCTGTGTGGCCGGGATCCTCACATGCCTCTTCACTCTCTCATTAGGAGCTATTGTTCTTCTTAGTCCCACTGTTAAGATATGATTGTGTAAGACTTACAAAAGTAAAAGAGAGAACAAAGCTCCTGACCATCACCAAACTACAACAAATAAATGAAAAGCTGGTGAGAAAAGCATTCTGTGAAAGATGACATGAGTGCATTAATTCTGTAAAAGAGTCAGTTAAGATACAAAATTTTGGAAAACAGTGCAAATCCAGGCATACATGAAGTGATTCCATCTGGGGGAAGTTCGGGGGCAAACCGCCACACTGTGATACCCATACAGCATTAAAATTACATACCTGGAGAAGTGCAGAAGTGAATGCTGCTGCAACATTGATGGGGCACTGCGCGGCAGCACAGCCTTGCACCAGACTGGGAGAATGGAGGTGGACTGCACTGCAGCTACTGCTGTCCCCTCCAGCAGAGCCAGAGTCAGGGTAGGAGAGGCAGCCCACCAAGGGAGGACCAGATTACTTCAGTTCACGGTTTCATCACGCCCTTAGTGCACGGACAGGCCCCTAGGCATCTCCAGTTTCAAGATTTGTAAAAGCACAAAGACATGAAGTAAATTGATATCTAGAGGTGAAGAGCGCTAACTATTCTTACAGTGATTAGTGGGAGGATCTCAACACCAAGGAAACCTGTCACATTCAGAAACAGCAAGATGGTATTTTTATGCTCAGATTTTCTCTTGAATGTCCAAATAGCAAAATCTAAGACCGATAAAATTTCACAATCTGAGACCTATTAACTCAGTACAACATCACAAATAAATAAAAATTTAAAATCCTAGTCCAACAAGAAGTCATTTTCCTGTTTATTTTGAAGTTTCCATTCTGCCTGTACATGTGATATTTGGCAAACAAATTTGATAGGATAAAGCTGTGAAATTAAGTCTGTTTAACAGAGGATACCCTATGCACTCCAAATAATGTTATTTACAAACTATCTGTACTCTACAAGATCATCTACAAGTGGGATTTTCCATTGCAATTTTTGCATTTGGACTCCCGTAGATCCCTGATCTGGGGACGATCTGGGAACCTTGTAGTATCATGGCATGACCCATTAAGTAAGTCAAGATCAAGACCGACGGTAGTTCATTTCAAGGATGAAGTTGCTTCTGTCTCTTACAGAAATCCTAGGTAATTGACTTACCTTAGATTCTAAATTCACAGATATATAAAAACAGGTGATGTGACTGCCAGCACAAGTAAAAAAAAAAACCAGAGGGCCTCTTCCTAGTGAAGGTTACATATAGCTATAAAGTTTTGCGCTGCTTTTGCTGTAAGCAGGAAGAAAAGCAGACAGCTGTTATTCCCTTCTGTCCTGCAACAAGGGCAGGAGAAAGTGCGTAGTAAATGGGTTTATTTACGTAGTCCACATGGAAAGGACTGACTTGCAGTCTACCACCATTGCCAGAGGTGGGTACTGAGAAAGTCCATAAAGTCTAACGTACCATTGCTATTGTAATTGCTGTCATTACAGTAACATCAAAGAATACCTGCCATACATCAACACCCCACAGAGACAGGCTCTGTACTAACACAGGCCAATGGATGATCCTTCCAACAGAGTTTTACCTTTCAAAAGCAGAATAAAATGTTCTTTGTGCTAATACTTGCTGGTCCATGCTGATCTGCATTGTAATATGTGAGTGCATCTGAGACCAACCAGTCTCTTCAGCAATGTAAGTACTAGCTGAATCTTAATTTTTAATTTCTCTTTGCTCACTGCTCTTCCAGATCATGTGGCTGTCAGCAAGTTGCAAGGCCATTTCTGCATGCTGCTGCTGGACCTATCCATTCTCAGTCATCTGCACTTCCTTCCATTTTGTGTTGAGGGAATTTACCCTGCGTGTAATTAACTGGGTATGGTTTATGGAACTAAGGCTAGACACCCCAAACAAGTGCATTAGCAGTGATTCTACTTCCAATGAAGTGGGCACAACTAGTGCTCAGAATTTTGTTTGCATAGGAAAAGAATAGGTGTGTAGAAGGATCTGAAAAGTCAGTGATGTAAATATAGAGAAAAACATTCTGAGTTCAGTTAAGGGGTAATGTAACGGTAAACAAAAACAGGTAAACAGCTAAACAGAATAGTTCGTAAACACAAAATACCTTGCTTCAAATTAATAGCATAGTGCAGACACAGCTGACAACGAGCACAGTCATATATTTATCTTTGTCAGAACTGTGCATTGAATACTAAATTAACTCAAAAAACAAAACAAGTTAAGGACATAGGAAGCTTGTGTCTTAATCATCAGCACAGGAGTACTGGTGTAGAGCCAGAGTAACACAGTAAGAATCAGAAGCTGTGATTAAATCAATTGTCCTGAACTGCTGCTCTTCTCAGAGAGAAAATAACTTGCTACTTCTGTGTGGGTCTCTGAGTAAAGAAATGCACTGGAGTTCTAAGTGAAGAAGCTTTGATGCAGCAAAATTGTAGCCTGATCCTGTAGCAATAACTAGAAAAAAAGAATGACAAATTCTCCCAAGTATGGAAATATACAAAAAGAAACAATATCTGATTCCGCTATTTGTTCTCTCTGTTCAGTTCTGAATATATTCATTTTTGCTTTGCATATAAACAGAGGTAAGTTCAAGATAGTCTGATCAGGTCATAGACAGTCCTGCCTTACCTCCATTTATGTAAGCCGAATCTGGACCTCTGATGGCATCAGGGAAGAAAATGTCTGGAAAGAAATGATAAAACACAAAGAGTTTGTCATTTTCCCAAGGTGGAACTAGAATCTGCCTGTGAAGAGCTGTGCTCTTGACATACTGTGGTCAGCTGCTTTTGTCTGTGGATTAATCTAACTAGAGGTCAGGGGACAGAGATCAGGATTCAAAATGCTAATAGAAATTAATTTTCTCCCTCATCCTTCAGAAATGAACTGAAATGCCTTCTAAAACCTGACCAGAGCGGGCAGGATCCTACCTGACTCCAGTGCACTAAGCAAGCTTTAGCATGGGTGGCTGTGGGGCAATGAACCAAACACAGTACAGGAACAAAGTGCCCTCATTTCAGAAGTATTTAGAGACTCGAGGGTTTGTTCTGAAAAAGCAAAATAAGCTGGGAAATGTAATAAGCTTTCTCAGCCTAGATCTGGTAACAAGAAAAGAATTGGACAGGTATGAACAAACTGTTTTGGCAGTGAACTAGGTGGATGGAAGTCAACTTCTTTAACTCCAGATGCGCAAAGCATCTTGTTTCAGGTAATCTCAGTTTTCTTCAGAGTCACTGTAAAGACAGAGAGGGCAGACTATTTAAAAGACCATGGACTGCTCTCTGGATGCACTTATCTTTTTCCACTGACTATGAAGGAGCTCAGGCAACCAGCTTGGACTTAGACACTCAAGATGCATGAAATTAGCTAAGTCCTATCTTTAGTAAAGCAAAGCAAAGCATGCCAGAAGCTTGCCAGTCAAAGAGATACTATCATCTGTCATCAAAATACAAGTATGGGCATAATGGGTTTTTTTTGATTTGCTATATTGTTTGTAGAAACATAGTTACACAGGAACATATTCCAGGGTAAGCCTGGCAGGTAAACAGAAAAGTAGTTTGCAGTACACTGGGAATGTTCAGTACTTAATCCTGACTAGGCTAAATCGATTATGTAGGAGATTTAACTGAAAAACAACACCCTGAATTTGAGCTAGATCTTGGAGCTCAACACAGAGAACAATATTAGGCCGGGGTATGGAGTATGCCTGGAGAAAAAATGTGGTGTATCCATTCACTGATGAGTAAAGTTCAAGTTAGAAACCGTACTGTGAGAGGTGTGTTAACCTGACCCAGGCAGAACTATTCACGCTTGCAAACCACACAATGCTCAAACTCTTTGCAATTGCCTTCATGCTTGCGCTCTTCTCACAATGGGAATTGCTAGGACTTCTGGGCTGGGGGTATGCTACAGGGTCCTCAGGTGTACCCTTCAGTAAATTGTCCTGCTTTGAATCATAAAGGCAGTCATAAGCCCTAAGCAGGATTGTTCTCAAAGCACTTGAAGACACAAATGTCTTTTTCATCACTGTGTCCGTCACAACCGACAGCACACCCAGGCATCAGCAGCAAGGCAAACTGTGTATCGGTTGCAGAATTTAAATTCGGGGTTTATCATGAAATGAGGAGAGTGTTGACAGCAGCTCACAGTCCTCACATTTTGCAGTATATCCAGCTACATGTAAGCTGCCACCTTTACATATGAGGTGCCTGACTGAAGTTATGATAGTTGTGGATTCCCCTGTGCTCACCAGAGGGCTGGGATCACAGAGCACTGGGACCACACCAAGCTTGCAGCTAGCATCAGGACCTCCAGGGTTTCTGTGTGAGAGTGGCTGCAGGACAAACCAGCTCTCAAGGTCAGCCTGCAGTGGGACAGGTCCACCATTCAGAAGCAGGTTTCCACAGCCACCTGGAAGCTGATTGGTCCAGACTCCTACAGGCTGATGGTGCTCAAAATTAGTGAGTCAGTGCTGTCTGGAATGGGGATCCTAAAGCCACTGTGGTTATAGCTTACCAGAGCTGGTGGATATTGCTGATTTCTGGAGAAGGAAATTTGAAAAATGGATCCTGGATATAAAATCTGGTTTCACTTGCGCAGCTTTTCCATGAGGGCCCACAGTACACCCTCTTCACATCCCCTCCATACCACCAAATAGTCCATGCATCTGTTTCTCTATTTTAAATCATGAGCTTCTGATACTTGCTTTGTAAAACACTTCAAGGTCTATGGACAAACTATGCAAAGTAAGATCCGGGTATGATTATCCTCACTGTTATTCTTTAATCCTCCAAGAGGTTTGCTGAAAAGACTCTGTAAACTACTTTTTGAATGTTTCTGACTTAATTTTCCTGTGTTGACATGTGAATAGGCAGGTGCCAGGTATTGACTACTATATTTGTATGATCAAAATCAGCAATTATTGTGCTCTATTTTATTTGACACCCCAGAATGTATAAATCAGAACCTGAGTGGTGAGCACTGGCTGCCATGATCCCAGACGTGGGAAGTGCAAGCGTAGCCAACATTTACTTAGAAGTCCAACACCTAATTAAATGAACAGCTGGGGAGATGAAGAATAAAGCAGCTATGGGGGTGAAAATAAGGAAAGTGTTTTGCAAGTTTGCTCATATGCCAGGGAATAGCTCTAGTCCAAAACTTAAAAGGGATACTTTGGCTTACAAGCATATGGCACGCTCATCCAACTTACAGGCATTAGATCTGCAAAAATTAAGTAAATATTCTGGCAGCTTTATTAAGCATTCTGCTTTCTCTGGAAAGGCATATCCTTGATTGGAGTCAGTTCAGAGGCAGGTTCTCAGGCTTTACTAAAGGCAAAAAATGCAGCAATTATATCACCCAACTGATGGAGCTGCCATCACTTTCCTTGGGAGGCTTTTCGCAGTCTAGTAGACCTCAGTACAAGGAAAATCACACTAAAATATCACATTGAGATTCAGTCTATTTCTCCTTTCTTTCTTTTTTTTACTCGTCCTCCTTCTCCAAATTAATGCAAAATACTCTTACAATCATCACCGCTGAGGTATAGTTTCTTGCACTTCTGACACTTAATTGTGTTTTTCTTGATTTTTGAGCATTTTGGGTTAAATTATAGTAATTCCTAGTTCATTTTATTTGACAGAATGAATCAGGACTTTAGCTGCTGGAGTGACCAGCTATTACTGCCAGCCAGGAAAACCCTCCACCTTCAGTACAGCATGTAGGCTCCTCTGTGCAATGCAACGAGACATATAGGTATGTAAGGAGGGAATTTTCAGAGAAATCAGTGAGTTGAACATGACATGGCTAATAGGAGAGGACCCCTCATGAATTCCTACCATTTAAAGGTAGCAGATACCCAGCTGAATTTGGCATTCCCAGTAAATACATCCTCTTTATCTGCTGGAGCTTGAACTGGATCAACTCTTTACCATGAAGGACCTCAAAGGCTATTGCCAATGTGGTCCATAGATGCAGTCTGTGCCCTCCCTCCTTTCCTATTATCTCTGTTGAGGCATACTTGAATAATCCAGGGCTCACTCTCTGCCTATGCTCCCATGTATACTTCCAGAAAGGAGGAAAGCAGAGTGTACCTTCCTATTAATCGTTGCCTCAAGTCACTGAGCTTGAACCTACTTCAAGAGGCTTACTCAGCTATGTTTTGTGAGAATGGGAAGGGCATTGACAATATTTAGCCTCAGATGGCATTAGTAGCAGGGCATTAAGCCTGTGATCTGACCTCTGAGACACTCAGCAGGGACACATTGTTGGTGGGTTGGAACAACTGTACAGACAAGAACATAAGCATCTAATGGGTAGTGCTGTCTGTTTGGGCTCTAGGCTACTGTAAAGTTAGGCTGTAGCTGGGCAGAGGGTTTGAGGACTGAAATGGTGTTTAGATTGTCCAATGTGTCTCCAGGGAGACCTGAAACCTATATTTGCAGTGGCACGGGTGTCTGGTCTCCTGGAGCTGAGACAAACTTTTCTAAAGCAAAAAGAAAAATATGTCATTTGAGGGAGAAGTGGGATTTACATTGATGCAAGAAATTGAAACTACCACATCTTTTTCAAAAGCACTGAAACCCAACAGCCAAGTAGTTCCTACAAGAAACTTTGCTGGTGGTGTGAAGACTGCATGGCTCTACATGTTACAGATTTATTCTTGGACCTGAGGTGGGTTCTGCAGCAAAGCATCACTGTCTGTGGTCTGTGGTGACACCTGGCCACTGTGAAGCCAGTGAGAAAACTCCAGTGACCCCAGAGGGTTAGCAGCCTTGAATGGGGGACCCAGTGAGCAGGATCAGGTCTGTTGGCTGTCCTGTCTGCTACTGAATCTCTGGCAGTGATGAGGTACAGGTATTTCGGAAAATATGTGTGATGGGTGCGCTTGACCCCTATACCAGACTGGCAGTGGTTTGGTGCAGGCTCTGGAGAAGGTAAAGGCCTGAGCCATAGCCAGGCCAAGAACTCTTCTAGTTTTAATCCATTCTCTGAAAACCCACAAAGGAGCAGAGTGACACTGTGAGCATTGATGTGTATGAGCTTGGACCACCAATCATGTGATTAACTCATGAATAGCGGGTGGCTTTTCCAAGGCTCATCTATCAAGAAACAAAGTTGTGGGTACAAGCAGTCTCATGCATATGTTTCCCATGGCATGTAATTTGACTACAAGCCAACCACTTTTTTCCATTAATATGACAGCCTAATTGAGCCTTCTCTGAGCATTCTCTGCTAGGCAGCGTGGCTGCATGTTGGTGATCTGTCCTCGAGCCGGGATGCCTCTCAAGGCTGCTCCTTGAGGCAGCGAGTTCTTTCACCAACAGCAAATCTTTGGTAAGTGACCAACATCGTGCATAAGCCTGTGGTATGATAACATTGATTTTGCCTTGGTAATTTTGCTTGCATGTTGAATTGATGCTAATGAAACGTTCTTATTATAATCCTGTAGAAGTAAGTCGTTGATGAAGTCTGGGGCTGCGTCTGGATCCAGTTGCAGCTAGGCTCCTCTCTGAGCAGGAGTTTAGAAAGCGAAGGCGTCCGTTCTGAACCTCGTGACTCAACAGGAGGGTCTTCCTTACCCTTTTTGTCTCTGGTCTCTCTGTGAATCACTCTAACTTGACTATAAGTCAGTCTTCCTTTGTATGTTTCTTCCATGTAGTAATTAATAGAGTGAACCTTGCCATTGAACTTGATTAAGTCACACTTTTGCAACATCACATTAAAACCACTTTTGCTAGCCCCTTTGACAGTGCTTCTTTAAGCAATCCAAGTCAAGATTCATGATAAATCGGCATAGTTGGCAGGATCCTAAATCACCTATTCACTACAATATACTAGATATAAATTAGTCTGTTCCGAGGGCAGTATCTTGTAGACAAGATATAAAGTCATTGCTTTTGGTCCCTAACTATGGTTTTAAGTTCTTTAGATATGTTTATCTCGTTATATGAGATATTACATGGATTCTTCAGACACAGAAAATCCACATCCTCAGCCTTGGAGACAAAACAATTTCACATTTCAGCCTCTTTTTCACTGAGATTCAGGTGACAATTTGTGTTCTCTTTGGAGGGGAATACATTTTTTCATGGTCCAGATTACAGTTTTGTCATATGCCTTCGGAGATAAACAACTTTTGCCTTCCAAATGCCAATGACTCACCACCAAAACCCACAGGATACCCAGAGTGCTATGAAGTTTGCTTCTTTCCACTTAGCATTTAACATGTGAGTTGGCATGGGAAACAGAGAGGATGGAGAGCCCAAGGCTGCCTGGCACGGTTGCTGAAACGCGTGTCAAGCGCACCAACGCATGCTGAACTGCACCAGGTTTGCACAGGTCCTGACACAGGTTGGGAAGGAACGCAGCCACGGTCCTGATCACCACCCCCTCCCAGGGCAATTCAGTGCATGGTTGTGAAACCCCACCGAGGGGATGTCGCTGGCTGGGAGGGTGTGAGAACACAGGTATGGACACAGCTGTCTTCCTCATTCCATGTGCAGAATTTGTTCCTTTCTTGTTTACAGCACTATAAATTGTTTTGTACTTGGGCCTTTGTTCTGGGTGCAGCTCAGCCTTGAGCTGGGTTTGCTTGTTTGTTTCCGTTCCCGCTCCGTTTCCTCCGCCTGCCTCCCAGCGTGACTAACGCCGTCTGTGCCGCTTCCCTTGTCTCCGCAGCTTCCGCTTCGTGCTCTGCCATGGACGTGGGCAACTGCCGTGCTGCTCCTCTGCCTGCAGCCACGGAGTGACCTGCTCAGTGTGGAGCAGCGTGGGAAAGTGTGCTAACAGCGACTGAAAATCGATCATGGTATAGAGGCAACAGACCTTTATTTTTAGTTAAGAAAACGAAAGCTTCACCAGGCTTTCCTTATTTTGTCTCACACTTACATGAGAAAAGGAAGATGCATGTGTGATGAAGAGAAAGAGATCTTGTTAACTGCTTTACTTGAGGTAATTTCTGATGAATTAGTGTGAGTCTGGGAGATGTAAAGTGGCAGCTGTCTTCCTTCGATCATTCATATTCCTTTGAACCAGATACGCGTTTTCCTTCTTTCACTTTGTCTTCTATTTTGCTGTTCTGGGCCAAGCTTTTTGCTTTGCTATAATTGATCTGATACATCTTCTTAAACGACAGCTCACTTTATCATTTCAAGCCTGTTAAGCCTTCTCATAGCCCAGCTTGGCACACAGACCTCCGCCACAGCACTCCAGACTCTGCAGCTCCTTTGCTGCCTCTGCAGCTGCTGGTAGTCCCTGAGCTGAACTTCGGGTTCATGAGTTCTCACCACTTCTCAGGGAACGCAGACTCACCCCTTAGTATGGGGACGGCTTCATGCTCTAATGGGTGTCTGTGTGCTGCAGGCATCGACCTTCTGAGCTGAACGGCTTGAGCAAAAGTGTTGAATTATTTCCCTTGCTTGCTGCTGCTTGTATTTCATGTCTTTTGCAAGTTAAAGTGAAAATGAATTTGAACCAAATCCTGCTGTGATCAGTGAACTGTTTCCTGCAATTTCAATGGATGCTGGGTGGTGGCCCTGAAACCTACAGCTCCTCAGGGTACTCACCCTCACCAGCTTTGTACCTCAAGTTATCCCACTGACTTCAGGCAAGTATTTAAAAACTTTGCAGAATTCATTCTGGGCTCACAGAGACCCTGCTTCAAAGCTTGTGTACAACAGAGAGATGACAGCAAAAAATGCAGGCAAGCAATTGGAAAAGTTCTGTTTTTTAGCAAGAATGATTCAACAGAATCAAAATTGCAACTGGATTTAATGCAAGTTTTGCCAAGTCTAGTGAGTGTTTTGCCATGTACAGGTTTTGCCAAACGAGCATTGTTCAATGAATTTGTCTCTGTTTTGCTTGTTGCTCTTCTATATATGTTCAAAATGTGGTTTAGCAGGCATGGTAGCGTTAGGTTGACAGTTGGACTTGATGATCTTAGAGGTCTTTTCCAACCTTCGTGAATCTACGATTTTATATCAAAATGTTGATAGCAGCATTTTTCAGTCTGGACTGTTTCCTCTGTCCTCGCAAGCGTGGACAATGTAGTGCTGGTGGAGTGAGTGTTCCCAGGGCTGGGGATGCCTGCCGGGACTCAGAGGACCTTGATCATTTTACAGCTTCATCATGGACATCCCAAGTGGCCTGTGTCACCTACTGACCCTCATTTCCTCATTTATAAAATATCGCTAGCAATGCCTCTCTGTTTTAGAGAATGCTGTCAAGATAAAGCCTTTTAATGATTATGAGACACCATAGGCATGATAGTGATCGAAAGCACATATGTAGATAGAAGTAACGGGTTGAGGCACTCAGAGTGGGAATTAGTCTGAACAAAAATAACTGTGGAGAATCTAAATACAGAGAATGTTTCTCTACTGATTCACACTGTAACAAATCTGATATTACACACATCACTTCACCACACAGATGCATATGTTGTGTACATCCTTCATAGGAATCGCCCTGAGCACACACATCTTCATGATAAACAAGGGAAAATAATTCAGGATATTCTCCCTGCATGATCTCCGTAATTACTTATTGGCGAAAAGTGACCAGTTTGAGCACTTCCCCAGCCTGTCAGCTTTTTCGGAAGCTGAAGCCCGGCCACATCGCTGGGCAAGGCTGACAGATGCAGGCTGCTGCCCAGGACAGTTTTCTCTCAACATCAATTGCAGTGTGCTCCTGCTGTGCTCCTGTTCTGGGAACCCGTGAGCAGCCATGTCTTGCATGAAGGGTGGTGGGAGGAAAACAGAAGTAACATTGCCATATTGGAGATGTGTGAGACATAAAAGGGGAGCATCAAAAGGCAGGCACATGTGTGAGGCTGACCTGGCTGTATCTACTAGCAATATATTTATTCATTTGTGGAGCAGAATCACGAAATAAGGTTCTCAACTATGTTAAGTGGTTGAAGGGCTGCTATTTATATAAATTAAAAAGGGATCAAACTCTCTGGCTCTCTCTATGCTACTGAATGAAATGGGCCAGGGACTGTTCTTTGGCCACAGTACAGGGGACATGGCATGTTTCACCTCCACACGGCTAAACTCCCTCCTCTGTCAGAACAAGATGGCCCCATTCATCCATTCATCCATCCATCCATCCATCCATCCATCCATCCATCCATCCATCCATCCATCCATCCATCCACTCACCCATCCATTCATTGGGAAACACTTCCCGGCCCTTACCATCTCCAAACTGTGTCTGAACATAGTCAGGGAGAGGACTAGCAGGTCTGAGTCAAAACTATTCCCAGGGAATATGCTTGTGACAAAACCCTGGATGGTTGCAGAGCAGGGTTTAGGCCTGGTGTTTTTTTTTTCACTAGAATAGATATGTTGAGTAGGTAATTGGCAGAGATGGTTGCTCTGTTCTGTGTTTTAGCATGCCTCATATAGAAAGGTTGTGGTCACTGCATAACTGTAGTGACAAATCTTCATCTCAGTGTAAAATACTAAGTAACAAGAAAGATGGCAGGTGTTTGCCCCCTCCATGGTGTTCTTATATCCTCAAACATATTCCTGTCTGAGATGCAAGATGGATGAAATTCAGTCCTATGGTAACAACCAGTGTATAAAAAATCGTAATGTAAAAGTCCTGCACTTCCCATTTTTATGGAGCTAAAACTAGAAACTTCATGAAATTGTAGGAGTGATTCCCAGTTTTCCGTGAGATATACACATTCTTCATTTCCAGACTAAGTACCAGGGCACTAAAGGATGACATTTTGTGGAACCAAAAGGTATTTCATATCATTTACAGAAAGTTTTATGGCTCCCTCTGAATCTGGCTTTAGTAAACCTGTGATGAGGACACATGACTTTAGTACCAATAGGATGCGAAGGGAAGTCGAAATAATTTTTAAGCATCCTTAGACTTTCCTAACATAAATACCTGCAGCTTCCTTGACATGTGCAAAATTCATGAAATGAGACTGTACCAGATGATGTGGTGTACTTTACAGCCATGAATGTTAGTTAGCCAGGAATCGGGTTTCCATCACATAGACACTACGTGATACAATCCCTGACCCAGACACCTTCCAGTCTAGGCAAAACTGTGCAGCCTGTTGACTGTATAGAATGGATTTCTGATTACTCATTTTATTCCTGTATAGGTCTGTTAAAATGTTCTAGCATGGAGACATAGGAGATTAAATAAATACTAGAATACAAATTAAAAGGTTGGCTAAAAACTACTTGCATTTTAAAGAATGAGGGCATTGTGCTGCAGGGTTCTTTTACGTACGCCTCAACAACAGGGATAAGGAACATTCATCCTTACTGATTCAAAATCTACTGCAACTTTAAAAATAAATTTTAAAATAATACTAAGATTCATGTGGACTTAAAAGTAATGGCTGTTACCCTTCCTGGCCTAAGCCCAATACCTTGCCTATATGAAGTATGATTGCCAATTACAAAGTACTGGAACATTGCTTTGCTCAAGTGCTATCTTCAGGGTGTTAAACAATATGTTAATGATTTACTTAAATGCTAGTACATCCAGTAGTTTTATGATATTATGATCTAATTTATTCCCTAATTAAATTAAGAAAACTGAGGTGGGAGAAAAAATTGGAAAAGGGCAGAAGAGGTGAGATCTGAATGTAAATGTAACTCCAGTGATGACTTGGGGCTGGAAAGAAAGCATATATCACACAATCCATACTCTTTTTCATAAAGGTAAGTACAAAGATCCATGGTTTACCTAAAAAGGTAGCATCTGGACAACTCATCGTATGGACAACATGCAGTGAGAGAAAACTTCTGGCTTACTCTAAAGATGTTGTTCAGGAAAAAATAATTTTTGAGGCCACAGAGAACAGAAAAAAACTGAATAACTTGAAATAGATCGAGAAAAGGATAAGAAAATACATTAAAAAAAAAACAAAAACTAAAACAATCAAGATAACAATCCGGCCTCCCCTGGACGAGGAAGACACCTGTGCTCCCAGCCCTTCTCCACATAAAGACCCCAGGATGCTGACACCCTCAGATAGTGACCGTCAATGTTAGCACCCAGAATAGCACTGGAAGGGAAAGCATAACACCAAACAAAAGGAGGAGATACTAAGAAGTTTTTTCTGAATAAAATCTTTAACAGATGTTGGGGTTTTCTGCAGTAATCTGGTTTGTTAGCATACGATGTTGTTACTAAGCTAATAAACAGGATTAGCCTGTTAAAACACTAACTCTACTGCTTGTCTCCACATGTGAGGTGTTCTCTCCTCTCTGATCATAGTAAAATTTTCAGCATAACAGGAGGTAAGAGATTGTCTTCCCATAAGCTGCATGGACTAACTTCAGAAATGGTAAGAAATGTGAAAAATAAATGTGATGATGCCAGGAAAAATTCAAGGGACAGAGTAGAGGAGATAGTGCTTAAAAACCAAGACTTTTCTTGGAGATTGTAACAGTTCTATGCCTAAATATTGCAACAAACTAAATTTGTGTAATTATAGAAAGTGCCAGAATCAAAGCATAAGGTAAAAGGACTTCTGATGAAAAAAAAAACCAACCCCCAAAAAAAGAAAAAGAAACAGAAAAAGAGGTGAAATATGTGAAAGTATTGTTATTTTTCTTATCTATGCTATGGACATCTTATTAGCTAAACAAGCTCCTAAGACCAAGTGTTTTTAAAAGTAATACTGCCTTATCAAATTATTTCTCATCTGTGACTTAGATACGTCTTGGATCAGTAACTTTTCAGAATTTTTCTTTACATTATAAGTAATATATCTTAGTTTCTAAAAATAGCCTAAGTGTTCTACAAAGCAACTTAAGTTCCTCAGACCACTGGGAGCCTGTCACTTTTTATATGACCAGTTCACACATTGTAATCATTCTTCTTTGCAAGGCTAAGAAATGTTTTATTTCTATCCAGTGGCACTATGTACTACGGTATAAACTTTGGAGTACAGGATTTTAGTTTAAGTAAAAAGCTTTCTTCACTGGATTATTGCAATAAAGCTTTTTCTGTAGCTAAATTATGGTTCTGCTAGTAGCTCTCTGTTCCATTTTTCTATTATAAAAAAGAATAACTCCCTATCAGAATGAACTTAATATAAAAATATAGTTTACTTAGGAGTTCAGCTACATCAGACTGGATTTGGTTTTGCCAACTTGTTCCCAGTTAGCCTGGCTTTTTAGAGGGCTCATGCGTAGGTGAGGTTTGCAGTCACCTAGGTACTTCATATCAGTCCTGAAGGTAGAAATACTTACAATATCAGAGGAAATGCACTTCCTCTGGAGTACCATTTTTACAAAGAAACCCACTGAAATACGAGAGTACATTTTTGGAAATGTTGCTTTGTTCAGGTGAGTATTTTCAAATACAGAGTTTTTCCAATCGAGATTTTGAAACTAAAAATAGGGTAAGTTGCCAAAAACACCCAAACACCTGAAAGCTTTCAGTGAAGTAATTGATTCATTGTAAATTTGTAGGCTTAGACAAATGATTTAACATTTTTTGTGTTAGGTTATGTGGTAATTAGCTGGTGCCCATGCACAGGATCAGTGTGGGGGCACCGCAATTATACCCCAACTGGCTGCTCCTGGGACATCAAATGAGAGCAACCAGTCCCCCAAAGGCTCATCCCCCACCATGAAGGACCCCAAGACACAGGGACAGGGAGGATCCCCAATGACCACATCACAGACACAAGCCCTAGCTCACCCCTGGGCTGTCCTGGGGAGCCTCAGCCTATGGGCTGGAGGACACCCATCGTCATGAGCCAACAGGAGGGTGTCCCTCCCATCACCCCGCAAATGGAGGGGTGGTCACTGTCTGGGGGGTGGGGACCACCATGGGGGGCAGGGTGTTTCAAAATTGCATGGGACTTCTTATGGGATGTTCTAGGAAGGATGGGGAAAGGGAGGATCAGGGTGGTTTGGGGAGGAGCAAGTGAGAAAACAGCGGGATGAGGGGACAAAAGCAGTCGGTCGTGCGCAAGCAGGGGCTGGTCAGTGCACCTGTCTGGCCGTGCCCTGTGTGTGACCAGTGCAGTCTGTCCTGGCCTCTCACTAGACCCCCTTTCTAGCCATTTTCCTGGGTGAGGGGCTCTGTCCTGTGTGCAGAGGGATGGGTGAGGGGTCTCAGTGAGAGCCCCTAGGGTGGTACCGAGGGCTGGAGGCCTGTGTATCCATGATGCCAGTGACTGGAGATACTGAGTTGGCTGCTGGAGGGACCAGAGGGTCCAGGTCTGAGAGACTGTCGGGTCTAGGGTTTAACTGAGATCCACCTGCATGTGTTTGTGTTTATGTGTCTGTCTGTGTGTTTGAGGGTCTCTGCGTGTTTGTGCTCCAGAGAGATGCCCATACCAGCAGCTGGAGCAGGGCTATAGCCTCTGGGGCTTGTATGTCCAGAGGTCAGAGCTGGGAAGACTGGGATCCCAAGGCATCTACTGGGAGAACTGAGCATCTGAGCCCAAGGTACTGGAGGGATTCACCTTGCATGACTGTATTCCCCAGTAAGGGACCTTCAGCCTCAACTGCCACGTGTGAGGACAGGATGAGGCTGTTGGTGCTGTTTGTGTCTTTTGGAGTGCTGTGTCTTCTGTCTGTGTTGATCTGCGTGGCCAGCCAGGTATATATGTATATACGATGTGTATATGTGGTGTATATGTGTGCTCTGTGCACATGTGCCTTCTGGGAACATGGATTCAGCCTCGTTGCTGGCTGGACCTGGGGGTATGGAGATGTGGGATACTTGCCTCTGTTGGGCAACAGGGCTTAGCAACCCCTGAACATCATGTGTGGTTTCACCTGCCTGGAAATGCCAATAAAAAGGCAGTACTCTGCTCCCCTCACATAAGATCAAAGTTTAAATCAAAGGAGTTGTCCTTAAACAATTTTTTACTGAGAGCAGAAATCTAGTATTTGGAGGACTCAAAGTGGTCTGTGACCTGAGCGGAGAAGTTAGACCAGGCGGCTCATGTGAATACAGCAATTGCCCGGTTTCCAGGAGTGGGAGCACAGAGCCATTCTCAGTGAAGTCGCTGGGAATCCCAAGCAGAGGAGAGCATCTGCAGGAGGCTGTGCCAGCAGTCCCCACACGGAATCATGAGAAAGCTATGGATAGCTGATTCTAGTCTTTTGCATACAAATTGAAACCCCCAGTCATGGTAATTTCCTTATCTGTGTTCTGCTTTTGTTTCGTGAGTCAGTACAAATAATTGTCTTGAGAATGACAGTAATTACCGGAAAACAAAGCTGAAATCCTAGAGGTTGACTCGTGGGTCAAGCCCTTTATGCAGCTTTGACATTATCAAAGATTTTTTTCTATCGTGTGCCCTGGCTGTACAGATGTGACAACTTCCTCTGCACCAGACAATGGGGAAAGATCCCTGGGACTGAAAACACCGGACTTACACAGTCAAAGATTTCCAGTTTCTTTTCCTCGAGAGAAGAGAGTCGTTTTATACTCCGTATTTCTATCCATGTCTTGCGGGCTGAATGGCAACAACATTAATGACATGTGAGATGGATAGCTGTGATGGATTACTTCAGTGACAGAGTCAATGTGAGGAGAATACAAACAATCTACACAGCAAGAAAACAGAGCAGAAACCAACCGAGAGCTGGGATGCACCTCTGTAAGAAACCTTTGTCAAGTGCCAAACAGAAGCTCAGCAAGGTCGTTTCATACACGCATTTTATGCATTGTTGGGTGCTTGTTCAAAGACTCGCCATATCTCTTTTCCAGCAAGGCCAGATTGCAGAAAAGGCTAGCAAGTAGTTACATGTCAGATTTGGCCCATAATTTCTGTTTTAATTTGGTAATTGGTGTCCAATGGGCAGTGGACATTCAGTGATATGAGAATAAGTGTTAAAAGTAAAGATCAAGTGGTTTTCTGTTTCTCTGGGTCTCACAATGCAGTGGGTATATCCCCCTATCTTTGCATTCCTCAGGTTTCCCGTAGAAGAGAATGATAATTTCTGTCCCCCACAATATGAAAATCCTGACCCTACAGCACCTCTTTGACATTTCATATTCACAACTATTGCTCTGTATCTCTCCCAGATAGTATTTTTTAAACTTGTAACAATACCCTTAAACATGCTGTTTGATTATTCTGTTGTGGTTTGCCTTATTTAGTTGCAGAGCCTGGAGAAATCCAGACCCATTTGTTCTGGGGAACTGTTGTCCTGAAGAGTTCTTAAGAACTTTTGTTCTTCAGTCTAAACTACGAGCTAAAACAAGATGAAGGGGCTGATTGATAGGTTTCCTGAAGACAAATGCAGCAAGGGTCAAGTTAGCAGTATATTTAGCTTCTTGGTGAGTAGTATATCGCACATGGGAGAGGCACTCCAGCTTTCTGTGCACCACAGAAAAAATGGGACAACCTTGCTTGCCGCAGGAAGATGCCACATGCTGCTTGAACAAGCAAATAAATAGACAAGGTGTGGGGGGTGCAGGTCTTATACGCACGTCGTGACCTTACCTTATAGCGGTGCAATACTGCAGTGCTCAGACAGTTATGTGCATAGGCAAGGGAATTCTCAGGAGCCAAGTATCCTCATATAGTCATCACACTTTATAAGTTGGACTTTAACATTTACAAGTTAGAGTAATTTATTACCCCCCTGCAGGTTTTGATGCAATGTCTTTAAGAATGAACACTTTGCTGCAGAGCACAGTCCTGCTCGCAGTCCTTGCCCTGGCTTCCCAGGATCTGCGCATTCCATGGGAGCAGGTCACCCAAGCTTTCTCTGCTCTGGCAGTGTGGTGTCTGTCTTCTCTCCTGGCATCAGCTACTCAAGTCTAAGAACAATATACAGATTACAGCACCTAAAGTAAAAGCCTTGGGTATTTGCATTCTGTGTGCAGAACTGTGTTACAGGATAACGGTTTGAGTCCAAAATGTCACTCATAAAAAATATGATAGAATAGATCATTCTCAAAGTCTTTGGGCATTTTTTTTTTTCTGTTCCAAGGGGGAACACGAAATGAATTTCAGCAGTTTCTTTCCTCATGATGACTGCTCATGTCTGCCAGATTATTGAGAGTTTAGAAGGTTAAAATGGGTTAGCAAAAGTGGCACAAGGTTAGTCTCCCAGTCTTCATCCTGCAGTAAAGTAACAGGGACTAACTGTGCTGAGTACTGCTGATTGCTGCAACTTGTGTGGGTCCATGCACATTTCTGCATTTTTAATGCAGGTGTATGCAGTTTGGCAATGCCGTGGTGATTTGTTAATTCTGCAGCTTTGTTAATTTGGGGAATTTCCATGATGATGTCAGTATTTCAGACCAGGAGGGCTCCGCTTTGTGGCCCCTGGCCAGTCCCTCCAGCCCCCACCATGCTGCCTCCAGCCCCATGGCTTGGCCACTGTGCCCAGCAGCCAGCACAGACAAGGCCTTCACTGCTCAGTTTGCACCGGCGCAGCTGAACTCACAGCTGGTTAAGAGCAGGGCAAGCTGAGCAAATGCTAATTGTGACATTTTTGGATTTTGTTCATCTTTTATGGAGAGGCAGGGGCAGCTTCGCACCAGTGGCGGACGGGAACGAAGCTTAAGTAGTCACAAAACTTTAGCTTGTGCTATCGACATTACTGTGATGGGCACGATCAGATTTGTTATGAGATAATGGTATACGACCCTTACAGACAGACTGACAGACTATATAGCGACAGTGATTCAGTATCTTAATGTCCAGATGCACGGTGCCCGTTGAAATCAATACCTATTAGCTACCTGAGCACCTCTGAAGATCTGGGCCAATGCACGGTAATGCTTCATCAGCTCAGTAAGTAGAGCTTTTCCTCTGAAAAACAAGGACAGAAGCTCCTGCTGAGTGTCTAATAACGCCTCATTATGCCTGCTGATTTTACATAAAAGGTGCTCAGACCATCTGCAGGTGGACAGCAGCACAGACTTTACAGGAGCTGTGTCGAAAATGCAGTGTTGGTTTTCAGTCCATTGGATGCTGCTGTTTTACATCAGCGCTACTTTTGTTTCTCCTTATCACAGCAGTGATAAACTGTCAGGCTTATCAGTGAGTTCTCGAAGGTGTGACTTGCATGTGCATTTAAAAATCTCTGGTTTCAATCCTACCCTAAAGTTATCTATCAGTATAAATTTTAATCTTTGTTATCTGAAGAGGAAATGTTATACTCCAATTAATGGCTCAAATAATCATGCTCAGTATGCAATTTGTCTGACAGTCAAAGATTTTGTTAACTATGTGATCACTGTTGTGGCTCATACTGGAAAATCATGTTATTACCATTTCAAGATAATCAGCATTTACTCTGTGATTTCAGAGGCTGAGCAGGGCAGAGTCACATGCACCAGAGTAACTCTGTGTAACACTGCATTGCAGCAAGGCAGCTAATAACAGTGCAGCAAAGCACATTAGCTGTCAGGCAATACACTGCGCTGTGGAGAATAGACTGATACCATGTCATGGTCTGTAATCATGCATACGTTGGGGGATTTTTTAAGAGCTGAGGCATATTTCTGTCATGGATGCCAATATTCTGAACAGTCAAATGCATTTCTTTCACTCTGGTTATTTGTAAAATATTATCACTCTGCTATTTGTAGATGTTGGTGAGACAATTCTCTATCTGTTAGAGTGCACAGTTTGTCTGATGGTACATCCCATAGGGGACAGAGAATAATGTGACAAGCCTGTTCCAGTAACTATACCCTGGTTCAAAGCAAAATCTGGCAGTAAGAGTTATAGACCCACAATATTTTAGGATAATAATACCTTTTCTGTGAGGATATTTTCAGTCACGCAAACCAGAGTCGAACATTGTTTTCCTAGTGAATCTCAGAAAAAGCTTGGCACTTTAATATCGACTGTGCCTTTGGAATAAATGGTAATTTCACTGGATATTTGTGATTGTTGCAATGGTTGTCACTGTTTTGCCTCATAACTGAGGATGCAAGCAGCATAGAAAGCATCAGAGTCAAATGGGGCCAGACTCTTTTCAGTGGTGCCCAGCGACAGGACAAGGGGCAACGGGCAGAAACTGAAACATAGGAAGTTCCACCTGAACATGAGGAAAAACTGCTTCACATTGAGGGTGATGGAGCACTGGAAAAAGGTTGCTCAGGGAGGTTGTGGATTCTCCTTCTCTGGAGATGTTCAAAACCCGCCTGGACAAGGTCCTGTACAACCTGCTGTAGGTGACCCTGCTTCGGCAGGGGGGTTGGACTAGATGACCCACAGAGGTTCCTTCCAACTCCTACCATTCTGCGATTCTGTGATTCTGTGAATGAAAAACTGAAGACCACACTACACTTTTCCATCTCTTTGAAGGTGATTCGGGAGCTCTCTCTTAACTCGTCTTCACTTGAGCTGTCATGGGCTTTCCTACTGGCCAGTGCGTAATAAGGGGGGGATGGGAGGAAAGGTAAGTCAAGTCTGATGGATGCTCGAGCGCCAATGTAGACCTATGCACAGTAATCGCAGTTTGCAGCACTCTCCAGACTGTGAGTTGATCTGCCCCTGCACCTTTTTCTTTGCACCATTTCCTTACTCAGCAATGAGTGCCAGTCCCAAGAAGTGGAGGTTTTCCCTCCCTAGGGCATGTCATTGTTGTCTGTTAGTAGCCACGGGTACGAAAGGACTGTCTAATAAATTACTCCCAGCCAAAAAACCCTTAGCCTGTCCTTAAAAATCTGTCCTGAACAACTGTCCTTTCGCTTTCTACAATCTTCCCAAAGAAGCACATACAGTCCATCCAAATCATCTATGAATGCACTAATAGATAAGATTAAATAAAGGCTACATATTGCCTGACTATACAGCTGTACAGTAACACATGCTTGGCGTTACTTGTGAGAAAAATCTGCTATTTTTCTATTGATACATGGAGAAAAACATTCAAAATACCTTCAGAAATATTAATAAAAGATTTTTTTAAATGGGAACTGAACCAGGTTGTGGATTATTGCAGATTTAATTTTCATATAGCAAATAAATGAAACGGCTTTCAGAATTCACACCGAAAGGGTGAATTACGGTGGGTGTGTACTACAGGCCACCTGACCAGGAGGAGGAGGTTGATGAGGCCTTCTACAGGCAGCTGCAAGCAGCCTCACAGTCACAGGTCCTGCTTCTCATGGGGGACTTCAACCACCCTGACATCAGCTGGGAAGACCACACAGCTAGGCAGGCGCAATCCAGGAGGTTCCTACAGAGCATCGATGATAAATTTCT
>Ga0065711_1031981_pt1 | contig 28269 bp, 21 predicted proteins | sample Hoacrofraction12_FD_59098 | JGI IMG/M metagenome (GOLD analysis project Ga0065711, IMG submission 59098) | Hoatzin crop microbial communities from Cojedes, Venezuela - Epithelial fraction 12 v2 (version 2) | ecosystem: Host-associated > Birds > Digestive system > Esophagus > Crop | place... | reverse complement strand
TACCAGCCTCCAACTAGACTCAGCGCCGCTGATGACAACCCTCTGAGTTCTGCCATTCGGCCAGTTCTCAATCCACCTCACCGACCACTCATCCAGCCCACACTTCCTGAGCTTCCCTAGGAGGATGTTATGGGAGACTGTGTCAAAAGCCTTGCTGAAGTCAAGCTAGACAACATCCACTGCTCTCCCCTCATCTACTCAGCCAGTCATGCCATCGTAGAAAGCTATCAGATTGCTCACAGTGCATGACACAACTGGCCTGGCCCTGACTGCACTGTTTAGTTGGTGCTTTAGCACATGTATGTATAGTCAGAAAAAAATACTGACTGTATTTAGACAGTAGCTGGGGATGTATTCTGAACTGCTGTTTTCCCCTTTTGTAAGATAACATAACATAATGTAAGACAATGTAGCATAATATAATGTAACAACAAAATGTGACATAAAAAAAACATAGCACACAAAACATATATATGCATCTATACTGTATAATAACCTCTCCTTGCCCTGTGTTGCACTGGAAACAGTCACAGGGACGAGAGGTGTTTTTTTTCTCTGAATACCAGTGAAGTGCTGGGTGCCTGCACTTTTTGCTTGCTGCCACCACTAAGTCTCTTTAAACCAGTGTGCTCTGCAGTGACAAGTTATCATCTGTGGCACTACGGTTCCCTCCCCAGGGCATAGGAGAAGGAGGTTTTATTTGTGAGCATTTGCTGTTCTCTTTCCCTTTGGATTGCTACTGCTCAGATTCAGCAAGACTTACTTGTGTTTCTAAGGCTTCCTGGGCAAGGTGGGAAAGTTACTTTGTGTGAGTGTATGCGGGAAGATCAGCTGTGTTTAATTTAGGTGCACAACTTTGTCTGCCACTGTCTTTTCACTTGTTAATCAGAATATATTGAAGGCAAAATGAGCAATAAGAATAGATAAAGCTAGATGAATTGAACATGTCAACTAGAAACACCTTAAGCACCTAAGGCAGCACATCATGACAAGAAGTCTTCCCATGTCGACCCTAATGCAGTGTAGCTCCAGCTGTGTGCCATGAGCACAGCAGCACCACCACTTGCCCTTCAGCTGCTGCTGGTTCTCCTCTTCCTCACCTACAGCCTGCTGAAGCGAAGCAGAGGGATGCTGAAATCCTGAGCTCCTGTGAGGCACCAGCAGCAGCTCCTGCCTACCCCTAAGGTACGTATCTAGATCAGGACTCCATGGTCACCTGTGTTTGTGTTTAATGAAAGAAACTTCAGCCTGGAAATCTACCAGAGAGGGATGGCTACCAAAGTGGGAAGGAAGAGTGAGGAGAAATACATAACAGAGGAAAGAAAGGGAATGGAAATGTAAAGAAGAAATAGGTAGATGAATAAAAAAGAAAAGCAAAACAGAACAAAAAATTAGTCACAGTACAAGGAAAATTCCTATCTTTATTTCATCTGTGCTCACTCCAGTCCAAGTGTAGGAGGTCTCAGAAGGTGAGCTCTTGCATTTAAGTGGACTGTAAATTTCAACAGTAGAAAATGGCAATATTAGCCTCTCCTCTTTGCAGGGGGAGGTGTGAAGGATCAGTCCTGCAGCCGGGATACCTCTCCATCCAGTGGCCAGTCCAAACTGAGATGTGTCAGTAGCTGGAGTAGGCAAAAGGGCTGACACTTTTTCCATGCATGAAATATGAGTAAATATACTCTCCTTTTTTCATTCTGGGAGATCTCAAGGCCCCCCCTGATGTAGTGTCTCTGCTATGCAGTATCAGGAAGATATTTATCTGTTCTGCTTTTGGGACATGTGCAAATGAGACGTTCGACTCCAAGTTTCAAGCCTGAGCAGGAGTGGAAGCGGTGTGTGGCCCTGATATGCTCACTGTGGGGCAGAGAAGCCTGGGCTTCACCTGTGTTCGTCACTAAATAGCAGCTTGAGAGGAAGCTGGGCTGGGCTGGATTCCTCAAAGGTGAGTGACTTTCATGTGTTACGTAACACACATTTTTGAAAAAATGCCCTTGGGGTTGGACCACTGCCACTTTCCATGAAAAGCCCCTGGAAAACTTGCTGCGGCTCAGCAGGGGAAGACCATATTGGACGTTGTCAGCGTGTTAAAATCCTCCTGATGTGGAGGCAAGGGGGAGAATGCTCTTGGCAAAGCCGTTGCTTGTTTCAGTTAAGGAACTTGGTAGACAAGGCTCTGAATGATTCCACCTCTGAAAAGGTTCGTCAAATGAGAAACAAAGTTTATTAGCATGAGAAGAAATACATTCAGCTTTACCGAGACTAAGGTCTGGGCTGCACGAGAAGTTGTTTGAAGCCCTGTCAGAAGAGATTAGTTGTTTCATATAGTAATCATAACTAGCATCCTAATGGATTAAAAATATCTCTTTCACCTCCACAATGGAAATTTTTTATTGGATCAACGTGACTTGCCCTGGAATAACTCAGCCCAGGGTGCTTGCATTGCTCTGTCAGACCCTGCCTTGTACCTCCAAGAACGATTAAAGAAAAAATAATGCAGTTTTTTAAGAGGGAGGACTAAATCAAAACAGTTTTTGAAATATCTGTCAACTCAGATGTCAGCTCTCCAGACAAATTACTATAAATGAGTAAGAGTGACTGGGCAGTGTGATAGATGGAGTGATTTCCATGAATGGTGCTCATCAGCAACATAATATTGTTGAAAGTAAAGTTGGCAGGGCACTGACATACCTGTAAACCAAGGTTAAGGAGACTCAACCCACCCCCCGCATAAGTTCCGCCATTCCCTCAGAGTCAGAAATTTTTTTCCAATGGATCTCTCGGATGCCATGTTAATATTGTAGATTTAAGTGAAATATACTTGCAAAAGTATACTTAAGAAATACAATTGCAAACTTGAAATGGAAACTAGAGCCAGACATAAGCTAGTAACAAGTTAGTAATTCACTGTGATCCAGATATTATTAGTAGTACTGCACTGTGCTTCCTATTGTATGGCATTGGGTGGTCTGTAGGAGCCATCAAGGAACAAAATCCTTCCCTATTTTTCCCCATTAAGGTTGCTATAAGACCTACAGAGCAGTGCTGCGTGTAAAAAGCCATTTCTTGTCCCCAAAAGATAGCTAGTGAGACCTTGGGTTTGCAGCTGTTCCTGGTCATCCAGAAGCGCAGGCAGTGACAGCTGTGCCACAGCTCAAGGGCCCGTGGACATCTGTACGCTGGCCTGAAGTTATTTGAAATCAGCTGGCTTACTGTGCAGAAAGGCTCGTGCTAGGTAACAAGATGAGCTTAGGTGCTGGCCCAGGCTGATCAGGCTCCTCGGCTCGGCGTTGCTGCTGGATGGCACAGGACCACGCTTCATGCGGGATCCAGGCACCCAGCTTTCCTGCCTCCCAAGCTGCACTGATTCCTCTGATGGACGCAGAGGAAAGGAAATGTCTGCACAGATGAAATGGATAAACATATATCCCAAAATTACATTCTGTTGTATTCATATTTCTGCCTCCATCTCTCCCTCATGCTCTGTTTGGTATGGTTTTGGTGTAGTTTACTGTCCACTCACACCAGCTTTCCAATCACATCCAATCAGTTTTATATCTCTGCAGAGGGATATCCAGTATATCTGCGTGCCAGGATAGAGCAGCAGCTGATAACAGGTTCGCTTTTCTGCAAGCTGCATACTTCAGTGGCTGGCCGGAGGGTTTTACACCAGCTGCATACAGACTTTTGGAAAGCATCTGGTGGGATTTGTGCTGGAGAGCACCTGGGAAAGCAGAGTTCAGCTCAGGAGACAAATCACACGCATCAGCTTCAGCATCCCCAGGCCAATTGTCTAACTAGGAATTTGCTTCATTTTTCAGCTGTTCATATCCTCAGCAATTTTATTTTCAGTCTTAAAAGTACCTTCCAGGTTTCTTCCTCTAAGAAGAAAATTGCTATATAATGTATAAGGTTTTGAGGGGTAATGCAAGGAAATGCTCCTGTTGTCATTTCCTCTGTCTGGTTTTGCTTTATCTCATGTTAAACCAGGGTAGAAAAACAACATGAAGTTTAAAGCCTGATTTCACGTCAGTGGAGAGACTTTGAGGTGCTCTGGCACAGGTTTCAAAAGACTGGCTTTGTCCTTGGAATGGGTTTATGTTATGGATGTGCAAAAGAATTCATGGTTATAAGTTTCATAATGTTTAAAATGTGCTCCTGGTACAAAGATGCCCCAAGCTTAGAGCTGACAATCTGCAAATATAGATGAGCTCTGTGAATTAGTATCACTCGCTGTTCTGAAGGCACATGTTTTTCTGGTTATGTACTTGGCATGTGGCACTCTTTAGGCCAGAAAATGGGTTTAGAGCTGCGCAGTTCAGCTGTGCAAATGCAGATCAGATCATTTGTGTGTTTGACTGTTTGATTCATGCATACAGCTATATCAGCAACCCAGCATAAGCCTGGTAGTCAACTGGACATTTCTAATCAAGCCTGACTCTGGAACTACTTCCATACTCCAAAGCGATTATGCTATCACAAATCACTGGGTAGCATTTCCAAACGGCATAATTGCTGAACAGCAGCCGGAGGAAATGCTGCCTGCTTCCTAATTTATAAAGATTGTAAAGTCATTTGTTTAAATGAGAATTAGCTCTTTATCATCTGGAAAAACAAAGTATTTTATGGCAGTCTAAATATGTCAGAGAAGTAGTGTGTCAACATGAAGCAAGGCAGAAAATGCTATGAATCTGAGAAGCCTTACATACTGTTTCCAGCTTTGTACAGGTTTTCCTGCGGGTCCGAGAACAAGACTGGTCCCTCTGGCTCGCCATCTATAAAATGCCTATGATGTTATTATTTCAACTCCTTCAGAGGTCTATTGGAAGGCTTTATCCTTTAGCGGTTGCAAAACATTTTGAGATTCCTGATGGAATGTGTTCCATCAATGTAAAATATGCATTAGTCATCCCCTTTTTAAAATTGAGTTCTGACTTAAGGAGCAGAAGATTATCTCACAAGAAAAATGCAGCTAAAATGAACAAACAAATATTTATGTTTTTCACAAGACCAAAAAACCAGAGGGAATTTATTCTTTTCCGATTTTGCCAGATTTTCGTTTTATTTAAGGTCCAGTTAATTCAGATTTCTCAGAAATCGGTCTACAAGCAACTCCAGATGAGCTAGCAACACTGGATGTATATCCGCTAGAGTGGATAATTTCCCAGTCAATTTGGTATTTGACTTATCTGGAGGCATGTTAGCCCAGATTAATATATTCAGCTGACTGAAACCAGCTCTTTGCAGGGCCAGTCGGGGTGTCTCTGCACAATAATCCCACTATGCTCTGCAAAGTGATTTTGTGTGGAGTCAGCTTAAGTCTGGAAGGACTTATTCATCATCACCCGGCCTTGGCTTTGTGTGCTCCAAGCTAGTTACTACTCTCTCCCATGCATCAGGCATGGGGAGGCTTATCAGCCCAGGTACAGCGCAGTGCAGTGGGAGTATTGAAAGTAGTTTTGCACCTAAGTAACAAGCCAGCCCAGAGCTTGTTCTGCCAGGGATGTAACACAGACACACTCCAGTATTGCTGCTGGAAACAGCCTGTATCTGCCAGGGTTACTGCTCCCGGCTCCGTGCCGCCTGTGCTGGGCTGGTGCTGCTTCGGGGCTGTGCTCATTGAGTGTTTCCCCCTGCGTTGTACAGCCAGGACCTACCACCCCCAGACACTGACTAGCAGAGAGATGACACCATTGTCCTAAATGGCAGAGGATCAAATTCTTAGCTGCTGTAAACTGAGGTAGTGCCTTTGATGCCAGTGCAAACTGCAACAGTTTGCACCAGACAGGGACTAGCACAGTGCCTAGACCTCACAAGACCTTCAGGAAATATTTGCTAGTCCTAGAAAGAAAGAAAGGGTAAGAAAGAGACAAGCTGGTTATTCATTTTCCCATCTGTAATGTCTCACCGTGCTGGAAAAGAGGGCAAAGTCGCCACAGGCAGCTCAAAAATAATTTATAGATTACTGACTGGGAAGTTCATCATGCCACAGGTCTTGCTGAACTTGGCAGCATTACAGGTTTATCTTTTCACACCCAGTTGTTTTTCAGTGGCCTCACAGGCAGGCTATACTGGCCCGGCGCTCACCCCCGCAGCCTTCGCTACATATTCGGTTGCTCTTCTTGGCAGGGGACCAGGACTGGGGAAATAGACGGCTCCTTTCTCTTCTGGAGATGCTGCCCTCCCAACATCAAATGCTGTTTTTTGTCTAAAAGGCAGCCCACTCCTTCCTCCTAAAAATGCTTTTAACTATAGTTGCAGGTAGGGTTGAAAGCTTGGAGGCAGGTTCACCAGTAGGTTTGAACCCCTTTGCAGTACTTCAGCAAATCAGGAGGGGGATACACCAAGTATATTTACCCAGGGAAGCCAAGGCAACATCTGTCCTAATCTGTTAAATTATTATATAGAGAATGTGGTCCATTAGTTTTCATGCACTGGACTGTCCTGAGTTCCCCTGAGAGCTTTCCTGGGGATAATTGGCAGGGAAGTTGCACGGAAAGGAGGAACTCTGTCAAGTTACAAAGGATGAATACAAGGAATAATAAGAAAGGTCAAGTCCAAAAATTCAGCTTGCAAGAGAAATACAAGCTAAGAACAAAACAATCTGTAAACTGTGTGGTGGCTAGGAGGCGGTTAGGACAAGTTTTAGTTCATTACCCAACACGTAGTTTGCAGCAGAGAGCACGAAGAATGAAGCAAACAGTTATAATACCCAGCAGTCTTCACTAATTGTGATCTGAGGATGAACAAAACCAACATCAGAGAAAGAGGAAGCACTTTGGTCTAAAAAGAAAAGAGTGGGCTTAGCTAAATTAGCTGCTTTGAGATTGTCTCGTTCTGACGATGTTCACCTCCGAGTACTGAGAGTGCTGGAGGAGATGGCGTTTCCACCACACGTTAGTCCAGCTTTGAAGCTGCCCAGTGGCAAAATCTCTTGGGTACTCACCTCTGCCCCCTGTGCTGCAGTTCAGCCTTCCCTTGGGTATGATCTGCAAACTGGACTGCTGATATAACTTAGGTTGAAACAAACCTTCAGAGATGAAGAGAAAGACTGTTATTTTCTAACTGGCAAAATTGCAATACAATAACAATTGTACCAGGGCTCAGCGGTAGTTTCAGAGCAAGAAAAAGTGATGAAGAAACAGGATGGAAAGAGATGGGGAGACATGAGATGTGGTGGGGGTGGGAGGCAGGAATTTCTCACACCACTTTCTACCAAACCCAGCACAGTAACGTGCAAGATGCTTTCAGAAGAATTAACATTTATCATTGAAAAGTTACAGTGGACAGAATAGATTGCTGAAACAGGAAAGCCGCAAACATATTCTATACACTGAGAAAGGGGAAAGTGGAGTAAGCTATAGATCTACCAGGCTAAAGCTAATTTCTGGAGCAAACACAGAAACAAACTATCTGTAAGCACCAAGAAGCCACAACCCATATGCATTTCTCAAGAACTAAACATGCCAGAGTGACCTTATCTTCTTCCCAGACAGAACCAAAAGCCCAGATGAAAAGAGAAAAGCAAAAGATGTCAAATAACATGAGCGTAGTAGAGGTTTTGACCCCATATTTCCCCGACATTTTTAAAAGCAGGCTATAGTAACATGTTCTTGGAGCAACTGCAAGGTTGGTGCCCAAATTGTTGAAAACCCACTCTCAAGAAACAATTATCAGAGGTTTAGTGTCAAGCCGAAAAAAGCATAGCAAATGAGAGTCCAGAGGTCTGTCCAAGGTCCAGGGCACATCAGTATTTTGTACACTGCTTGAGATGCTGTAAAAAGGAGAAGGTGTACCAATCTGTAACTGGTGCAGAGCTAGGAGGAGCTGCAAGCACTTTGAAGGCAAGCCTTGTGCTTCAATATGTGTGTGACAAATGGGAGAAACAGTCTGAAAAAGTAGGAGGCAGTTCTATGAGAAGTGCAAAGTCAGATGAGCACATGTCAGCAATGTTTTATGCAGAGGTGAGTTGACTTGGGCCTGCAAGGATGGCCAGGTGACCTACCAGGGCCCCACAGAGCTTTTTCTTTCCAGTAAAAAGAGATTTTAAGATGGGGAAGAGATAAGGAAATGGAAAAGCAGTGTGCAAAGTCTGGTGCTTGCCTGAGCTGCATCTGATCCTAGTAACTGCAATCAATCTCTTGTAGTATACCTAGTAATATTACCTAGAGTGAATTTTAAAAGACACAGTGAAATAAATCCTGCACCATTTGAAAGTCACTTGTTTTTTGTCATGTAGATCCATGCAAAATTTGGCCCAAAGCAGTTAGCATGGATTAGCTTCAACTGCAATAGCCAGAAGGAAATCCAAGTATAGAGAATGACCAAAAGATACAGTATTTTTGAGCTCAATATTTTTGCTCAATATTTTATAGAGAAACATGAAGGAATTAGGAAATGACCAAAGTAAGGTTATGTAAAGTGCAGTTCTCAGTCATAAGCATGACTCCTGCACCAATGTTACACCTTAAAATAGATTTGGTAAGTAAAGTCAGAGAAAAAAATTGACCAAGCTTTCTCTTCTGCTGCACCTACGATACATAAAGGACAATTCTAATGATTATGCATGATGGAAGCACACAGATGTGCACAACTGAGCTTGGAAGGAGGAGGAGGGTGTGCTGGGTGCCGTACAAACCCTTCCCAGGGATGGTCCTGTTCCCAACGTGTTAATAGTTAATGCAGAAGATAGAGACAATCTGACAGGTATGAAAATGAGCCCGACAGAGGGCAAGGTTCGAAACATCAGCCAGGTATCCTGAACTTTTGTCTACTACTTCACCCGTTGATGAATCCCTTTGGACTAATGGAGGTTTAGATTGGCGTTTAGTTTGGTACATACCTGGTAGATAGGTCTCTGCATCACCGAGATCTCTGCTAACTGCTGCTATGGGTGGCAATAATCACGGAAAGACCCATAAAAACTATCATATGGGAATAATTCTCATCCACTCACAAAATATGGGGATATGGCTCACATACCATTGTCCCAGGCTTACTGGTGTTATGCACAGGGCCACCACAGGGCCCACAGGCCTCCAGGGTGCTGAGTCCTCCACGGACGCTGAACTCGCTTGCAGATGGTTTCTGACATCCTGTGTTTTCCTAGCTTAATTCTAGCTTGTAGAATTAAGCACCATGTAACAAATTACATTGTCAAAGCAAACTGAGAAGAAATGAATCTTTCCAGCCTCATTCAGTTAATCCAGAATAAATAACGTGATATTTCTCAGTCTGTTGCACACGGAACAGACTATGCCAGCTGATTTCTTCGCCCTAATTGAGAAGAAATGGCCAGCGAATGCAGCTGGGAGGAAAATGGAGACGTCTGGCACTTCCAGTGCCGTAGAGGAAAGCCTCTGAAAACTCTTTTGCTTGGTGATGTGTCAGAAAGCATCCTTCCCCTCTAGAGTACAGCAAAAAGAGTATTTCGAAGCAGACCTTACAGATTTTATATGTTATGTTGATTGACTGGGGCAAAGAAGAGAAGCAGCCTAGGTGTCAAAGTAGACCGGTTAATCACTGGGGTTAATTAGTCCCCTGCAGCCACGAATGCACACAGGTGCTGCATTACTCTTCTCATTGAACTGAGAAAGGAATCGCACACATGACTTGTAGAGGAATATAAGTGTTTTGTATTTTCCTTCACTGCTGATTGCAATATAAAAGAAAAATACAGCCTGGCTACAAATGCTCATGGGGCTGGAATTGCTGGCTGCCTTCAGTGGACTGTTCTGCCTGCTAGATATCTGCTCCTCTCCTGATTACTGGTGGCTATCAGTGCTTTCAAAATGGATTTATTTCTCAGGGCCCAGTTATAGTAGCTGTCTGTGCTGCTTCCTTCTCCTGGTGATGTTTGGAGGCAGGAGCCAGGACAGCTGCTGGTGCTGCTGTCCTTCTCCTTGCCACTGGGTCAGCACCACCAGGAGAGCTGGCTGGGAAGATGTCCAGGTGGAGCACGGATCAAACTATATCTCACACAGCCCTGAGAATGGACTTTCCACTTCTGATGGACAACCATTACACAGCTCCTCTACCTTCAAGGTGAGGAGTATATACCTCATCTTCTCTGCAGCTACTTTTATACCATGGCTTGCTGTGGAGGAAACAAATGACACCCTAAGATTAAATGTGGAGCTTGCTGCACATATGTGCCTTTACAAGAGAAATGGCATTACCGGGCTGTTATTCCACAGTTCTTCTGAATTCGAAACAATTCCGTGACAGGGATGGGATCTATGGCCTTCACTTTCCCAGTGTTTACCAAGTTAGAAATGTAATGAGACCAGGATATTAGCTCTACAATCTTGTAATTTGAAGAAGTAAAAGATAAGGAACAATATGGGTGAAACATACTTTTTTTTCAGTGAACTGGATTACTGATTAAAATGAAAGTTGGCATAACTTGTGAAGAGCTCTTAGCTAGCGACAGAGATGAATCTCTGTGGAAAGGAGCTTTATGTGGCTTTACAATGTGGGTGTGTTGGAGACAGAAACATGGAACAAACCCTGTGCTGCTATCATGCTCTTCAGCAGACTTTAATATCCCAGTGTGCTAAGTGCCTGTATTTACATAGCTAGCAAAAACACTTTAAAAGCTGTTTGTACTGAGAAGGAATGTGCATCTGTAGGTATCAGTCACCGGTGCACCCTGTCAGTTATGCTCCTGGGGTATGGGTTTTGCTGAGCTGCAGTTCATGCAAGGCCACAGATAGGAGAAGGAGGCTCTCAGCTTCCTTCACGTTCCCAGAACTCAGGCTGATCTGATCCTTGTCTTAAAAATAACGTGTGGCCATCTCCAGCTTGTGCCTGCCATCTCAAGGGCCTGTTTTGGAAGGAGGGCTTCGAGTGCGTCAGCGGGGCTGGAGACAAAACCCTTCTTCCCCATGGCACACTCTCAATGTTGGCCATGACAGCAGTCTGAAGTCTGGAAAATGTTAGGGTTTTCAACAGTTAGTAATACAAACACGGCCATCACAGTGAGATCAGTAAAACTAAACATGGCTCATATAAACCTGACCTGTCAGTTTTCGGCTGCTCTGCTCCTTGCATGTTTTCTGAAGGTGTGCATTGAAGGACAGATTTTAAGTAGGGTCTATGGTGCATCAGCTGCATTGTCGCAGAGTGCATCTGCCTGGCCAGTACCAGCCCATCAAGTATCACTGGGCACAGTGGTGTGCATTTGTACGATCTCAGTACCAGGTGCTCAGGACAGGTGGAAGCGTGCCCACCTGAAATATGTTCCTTGCCTTTAATCCATGCACCGACAAATGACTCAATTTTGCCAATCTCTGGCAGAGAGGGACTATTTTCCTACGTCAGCTTTCAATATCACTGATGTAATGTCTTGCTTTTATTGTGTCTGAAACCCACAAATCTCTTTTCACCTTCCACTCCTCTTCCTAAATTTATGACATTCTTATATCTTCTGGGCTTTCCACCCATTGCCTGTAACCATCTTCACAAAAACAAAGTCCCGCCTCAGGGAGCACTTCCATTCCTTGCAGGGCAGGTATGGGCTCTGATGGAGTGTAGTGGGTAACGGGGCTGCTCTGCCTGCAGCTCCCACCAGCCGGGACCTTTGCCTGAGCCGGGTGGTGCTTGAGCTCTCCTGGGCACCTGCAAGGGAAACCAGGCTGACTGGTTCTGCCAGCATTGCTGCCTGCTGGGCAAAGGCCACTTTGACGAAAGCATTGTTTATTGTTTTATTCACAATATCATAGCAATCTTGAAAATATTTCCCACAAACACATTTTTTTTTTAAATGAATAAGAATGTATTTAAAGAAAAAAATTAAGCCATTTGTATGCTGTTGTGGCATCTCACATTCCATTCAAACATAAGGCTTGGTATATTATTTTTTTGCTATTTCTGTATTATTTTGTGATATCAGAATTACTAGTGTATAATTCAACTTTCTGTTATGACATAATAACTAAGTAGAAATACCTGGGTAATTTACTGCTGACTTCAGTTATTTAAAAATCATTATAATCAGCTGCTGCTTTATGTGTATTAAAACAATTTATTTTCCATAACGTAGCATTTTCTAACACATAAAGACAACTTGGAAAATCTATGACAATGTGACTAACAAAATAAGAACGTCTTCTTTTCATTCTTTCTTTAAAAGGTAGTTTGGCTACAACAAGCATGAAACATTTAATATATAAAATAAAATAAAATGTTCCACTTAGAACAAAACAGAAGATGTCCATAATGACTTCAACAAAAAAAAAAAAAAGAAAACGTCTTGCACGTTAGTAGACCATCTCCATGTTATAGAACATTGAAAATTTCGTTAGAAGGTAACAAGTGTATATGTCTATTTAGGTGTTTTACAAAAGTAAAATTTCAGCTTGAAATAATTTCAAGTTTTACTGAGACTCACCTTACACTGAGCGGGCTATTTTTAAGGCTTTCAGTTTCAGGGGTACTTTGCAAATTATCCAGTTACTCCAATGCAGAATATACCCAGAGGTAAGAATCCAGGGCTCCCTGTGATGCCAAGCTTTGGGGTTCTGAACGTGCCCACGCGCGACCTTGTGGGCAGAAAGCATTGATGGAGAACTACGAACGGCACAAACCCCCTGGCAGTGAGTGTGTCCATGGGATGAAGGGGATCCTTGCTGGTAGCTTTGTACTTGTGCAGCTTGGCTCCAGGGGCCTCAGCACCTCCACAGGCCACGGATGAGCCATTTTGAGCTGAGTACCAGAAGGTGCAAGTTGCTGTTGTAAAGCCTTTGCTGCGCTGTCCTCGCAGTCCGTGGGTGGCCAACGGGCAGCAGGGCGGAGGTGTTCCTGCCACCAAGGTGGCTGCTGGCCCCTGTTCCCCAGGCACCCCCAGCTTGCTGGAGCTGCTCCTCGCCTCCTCAGCAAGCCCCAGCTTGCCGTGGCTGTGAGATTTCCAGGGTGCGTTTAGCCTCTGGATCTGTCCTCATGCCAAATAGGATCAGTTCCCAGACTTTATTTACTTGCATTTCAAGCTGAAGGCCACTATAAAAAGCTAACTTGGAGATCAGGGAGAGCTCGGCAGATACATCCAAGGGATGGGGATTTAAAAGAGTTTGGCAAAGCTCTCAGATGTATTTTGACAATAACAACAAAATGCAGATGAAGATGAAATAGAAAGTGAATGGTGGACACCTGCTCTGGGCAGGAAAAACAGACCCAACATAAAACATGAATGCAATTCACACTCATCTTTGGAAGTCTACTTTCTTATCAAATCTATATCTGATGAAAAATTTATTGAGTCAGTTCAGAAAGGTAATATTCAAATGTGATCCCTTTTCTTCAAAATTGAACTGTTTAATAATTAACTTGGGAAAAATACAGTGGCCATATTTGCGAACTTCACTTACAGCCATAATAAAGGATGATATTATTTTGGCTCAACACTGGACTTACATGTGCATGTACAAGCGTGTGCTTGTTTATATGGCTTCAGCATAAAGGTAGAAGAAGTGAACACATGACTCACCAGGTTTATTATGTTTTGTGCACAAAACCCCGTGAATATATAAACCTAAACAATCTGGGTCAGACCTAAGTAACATAACAAATGAGAAAGGGGAAAACCAAGTTGGTCATGAAGCTGAGTTCAGAACACTCCACAGCGCAGGTCACTTTAAGGAAGGCTTGAAGCAATGCTAGGTCAGGAATCACGCCTTTCAGCTCATCAAGGAATCACACTCTAGGAAACAGGCAAGAAAAGGGAAGATAAATTATGTAGCAAAATTTCTTGTTATATGAAAGAGAAAGGAGAAAATATCAGCAAGGTTGTATTGTTTGCGAGGCATCAAATGTTTTAAGGACAGCTGCAAACTTCAGGAAAGTCAAAGATGAAGACGTATTTTAACAAAATATGTTTCAAGTTTCTATGAATTAGCTAATCAACCAGTGATTTTGTGTGCTGATGAAGAATTCATGGTTTAAATATAGAATTAGGAGGATAGCTGGAAACAGGCTGATTTTTTACATATTTTTGACCGTACGATTCAAATTAAATTTATTGTGCGCACCCAAGATTTAATCAAAAGGCCACTAATTCAGGTGTGTTTTCCTCATCAGACAGGGATCTGGCTGTCACTTCCACTGTTGTATAATTCTCTCTATTCCTTGGTAGTTATTAGCAGTCTTACAGAAAGGTATATTGTGAAAAACCTGGAAAATCTGCAAGGGAATAAGAGCTATAGGTTCACTTGTATGTATTCCTGGGATGACAACTTCGTCTTGTCTCATGTCTCCAAGTAACAAGCACCAGTTCTACCCGTGCAGAAACATGGAGCTCTTCTGGGGAAAATCGTCTTCTCGTCACTCCAGTTTTGCTTCATACCTCCTTTTTGCTCTGCCTGTACCCCAACTAAAGCCCATGGGAATGGCGTATCAGCGCAGGCCAAAAGCTCCAACACTGAGTCCCGTAGTGGCCAGTAAGGGCTGTGTAAGGAAGCGTACCAGCGATGGGAGAGGAGAGGGGTACAGCCTCTGCTCCGCGTGGTCTGCTGTCACCTCTCCATCACCAGCAGCTCCAGCTAGTCTTGTTGAGCTTCCTGTGGCCCTGATGAACTTCCTTCTTCGACTTCATCTACTCACTTTTAACATCCGAAATATCCCACGACTGTTGCTTTATGTTCAAAATTAAACTCATCAAGGAGACATTTTATTCACATTTATTCTTGGGAGAACAAGGAGGAGAATATTTCCCAACTTCAAAAATAAATGAACAAAATCTCGAACTGTAGGACATCTATCTTCCAAACAGCTTTTCCAGAGAGAGACTATCTGCAGGTAAAAGCTTTCATAAAAGGTTGAAGCCATACCTACTACAGCAATATCGTTGTGACTGCTCGCTCTACTGTAACCTGATGGATTTTTCTGAGTTTAAACTCACTATTCTACCTTAGATGAAACATGAGATTTTGTATGCTCTGCCTCTTCATCTGAGGTTCTTAACACACAGTAGCACAGTACCGTAACACCCATTAACCTGCTGACCACTGTGAACCTTTTTGTATATTCCTTGTGATCACAAATTACACTGAAACCGAAAGCAGAAAAATCAAAACAAGTAACGTTAAAGCTTTGCAAAGATATGAAGGGCAAAAGGGCTTATGAGGTCTAATTTATTTTAAGTAGTCTCTGCCGCTTCGAAAAAATCCTGAGCAAATGATTCAGCAGGGTTATCTGAGGAAAATGGCCACCAGAAGAGGCGCCCTGTCCAGTCTCTTACAGTTTATTTTCTGCCTGTCTCTGCTCTTCACTAGAATCCAGCTAAACAAACATAAAACATACTGAAGAATACATTAAGCTAAATGATGATTTAAAGGGACCATCTTGTACCAAGAAGACCAGAAGAAGACTGGCCACAAGCATATGCCCTTGATGTTTTCCCTGAGGTGAGGCATCATGGTGGAGCAGGCACCCAAAGTGTTAATATCTGTTCTGTAGGCTCGAAATTCAAGTTGGGATGTTTCAGTTTTGTCTAGGCTGTAATCCCATCCCTTAAACACTGTCTAATCCAGAGAAAAGTCACCATCAGTGTCAGACAAAACATGCTTTTAGCCAAATGAACCACAGTTTTTTGCATTACTGCGTTTACTTTTGCCATCATTTTCTCCCATTTGTCCACCAACTTCAGTGCCCCACTTCCACTGGGCCCAGGGCAGCAATGTGTCCTCTGCAGGGGAGCTTAGCAGAGACCTGAACCTCTGGGGCACTGGGACATCGCTTCAAACCCTGCAGAACCTAGCAGCTCTACCCACGCTTTGCCCAAGGGATTCGAGAGCTCTGTAGCTGCAGGCACTACCACACAAGTGAAGGGATTTGGTTACATTGCGCAAGAGTTTGCAAAGAAGTCTTCAAGCCCTGTGCCTAGAACCTGAGGCCAAATAATTTGTGCTGGATTTAATCTGTGAAATTAGGGATTTAAAGAGATAAGAATGCAGCTGTGCTGTAAGGTTGAGCTAGCTGTATCACATCACGGCAAAGAGGTAGAAAAGTTCAGCTGAAGCAGAGAGTGCTGCCTCTCTCACACATGCTTTGACCAGATCTTCCTCCGTAAGGTGTCTTTTGTGGGCCACCTTAATTAAAAGGGCTGTCATACAGAAGCAGGTATATTTTAACACAGGCTGGTTCCTAATGTTAATATTGAGACAATAATGTCAGAGTGAGCAGACCACCACTCATCAGGGCTAAATTGAGCTACAGGATTGGGTGAGTCGTCTGCAGGCAAGAGGTTAATGTCAGAGCCGTCCTTAGGAAAGACTGACTCTTAAAATATCACTGCTGAATATATGTTCTTCTCAAACTACAAAAATCTGTCAGGCCCCTTGCCAAGAGGAGCTGGGTTGCAGATGCTGCTGTGGCTTCGGTTCCTTGGTGCTACTGCAGCATGATCAGCACACATATACATTTCCAAATCCAGGACAGCGTTTTTATCTTTAAACAGCAGTGGGTGCCAAGGCACTCTCCCCTATCAATCGTAGACCCTCTGGATGAACCTGGCATAGTTTCCATGGGGCACAAACATTAAGGAGCAAAATTCCAAATAATAAAAATCTGCAGCTTGCCCTTCTATCTGCTCTGTGCAGCAGCCTGCAAATGTGTTCCTGAGCACTCGTTCTACAAGGTTTCAGACTCACTGCACTGCATGTGTAGGTTACTTTGATGTGCTTTAAAGCCTAAACTCTTGGTGTGTAACTTCAGGCAGTCAGTTGAGGCACCTGAGGCAGCAGCAACATCCACCTTGGGCTTCCGCTGCAGCAAGTGCTGAGAGCAGACCCACCAGAGGCTGATTTGGATCCCATTTGCAAAACCATGCTATTTACACAAGGAAAAATGTGTTTCTGTGAGTGTGCAATAAGGTGTACGTAAATGTACTCCACTCCTTACAGTTCTACAGGACAACTTGGCGCTGTCTGGAAATGCAGTCTAAGGTATTTAAAAGCAAAGAGCATAATCTATGGAGAGGAATACAGTATCCTGCTAAAAATGTTATATGTCTGATCTGGGAATACTTAAGGTTTAAGTGGGCTATAGATGAATACTTAACTGCTTTAGTGCTGTGAAGTGATGACCCTCACGTGGCCTTGGGACACGCTGCATGGTCTCCTTTTGCTGCCACTCCACTGAAAATAATGAGCATGCATAACAGAGGCAGCCTGGAGGGCAAGTCTGCCTCCAGGAACTACCAGACTGTCCTCTGTCTGATACAATGCTCTAATGTTTCCAAAGCAATGTAATTCTGCTATCCTAGATGGAATAAATTCTGTTTATGAATTCTAAATCAAAAGCACATGTAGGCTGAGCCCCATATTTTAATACCTGGAATAGTACTGCTGTTGCTACACAAACCGTAAACCATTTTTGTAAGAAAGAGACAAGTATTGATCACTTAGTACATATATCATTTTAGGGTAGCAAGGTTGTGCAGCAGAAAAAAAATTATTTTATATAAATTTTTAACAAATAAAAGTGCAGAGTTTGGCTGATTCCAGTTCATGACATTTCTTCTTGGAAGCTATTTCGACAATCCCCAAACATTTGTTTTGTCCTTGTGAGCACTGCTAATTTTAGCATGAATGATCATTGATCTAAGAATTCATGCCTGAATTGAAATGCTTCACCATTTATTATTCTCTTTTCATAAATGTTTGTTACCCAGCCACAAGAGGGAAAGCACAGAGTGTCTACACAGCTCCCCACACAGCACATATAGTGAGTAGTAGCAAGAAGTATTCAGCCAGTTTTGGACATGAACTATATCAGTCCAAGGTAATACTAGACATTAAGTCCTCTTCATTCCTTTTGCACTCCACCAGAGAAACAATATCATCCCCAACTCAGCACAGCTCAGCTCTTCTGAGACAGTACCTCAGCTCCGCCACTGAGATTATCGGAGCTGGTGGCAGGATTAAACATCATGCAGCATCTCTCTGACCAGGCTGGAGCAGGGCTTGGGACATGGACTTCAGGCTCTTCTGCCTGCATTTCCCCATGCCTGTTCTTCCCTTGGCTTGTTCGGTGCCGTTGGTGATGGCTTATGTCTTCCACCCAGCACCACACAAACAGCAGGAATTTCAAAATCAGAAATGAAAACTGAATCAGGCACTTTAACAAGGATCCAGATGGGCATGATCAAGATCAAGTGTGTGCTAGGATGGACTAAAACAGAGCACCGCAATCAGGTCTTTGTGTTCCCCAACAGCGCTCCAGCACTATTTTCCATCAAAAAGTACTTGAGGTGGTACCTATCTCCCTGTGCTTTTCAATTCAGCGCATCTGACACTGACAGTGTCCCTTTATCATTAGAGGATTCAGAAATCTGGATTCGCAGTGTCCTGTGTAACATATCACATTACCGACCAACTACATCACTACGAGAACAAGTGCAAAGTAGAGGTCAGTCTGCAGCTGTCAAATTGGAGCAGTTGGGAAATCTGTGTTTATAACATGAACTTGCTCAGCTAAACTCATAAGCGTAAGTGTCATCAGCGTAAGACAATCAATTCCTACAGAAAATCTTCAGATCAGTAGTGATTTCCTCTACACCTTTCTTAACATTTTCACTCGTTGTCCTAACAGATTTTCTCCATATCTTTCAGCCTTCATTTTCAGTCCTAATCATGTCCTCTTTTATCTAGCGGGGATCCCACTATTAACAACACTGAAGCAGTGCCTGCTGATAATCGTTGCTGCTGCTGACCTCCAAGTCCTAGAACATTTGGTATGAAGGACATTTTGTTTATCTGATACACTGAACTTACCTTTTTTTCCCCACAGCATAAAATAATCTTCCTGGATTCTGCTGAGCAAAGAGTGCATGTGTGTCTAGTATAGACTCAGGCTAGTATAGCCAAAAAGGGCCAAAGAGAGGTGTAAAAAAAGGTTCATAAGGAAAAAAAAAAAAGCCCTGAATTTCAAAGTCCCGAAGTTTGGAGAAAAAGTATATTCATTTGTTGAATGAGAAATAAACAACAGCAGGAATGAATGATTCAGGATTTAATTGCAGTGTTGGAATTATTGTTAGTTCTGCTACTCAAAAAGGAAACCTGTAATTAAAAGTGAACCCAATTCATTGCCATCAATTACCATCCCAAGCAACTGAGAATGAAGGAAGGCAAGGCATAGCTCATGCTGCAGTTGACATTGGGCAGTCCAGTCCCCTGCCCTTGGCTGGAACTTCCCATGCCATGTAAATAATGATATACTCAAATGGCTTTTGTGACTGGAGCTTTAAAGGTTCATGTAATAATTGAGGGTGCTTTCAAAATGAGTAGTTCTGGTCCTTTAGAGCTGTGGCTGGGGTAAATACTGATTTTCAAGTTCCTCTGCTGCCATACAAGGCTGCTTAAATGCTCCCTTGCATTAGTGCCAAGTAGGTGAGTGATGCTCAGGTGGAACGCTCCTACGCGGAGCATCATTGCACAGGACCTCCCAGTTCCTCTCCCTGCTCGTGTTTTGTGCACAGGTAAAATGCCTTCCCCCTCGCTCTGCTTCATCACTGTGAAAAGAGAGTCTGAAGAAAGTGATCAATAAACTGTCAGAAATATAATCAGCATTTCTCTCTTAGTTTAAGGTGAAGTGAATGTTCCACGACTGTCCTTTATGGCACTTTGCAAAGGGCAGAAAGCATCAAAAGACTCTGCTAACTAAGTTTTGGTAGCTTTGGGCTTTGCTTTATTAGAGATTTCCTAGGCTTGTAAGCACATGTGAATCCTACAAACCAGTCAATTCTGCTCAGCCAATTTCTCTCCTTGGTGCTTTCATCTCAGTTTATTGGTTTACTTACACCTGTTTTGATTAATTTGTGGGCTAATCATTAGCCTTCACTGGTAAAGATGTACTTCTGGTAACTACTCTGCCCTCCTATTTTTCAACGCTTTATACTTCTAATTACATCTCCTGCCATAAGTGACCTGAATTTGTGTGTCGCACTGGCCTGCCTCGGAGAGAGCAGCTCAGAGCACAGTGGATAACACTGCTCGTCATTTTCATCACTGGATTAGTTCCGTTCCTTCATATTCATGAATTAGAAACCAGTAACATTTTCTGAACGTTTCAGTGCCTTATGTAAATAGGCCTTAGTGGGAACCACCTCATTCCAAACCGAAGACAGCAAGTTACAGGCTCAATCATTTGGAAAGAGCAATTTGTTAAACAGAGCAGAGCACTTGCATTGCTTTTGGTCGATCTTTATTGCTTCCAGAAGGCAACGCTCTCAGGGATGTTTTCATGGCCAGATGTTCAGTTTTTCCAGTTGTTGAAACATTTTTGGAAGGCCCATCAGTCAAGATAAAATTACAGATCACTGGGGATACGCACTGACCTTTGCAGGAAGAAGGTGGTTTGGCTCACAGACCGGCCTTTCCGGCCAAAAGTCTGCTAGGAGGCCAGTTCTGTGACATCCCTAATTGGACCTCATTATTCTATCTAATGGCCTCGCTCAAGTCCAGGTATTACCCTGGAGTGCAGGACAGCAGAATCGCAGCCTAGCAAGGCCTGATAATTTCAACCGTGGCAAAGCAACAATAGATTTATGTGCTGATCATTATTGTGTGATTAAAAACACCTGCTGATTGCCATTTCCTAGCAAACAGGTTGTGATGCCCTGGCTGCCACCAAGAAGCACGTTATACCACAAATGCAATGCGAGGGGTCTCTGAATATAAGCTGCAATGCCAAAACCCAGTGCTAATGAATGATATTCTCATGGCAATTTGTGAATGGAGGGAAAGCCAGCTCTGGGAGTCCCTGCCACTGCCTCAGCACAGGCATCCAGCGCAGCCTGAAATCTCACCTACCCTCGCATTGCTGCTCCAGCAGTAGAGAGAGATTTCCTAGAAGTCCTGTGTCACATCTGCTAAACCCATGCAGGCATCCTCAGTGCTTGAAATCCTCTTGAATGGCACTAGGTACTGATGTGTGGGCAGCTGAACCTGCTTCTGGTGGGCAGCCAGCTGAACGAGGCTGGCTGTGGGCTAGTGGAAGGATCCAACTACGTGAGCACAGGTTTCCAGTTCTGCTGTACAAGCCCCGATCCCCACATGGGGAGGGTGGCACGGACCCTGAAGGTCCTCTGTCACAGCCGTTGGACTCATCAGGAGGTCACTGCACCCTGGGTGTCCTAGAAGGCAACTCCTTCCTGCAGGCAACTAAACCAAACCATCCTTCTCCCCTAGCTGAAAAGCCAGCCTGGACACACAGTGCTCAGGCAGGCTCCTATGTACTGACACCCACATGCAGATTTCTCTGTCTGGAGTCGAATCTCCATCCTGGTTTTCCAGAGGCAGGATATACTAAGTGTTTCCAAACAGTAATACCTTTGGTCTGCTTCTCACATTGAGACATTTTAGCATGGGACACAGAGGTTCTGCTAAGGAGCTGTGACTTTAGATAGCCAGGCTTTTATTTATCCATTTTTTAATGTATCCGTACGTAACTGAAAATTGCAGCCTTATGGGGACAATGTACAAAATCTCACCTGCCTGACTATAGAATCGTTAACTATTTTATTGTTCTTTGCCATCTTTCTTTTTCAGGAAGTAACAGTCAGGCATGCTTCCAGTTAGAATATATCACAAATTAGATTTATACTGAAATAGCACATTTGGTAATTGATTAAAATAGTTGCTGCTTTTAATGATTGCTTCATCCAGTTTTAATACTAAGGTGAATAAAACATCCAGCACAGTTAGATTAAGCTCTCATAATCAGCATAAATTTGCCTAAGTGGAGGCTGACTCCAAACGACCTGATTGCATCTGCTTGTGCCCTCTTGTTCCAGCAGCAGTGTCCCTGCAGCTGCAGGATGAACCAAGTCAGGGAATTATCAGCTGAAAAGTTTTGCTGGCATTTATACCTGGTTAGCTCTCAGCCAGAGGTGGCTCAGCCAAGGACTTCACAGATTCTAATGCTGGCACATGAAAGACATGGAAGCAAGTGAACACGGATCAGCTTAAATCTGTCAAGAAACTGCAATCTGGAAAAATATCTAACAAATTTTGAATTTATGGTTTGGGACAATAAGTACATTTTGCAACACTTGGACTAGGTGAAAACTATTAATAGCTTAAATGCTAAAGCCTTTGTTTTCTCTGCAAAGCAGCAGTGACTGATCAGCAGTCACTCTTGCGTGCTGATCTTGCAAGTTTAATAGTCTTTTTCCTACTGCTGAGCGAGTCCCAGATGGTTCATATAGCTATTTGTCCTACATACTTATAAGGATCCATTATCTGGATAGCTGACTCGTGCTGCAAAAGATTTTCTAACCCAGAATATTTCCTCTCCATGCTCTGTGGTATGGTTTTCAGGCATGCATGCAATATTTTAATTGATATATTTATTATTTATTATGGAATCATTCCTTTGGAAAAGACCTCATTGCAAAAAAAGAGTATGTTTAATATCACAAACAGAACATAGTGAAGATGGAGGTCGTTCCACTGCCGCAGGGCCAGAAATTCTGCAGCTGAGATTGTCATAAACTGAGTACCTGCCTGATTCACTTTTGGATGTTTATGCCAATGATGCTAATCTTGCACAGATCTAAAACCAGGCTGCAGACCTGATGAAAAAAGGCAGAGCTGTCTGACAGTTTGCAGGGCAGGGTGAGAATGCAGGAGAAGATTATGCTTGCACTGAGGATAAAGTGGGTGGGTTTTTTTTGCAAGCAGTCCAGCAGTTTATGTCGTTGATAGCCTTGTCTTCCTGATCGTCTTTTGGAAAGACCAGTGGGAATGGTGGGATGCATTTTGCTGAAGGAGAAGCAACTATCCTCTGTAAGAAATACCGCTGCAAAGCCGCGAGTCACCAGTTTTACCTTCGAAAGCAGCCATGGGTAGAAGCCGTAACCGTGCTGCAGGATGGCAGGCAGGCTGGGCAGTGACGCCAGCGATGGCCCCAGCACCCGCACAGCCCTGCCACAGGGAGTGTGAGCCCCGCGTGAGGTGAGGAAGGCTGATGGAAGCAAAAGGGAGATGAGATATCACTCTTCGGGGCCTAGAAGCAACTGTGTAGGGCGGAGAGACGAGAAGCTACGACCTCTGTGCAGCTCTGTGCTGGGGTGTTTTAGGTAAGGACTACAAGGGTGGCTGGGGTGGCCTCTTCTGATCATGGAGGCTGCTCCAAGGCTGGAGAAATGTCTTCTTTCAGCAAGCCAGCTCAGCTTACCTCTTTCCCCCTAAATGTAAGTGGAAAAATAACAGCAAGCAGTGGGTAAGGCATTGCTTGGGGAGCTCTGCTCCTGCTAGCTGGCAGGCTGATCTGCCTAGGCAGATGTGCTCAGATGCACAGCGTCTCCTTGCAGACCCCTCTTTCCACTCCACATGTGTAGAGCAAAGGCAGGGTGCTTGTCAGCTCACCTCCATTCTCAAAATGTGCCTTAGATTTGGCATTTTTGTACTGGTTTGGGAACACTTTGAAACAATGGCAGCAGTTTGTAAAGAAAGGATAGCACGTGTGTCCAGATTGCTTTTCACCCAGGGTTATGTTCTACGGGTGGGTGCAAACCCAACCAGAGCATCTCTGCCTGCCGGAGCAGGACTGGACTCCCCATTGGCATGACACAGTGCCCCACAGCAAACACAGCCCTGATGTGTGCTAAAGCAGCTTTACAGCTTCTTGCCTGCAACTGGCTCCCACATCTGGCCTGCCTGGAGAAGGGCCCAGATGTGTCCGTAACCAACACATCCATGACTGCAAGCTTTATGGCAAGAGCATCATATTTTTGTCCAATATACGCAAGGCACCTACAGGAAAGAAATGGTCCGAGCCTGGGATTGCTGTTTGTTACAGTAACACTAAATGTAGTAAACAACTTCCGCGTACAATAAATAAACAAGGTGGCATTGCTGAAATTAAGGCTGGTTGCTGCGTTGCCTGGTTTGTTTCAGAGCTGTTTCCACCTTGGCATAGGGGAGCTCAGCTATCATTTGGAAAGGTAACACAGTCGTTTTTCACTGCCTGAATCACAGAAACCCTCACCCCGTGCAAATGTTCAGAAACAGGCACCATGACCCCTCATCACCTGCAGAAGAACATTATAACAAAAAGTTGCCACTGCAGCAGGTGCAACATCTGCTTCACAATGGTGCAACGATTTTGGTTTTTCACTTTTCTTGATTGTGTGAGGACTGGAAGACTAAAATATCTACATTTAGTCATCTTCATGTGAGCTGGGTGTCTAAGGACCCCAAGATGGAGAGCTTGTCGATGCAGTCAGTGCCTGTCCATGCCATTAAAACTCAAGTTGTCAGGAAACCAAATTATTTTCTAGAATCTTATGACTGTATTGGGAAGTTAAAAATCCCTTGGACATGGCCAGGCTGCTGAAAGGTGCTGAGTGCCAGACTAGGTGCTTCAGGGCATGCTTCCAGCCTTCCATGTGCTGCACTGGGAGGTAATATGTGGTGTCTGCCACCTGCTTGTTGATGTTTCAGATTCCGTGTAGCATCTCAGGCAACACGAGAAGTCTCTGCGGAGGCAATAGTATCATCCTCTGAGCTCATGTGTCAACATCTCTATGCAAACACTTTGGTGTAGAGACTCCTGCCTTGAGCTAAATCTTGTCTAACGCAACTGTGTGGCAGCTAACACAGCCAGCCTGTACAACAAGGTTTTGCTACACTTCCCCATACTTGTGTGTGGTGCGAAAGCCAGGTCCCGCAGCATCATGCTCAGCCTGCAGCTTGGCGTTTTTGTCCCTGCATCCCTTCTGCTTAATAGGGAATTTCTTGCTTCTTTGGTCCATGCAAGAACCTTGTCTACGGGCTTCTGGGCCTTTCTGTTGCTTTTGATGAGTGAAGTTTGTTGTAGATTGTCCCAAACTAGCCTTGCATATTGGGCTGATTTGGTCTTTAGCAGTGTTCGTGTCAGTGATGCTATTCAGAGTTGTGATCTTCAGTAGGAAATGGAACCATTTTTACCATAGCTGACAACGGTCTCACTGCTGATATTGCAACTCTATGCTGTGATGGTTTAACCACAAGTTCTCTGGGCCCCTACCATGTTCCTCCAGCCCCCTCCCTTCCTCCTGCAGCTATGCAGGAGTTGTGCTGACAGTATTTTCTGAAAACATCTGCACCCGGCATCCCTCCAAAAGGGGCATTTCCTGAGACAAAGGGGAAACCACAGTAGGAGGATCTGCCCAGGGCTGGTCAGAAGATAGTAGGTATAATTCTTGGGATCACCTCTTCCCTAATTTTACTGATTCACATCATTGGGCACAGTGTCATTCAATGAAATTTCAGGAAAAATATGTCCCAATCAAAATTTTTCTAAGAAAAAAAAGCAAAAACTGTCCAAGGATATAAAGATATGACCCATTCTGAATAAGGAAGCTGTTGAATAACAACATTTCTGAAAGATTGCAGCTAATTGTCAGCTAACTGTTAGCACCAGAGACAAGGTATAGACATGAATGGGATTGATGAGTTTGATTCAAGTTACAATCTTTTTAATATATTTATTAAAATGAGGGATTGCTGGACAACCATCAAATCCCCATTTTTTTTCCAACGACCATGTAGACTCACCAAGACACCTTTTTTTCTTTTTCTGAAAACCTTGTTGAAAGGTATGTTTAAACTGACTTCCGAGGACATGCTGCCACCCACCTGCTGTAGTTTCACAGGCAGTGGGTGGACCACGACTCGAAAGCCAGTGATGCCAGCAGGCTCAGTCCCTGTCAGTGTCTGAAGTGAGGATGTCTCAGCACCCACAATCTGTGCTGGGCTGAAGTAATCCACGGTGCTGGTACAGGAGGTGAGCACTTCTCACTGCCCACACTGGGAAGAGTGAAGTTGTGGGGCAGTGTCACTCCTCTCTCCACTCTGCCAAGGCAGGCAAATGCCTGGTGGCACACAAAAATGCCCAGGCAGGTGTTGCACCTGTGTGAGTCACCTCACACTGGCACTTACACCCTCTGCATGAAGCAACACAGGCAGAAATACCTCCTCCACTGATGCACAAAATTACCTTGCATTAACAGCACCTTCTTCCCTTTTATTTCCTCAAAGAGCTCCTCAGAATAATTTGTTTGGTTTTATTTTCATTGATTTAAGATGCAGAGAAAGAAAAGCAAAGTAGATTTTTGCTCAGCAACAGTCCAGATGAAGCAAGTTAAAAAAAAAAAAATTAAATAACCAAGCTGTGGCTTGTCATTCAAAATGATGCCAAACATATAAAATATATAATTACTGTCATATGTAACTGTTTTTTGTAACCTGAATAAAATGAAAGACAAAATAAAATGCCTGTTTAATTTTTTCTTTCTGATTCACTGCCTCAAACCTGCAGTGCTTGAAGAAGATGTCAAAACAAGATCTGCATGGGAACTTCTCAATTAAATGTTTTTCACCAGTAAATGCTGTCTCATTGAAACCAAAACTTTTCAAGGAAATCTATTTCTGTAGTTGAAACTTTTGTTAAAAAGGTTTTGGGGTTCAGCATGATATTTCTGATTAAAAGGAAAAAGAGACAATCAAACAGATAATCTTAATGCACAAGACCATTAAGCATCGCCTGAGTTTGAATCCTCTTGCCAGATGAGTGAATGAATCACTGCCTCACCAAACACTTTCTCTCTTTTCCCTCATTCATTTTTCTGACAAATTTCAACAGCCTTTTGATGGTTGGTGTAACTAAAATAACTGTTCAAACCTCTAAAAGTTTTGCAAGCAAGAGTTCTCATTTCTAGCTAGCCCAACTAACAGCCAAATGCATGAGTCTTCTTGGGACACCTGTTCAACTCCAGTTCCAGAAAGCTTTAAGCCTATGAAAGATCAAAATAAAAGCATAAACCAGTGAAATTTCCACAGGGAACATCAGATATAAGTTCTTGGAACAGGTCTGTGTGACTCAAAGAGTGGCTTAAACACTGTTGTCCTTCATTTTCAGAAATGCCCAGAATGGACCTTTGTCAAGTAGATACCTAATGTCTGGTTTTGGGCATGCAATCCAAGGCAATCTCTTCAGGGCATTCAAGGGTGAAGTATACCAGACTTGGGAGCCAGAAAGAAGCCACTGTAGCACACTAGTTGTTAGCAAGCAAATTCAGGGGCATATTCCTGAGCCCAAGAAAGCAGCATCATTAACGGCAGCTGAGTATTCCACACCCAGTCACCAGAGCCTAGGGCCCTCAGTAGTGACAGCCATCCCACCACCACTGCATTCATTTTAAAAGTGTTCGGGGTTGCACTTGTGTTATGGGTTTGTGTGGCAAGGCTTTGGTAGCGGCAGGGGGGGAGCTATAGGGGTGGCTTCTGTGAGAAGCTGCAAGAAGCTTCCCTCACGACTGATAAACACAGTGCTAGCTGGCTCTAAGATGGACCTGCTGTTGCCCAAGGCCCAGCCCATCAGCAACTCTTGTAGCACCTCTGTGATAACATATTTAAGAAAGGGAAGAAAAAAACTCTGGGGCAAGTGGCAGTGAGGAGAGAGGAGTAAGACGATGTGAGAGAAACAACTCTGCAGACACCAAGGTCAGTGAAGAAGGAGGGGGAGGAGGTGCTCAAAATGTCAGAGCAGAGACTCTTCCCTTGCAGCTCGTGATGAAGGTCCATGGTGATGCAGGTTGTTCCCCTGCAGTCCATGAGGTCCACGGTGGAGCAGATATCCACCTGCAGCCCATGGAAAGGACCCCACACAGGAGCAGGTGGATGCCTGAAGGAAGCTGTGACCCTGTGGGGAGCCCACACTGGAGCAGGCTCCTGCCAGGATCTGTGGACCCATGGAGAGAGGAGCCCACGCCAGAGCAGGTTTGCTGGCAGGGCTTGTGATCCTGTGGGGGACCCACGCTGGAGCAGCCTGTTCCTGAAGGACTGCACCCTGTGGGAAGGGACCCACATTGGGGCAGTTTGTGAAGAGCTGCAGCCCGTGGGAAGGACTCACATTGGAGAAGTTTGTGGAGAACCGTCTCCCGTGAGAGGGACCTCACGCTGGAGCAGGGGCAGAGTGTGAGGAGTCCTGCCCCTGAGGAGGAAGGAGTGGCAGAGAAAATGTGTGATGAACTGACCACAGCCCCCATTCCTCGTCCCCCTGTGCTGCTCGAGGGTGGAGGTGGAGAAAAGGGAGTGAAGCTGAGCCCGGGAAGAAGGGAGGGGTGGGGGAAGATTTTTAAGATCTGGATTTATTTCTCACTATCCTACTCTCATTTGATTGGTGATGAATTAAACTCCCTTTTCTCCCCAAGTTCAGTCTGTTTTGTCCGTGACAGTAATTGGTGAGTGATCTCTCCCTGTCCTTGTCTCGACCCTCGAGCCTTTCATCAAG
>Ga0065711_1003375_pt1 | contig 28272 bp, 18 predicted proteins | sample Hoacrofraction12_FD_59098 | JGI IMG/M metagenome (GOLD analysis project Ga0065711, IMG submission 59098) | Hoatzin crop microbial communities from Cojedes, Venezuela - Epithelial fraction 12 v2 (version 2) | ecosystem: Host-associated > Birds > Digestive system > Esophagus > Crop | place... | reverse complement strand
GTGGCCAGCAGGTCAAGGGAGGGGATTCTGCCCCTCTGCTCCGCTCTGGTGAGACCCCACCTGGAGTCCTGCATCCAGCTCTGGAGCCCTCAGCACAGGAAAGGCAAGGACCTGTTGGAGCGGGGTCCAGAGGAGGCCACAAAAATGATCAGAGGAATGGAACACCTCTCTTACGAGGAAAGGCTGAGAGAGTGGGGGCTGTTGAGCCTGGAGAAGAGAAGGCTTTGGGGAGACCTTATTGCAGCCTTTCAGTACTTAAAGGGGCCTGGGGACAGAAGTTTTAGCAGGGCCTGTTGCGATAGGACAAGGGGTAGTGGTTTTAAACTAAAAGAGGGTAGATTTAGACTAGGTATAAGCAAGAAATGTTTTACAATGAGGATGGTGAAACACTGGCACAGGTTGCCCAGAGAGGTGGTAGATGCCCCACCCCTGGAAGCATTCAAGGCCAGGTTGGACGGGGCTCTGAGCAACCTGATCTAGTTGGAGATGTCCCTGCTTATTGCAGGGAGGTTGGACTAGATGGCCTTTAAAGGTCCCTTCTGACCCAGAGCATTCTATAATTCTATGATCTGCTGTTAGTCAGTAGCAATTCTTCAGGAAAGGATTGTGGAGGTTTTTTGTTAATGTAACCTATGAGATTGAGGATGGTGATACTTAGTGAAGAATCATTAGTTTGGGATATTTTTTGCTGTTGATTTTGTGATTGGTATACTCTTCAGATAGTGAAAACTAGCTAGTCATTGTTGATTCTGCTGTGAGATTTGGAAGTACAATCTTAAATTACAAGTATGTTTTTCAAATCCAGGTAATTTGTTTTCTTGTCCTGTCTTCAAGTTTAGAGGGTCACACATTTGAAGTGGTTGAAGCATTTTAATTTTTCTTTAGTATAGGTTTTGTGAGGATATTTGGCAAATATTCTGGTAATATAAATACAAGACTACCTTAGAACTGTAGCTATGAAACTGAGAAGTTAGAACTTTTCTTAAAGAAAGTTTGGACTCTTATTAAAGAATAAATTTAAGCACGTAAATGAATGGAGAAGTGCCTCTTTAAAGGGGTGCTTGCAGCATTGTGTTTTAATTACAGGACTTATTCTGCAAGTTAATTTATTAATATGTCATCATGTATGTTGAGTGAAACTCTGCAGATACTTAAATTTAAGTCATGGCTGTAGAGAGTCCCTCACGCATGGGCATTTGTGCAGCTGAGCAGCGAGGTGAGTCAGGGAAGTGATTGGGCCAAAAATAAAAGCAGTTTTAAGGGTGGTTTTCACCTAGATCAACCCTCTGAACTATTGCAGTGTGACATGTGTTAGCACTCACGCTTATGCGAAAGGAAGGGCAAGAAAACACAGACATGAGAATGGAATTGCTGTTCTGTGTCTTAAATGGGTATAAGCTGCTGTGAAACCATTGCTCCCAAGTTTGTCGTGTCTGAAGTTTTTGGTATTGGCAGCCACAATGGTTGCTGCTCTACGCATTATTTTCTAGATATGCTTTCCAGCAAAATAATGTGTTTTAGCTGAACTTGAAGAACACATACTACATGATTAGCAAATTTTGTACAGAACAACTGTAGGTGATCTACAGAATGCAGTTGTGATGCCTTTTGTGTGCTGATTTTTTGCAGACTTTATCACATCTACAAAATTTTCCATGGCTAAGTCATTACTCAGAATAAGAAAGTGATTAAAAATCCAGTCCTTAAAACACTCTTGAATGTTCTGTACTAAGTGAACAATATATTAGTGTGAAAAATGAAATACAAAGCTGTAGAATATGGGTTTGATTCACAGCATCAGGTTCAACAGCCTTATTGTTGGGAGGAAAGGTGTTAATACCTACTTGAGGAAAGAGTGATCAGAAAATTCGTGTTGAGATTGAAATTTTAGTACACATATAAATAAGTGGAACTTTTTGTTTTCTAGGCTCTCTTCTTTTGGAGTCCAAAATTAACCCGAACACTGCATACCAGAAGCAGCAGGTAAACATACTTTTTTTTCCTCATGTTTAAAGGCAGTCATTTTTTTGCCTCTGTTGCAAATTATATTGTACGCTCTTGTGCCAAGAACAAGGCAAAGTAGTTCCCAACATATTTGTGCATTTCATGATACACATGTGTTATTTCTCTGCATTTTTTTGTGAAGTTACATTGATAACTTGGACTCTGTTTTTACACCGAAAAATGCTTTGGGAGAGACAGGCAAAGCGCAGTTGTGAAAATCACAAAGTAGCTGAGGTTCCTGAGGATTATAGTATTTGAAACTTAATATCTGGCTTTCTTCTTCTTTTTATTTCAGATGTTACAACTTTCAATGTATTTTATTTAAGAGAAGACTGGAAGGCTTTAAAGCTATTTACATGTCTACCTTTGTTTGGCTTTTACTTGGAAGATGGATGTGGGTTACTACTTCAAAGCAGTCTGTATACATAAAAGAAGCTTCTCACCTGTAGTTTGAACCTTGCTTCAATTACTTAAGCCATACATAGTGAGCCCCTAAAGAATGCTGCTGAGATGGGTGAGAACTGAACTGTAGGTCTTGCACTTTGTTTGCAGTTCTTACATCATGGATGCTGAAACCTTAGAGGTTCAGAAATGCTGAACCAGATTGTATTTTGTTGCCTATCTGGTCAGTTCAGACTATCTAAAATCCCATCAGGTCCTGTTAATGTATTAAAACACTCTTCAGTCTTCAGCTTTAGTAGTTTATTGTAAGCATAGACATACTGTAGTTTTGCTCACAGGCTGTCCCAGTGGTTATGCGGCTGCAGCTGTTTGTAGGATTGTATGTTGAACTGAATGGGGAGAACCAGTCTGGGTTAAAAATATCCTTCCTTGGAAAATTTAACTGCCCCTTGATATAATTCATCATGCACCATATAAACAGTCGTACTGAACAACTGCTAAGGCCGGTGTGGGGTGGAGAATCAATTGCAGGGAGTAAGAAGGGACAAGACCGGCAAAAACGCGAAGCAAACTAACTCTTAGTTGTAATCCAGACTGGCTTGAGGTTCTATGATACAGTAACTCAGGCTTTAGGGCTCTGATGATGACATGGAATATTTCACAGCTCTATGGCATAAAGTGCTGGTCTAGTGTAAACTTGCTCTGCTGGTTCAAATCTGTTCAAAGAGCATTGAGGGGTGAGCTTTGTATCAACAGGCTTTATGCCAGATCAAACATGAAGTCTACTTAAAGTAGGCATAAAATTGTAAGATGAGTGCAAACCACCACTCATGCCTGTCAGTGCAACAGCATTTCGTAGCTGTGCTCACTGCTGCGCTGGGTCAGATGTGTAATAATCTAACACTGCACAAATCCAGTATTGGTGATTGTGAAAACATCGTTAGAGAAATAATAATGTTAAGCATGCGTCTGTCCTGTTAGAAAGGCACCAAATGTTTTCTGTGCTGGAGAAGGAAAAGTGCTGTTCTTAAAGCTTACAAATGCTGCGTAGACAGAAATTTATATTTGGAGGTGGATTGTTGATATTATTTAAGCAAAGCAGTCTCTAATATTGATTGAATGCAGGGCTTCACTCTGAGCCTTAGAAATACCAAACCTTTCTTGGTGTGTGTATTAATTCTACTCTGTAGCCTGTTGTCTTTCAGTTAAGGCCTACTTTTCCTTAGTGAAAGGCAAGTTCAGAGTTTAAACCTGATCCCATGTGAGCTAAGCTTGGACCTTAGCAGCTGAAAGGAAGAATTGCTTCTTTCTAGCTCTGCTCATGGAACTCTGAACTGCCTAAACTCTCTAAACCACAAGAAAATCAACCTGGTACTCCAAATCCCTCTTCAAAAACTGGTAACTCTACGTCAGGAGAAGTTTCAACCCATGTTACTCAAGATCCGTTTGTGGAACTGTGGGATGGAAGAGTGCATGAGATCTTTTCGGCTGCAGAATGCCACTTAGGTCACCTCAGCTACTAGTGAAATTGCAGCCTGAGAGAAAAGCCTTACTTTGTGTTTGCCTGCAGTTGTCGGTTGCGCTCATAAAATTTCAAGAAAAATGTCCTAGAAGCTAAGACTTAAAACTGCAGAGTGAACTTTCCAGTCTTCTGGTCTTAGCAGCTTGTTGTCTCAATATTTTGTTGTGAGGGTGAACCTCTGCTCTATTTTAAAGGGGTATGTAGCAGCACATCTGTTTTTACTGTTGGATACCTAACATGTGGCTTGTGGGCGCTTTGGTTATCTAATGGAGTAAGTGGGTGAGTTCTGACTTTTGTCTAGGCTTACATGAGGCTTGTGAGAAGAAACAGTCTTTTATTGGACCACCTAATATAATTTGTGGTTGGAAGGAAGGAGAGCTGTGTGATAAACAAGCTCTTGGGGAAATTTGCTGTGTCAGTTGGTTTGATTTCTTCAGCAAACCTAAGGATACCTTTGTGATAAACAGTGCAGTTCCTCCACTGGTGACAGACCCTTCTGCCTATGCTGCACCGTTAGCAGCAGCGTGAAACAGATTGCCTCATTAATTGTTGATATCATAAGTGATGCAATCTCAGGGTTTACATATGTGTATTTTAATGATAACAGCTTAGATTATTTGTTAAAATAATAGTGTGAAGACCTGAGTACAAGTTTGCCTTGCTGCTTCTCTTCTCTTGGCACGTAAAACATCCATGGAAACTACAAAGCAAAAAACCAAACAAAACCCCCAGAAAAAAACCAAAAACCCAGCAAAAGCCATACCCTGTGAACCTAAGCTTCAAGTAAAACTGCGTCAAATTGTCCCCTTTAGATTTCTGGGGGTTCAGGATTGAAAGCGATGACTGCCCTTTATTGTGGATTAGTCAGATCTGTACGTATGTGTAAATGTTGATTTAGTTGGTCGTAAATGCAACTGTCTGCTTTTCCCTTTGGAGAGGAAGACTACTTGGCAGATCCTGAGACCTGCTTGGGGGCTCATTTTCCATATATCAAGACAATCTTGAGATATTTCAGCTTGCAGGGTCTCGTCCCCGGTCTTCCCAGACTTGCCTTCTTTCTAGAGGTTTGAAATAACTCCTTAAAGCATGAAACGCATAGGCAGGCTTTTAACTACCTTTTCACTGGTCAAATAAGTAAGATCAGTCTTCCTGTCACAAAGAAGAGTAATTTTCTATTGTGTGTTCAAAAAGAAAGGTATGTCTATGTGTCTGACTCTGTAATGTGGAACTGCTACCAGTGGAAGTTTTTGGATGCTCTGATCTGTGTACTTCCTGGCAAACTCATCCTTACTTAGACTAGAACTAGAAGAAAGGAATCCATATGAGGAAAATAAGCTAGAAAGAAAACGAGAAATTTATGTCCTGTGGCTCAGAAAAAGGACTTAATATTTCTTGTGATAAGGTACTATTTGTATGCAGAAAGTTTCTTCTGAAAAAGCCAAATGTGCGTACTGCTACTTGGCTTCCTGACTTCTATTCTTGTTCAGGGCTATATGTTAAGTTTCCTTGGTATTCTTATTTTAAATATTACAGTGATGGTCCCGTAACTTTAGTATGGCATATGCTGGGTTTAATTTTGGGTAAGTAGCACATAGCTTAAAAAAAATTTTTGTTTAGTAAGTGAAATCTAATTATACTGTGGGTTGCTAGACCACACGTAGAATACTTAGTCTTCCTCTTCTGTGATAGATTATTTTCTTAATGTACTAGTAAACGTAGAAGATACTTTAATTGTAATGTCCTGGTGAGGCCAGTTTACAGAATTCAATCCATACTCTGTTATTTACAGGGTTTGTTTTTAAAAGACGTTCAAATGACACAATTCCAGAATGCTAGTGACAGAGGTGCTGTTCTTAAATGCTCCTTATTCAGAAAATGAATAATTGCCCTGGTATTTTAGGACAACACACCTCTTCTGTGCAACCTTAAAGGAGAAATAAACTCTGTGTACATAGCATTTATCTAAGGAGATAGCTGGTATGGGTATGGACTGGGGTATATACATTTCAATATGCTTTGGCAATGCTTTAGCAATAGAACAGTAAAGACTTATATCCTCAACTTTGTTTTAGATACATCCATGTACATCCTGTAACCCAGTGATGAAGAATGTATTGCATCCCTTTTTGTGCCTGAAACAAGGAAGACTTGAGTTGCATACAGCTTCCAGCTACAAAGTCTTGCCTCTGCACTAGAAACTTCAGTGTCTCATGTCATCTGCTTTTGCAGTCACTTTTCCAGTTCCTCACAAGAATACAGAGCTTAAATTCATCCAGAGTACCATCTGCTAGCTGTGTAGCTCGAAGGTGGCTATCCTTGAGTGAGTGATGGAAAGCAGACTTGATAACAAGGCTAGACTTTGAAAAGATCCAAAAAGCCGCTGGCAGAATGGCTCACAGAAGATGAACTTCCTGCCATCGCTGTCAGAACAAGCAAGGCAACAGTGAAACTATTTCAATAAAATTTGTTTCTATTGTAGCTAAGATAGTAAGGAAAAGCGTGTCGTTTTGTGGGGTGAGGGGAGAAACAAGGGGAGCGACCACCACTGGTTTTGGGGTGGGTTGGTTCATCCATTTTAAATGATCACATGTTCCTTTATCTTCACATGTGTTTTCCTGTGAAATCTAATTTTTCTGCTGTTCCTGGGTATGGTCACTAGGCCAGTGAGTCAAGATTCTGTTACAGAACTAATAAACTGATCTTATTCCAAGTGAGTCATGGGAATGCAGCTGTGAAATGGCTAACTGAAAAAGCACGTATGGTGGTTGAGCTTTCATAGAAGCTGATAGAATACATTCTGCCAAAAGACTGGGTGTGCTTGCTTTTGATATGTTATTCCAATTCTTGGGATAACTTGTTAGCACATCCACATATCCAGGTTCTAAGTGAACAAATGCACAAAACTGAATACCAGTTTCAGAATGGTAGAATAGAAAGAATGAAACTTTCTATGACATTACTGGGGTGGGGTTTTATTAGCCTGAAGATTCTACTGCAGCCTGCCATGATAACTACATCTATTTCACGTAAAAAAACCTGGGTAGTGTCAGTGCTTTATTTAATAAGCAGAAAGCTGCTTATGAAACTCTACTGTTGATTGTAAATAATTAGCTGGCAAGATGCTGGAAGGTGGCTTGGCGTAGTAAGGGCTTAGATAAGGAAGACTGGCATTCAGGCAGTCTGAGAAACAACCTTCCTCTGTTGAGCTTCCAGTGGGAGCCAGGAAAGTGTCAGAGGCCTAAATCGTTACAGGGTTAGTAGGAAGGCAACAACTGGCTGTTAAGAGAGATTGCAAGAGTTTGTAAAAGACCCATCTGAATTAGGGGATCACTACTTCTTGAGAATAGCATAAATCTCATAGGGATGCTAAGAGAATATTTTGGAGCTGCAGAGAAGACTAGTAGTCTCACTGGAGGTGAACACCAGTGAGAGGACACTGTCACACAAGAACAGTTTTCTTAATTTTATCACATTAGGAAAGAAATCATGTATCAATTTTACAGCAGAATCAAATCCTGCCTACTAGTTGCTGTGAAATTCTTTATGAAATCCCAGGGTTTGCTTTGGAGATTGTATGAATGCTGTACAACACACCTGCTAATCAGCTTGCTACTAGTTAAATAAAACTGACTGAATGTAATAAAAGAGTGACTTCTGGTGAGTGTTATGGCGTGAGCTAGAGACTGATGGTGTGTATTCAACAACCTTTCTGTTAAGGAAAGTAAGCCTTTTGGAAATAATTTCAGAAAGTGAGGAGAAATCATAGGGTGGATACTAAGCCCTGTCCATCTAAGTACAATTGCAGCTGCTTACCAACTTAAACTATTGCAGTAGTATGTTTGAAGGTTAGCTTCTTAGGAATGAAGTATCACATAAAACTGTAGTACACAGTAGTGCTTCCTTGAAAACCTCTAACTAACCAGAACTTGCTCCATGTGGGCTTGACAGAGCCGACAATAAGACAAGCAGCAGAGAAATGCCCAGCAGTACTCTGAAGAAAGTTTTGCCTCAGGCTGTATCTTTATAAGTTAACATCCATTGGTAGAAATGATAAATACCATTTTATGGGAATGTTAAATACATAGGTTTTGTAAAAAGAGGCCATGCTCAGAAGTTTTGCTTAAAACTAAGAATTCCTTATTATATCTGAGCAGTCATATTGAACAAAATTATGAAAGAAGTCAAATTTATATAAATGGTCTTAGGGAGGCAGCAAGTTTTGTATGGGCTAAGGTAGTGGTGATGCATCCAACTGGTGCTACTGTCAAAATACTTTTTTGCGAAGCAGCAAATGATTTTCAAACTCGGATGATGATCGTGGACTCTACATAAAGTAGTTTCCTGATTATCATCCTATTTAAAAAAGGTCTTGCCGAGAACTCTACTGCATCTTGCAAAATATGAGGAGCTAGACTGCTAGGATTATTGCAAAGCACTCGAAATAAAAGCCTTCAATGATAAAATATTTGTCTGTGTTTCTGACTCAGTTCACACAATGTAGTTATGATTTAATCCTGCAGCGTTGCATTTTAATTATGTTGAACAGCATGCTAGATAAGAACAAATTTTACAGGTTCGTTTTAGTCTTCCCATCTAGTTCCTTGTCTAGAGGCAAGCATTTTGTATGTAATGCGAAAAAAGGATACATTTTTGGTCAAACTGAGCCACAACTGCTTTTATGAATCCTGTAAGATTGAAGATTTTATAGATAAGGATTTTAAAAAGAGAACGCTTTTATAGATAAGATAAGGATAATGTGCAAGACTCATCTCCTTACCTCTTTAACTGATAGCTGCTATTACTGAGCATATTGATTCAGACTCCTGTTTTCTCTTGGAATAGAGGAGGCAATCTTACGAAGTTTCAGTTGCTGTTTGGAGTTGCAAGAAGTGATGTTTGGCATTTGGAAGCAACAAGTAGTCCTATTAGGACTGAGAGACGCAGAGTAGTTAGTGGATTCAGATTACACTGGGCAGACTGCAAATTCAACTGATAGATTCCTTTAAATAAAACAGGCGGAAATTAGACTTTTATTCATGTTTTTTTTATCTTTAACTACATCTAGAATTTCCTTCAGTCACTTCTCCCTACATGCAGAAGTCTTGTACTGCTCCTCTTTTTGATGATTATAAGCTTTGTAGGATTAAAAGGATGAAATTACATTAATAACTGTCTGCATTTAACAGTGATTTTAAACTTTGAATGAACTGTGTATTATGCAACAGTGAAGTGCTTTTCTCAATTTGTTTCATGTTCTCTTTTTAAATGCCCTTTGAGCAAAGAAAGGATGTACAGACAAACACTTACAAAAGATCTGGAGAGCAACAACTGATAGATTTCTGTTGAGACACTGCTATTAATCTATAATATGAATTCCTTGTATGAGAAGACAACAGATAACTAATAATTTGAAATTGTTAATATTGTCAATTGAAAAATACTTCTCTAATATTGATAAACCAAACTTGAAGGTTACTGTTCTGCTGCTGAAATAATTTTTCAGCAGTTTTTTGCTTTGCTTTCCAAAGAAGAAACAATTGGAAAAAATAATCAGAGTGTGTAGAGGTGAAAAAATACTGTCTGAACTTCCATGTGTGATAGTAGGTGATCTGGTTTAACTAGAACAATCTCTGTCTTACGGCCAAATACACTTCTGTACAGCTGTGACTGTAGTTTTCAAAAGCAGCTTTACCTTTGTGTCGCTCCTTTCATTTTTCCCGTGCCTGCCTTCCTCCCTCTACCCCCTTGAAAAATATATTTTGATATTCTTTTGGAAATGGCTTGCTTAGAAAGCTAACCACGGTCAGTTAAATGGAAATGTAATTAGATAGGAATGTTGCAGGTTCTGTTAGGGTCTACTTAAGATTTAGGGTTTGTTTCTTAATGAAACAAGCATTGGTGGGAAGCTGATGAGACAGAGAAAATTACTGCAGTATAAATACTAACTGCAGAGATTAATGCATTAGATTTTGAACCTGATACATACAATGAATACTGCAGTAAGGCGCATACAGTTTTTAAAAGATTGTAAAAAATTTTTATTTCTTTTGGACTTTCCCTTTCTAAATTTTTGTAAACTGTTATTTTTCTTACTCTATGGCAGTCAGCAGTACTAGCTGCTGTCAATCTGTTATTACCAGAGTATTTGATTCGTGACCCATCTTGTAGAGAATAAACTATTAATTGTGATTTTTCTTCTTCCTTTTGTATTTTGGAGGTGGTCTTCCTAAATCCCTTTCTTCTGTGTACCACCTCTTCCTCAACCCTTTGGAAAAGGAAAAGGTAAACTATTTGCCATTTGCAAGGTAAAGCCTCTGAAGCAGTATAGCTGCTCTGGTAATGGCAAATTGATTATATTGTATTGCTTGACTGAATCCTGATGGAGCTAGCTGATCGCGCTGTTTGGATTGTAGTTTAGTTTAAGGAGTTTTTCTAGTAAGTGCATGTTGAAACCAAAGTGTAAGATTTCTCTTTATCCTCAGTGTTCATTTTAAAATTTGAAATAAATTAAGCCTAATTAATAAACTGTTTAAAACTTTATAAATGTCTGGCAACTTACAGTGCTTTCACAAATATTTAAAATTAATTCCTTTAGGAGTAATCACGATAAGAAAAATGTATACTTCATGAAGCAAGAATGCTCTAATTTTGTGGTTCTGATTGAAATATAAGTAGAAAAATTCTCATGCCTCTTGTCCTAGTGAGTAAATGCATGTTGTAGTACTTAATGCAGTTTGATGGGGCTATATATATTTAATGTGGCTATATTTCAGCTAGCTGTTGTAGGAAGACAAAAGACTTTTAAACTAAAACTCCATTCAATATGTAAATAATGCAGATGATATTTTCCTCTCTTTCATGTGTTTTTTATTCTAACAGTTACTTAGTAGACTGTAACTACTGTATCAAATACCTTATCAGTGTGCGATATTGCTGTTTGCAGCAGCAGCTTCCACTTCCACGTATTGTTTTTCCGTGTGGTACAAGGGCTCTGATAAGCTCTTGAACTGTTCTAGTGAGTACAACTTAAGTGTCTGGGTAGTAGTGAGTAGAACTTAAGTGTCTGGGTAGTAAACATAGCTAAGCGTGGTTTCAGCTAACTGCTAGAAATCTGGGGCAAATCATCTTTTCAGAATTGTAGTTTGGAAAGATTAATGATGGTGTGCGTGGTTCAGGGTGATAGGGGTGGATACTCCTCGGCAGTCGCCTGTGTGCATGTTCAAGTTGCTCTGCCTGTTTAAAGTTTGTAGGCATCTTGGGGCTGCTTTTTAAGCAGCTTTTCTGTGCAGTAGCACAGTGTCTAGGGCCTAGAAGAATGAAAATCAGTAACTTTGATCCTACGAAAGTTGTGTGGGTCTATGTGGTCCAGTTGAAACAGATTTAAAAGAAAGCCCACAACTGTTGCTTTTGTGACCATATTTAATCAGAGGATGCATTGAGGTAAAAGTACGTATTCGCAGTGTTACGGTCACATGAATTAAGAACTAAAACTTTTAGTATCTTACTCTGTTTTATGCAGGAATTTCTTTAATCCTAAGGATCTTAGAAAGTATAAAAATCTTACAAAGTATGATGATTACATTTGTATTGTAATACTGTCCTGTCATAATTAGGTATTGAGCTGTTTTTATTTTAAAATTTTACTCTCTAAAGACTCTTCACATTTGTAAAATCTGAAATATATTGCCTGAAAATACTTTTCCTCTCTTTAAAGGATACCTTGATTGTGTGGTCTGAAGCTGAAAATTATGATTTGGCACTTAGCTTTCAAGAAAAAGCAGGTTGTGATGAAATATGGGAAAAAATATGTCAGGTAAGTTTGATAAATGTGAGATTAAGACACCTAAATCATCTTAATGTTTGTGTTCAAAAGTTTTAGACTGTTCTAAGAGGTGAATATGAACAAAGTATGAAAAATATGAAAGATAGAAAGTAAAAACTGTCATCTTGGCCGCCTCCCCAAGTTTTGCATGTTTGAATTTGAAAACTTTCTCCTTCCTCTAGAAATTTGATACGAACTTAAACGATGTTGGGGGGAGGGGGTAGAGCATTTTCAGATCTTTTTGCTTAACATAACTTTTTAGCTCTATTATCATCTAAGGAAATGTAGCTCAAAATGAGTGCTTAAAAAGTTTTGTAACAATCAGTTTCATAATTAGCTTTTTCCAGGTTGGCCAGAAGGGAAGAAGTTACCTGTCTAAAGTTTTATTGTAGAGTGAAGAATGTATGCGAGCTCTTAGTGGATTTTATAATGTATTTCTCATGGATTTAACCATATCTTACTCACATTTCTCTTCCTGCATTTCTCATTCTTCTCTTTCTCTTATCTCGTTCTTCTGTTTCAGGTGAGGGGAGCGTTGAGTTTCTCAACAGAACTTTTTTCTGTGTAAATGTGACAGAATGTTTCTGTTGACTATCAGGGTGTGAGAGATTGATCTGATAGGTGAAGTAGGACATAGCTCTGTTCCTGTACGGTCACCTCAAAGCTATCATTCTTAGAGTTTAAATAAATCAAACAATTTGTATGTAGCCTGTGTATATTTTAGTATTTGCTCATCAACTCACATTCTGCCACTGTGACCAGATGACTGTGTAGTCACTGAGTCAGTATTGTTTCTGGATAACATTTGGTCAGGCATTAACTATTGACCAATACCCAAAGGAGTTTAGTCAATATATTCACTGGTGTTAGTTCAACTTGCCAGTTCTTGCTTGGATTTTTTCGTCCATTACAAACATTACAACTTTTCTTTATTTCTATGCTACATTAGGTGGGATTTCTCCAAATTTGTCTTAGTTCTATGCACTCTCTCTTTCTGTTCTTAACAAACATCTGTCTCTCTCCACTCTGTCTTTTGGAGTTTGTTCTCACTGGTTTCAGAAATAAAGCAAAAGAAATCTGGTTTCATAATTGCATGTGTATAGATTATTCCTTTTTTTAGGAATGAGTCTTTTTGATGGTTTAACACTTACGTAAAGAAGCACAGAAGCTTATGTGAAGAAGTACAGAAACATTTCTGGGAACCTTAACAGTCAAAGGACCAAAAGTTGGGGACAAAAACAAAATGGGGGAAAAGGAAAACTGTGTTCCTGGGAAACACCCAGATAAGAAGCCCAGCTTCCTCAGCCTCACAGAAAGGTCTAATATTTCCATAAGAAACCAGTGTCTTTACATCCTGTTTTGAGGCCATGCTATTGTATTTGAGTCTAGTGTACTTTAAAGATCTTAAGCTTCCTCAGTTGTTAGCGCTTCTTCTAAAAGGAAAACTTTGATACCACTTACACTGGCAGGGGGTTGCTGATGTTTAGGCAGAACAGTATGTGGGTGTTAACAGCATTCTGGATTTTAATCCAAGTATAAGCTTGATGTTGTCCATGAACAGTTATTTTCCCAGATATTTTTTGGCTGATTTTCAAGATTAAAAAGAGCAGTACCTTCTGCTGTTCTACACAGCAGTACCTTTCTGGATTTGACACATCAGACTCTAAGCAGATACTACAATTAAGCTGTCATTAAAGCAGCACCGCTCTGGTGCCTAAGCATCTGCCTCTGTTTTTTTTTTCACTAACGTGTACTTTCTGCAGTTTCCTCATATCTCTAGAGTGATCTTTGCAGGCTGTGGTTTTGTCACAGTTCCAGATTTCCACTACTCTTTTGTTAATGTTGATTTGGGGTTCTCTGTTCTTGAGAGGGGATTCTGTGTCTCTGTTGAGAATTTAGGAAGTGCACGGTAACAGATTTTGACTTGCAGCTCTCCAAAACTGAAAACGGCAATTAAATTAACAAGGCTGGCCTCTATTCTCTGTTTGACGTAGCAGAAGCTTTGAAAAGCATCAAGACCAGTTAAATAGCCTGTAGATAAATGTCTAAAGCTATCACTGCAATGATGTAGTACTGGTTTGCACTTGAAGATCTGTATGCAGAGAAAAAAGACTGGCAAGAAATAACCTAGTTCAGTAGTCTATTAAGAATTTGTTGTCCATACTGGTAATCATGAATGTCCTTTTTCAGTTGAAGTACTCAGCAAATGTAGTTTTTTTCTTTCTTCTTCCTCCTTTTTTACAGAAAATAAATAGAATTAAATATCTAATGTAGAAACAATTTTGTAAAGCCTTCTATTTGAGGAAATCTTTTCATTATCTCGTATGTTCGAAACCAGCTGTACTCAATGTCAGACTTACATTTGTAGATCTATTTTGGCCATACAAATAAAAAGCATGTTACACTGGAAATAGTATTTTTTTAAAAAGCGTTTAAGTAGCAGTAAACAGTTCTTTGAACACATCTTATTTTGTAGGTTCAAGGCAAAGACCCTTCTGTCGATATTACTCAGGACCTTGTCGATGAATCTGAGGAAGAACGTTTTGATGATATGTCATCACCAGGTCTAGAATTGCCATCTTGTGAATTAAGTCGACTAGAAGAAATTGCAGAACTTGTGGCATCTTCACTGCCTTCACCATTACGTCGTGAAAAACTTGCGCTAGCACTGGAAAATGAGGGCTATATTAAGAAGCTCTTGGAAATTTTTCATGTATGCGAAGACTTGGAGAACATTGAAGGACTACACCACTTATATGAAATTATCAAGGGAATTTTTCTTTTGAACAGAACTGCACTTTTTGAAGTCATGTTTTCGGAGGAATGTATAATGGACGTAATTGGATGCCTAGAATATGATCCATCTTTATCACAGTCACGGAAACACAGGGAATTTCTGACTAAAACAGCAAAATTTAAAGAGGTGATTCCTATATCTGATCCAGAGCTGAAGCAAAAAATACATCAGACATACAGAGTACAGTATATTCAAGATATGGTCCTACCCACTCCCTCAGTTTTTGAGGAAAATATGCTATCAACACTTCATTCTTTCATCTTTTTTAATAAAGTGGAAATAGTTGGTATGTTACAGGTAAGTTTCAGAACTTTACAGTCTCTTTATTTTTGCTTGGCAGTTGGATAATTTTTCTTGGAAAGATTGAGGTGCTTCGGCGGAAGCTTCACTTCTGTGATTCTGAAAGTCGTTTTGAAGTGGGACATAAAAGGCATGGGTTTGAGTACTGAGATGTTAAATGTTTGTTCTTAAATTTCAGATTTTGGACTAGGTTCTCTGTAGCTGATTAACATGGAGCAAACATATGTAGAATCCTGACTGAGGTTGTTTGGAATGAATAGTACTGTTTGCATTCTGAAGGGTTGATTTTGTTAGGGCTTTTTTTCCTGTATTTTGGGACTTCTTAGGCACTGCAGTTAAGGATAATCTTTTTGTCATGTTACCATGACCAAAAAAAACCCCACCTACATTTCACAAATATAATCTGGTATCGTAATGGAACTGTTTCTAATTTTGAAGTTAATTAAATTAGTTGTTTGGAAAGTACAGGTTCAGAACATAACATTGCTTTAGGTGCTTGAATGTTTTCTTAGTTTGTCTTCTAAGTCCCTAAATAATACCGCTTGGAGTTACCAGTTTTTTGTGGTGTGTGTCTTACTGCAAATGTGAAGAGTTTGTATGATGCGTTAGATATCTTGCATACATGTCTTATGTATTCTGCACCAACACATGAACTTCCTGAACTGTGTAGAAGTAGGCGGCACAGCTCTGTAAGGGGAGCTTTCCACTAACTCAGTAAAGTGGTACAGCATGTGTATTCTAGTTTGTAGGAGTTAATTGTCATTGTCTTAATTCTCCTGACATTTAATAAATGAAGAGTCACTGTTGTTGTAGGGGCTGTGTGATCTGGAGAGATGGACAAAGTGCTAGATGCTGCTGATGAAGTTAATCGTTTTAATCTTCAGTTGAATCTCAGAACGCACCCTGGTTAATTCTATGGAAAACACAGCAAAGTAGAATGAAAATTCCTGTTGCAAGTTCATACAGCAGATCATTGTCAAAACTAGGCCTCCTGACTTCTCATCCACCACACTCCGTTGATCAGAATACTGATACTGTTTAACCCACTCTCTGGGAGCTTGAGTGTGTCATGTCCACACATGGAGTGTTTGCTAAGCAGCCAGATGTGCAAGATGTCACCTAGGCCTGGCAGCTGAGGCATGTACCTTCTGGACAGGCCGTCGCTCACTGGAGCAGCCACTGGAGGCCTGGTGGAACACCTGGGGCATCTTCAGTAGTACTAGACCCTACCTTATGCCCAACTGAACAAAACTCTTCTTGTCTATATGTGAGTCCTTGATAAACAAAGTCTCAAATGCGTGTCTGAAAGAGTCAGAAGGCCTTAATCATTTCAGAGTGGCCAGTTTGAGAACGCTTAGAAGCCTGGCTTTTGAGAGAGTGCTGAAAAACATTCAGATTCAGTCAAGGGGTCTTGAGTATCTAGTATGACTAGCGTCTCTAAAATACGTTGACCTCTTTGCAAGGGTTGCTAGGAGCAAAGTCCTGAGGGTGATGCATTTTGGCTTGAGGCGGAGGAGGGGAAGAATTGTTTGGGAGTCTCGGTGTCAGTGACTGATTCCAGGATGGATCTTGAACTTTGAGAATGAAACTGGGCAAGAAGAAAAGGGACCTGATCCTGCAAAATCGTCAAGGGCGTGTTTGCCAGAAATCCCGAGTTAACTTGATTGAGGACTAGAGGCTGATTAGTTTCCTTTTTTGTGTCTCTTGCAACCTGTGTTAGATTAATAGATGTAGGGTAAGCTTGGGTTGGAATATCAAGGTTTAGTATGGTTGCCAAACCTGATAGTTGCAGTTTACAGTTGAAATATAGAGGCTCAGATGTAATTTTGATTTGCTGTGCAACTGCAAGTTTCTGAACCTTATCTTCACTTCTGTTGCTGTAGCCTGTGGTTGGGAATAAACTCTACTCCCTCTGCGGTGGAACCAGAAGAATTGTCATTGTGTAACTTTCAAAGTTAGATAAGTATTTAAAATTGTTCGAGTGCTTTCTACAGGTTTGAGGAGCCAAGAGTGGCAGCACACAAGGAAGAAAATACATCCTGCACTATATTGCGTTTCCTAGTCCTTTCACAGTACAGTTCTGTAGCCTTGAGAGGGAACTCCTTGAGTCTGTAAATAAGAATCTGTTGGGAATTACTTGACATTGATGATCAGCTCTTGGTTTTGAGGGAATTAAAAGAGGCTATCGCAAATCATGCCCATTGCATTTCTGAGAGGTTAAAAGGCTTGCTTGATTATTTTTTCAAGTTCTCACAGTGTAGCTCTAAGCCAAGGTGTCAGCCTACTTACCTGGCATTTATTTATTCATTTATTTATGAAGAATTATGTCAGGTTGCACTTTTCTGTAATGTCTGTCCCCTAAAGTTTTATTGTCCCCTTTCCTTTCTCCATTCCCCCATTCCCTCAGTCCATGTATAAAATGTATAATACTGTTCCTTCTCATTTCTTTAAAGCAGAATAAATAATGTTCTGAGAACAAAATTAAAAGACTGCTTTTGTTGATTTCACTTCTATAACTAATTCTTAAGGTATTTCTTCCATTAGCGTATGGTTTGACATGCATTTCTGTAGCTGGTTGTATCACAGTTCTTTGGTGATGGTGGAGGTGTTATTTCATGAAAGATTCAAAGTTGTCTGTAGTTGGAGTTCCTGACATTCATTATTTCAGATCTTACAAAAGCCTGGTGCTCACTAATGTTATGTGTGTGCTTAAAAACCTCTGTCTTTTAGAAGTCATTATTAATTGAAGAGTTTCCAGGATGCGTCATGGTAGCCACAGATGAGTCTCAAGTTCTTAGTTAGTTGGTGCGTAATACAGGTTGTTATGTTTCTGCTGTTGACTTCAGGCTGTCTCTCTTGGATCACTGAGGGTGTGACAAAAGAGCTATTTTTTTAGGAAGTTTTACTTCTCAGATTAAAAGTAAACTCCCTGAGCAGCTGCTGTCCTGTGCAACTACTGAGCATGCAGCGGAATTGTTTTGTACTTTGTTCTTTTCTCTCTCACTGGCTGTGAAGGAAAGGAGAAGAAAAACTATTACCTCCACCGTGGAAAAAAGATGAGCTCTAAAGGGCCCGTTTCATGTCGGGTTGTGTATTAACTCACGTGGCCATTTGCAGTACCCTCCTCTCAGATTGACTCAGCCGTGCCATGGTTGCAGCAAAGTGACTAGAAATGCCTGCAAGACTCCGTGCAGGTTGTGCCGTGTGCTTTTTGACAGGCTGGGTGGCTTGACTCAAAATTACTGCTGTGTCTTATTTAAGGTATTTGGCGTCAAGATAGGACATTTAAGGTCGTTAAAGGACACGGACATTGAAGGTCGGTTTTTCAATTATAACTAGTGAATTCTGTAAATAAGAATATGCTGATTCTTAAGAATTCTGGCTTCACTAGATGATATTTTGGATGTCTTTAAAAAAACCCAAAAAAACCCATAAATTCTGTAGTCATGGAAGATGCCTGGATTCATGATTTTGCTTTCTTTGGTAGGTAAATAACTCTTGCCCGTTCTGTGATAAAACTAAAAATAAGAGAATGGGTCGCCCTTGTCACTTACGGTTATGAACTGTATTGCTCCTTCTTTCTTCATTAAGGTTAGCTTTCCCATAATCTTTATAAAAATCCTTACACTGACAGGCTTTTCTGAGGAATGGAGGTTATTTTATTTGTGATTTAATTGTCTAAGATTAATCATTTTAAGTAACTACGTCAAGATCTCACTCAACTGGATACTGTTGGCCATGATGGATAGTAAACCCATGATACCAGTATTTCCAGTCTACAGAATTAACTGCTGTGGAAACCTAGGCAATTACAGGTTTCATGATTCGCTGTGCCTAAGATATGATAGAGGTATATAACATTTTTTTCCAATTTCAGCCCCTCCTAATATGCTCTTACTGCTTGGGGTCCAGCCTGTTCTAGTCTTGAGATGTCATAGCCACCAAGAAACCGTGCTGAAACATGGAGTTCACCAAGTTTTGAGAGTGGGGTGGGACAGGTAAGTGGTGTTTCTTACTTTATATGACGCTCTTTTGCAATTTAAAAAATACATACTAATGTTCACACTGGAGGCCACCAGTTCTTTCCATTTGTATTATTAACTAGTTCTTAAAAAACAAAAACTTGCAAAACTGCGCCATAGAGTGAGCAAACACCGTTTCCTTCCGTTCTCTCCCCCCTTTCTCACTGGCAGCCAGCAAGATGCTGCGGTGGTTTTGTCTTCCAGAATACAGTATATTGTTAGGATTACTTTCGAGTATGTGCATTTAGACTGTAGAGTCTTTTATTTTCAGGAAAGTGGAGAGTGGAAGGGGAAAACTGGATATATGTTAAAATAATATATGTGCCTAGTAGAGCAGTCATCAACATGGCATTACTGTACTGGTAAACCAGCTTTTTTAAATACAGAAATCATATTACTGGTAGTCACAGAATCACAGAATGGTAGGAGTTGGAAGGGACCTCTGTGGGTCATCCAGTCCAACCCCCCTGCCGAAGCAGGGTCTCCTACAGCAGGCTGCACAGGACCTTGTCCAGGCGGGTCTTGAAGATCTTCAGAGAAGGAGTCCCTGTCCCCATTTTCAGTGACTAAAAAATTGTGGGCATTTAGGTACATCTGCATATTTTACTGGATTTATATACAACCATAGGCCATTTTTAATTTTGAAAGTGGTTTTACAGGTAGTTACTTAGTCTTAACAGAACCCCATGTGTGTAAATGTAATCATCTGTAGTTGTTTTAGAGGAGGAATTGTGTCAGCGCATGTTGGTAGCTTTGCCCAGATATATTAGGATTGGAACGGCTCCTGCCGGTCTGCTGGTTCGCAGTAGCTGGCTCAGGAATAGCTCTGGAGCTTTGCTTTCAGCAGAATTTATCTTACGATACAGTAAAAGGATGCCGCTTTCTGGGGGAAATGACTTAGTGAAAGAAGTTTGCAAGTAGTGCATGGTAGTGATTCCTGACATTAACTTCTTCATTGTAGGAAGTGATTTTCAGGTGTACAAAAACGCCAAATGTGATGAGGTGGATCCCGCTGCTGTTTGTCTCAAGTGGATATAGCTGATGGGTAGCAGCGAAGGCGTGTGTGGGAAGGCAGTCTGAGATAGAAGAGATTGGAATGTTTTAAACTATGAAATCTTCTGGTGTGGTGGCAGGCAGGAATGTGTGTTTGAAGCTGTAATTCTCCATTTGCTGGTAACATTTTATGGAACGTTTGCCTTCTGGGCTGAAGTATTTCTGCCTAAAGTGAACATGGAGGTGGAAAATAGGATGGAAAATACACTTTTTGCAGCTTCAGTGTCACTGAGTTTCTTTTTTTGAGAAAGCGATGTGTTTCATCATTTATATATAATCACAGACATAAAGTATCTGATAACTGGAAGTTAACTATATTTAAGAGAGGCCTGCTTTTGAGGAGTGCTTTTTTGAGTGCCTTTTGGGAGGAGGAGGACTGCTTTGAAAGTTGGATCACAAATGGAGATAGTATCTTTTTTTGTGATCCTACTTTGTCTGGGGGTTTTCTTGCTTTTAAAGTCATAAATGATTGAGTGAGTAGATGGTGTGGCTTAATTTTATCTTCATGAACTTTGAAAGGTATTAAATCCTAGGAGCATCTACATAGATCTTGCAAAAGCATAAATTAATATACTTAGTGTTTGGTATATGCATCGTTTAAGTATTGCACATTTAGTCATTTCTGTGCATGGGGAAAACAGCTAGATTATACAGTTACCCTGCAAACCGTTGTTTGCAGTTTTGTTTTCTTGGAAAACAGTTGTGACCATCACAGCTTCTAAGATACATCCAAGTGGGTTTTGATACTTGTCTGCGTGAAGAGGCCAGATACTGCAAAGAATTACGCATTTGTGCTGTGTTCACGTCGCAGAACTATTTTGGGGGATTTTTGGAAGTCCAAAAAAAAACCCTGAAAACATTTAAGCTTGTGGAATTATAGCATTCGGTGCTGGTGCTTTATGACTTCTAAAATATGTGAACTCTGCTCTCAGACTGTGCGTTTCCATAGATTCTGGTAGCGTTGTTCAGGAATGTGTCTTTAGATATGCTGCCCTTGTCAGTAATTTTACAGCTGGAGAGAATCTTGTATTTAGAATGATCATTGCAATCACAATTTTTTCTATAAAAATGGGGTTTTTCCCATTAACAACAACCTATCTACCTTTCATTAAGCATCTGGAATGAGATAGTGCCTGAACACAATTCAGGGCTAAGACATAACTGTGAAGTTAGTAATAGGTGGTTTTTGTTTTCTTGGAATAACTACCATTTACTGTGTATTATCCATGTAAGGGTGGGATGTTTCGAATCGCTGAGATCCGTCTTAATTCATCTGATTTTGAAGAGATCACAGTTGCTCTGAGGCCTAGAGATTTCGGATAATGCTGTTTATTTAAAAATACAATGTATTTAATGGAGTTTGGAAGAGGAGGTGGTGTGGGAAATGCTTCAATATTATATTTCATACAGAATTGTAAAATACTGTATTATAGTATATATGTGGAAGGCTGAAAAATGGCTACATACTGAAATGGAAATTCTTCCCGAAATGTGAATTGTCAGTGCTGGAGTCTTCATCGCATCACATGGTTAGGAAGACCCCTCCACAAGTCCCAAACATTTGCACGCCTGGTAACTGGGTGAGTGGGTTGGCCTCCGCCGCAGACGGCCACGTCTTGAGCTGGGCAGGGCTGTGGCAGGCTCTGGTGCGGGAGCTGAGCTGGGCTCCTGCCCAGCTGGGGCCGGCCGCCCGTGCTGTGCAGTGGAGCACCGGAGGTGCCGCTTCCCCGTCCGCCTCTGGCTCTGGGGCTCTGCGGGGCCTCGTGGGCGAGACCCACGTATTGCCAGCGGTGCAGGGCTCCTCCGCTCTTTCCACATTCTGACTTAAAGAAAAAAATTGATACTTTAGGTAATATAGTTTACTTTTTTTCTGCGGAAGCACACTGCTCGTGGCTTAAACGCTGACATTTCTGTGATTTTTTCCCAATGATCATCCTGAGAGATTTCTGTGGTATTGACTTGCGCTTACTGCCAGGTATTATGAAAGAGCTAGAAAGTTAATTTCACAGGGAGAACGGAAATAGGGGTTCCACTTTCCATTGGAGATAAGCATGCATCTTCTCAATAGTTTCATAGGTGAGATTAGTTTTACGTCTTGGTCAGAATAGCAAAAAGAGAAATGAAAGCAAACTGCTTAGCCTTTTCTTAAATGCACTGCTAATCATGGAGAGTAACTTGCATGTTCTTCAAAAGAACTGGGGTTTATGGGGTTTTTTTTTGTTTCTGTGGGGTTTTTTTATTTCAGTAAACAAGTATATCAGTATCTCTACTGTGGGTTAGTTACGTTACATGTAATGTCTAATGAGTTAAATATTAGAACAGCAAACTTACCAAGCCATGTAACACCTGGGTAGCAGGTAGTCAAACATCCTTGTGTTCTGTCATCACAGCTTAAGTTATGTTTGTCGGAGTCAGAGACTGTAACAGCAGTTGTGAACATGTTTGACTGTTGAAATCTGAAAGTGAGACTTTACATTTCCAGTGCTTGATCCTCCAGAGTGAATTCCAGTAAGCTTCAAATGAGGCCTCTGCTATCTCTTTTGATTTTGAAGCAGACACAGAAATGGCACCTGAAATTGTGTCCAGAAATCACTCTTGTTCATTATCACTAGGCTATTGGGTCAGGTTAGAAGCACAGCACAGCATCAAACGAGAGGAAACATGGCGTATCCCAAATGTAGGGTTTAGCTTACAGTGTGGTGAAATGCCTTGAGGGGTAGTAGCTGGTGCCAGCCTGTTTTGGGTTGGTCTGTGTTGTGTGGTGCCGGGTTGTGACAGTGTTGCAGCTGCATTAGCGTGGTGGGCTGTGGGAACTGAGGTACTGGGTTTCTCAGCAAGGCTGCAGGGCAAGCCAGGATGAGGTACCTGGATAAGGTGCAATATAAGAACGTTTGTGCAGATGTATCTGAAGTACTTTTGCAGTTCCACTCTATGCCATGTAAACATAAACAAGGCAGCTTGGGTTCCTGGCACGGTGGGTTTGGCGTGGAGGGGCATTGCCCGTGGCGTTACTGCCTTCACAAGAAACAACACTCTGGCACCTTTTTGAAAAAATGTATTCATATCTGATGCACAGGTATGTCTTTCAAGCAAGTGCTGTCTTATTACTGTATAATATTGGGAAAAGGATGAGGGAAGTTTTATTTCTGTTTTAGTAATCTTCTGGTTGTTAGGACTGTAAAGGTTGAGAAGCTAAGTATTGCTGCTTTTCAGTCGAACTATGCGTTTGTCATGTGTTGGCTTCTGTTTGCCATTTTGCTGAGGTACAGCAGCATAAAAAATAGCGGAATGGGTTTTGATTGCTGCCAGCCAGAATGCCCCAGAAATGCTGTATGTAATAGGAACGGTTACTTCGATTCAGTTTCTAAAATTCACCCTTTTCACAACATTGGCGGGAAAGAAGCTCACCTCATTCCTGCATTAGGCAGCTCTCCCTTTGTCGTGTGGTTACTTTAGTTCTGCTGCGAATACTTCGTAACACTCCAAAGATACACGTGTGTGCAGGCCTGAGTGGGAGACCATGAAGCAAGGGCGTTGCAGGGTGGTTTAGGGGGATGGGCATGTGACAAGGCGGAGGAAGTTGGAGAAGTTATAGGCAAAATGATGGGAATGGCCATGGAACAGAGAAGAAGGACAGCCAAAAGGCACTGCAGGATACGTCATAACTGCGGCTGAGGTGTTGGGAGGTGGAGTGGTGTTGAAAGTGATAAAAGCGCAAAAACAAGATTCTTATTCATTTGTTTGAAAATTGAATTAGAAAGTTGATAACTGGTATGATTAACTACAGTACACAAGCATATGTTCTCTTAATTGCAGGAGGCATGGTTTAGAAGAACTTCACGTTACACTTGGATGCCTTTTGATATTGACAAATAAACAAATGGTATTGTTTTGCCTTTGTAGGAAGATGAAAAATTTCTGACAGACTTGTTTGCACAACTAACAGATGAAGCCACAGATGAGGAGAAAAGACAGGAGTTGGTAAGAAATCTGTAAAATATACATGAAAGGACAGCTACTACAAAGTGATACATGCATCTTTTTTTTAATTACTAACTAATATATTATTCCTGTTTCTCAGGTAAATTTTCTGAAAGAGTTTTGTGCATTCTCTCAAACATTGCAACCTCAAAACAGAGATGCATTTTTCAAAACCTTGTCAAACATGGGCATATTGCCAGCACTAGAAGTCATATTGGTAAGTCAGTTCAATTTTACTTGTGATAACAATTTTGTTTATCTCCAGAGAGGTTTTTTTAAAAAGTAAGTATCCCAGACTTCAGTCACATGGTTTTCTGAAGGGTTTGCTTCATTTGTCTTGTCTTAGCTTGAGATTCAGAACATATAAAATATTTTTTTAAAACTTTAAAAGCAGTTGCAATATGACATTGGTAAGTGCCCTGGCATTCTTATTTTTTTGTTTTCTCATTCGCTTTCCTATCTTTACATGCTTCTTGGTGTACAATTAAGTAAGAAAATAGGGCGATAGACCAAAGGGCAGCGAGACCATAAAATCTGTTTTGCCCAACAGTTGTGAAATGTACAAAGTAGAGGTTAGAGTCAATTCAGCTTTAGAATACAGTTTTAGTAATAGTTAAGTATGATTTGTAAGTAGGAATTAAAAGCTATCTGCTTTCTGTTTTTCATTCCATTTAAGCCTTTTCTGTAAAGGAAACATAGGCTATTTTATTTGGCTTTTCCAGGGTATGGATGATGCACAAGTACGAAGTGCAGCCACTGATATATTCTCATATTTGGTTGAATACAACCCATCCATGGTACGAGAGTTTGTCATGCAGGAGGCGCAGCAGAATGATGATGTAAGTAGAGAGTCCCCAGAAATGCCTGTATTGGTTTTTGAAATTACTGGTTTGTATTTTACAACTCTTAATGACATGAGCCCTAGTTCTGCAGAAGTGTGGAATATAGTCATGATGGTTACAGGATACTGAACTACCTTTTTTTTTTTAAAGTTGTCTTAGTTGGGTGAGATGAATGCACACCTGTTTACATATTCTTGCTCTGTTGCACATAAAGTAAAACAGGTTACTGTAAACCAGCATTTTGGTTAAGATCAGCAGTCACACAAGCAAAATCTTTTTTTTTTGAGTGACGGCCTCCTTGAAATGCAAAATATAGATTTCAGGCTTGATCTTAGCATGGGCATGCATGTTTAATTTACTTGTAAGATGCTTGTGTTCAGTTTACTCTCACACACATTGAAAGTGGAATTACCACCCATAGCGTTTAAGAGCACTTTGTGATAGAGGTTTACACTTCCCAGAGATCCTCAGTAGCTGATTAATACAAAATGGTAGCACACAACTAGTAGTAGGAGAGGTGTTTCAAAGTGGTGTTCAGTGGAGAAAAAACATTGTGCTGCCTTTTCCTTAAAGGAGCTAGTTAATGTTTTGTCTTGTATCTGCTAAAGATGTGCCAGAGAACAGGAATCTGCTGGTGCTGCTACTCCTGTACTGTAGGAAAGGGGCAGCTGGGACAAGGCACATCGCTGGTGGTTCCAGCCACTCGAGTCTGACGGCTGTCCTCGTTGATAGGGGACAGTGGTAACCAAGCAACTTTGGTGTAGGGATTCCTAAATATAAATATTATTTTCCACTTCTGTGTGTTATTTTTGTTTACTGCAAATACGTGTTGGGGTTATTTTTAGGTGAAAATAAGCTCATCAAGTTCACTAGCATTATAAAATTTACAGTTGTATATTTCTGGAAATAAAACTCTTGGTATGTGTTCTAAATTAAAACTTCTGTACTCTGAAAATGCTTCCAGAAATCAGTTGAACTTTGAGGCTTAAGTATCTGCCTCTGTACTTTTTATCTTTTGGCATTTCAGTTCACACTAAATTCTGAATTAGATAGTTAATTTCAGAACCATTTTTAGTTGCTTTGAAAGATTCTTCTTCACTGCTTGTCTTCTTCCTGTTGAACCACTGACCAGAATGTGTCCCTGGCACGTAAAGTTAATTTGTTTCTGTTAAATTTGGGGTTTTTTTGTTTGGTAGTTGTTTACATTTTGAAAAATTTTGATAGAGCACCGTTTTTAAGCAGGCGGTACCCCTTTTAGAAGATAATTTCATGTTTGGGGCAAGGGAGTAGCATTAGGATTGATTTTGGTTTTTTTTGTTTTTCCCCTCCCCATTAGGATATATTACTCATTAACCTCATTATAGAACACATGATTTGTGACACAGATCCCGAACTTGGAGGGGCAGTGCTACTCATGGGTTTGCTTCGTACTTTAGTTGATCCAGAAAACATGCTTGCCACTGCCAATGTAAGTAAATAGCTTCAAATGAAATTACATTCGGTTTTTCAGAGTATTCTGTGATATGTGTTACATATGTAATTTTTTTTTTCATTCTTTAGAAAACAGAAAAGACAGAGTTCTTGGGTTTCTTCTACAAACATTGTATGCATGTTCTGACAGCCCCTTTATTGGCCAACACGACAGAGGACAAGCCTAGCAAAGGTAATGCCACTCTGGATTTTGGGCGCATCAGGGCTGTTGAATGTCAGTGTTTAAAATAGAACAACTGTCAAAGGACGTTTTCAGTCTTTAAGAGAAACTGAGTCTATGATACATAGTTCAGAGTAAAATGTTGATTCATTCATGATTTAGCCATTTGAATAATTTAGAAGTGTATATTTCAGCAGAGACCTGATTTAAGAAGTGAAAAACATTTGCTGCAGATTTTGCTTCAGTGAAAATGAAAACATTTGTATAATTTTCAGTAACTCACGGGGCTGCTCAGTGACATAGACTTATAAGCATGAGTAAATTTGTTTTAAAGTCAGAGATTACTAGAAAGGATGCAGAATTACTCCTGAGCAGGTGCGTATCACAATGCTGTCCTGGATTTGTTGGTTCTAATCAGACTAAGAAAGCAGAGGTCAGTGATGAAGTAACTGTGCTTGCTGGCCACTAGCAGCCGTACTGTTTGTTTATTAACAGCATAACACATCCAAAAAGGATGTAAAAGGAGGTAGATAAATGATACAGAAATGTTCTTTAAACTTTTTAAGTGATTGTATAGATTTCCAAGGGATTAGGTAAATTAATCTGTTTTATCTTGACTGGCTTCCAGATGGCTTGGAAGTGAGATTTTTACTATTTAAAATACTTGTGTCTTTTAATGGTCAACAATCTGGCAATATTTTTAAAAAGGTAGCACTACCTTTTAAAAAAAAAAAAGATTAAATTTAGTATGTAATTAATGTATTAATTGTCTGATTAAAAGCAGGATTTGAGTTGTGTTTTGTATATGCTGATATGATTGTGTCCTAGAATTATTAAAATAGCCTGAGATATTTCTTGCATAATACTTCCGTTAAAAGGCATGATAGATCACATCTTTGGTACAAACGTAGTCTAGGAACTGCATATAGGGCAATACTTATGATATAGATTTGTGGACATCGTAAGGAGACTTGGTTAAATAAGCCTGACTGCTTGTGTTAGTGTTAAGTTCTGTACTTTCTGAACCTCCAAATACTGATTTAAGACAGACAAAATGTAGTTGTTTCTATAGTTAAAGAGTGTTTCCTGCCTTATCTGTATAAATAGAAAGTACTCAGCCCTTAAGAAGCTTGTTCAATTTCTATTTTAAAGACTAAACATACCCTGCAGCATGTTCCCTAAACTATCTGTGCGAATATACAAGAACTTGGAAATGCTTACCAGACTGCAGCTGGATATTCATAGTTAGCTTCTGAACGCAATATCCTACATACATTTAGTTAATTTGGTTTTGTTTTTATTACAGATGATTTTCAGACAGCCCAGCTCTTGGCGTTAATACTGGAATTGCTAACTTTCTGTGTAGAACATCATACGTATCACATAAAGAACTACATCATTAACAAAGATATCCTGCGAAGGGTACTCGTTCTCATGGCTTCAAAGCACGCTTTCCTGGCGTTGTGTAAGTTTGGAAGCAAAAGAATAAACTGATATTTTATGAGTGTGAGGTGTTACACGTCTTCATTCCGCCAGAAGAAAACTGTCCACAGATCATGACAATTCATCACTGAACACAGAAATTCTACTATTATACTCTGTGTTTCTCATACCCATTTAAAGATATGTCAGCTAGTATTAGTAAATAATTTTGTATTTATAGATGTCTTTTTACCTAAAAATCAGAAGGATTTTTCTTAATCTCAACATAGAGGTGAATTGAAAAGATGGCATCTCAATACTCAGGGCTACAAAAATGATCCGAGGGCTGGAGCACCTCTCCTATGAGGACAGGCTGAGAGAGTTGGGCTTGTTCAGCCTGGAGAAGAGAAGGCTCCAGGGAGACCTGATTGCAGCCTTTCAGTACTTAAAGGGA
>Ga0065711_1031980_pt1 | contig 28275 bp, 10 predicted proteins | sample Hoacrofraction12_FD_59098 | JGI IMG/M metagenome (GOLD analysis project Ga0065711, IMG submission 59098) | Hoatzin crop microbial communities from Cojedes, Venezuela - Epithelial fraction 12 v2 (version 2) | ecosystem: Host-associated > Birds > Digestive system > Esophagus > Crop | place... | reverse complement strand
AAAAAAAAAAAAAAAAAAAAAAAAAAAAAAAAAAAAAAATCATTCTCAAACAGAAAAGTTTATCAAAATCAACCCTTTCCAGCAATGTTTTCTGCTTTAAAAAGTGAGCATTTTCTGACCAAAAAAAAATTCTTAGAAAGCAACTGAATGATCTTCCCTCTTATTTTTCTCCACACATGGAAATAACTAACATCAGCAGAGACAAGTAGACTGGAAACCACTTCCACAAACCTGAATGGATGGATACTTCATTTAACATTTACTATAGCTATCTGTTCACAGAGAGTAGTAACAGCCTCGCTGTGCCTCCAGGAGCACACCTAAAAGCATGCACATCTCCTCCTTTCAGCTTTCAGGAAGGGCAGAGTGAAGGAAAAAAGAATTTTCTTAAATTTTAAAATCTTAAAAATCTTAAGAATTCTTAATCTTAGAAGTTCTTCACTGATAAAACCTGTTGCAGGCGGAGCATGTGGAGGGACTGATTATTTTCCATACATTTAAGTAAATGTTCAGTGCATCTGGAGGCTGGGATAAATTGTCTTTTTTCCAAAACCACATGTAGCAAGCAGGACTCAAAGATGGAAATATGTCAGGGAAAATAAGATAGTTTCAAAATTTTACTTTTAAGGTTTACTATGAGTATAGCATACTAGAGATTGGCAGGCAGAGTTTGAATACCACGAAGTTCTGACAGAAATAGCTGTTGCCCAGATAGCTTCTTAGTTCTCTGTACACATTTAACACGAAGAGTAATAGCAGAAATTTGGCCACGAAAAACACGTCACATTTCAGGTTTCACACCATGGACACGAGTAGCAGTTTGTAATTGTAGGATGACAATCACTACTTCAAACCTCACCCTTCTTCGCCTTCCTTGTGAACTTGAAGAGTCACTGCTCACACTTTCTCTGTGGTTCAGGTGGGCAAAGGGCCTGGCTGCTCCCCAGGACTCTAAATAACGTGTCATCCGAACAGATGCTCGCATCTTCAGCCCATCATTAACTCTCGTTTTAGGGAGATGATTATTTGATATGGATTGTTTGGACTAACAGAAAAAACACACTGATTTAGAACACAGAAAGTCATACAAATTACAAAGAAATGAAGCTCTGTGTACTTGAGTAGTTTAGGACTATACAACCTAGCTATTTAGTAGGACTCTAAACACATCAGCAATGCGTCAGCCAACCTTGATTCCTTATCTCATTTAATTAATGTGAGCTAAAGCAAATCATAACATAATGAATTTGCTTCAGCTGCCTTTACAAGTTTTTGCTTGTAACACTGCAACATTTAAGCTTCCTATCTATATAAGCTGATGTGAGAGATCGCAGGATCTTACGAATAGATACAATTTCCCTGCAGTCAGCACAACAGCAGGGGAAAAAGATTCCCAGTTCCTGAGGAAGGGTGTATCAAAACAGTGGTTGGGAGTTAATCCCACAAATTACAGACTCAACATAAGATTATATCCCTATACCACAGGTGAAGAAGCGTCAGGCAGTATACACAGGGTATACAGCAATACCCTTGTTGGTCTAAAAGGAAGCTACAATCACAGAATAACTCATACGTCAATGACTGGTTTTTCTCTAACTTTTCACAGATATCTTCAAGTAAGCAGGGACCATTTTAATAGACTTAGATCCTAAGTTGTAGTGTTGAGTACATAAAACATGCAACAAAGATAAAATTGAGTTCTTGCTAATTGTCTCTATACTGCTCCTTCCTTGCAAAGATCTTGAAGGAAAGAAGTTTGTAATTTTCATTCTCAACTACTAGCCAATTCAAAATAGCAATACTCCAGGTGTTTGTAGTTAACAGGCTGTAAAGGGGTGACCAACAGCTGCTAACTTTACACCTTGAAAAGAAGGGGAATCTCACATCTGAGACTGTGAGGAAGATGATGTCAGAAGTTATTTTACAGGGAATATTTTATCTGAAAGTGGCCACACAATACAGGTATTCTTTCATTACTTCATCCCACCTTTTGACCTGGATTTGAGAGACACACTTCACACAAATACAGTCAAATACGTATTTTTATTCTGTGTGGACAATGTAAGAGGTTTCAGCATACCACTTACTACCTTCAAGCTAACAGTCATTTCATAAAACAGTAGGACATACTTTCAGATCTGAAGTCCCAAATCCAGGATACTCAGATGACTCATACCATGCTTTAATTCTGTTCCTGAATTAAAAAGGTGTATGCACCACAGACGCCTGTGTACTTTAAATGTATATGTGCATATATATATCTGAATAAATATACATATTTAAAAACATACACATACCCTTGGATCAACCACTAAGTAGGTTTTGATATTCATGGATTCAAGGTAAGGATCCCTCAGGTGTCCATTCCCTTCTTCTACTTCATAAGCTTTGCCTAGGTGATTTAATGTTGCTTCAGTGATGTGTACACGGCTGAGAAGGGGAGAAAGAACAAGAGACCCAAACACTTACAGAAAGGTCACATTAAGCATTTCATTTACATTTCAATGGCCCCTGCTTTTCAGCTATCTTGTGCTTTGGCAGCCAACTGCAAAATCCTGCCAGCAGTTAAAACCATATTTGCAATCCTCTACTGCAGTTCTTCATTGCACATCTTGTAGCAAGTATGCTAAAAAACACTTCCCAAAATGAGATAGTATCAGTATAAAATTGAATTGAAATAAACAGAGACATATAAGAAAGAAGAAGAAATGTGATCAAAGGAGATCTGATGACTGACAAGACAGACTCAGAGGCAGGTTGTTTGAGATGGCAAGAGCTACAAGGAAAGCTCACAAACAAAACACAAGGACTGTCTCATGCTAGAAATGCATGAGGAGTGGAGGAGATGGTTACAAAGTCTGGAAAAAAAGCTAGAAAAGGGTTTTTGTCAATTAGGAGGAAAATTCTGAACGTCTGTCTTTTCTGACTGAAACAGAGGAGAGTATAACACAGCCACAACAGCAACACACTTCTCAGGGGAGCAGCTAGTATTTTCCTGTACGCATTGACACGTTCCCTTAAACATTCTTTAGTTCAGTATGCCGAATCACTTATTCCCATATAAATTACAAGTAATATCTTTCCATAGAATTTCTCAACAAGAGACTTCAGTGTGTTCATAAAATAGTATTTCTTTTCTTATCTTCTACTTGTTCATCTTCCCACAGCTTTTCCCACTTCTCTTTGGCGTGGAGGGGTTAAACACTGTGCTGTCGGTCCTACAATCCCTCCGGACAGAGCTGTGAATAGAACATTTCCAGAATGGAAGCTGACAGTGTGCAGCACTCCTGCCTGCCTAAAGAGAGCAAGGGGATCACTGTCCCATCTGCCTCTGCCTCCTTATGCTGCATGTAGGTTTGCCTCAAGATAATTTAGCCAAGACCTACAGACCACTGGCTGTGGCTTCCCACAAGGAAGAACAAAAATTTCCTCAATACTTTTGGAGCCAAAAGGTAAGAGTTTTCAAATACAGACGATGCATGTTTTTATTTGTTTACTGGTAATTGTCTCAAAAACCTGTATTATTATTTGTTACCTTGATTATGCAGTTTTGCAATCGAGGTGAACCTTCAAATCTGAAATTTCAAAGCTTGCTCTAAAGTATCATTTTCTCCCATAGAGGCTGAGTCATACTGGATGATGTCTGTATTAACAGCAGGTTTTCTGTGTTTTTTCACTTCTCTCAAAAGGCAGTACATTTGTTCACTATCAACCATTTTCCATTTTACCAATCTTCCTCTCCCCTCTTCCCCAAATCACACATGGCTGTCGTACATTTCAGATCTCACTGCAAATTTCTTTCCATTTAAGTTACTACGCCAATGATTTCTCAGCAGTTACTAATGCTTACTGGATTCCAGGATCAGCACATAACCAAAAGCTGCTACTGATAAAGCTGCCTCTCAAAGGCAAGCTGTAACATGCACTATTGCATTTACCATGCTAGTACAGAATACCAAACATACTGCACTCAATTTTCTATGCTAACAGGCCTGAGAATAACATATTCTAATATTTCAGGAATATACATTTTAGAGATAATTGGTCATAAATGCATTTTTAATTTTGGTTTCACGTTCATCCTTTCTCTCTCTTTACAAGTGTATTACATTGTTATGAATGCAAATAATTCTTAAAATCAGAAAGAAGATGAACAAGGACACTCTGTCAATGGAAATAAAATATTTATAAAGCCAGAAGTTTTCCTGCATCCTTTCAAAAGTGTTTACAATTCCTTCATTTACAGAAACCCAGAACATCCATACTTCCTATTTTAAATAAAAAACTCAAACTGCTTCCAATGACAAAACTTCTGCTGCCAAAGGAGCAGGGCTATTTAACATTGGAACGGGGAATCCCAGACACATAATTTTTTCAGAGAGCGGGAAACAACTAAAACATAACATTTGCATAACAAATAGAAACCCGTCCTCCTTGTAAGGCTCAGTCTTCCACAAATGGAAGGTTTCCTCTGGCTAGTTTTGAAACACGTGATGAGTACTGGACACATATAGATGTAGGAAGTATTACAGAATCACAGAATCACAGAATGGTACGGGTTGGAAGGGACCTCTGTGGGTCATCTAGTCCAATGTCTCAGAATCAGCAAGCCAACTTAAACCAGCTTTATGCTTTACAGATTATCAAACATAAGCACGAAGAACGTAATGGAATAAAAGTTTTCGAAATTAGGCAATAGTCCTAAATGTAACTAAGAAAAGCATGTTTTCGTGCCATATTCAGAGTCTTGTTGTTTGATTTATCAACAAAAGAAACTTTACAACTCTGAATTCTTGTTTAATCATGCTGTGTCAGCACACTAAAACACTCAACTGTTAACCAAGCTCCAATTCCGTTTTCTTTCTGTTTCGGTCACCAGTGCAAGAAAGTAATTTGATATTTATATCCCCCTTAATTTTTAAGTTACAAGCATATACCTAAAAGCTGTCTGAGGCACAATAATAAGAAAGCCTATAATGTCACTGATTAGAATTACTTTCCAAATGAAACCAATACTTTAATGTTTAAGCATATACCCACATGAACACCATCCAATTAATAAGTACTAATTTGCACAGACTACCAAGAACCTACAAAATCATGGTCTCATTTGGGAATGAAAAAATGGAAACTCTTAATATGGTCCTTTTTTTGGCGCAAACTACAAAAAAAGTATACATTCCTGAATAAGAAAAATACAAATCGCTAGTGTTTTTTAAAGATATTTATATTTGTCCTTTTCAATAAGTGTCTTCAAAAAGGCAGCATGAACACCAACCTCAGACCCAATCCTCTGCTCTGCTGAGCAGCACATGGCAATTTACATTACTGGTTTGCTTCAGCTCCTCCACTCAGGACTACTCACTTTCCTTCCCATTCTGCCCATGACAAATGCTACGCAGAGAGAATATGCGACAACCAACAGCTCCAAACTCTCCTTGCTTGGATGCTCCTCATCAGGCTGCATTTTAATTTCTGAGTTGTGTTTTCATGGGAGGTGGTGGTGGTGAATGTAGAGTTAATACAAATCAAGTGGGACTGATCGATATATTAACAGAAACAGCAGGTAAATATGCAGCTTTGCCTTGTCAACATAAGGATATCTATTCTTTAGCTAAACTTACAAAAGTAGTATTATCTCTGTGCACAATACGAATAAACTAAGTCAACATAATGCACTGCTGAAGACGCACAAGTTTCTCCAGTGAAGGGAAGGTCAAGAAGCAGTCAGTTGCCTAAGAATAGAATTTTATAGTTAAGTGAAAAGAGAATCAGAAGATATTAACATTTTACAGCTCTGGTAAGTACACATTTGTCGTACTTCCATCATCCCAGTATGAGGATTTGTGTCACGGCACAGTTACAAATTCCAGACTCATAAACCAAGATTATTAAAACCACGATGACAGAGCGAATCAGCACCGACAGGGAAGGTCCTCACCCAGGTACGCCCGCGGACTCCATGCGGTTGGCTAAGGACACGTCGTGGGACCAGACGTCATACTGCCACTTCCGGAGGCCGATCACACCACACAGCACGTTCCCAGAATGAATACCAACCCTCATGTTGATGTCCACTCCCGTGGCTTCTCTCACCTGCCTATGGAGGGAGGAGGGTATTACACCGTAAGTTACACTTCTGATTTTTTTTTCTCCTCCCCCTGGAGATCCGTTCAGTCTCATTATACACAGTGCAAAGACAAGAGACAAACTTATGACCTAATGCATAACCATCCATCTACACCTAATAAATACACTTTGAATGCTGACAAGAAAACTAAGAATTACTTTCTTCAATATCTTTCTAGCCTTGACACATTAAAAAGTCTTCTGTGCTATACTTACTTTATTGCTTCACACATGTCAAGTCCCATTTTAACACAGTTCCTGGCATGAACCGGTAAGGACACAGGTAGGCCTGAGACACAGTAGTAACAGTCTCCCAGGATTTTTATTCTCATGCATTCGTTCTCCTGTGAAATTACGGCAAACATATTTAACAGGAAAAAATGAACTGCCAGTAGGTTAATGACACGAAAACTAGGACTTGTCTATATCATTTTGAGAAAGTCAGGCTTCATTCAATCCTTGTTGAAACAAGGCTTACTTTTCCCTTCCCACATCCAAATGCCTGGACGTTGCTCACTTGAGGGTAACAGAAATGGCCACTTCAAGCATTTCTGAAATAAAATCATCTTACTAGTTTCTGACTTTCTTCTTGGAAGTGTTTGCAGTTGAGAAACTATAAATAAAAATAAAACTGTCACAGAATTTACCATCTAAAAGATGAAAACTGCTTATCTATCTTTTAATCTTCGTCTTTATTAACACTTGTATTACAGGCAGTTTCTTCATCTTTTCCTCAATTTTGACATGGCAGCCTCATAAGTAACATTGTGCAGTGTCACAAAACCTGCACAGAATTTGGTGAGAAGTTAGGAATTAAGATGCCCAACCTGGCAGCTTTTCAGAAGCAAATTTTTTTTTGTTGTTTCAAATACAACTGAAGAGGAAGCCAGCATACACTACAGTTTGCTATTGCTAATAAAAAAACCCCACAATACTATCCGGCAGCAGAAAACTTTTTCCTAGCTGTGCAACAGACAATACTGCTGCCCACTAATGGCTGAGGAGAGAGGGAAGGGGAAGAGCAGAGAGCTCCTCATACTCTCTTTTGTTAAAATATTACTCAAGAATTTTAACTACAAAGGTTGCAAGCAAGCCAGGGCTAATTCTGCAAGGCAGTATAATGTTTGACTGATGAGTAGAGATGGCTTAATTTGGGCCAGCTGACACCTTGAGCTGCCAGCTCTCCCTGCTCTGGGAACAGCCCAGCAATTCTTCAATCAACTCCTGAATACCCTAATTTACAACCAGCCCAAATCAGTGACAAGTTACCAAACTAAGATCTTCTCCCTCATCAATGAAAAACTTAAGAGAACATCCATCATTCTGCACAATCTTAAGCCATTTGAGCAGGTTCTGAGCATTGCAGCAAGCAACAAGCTTACAGGCCTGTGCTTCAGTTTCAGAGATCAACAGGGGAACCTGGCCCTAGATTAGAGCTGTTAAGACTTCAGTGTCCAGCTCAGTGTCCAGATTAGCCATCGACTTTTATTAGGTAAATTGGAGCCTACAACATTTTTACATGATGGAATAGATGACTGAGACTACTCGTTCGCAAAAATAGCACAAAAAAGCAGTAATCTCTTCTCACAGCCCAACCACAGAGTTGCAAAAGACCTTGACTCACTAAATCCAGACATATTTTAAACAGTTCAATTTGCAGACAGGAGTGAGAAATTAAAACATATCACTCAAAATATGGATTTTTTTCTATTTTTGTATCTGAGGAACAGTTGCAAAAAATAACCAAATATCTTTAACCTCAGCTTCTACTGTGGCATAAAAAGCTGTGGAAAATAAGGTGATGTGACTTATTCTGTATATTCTTAATAGCTGCTTCGCATCAATACAATACAGTTAGTATGACTCTCTTATTTTCCAGTACTTGAAGTTTTAAGAGCAACTGAATTCATATAAAGATTAGCAATGTCATTTAGTCAAAAAGGTTCCCTGGGATTTTAGCTAGGTTTTCATCAGTGATATATTTTAGAATTTATTCAATGACATTCACAAAAGTTTAATTAAAGCAGTTCCACTCCTCTGCTACATTAATAATTTTAGTTTCCCAGTTCCCCACTTTTTCTGAAGAATTTTTAGAATTTCACAAAAACAAGATTTTCCAAGTCTATTAATTTGCTAATTTGCATTCAGCATATCCAAATATACTCAATTCTGAAATCAAGTCAACATCTTTAAACCATGGGAATTTTTGATAGGTAGTCACTAGTCTTGACTTATGCTTTACCAATGCTGAATTCTAGAAACAGAATTTGGGTGAGTATTTGGGTTTTTTTGATGTCACATAGGATGCACACAAAATGCAGCATTTATTTTCCTAAAACCATATTTGCCTCGTAATATTAACAGAAAAAAATCAATGGATATGACAGAACATATATCCAAGATTAGGGTCAGTTTTACAGTTAACAGAAATCATCACACAGAGTCAATCATGCAAACATGTACATGACACAGTCCCCGGAATCTGAGAGCTCAGAAACTCAGTTGGCGATTACAGCTGCAAAGAAATTAACCTCAAGCAGCACTTGGAAGTGGTAAGAACTACTGCCAGCCTGAAGGGTCTGTAGTGAGGGTATGTCTTAACAGGGACCATTTTGATCTGCTTCCCGTTCTTACACTTTTCTGTAAGTATTGATTACTAATTATTACTCCTGAGCTAAAGAGCTCCTTGAACTGATGCAATGTGACTGAATTTTTGAATTTAAATGTGTGCCTAAGAGTTCTCCATTTGTAGAGCCAACAAACAATTCTAACTGAACACAGCAAAGCTCCTCAATAGTGCTTGTATACAGTACCTCTTACAGCCCTATTACAATCATTTATTGCCATCAGACAATTCCCTGAAAAATACAGATAAACCTCCAGACTCAAGAACCGGAACTACAGCAACCACTTGCTAAATTTTCCTATTTTCGTTTTAAATTTTGATTTAATGTGATTTTGCTAGTTAGCTTTAAAGCCAAAGCAGTCTTCCCTTCCTGACTTCAGAAGCACTAACACCAACTGCCTTCTGTGCTGTGGAAAAGAATTCTTGTTTTTCCAATGGTGGCCTTTATCTCTGCTGCACAACAAACTGTAACACCTACCTTTGCAATCTGATCAAACTTTCCAAAAAGTTCATTCAGCATCACTACTAGTTCCTTAGGAGAGCAGTCACTTGCAAGGCGAGTAAATCCTACAATGTCTGCATAAAGAATACTAGACAAGAACAAAAGCAAAAAAAAACATAATTGAAATATGAAGATATGTCTATTCCACAGTCAGCTCAAATATTAAAATGCATTTAACAGAAAGCACCTCTCTCTTCGGAAAACAACTCCACAAAAAAGGGTTCAAGTATTGCAACTGATTTAGAAGACAGCACATCAGTTCAGGCATGTTGTCTTGCCACAGCAGGAAAGCAGCTCACTTCAGCCTGAAAATCCACCTTCAAATTTTAGTTCCACTGGACCATATACACTGATAAGAATCAGCAGCTTATATCAATACAATTACTTCCAGAGTTTCCACTTACCTAACGTTTTGGTGCCTTTTTACATATAGACTATGGAAATTATTGTCATGCATTTGCCTGTTATCATTAGTTTCCTTTAGTCGCTCTATGATGGCTAGCTTCATCTCCATAGAGATATGAGCTGGCAGTATGGATAAAAGCAAATTTTCCTAAAAGGATAGGCAAAAAAATGAATGATGCAAAAATCTTAACACAGTAAATTTGAAACTGCAGGATTTTAGTGACGACAAGAAGGAATTTAAAAAATAATACACCAGTATTCAAATAGCTTCAGAGTAATGCATGTCAGATTTTCCAGAAGAGAGTCCTACATTTCTGTTCTCAAAGTTGCCAGTTTTACAGTTAAGTAAGGGTGTTGCATATTTTTTCTTTTGTTCCTTCTGACCTAGATGTGACATCCCTCTGTAACCATGAAACATACAAAACATCAGGATTCAGTACTACAATTTCTGGACAAATGAAAACTTATTTTTTCTACCAATCTCTGTGTTATGTTAGCACATCTGATAAAGCTTCTGGTAAAAGCTTACATTCTATAATGAACAATCTATGCAGTATTAAAAACCCTTGCGAATTCTCAAGTACTGGAAAAGTCGCAACAGACACACAAGTGTCGACAACATGCTGCTGTAGCTTAAATGAATGAGGAACTGATGCCACTGAAAGAAAGTCTTTTGAACTGACCGAGAACACAGACTCTTCAGAAAATCACTTGCATTGCTTGACTATTCAGTAAACTGTTTTACACTGGCTTTGACTTAAAAAACCGTTCGTCAGAGAAGACCCTGCTAAATTGCTCAGAAGAAGAGGAAGACAAAAAAAGAGTACTTTTAACCCAGGAAGGGCTCTACTGCCCCAGAGACAGAGTCAACACAGAAGAGGAAACGTTGTGTGGAGAAGCTAATTTCAGATGACATCGCCAGCAAGGTCAACACATTGTGTAACTGAGTAAAATGCTGTCCCTTTGGACCAAATCTTTGTCCCCATTTCCTGAACACCCGATGCAGCACTATACAGGGTGACTTCACCAGCGCCTGCCACCAAAAAGAAATGCCTTGGGATCACAGTGGGAAGAGCACATCCTTGAGCATCAAGTACTGGCCTACACTAGGTATAGACAGCAGTTTAGTTTGAGACTGCCCCCAGAAACAGAAACACCTCCTTCCCCTCCTCCAGCGTTTTAATACTAGGAGAGTCAACCTTGGGGAACAATTTAAACTGGCAGCAGAGCCCCAGTGAATGCAACAGGGCCATTTGAGGCTGACACACTACACAGCTTTCAAGAAAGTGGTGGTGAACCCTGAACTACATTTCTCACATCATTTTCATAAAGTGTGTGGAAAAAAGGAGACTCAAAATTGTGTGACAGACTACAACACAGATGAAAAGAAAGCTCTCCATGGACTTAAGCACATCTACACTTCAAACAAGCAACCATAAAAAAGAAAAAACCACCCATGCAAGTTACCGCATTGCCCAAAGAATAAGAGCACGCTGCCTGTGTAAACTGATTAGATGCTTCCCTGGGTGCTGCGTGGGGAAATTCTGCCAGGACTCTCATGCAGATTTGTCATCTTATCTCACAAGATTAGCATCAGAGGACAGACAGCACTAGCAGTGTGGCATTTTCTTCTTTTCAATTCGATCAAGTCAGTCACTTTTCAGACCCTTCATTTTATCTAATAACTGGTGGGCAGAGAACTTGGTACACATCAGTCTTCTAGAGCTGCTGTTCTTAACCCTACTAATACCAGGATAAAAGAGCAGAGGCACCCCAGTTTCAGCTTTGATACTTCTTTACAATCCTTCGTGAGTAAGAAATTCATGTTCCTTGCTTATTCTTTAAATACCACTGGAGTTAATGGACATAAACAATGTCATACTCGAATACTGTAATCTATTATATGATTTTTTCCTCCCTTAGGCTCCAATTTTCTCCTTCTAGCAAAAGAAAAATAGTTTGCGAGACAAGAAAATACAAGAACAAAAACTACTTTGGAATGTAAAAAATGTGACCAAGGGAAGCATGGAACTGTTGAAATTATCTTACAAATATTTTTAAGGGCTATAAGGGCACGCTCTTTTAATTCACCTTGGACCAGTCCCAGTAACATCTTATACTATGAAAAAAGTAACTAAAATAACTGTCAATTACATTCCTGTTACAAATACCACGATTCTCAGATAGACAAGCCACAGAGAACAGCTTCTTCCCTTTCACTTCCTTCTTTTGTTACAAATGGCACAGCTTATATTTTTGACACTAGATGGGTATCACAAAGATTGGACCAAGCCTTTCAACATGCATTAGTCACCCACCTTATAAAATTATACAGACTTTAGAAATGAAAACAAGCAATTCATAATATGAATTACTCACTTGTTGCCTCTTTTCAATCTTCAATTTCATTCGGACCTGAATGCACTTTAATGTGTATCTATACAAATCCCACGAAGCAACCTGCATTTGGCGTTTGTGAAATGCACCCATCAAGTTACCACAAAGAAAAATGACAGCGTTGGCAAGTAGCTGCACAAGAAGAAAAATATTTACCTACTGCGGAACAGTCATTGATACTTCACCAATGCACATACCAGTCCCATAAAAACAATCAATCCCAGGCCACGTTCCGTTTTTCTCTTTACCCTGTCACACACCATATCACAGTGTTTCAATTAGCCAGGATGCGCCTGGGAAATATAATCTAACTTTCACAGTCACAGGCATTCCTGTATGAACATACAAGAGTATAATGAAACAGAAAATTCTGCTATGTCATTTAACATTTACTTGCAGGCACCGGTCTTTGATTTTGGGAGAAACCAGTCTACAAACTCATGCATCAGCGTGCTGCATGAAGTCTGACACACAGCTGCACCAAAAGAGCTGGGTGCTCCTTTGAACACACCCTATTAATAAGTGTTGGGAACCCTGAAAGCACCCAGGCCCTGCTGACTCCCTAGGGCAGCAATGGCCCTTTTGATCCACCCTGTAGGCAGTGCCAGATGAAGTTAGATAGGACCCATCTGAAACAGCACAGATTGGGAAGAACGATTGTGACAATGTCTGTCACACTTCGAGTAACAGTCAAAAAAATAAAGTAATAATGCTGCTTCTTCCGCTTAGGTCAGAAAACCAAAATGCATTATAGATGAAAAGAACTGCACTTTCATTGATCCCAAGCTCCAAATCCATGAATTTGGTACATACATGTGGAAGATTGTTATCTAGACAGGATAGTTATGCCAATATCAAATAGTCATACAACTAGGATATTTAACTACTTAACCAAGTAGTATCTCCTTACCTGCAACAGAATGGATTCCTTATTTTCCTGAGAAGTCATGCTTACCACAATGCTTAGAACAATAATATGGGACAGAGCAGAAAGAACGCTAATTATGACAGCGCCTCTCATCCCAAAGGGTAGCATGGTATAAACTGTGAAGATTATGAATAGAAAGAACGGCACCTTTGAAAAGAAAGGGGGGGGAAGAATCACACATACATGTTATCAGGTACCTGCCAAAAATCACTACAGAACAAGACAGAAAGTAGCAGAATTCTTGCTCATTTTTAGGCTGAATAATTAAATATTGACATTTCAAATGCACAACATAAGGACAGTGGTAGTCCTAAAAGCTTTGGGGAAATTAGCAGCTATAGGTTCATAGATAAGACAATTTAACATGACATACCACCTTTAATTTTTTCAGTTGTCCTTGCCCATCATCCTTAATTTATCCATTACAGCTGAAGATGCACTTTGTACATCATGTGTCGGGAACAGTGTGTTGCAAGGATAGCAATATTGAATAGAATCAGATTTCTCACCTTCTCCAAGTTATTATTTTAATTTTAACATCACCTTACCACACATGTGTGTATAATTCATATTCGATAAAACCCAAAAATCCAACCAATACTTGCTGGTGCTGACACAAGAGAATAATCATTATTGCCACTAACTATATATTTAGCTGCACAGATTTTACAAAATGCACAATGGTCCACTAGACTGCTAGGGATCAGAAGGAAGGTCTATAAAACTTAAATCCATATTTATAGATTTGTTACAGTGTTTAGCTCCTATACATGGAAACTAGCAACCCCGATCAGAGGAAAATATTGCAGTGATCCTGGCTCAGCTTCATCTCATCACTGCAACTCAACTCACACCATTCCAGACATAAGCTCCCTTCAAGAAAGTCTCAAGGCCCAGACTGCACTTAAACATTTTGCCAGAATATATAGCTTGGCTGGGACAACAACAAACAAACAAACAAGAAAGCAAATAAAAGTTTTCATTCAACAAAAGTAGTCTTTTCATGTTCCTCTCTACTATTTCAGCTGGGCTAAAAAAGTCTTCTTCTGCTATACATAGAAGCCCTATCACACAACATTCTGAACGCTGTGTAATAGTTTTATAAGCATGGACAAGCAAAGGTCATACCTGCATTTAAATAGGAGGTTAATTAGTGATAAATTCGTAACTCGAGATAAATGTCTGAAATGAACCCATTCACTTCTACTTTCTAAGCTAGGCCCTCCTTACACTTTAGCCTATAAATCAACATTAATGAATTATTACCACATGACAACAACACAAGACATTGGCTTGCAGCACTGAAAGCAGCAAAACCAAATCTTGCTTCATTAGGTTTGTACTTCTAGTTAAAACCAGCAAATTTTGATTCTTCCTAAGGTAATAGCTTCTTCCTCAAGTTAAAAGATACTGAATAGCAACTGTGAATACACGGTGCTGGATCCAGGCCATAATACAAATCAGATTTTGGTTGCCTAACTGATAATTTGTGTCTGTCTTTATTTGAAATAAAGAAGGGAAGAGGAGGAGACAGTAAAACCAGAAAAAAGGTCATTTTTATTTCATTAAAAACTCTTCTGTTTGTATTATGAGAGCTTAGGAGGAGTTTCCTATAGATTATATTTTTGGCATCATGAAATCGCCCATCTTCTGATCAGAGACACTAAGCAATGAACTTCAGCCACACCCAGCTATGCCAGGATGTGTCATTAATTCTTATTGTTCACTTCACCTCTCCCACTGATTTGAAAACATACTCCTGGGGGCACACCCAGCTCAAGAGTCCTTTATTCATTTCTTGAACACCACTTTGACCCATATAAATTAACAAGGCAAGTATTATTAATGAAAAATTCTCTCAAAGATTATTTCATAGTAACTAAAATTTAGTAAAAATCTTACATAAAAATACAATGCAATTACAACTTCAAGATGCAATTCCCACATAGATTTATGCAGTTATCCAATTTTTCACAGCTGAACTATATTTTCACTATAATGAAGAACACAAACTAAAATTGATTACAATAAACCAATAAAACCTATTTAGGAAAGCGAACTTAAATCTCTAGAAAAAACTACTATGCAGTTATAACATTCAGAAAAAATAAAGCACACACATTCATATATACTACCAGTGCTATGTAAGTACCTGAATGAACAAGATATACATACCTGTTCCCACAGCTGATAATAATTTTCTTTTTCAAAAAGAGATACATATCCTACGATTAAGAAGCAAATCCAAATCGTAACTCCAAACAACGTTAGCCATCTCCGAAATAGGGATTCAATACATAAAAGTAAGTACATGACTGCAAATAGGACAAGAGCAGCACATACTGCAATAATGAAGGCAAGATGATCATGTGCTTCCTGCAAAAGCAAAACAAAGTGTTATATTTGGTCTATATGTCCCCCCTAGAAAAAATGGAAAACGCATCTATACTGTCCAGGAAACAGCTTAGATAGCTTTAAAATATGCTGAGTTCCTAAGCACTGTAGTTGTCACAGCATCAACTCCTTCTGATATTCACACTTGTAGAGATAATATAATAAATACGGTTATAGATACCCAGTCTACCCCAGTTCCACCATTATTATTTCCCAAATCAGTGGTTTGGGGTTTGTCTTTTAAGCTAAGTTCTAACTACACTATATTTTACAATGCAGATGTACCCAAATAAATGCATGTAAGGAGTTCAAGCTTTGCTAAAAAGGAGTGTAACCGCCCTTTTCCCAAGTTTTACAGGAGATAACTTGCAACATACAAATTGTGTTGCTACTTCTTTCCTTTCTTAAGCAATAAAAGCTAAAAGGGATACAAGCGCAATTGGTAAGATTATATTTGTTGCCAAACAGAGACTTAAAAGACACTTTATCATGAAGCACAGTATTTGGAAAGCAGTGTTAGAAAGGAAGGATTATAACAACTTCCTTATTAGTTTTTCACAACATTATCTTTAAACCAACTCCCCTTTTTATCAGCTGTCAACTGGGTTGGTTTGAGGAACACCTATTTTCTTTACAGAAAATTATTACGCTACACAACAAAAAATCTTCGAGCTGCATCCTTCCTATGCCTATAGGAACCCCGCTCTTTGCTAATTAACTATTCATTCAACAGATCACTCGTTGTACTGGGAGATTCCTGTTGTGTTTTTATTACAAAAAAAACAAACACCGAATAGGAATGAATATCTACAAATCCTTAAAAAAAATACCACCTCAGGAATTCACAAGCAATGAATCACTATATTACTTTACATTTCTTAGATGACCAGAAAGAAAATATGAGAAATGCAGGACATTTTACCTTGCTTTCTTATTCCTTCCTTGGCGCTTTTGTTACATATTTACTATTGCAGCTACCATTTAGCACAGATTATGGTTTGTTCACAACATACAGGAAGGAAAGAACAAACCCGTATAGTAACTCTGAATGTGCCTGACAACAAGGTCTCTTCTCTTCCCTGTCCCTTCAAAAACATTCACAATATTACATACACAATTACTTCATTTCTTTCAACATTGCAACTTTGATACCACGTGGCTCAAAAAAATATTTAGCTACAAATGTTGTGTGTGCTGTTATACTGATTCCTCACCATCTTTGAAAACATCCAACACAAAGAAAAAAGTATACTCACATCATTGACAAAAAAGATTATAATTAGAGTAGTCCAGAAGACGATTGCAATGAAGAGCAGCAATAGCAGGAGTGGATGCTGCTGGCTCGTATAGCGGTACTTCTCATAGAGCGGGTCTGATATCCTGCAGTCGTCATTTTCGTTGAAGAAGTATTTACCTTTAGCTGGCATTTTCTCCCAGGTTGGCTGCTACTTCTCTCAGTTCCCAGCGCACACAATAAGACACAGCTGAAGCTACTGCTTCAAAGAGAAGTTTTGTCTCTTCACTGCTGCCTCTGTGATCTTTCGGCACACCAAGTAACCCACATTCTCCAATTTTACTTCTCATCAGCATTAACTTCAGATCTCCAATACAACCAAAAGCAAAAGAGTTAGCCTCCCCATCAGCTCTACGTATGAATCTCTAGATCAACTTGTGTCTGTGCAGATAGGAGTTTTTGGCGTGGGTTTTTTTTAATTACTATTTTGGAAGTCTCTAACTCCTTTCCATAAGCTTGAATCTCACTTCCTGGGATGAACTCTGCAGAGAGAGGGAGAGTTATTAAATAAATGTATTCAGTTAAGTGTACACAGTGTTCCCCAAGTGTGGGGGGGGACACACCAAAAAAAAACCCCGAGTACTTTCCTTAAACTTCCTATCTGCATGCTCTAACCAGCGAGCAGAAGCTCTTTCTTGCAGGCGGGGTGGAAGCCCAGCAGCCCCGTACATGTGCAACGCTGCCCAGCAGCCGCAGCGGCAGGGCTCAGGCAGTGCTCGCCAGCGGCTGCACTACGCACATCACTGCACCCATCTCTAGCAAACAAAACATTTTCATATGAAAAACCTAATAAATTTATTTTGTTTCCTTCTGAGCAAATGACATAGTTACCACGAGCATGTTGTGTAAATGAACACTAACAACTCTTTTGAAGTGATGTGCATGTCTGTGTGTATGTATACAACAGAAAATCTTTAATCACAATATGCATTGTTTGTATTCTTCTTCAAAACATGCATCTTAATTTTTAAGAAATGCCTTTTTTTATCCCTTTCACACTTTAATTAAAAGGCATAGAGAATGAGAAAATAATACAGCTGTCCAAGCCAAAATTCCTTAAACTTTTTTTTAAAGAAGCTACTTAACATCTAGTTCTATATATTTCATTCAACCCTAATTAACAGTGTTTCCAAGGCAATAGGTGTGTTCTGTTAACAATGAACATTAAGGAATTAACTGTATTGTTTATTACTAATGACCAATGTTTTTCAAATAGATTCATGAATATAGTTCACTCAATGCCAAGAGATGTAAAACAAAAAAAGCAGGGGGATGAGATGGAGGGAAGCATGAACAACAGGATTTCAGCAGAAGTCTTATTAAAACTTGGTAACAGGACAACAGCTTCTTTGCCACTTGACTGCTGTCACCATGGTGCCCAAGGCCATTGCTCTGGGGAGAAAGAACCCGCTAAAAGATTTGTAGAAAAGCCAAATCCTAGCCAGTTACTCTGGAATGGCAAAATGCTTAACCACACACGTGTTTAGACTGCATTTACACTGCAACTAGAAGCGGCATTAAGGAAAACGTTTCAGATGCCATACTGAATGATTTAGCCTATGTAAACAGAGCCAAACACTAGCATACTACCCTATCATTAATGACCAAGCAGGCATAAACAGATATACCAATACTGAGACTGGACCAAAAAAAAAAAACCACGAACTTTTGCAGCAAAATGAGTTAACTACAACTTCTTGCCCAGAGTATATTACAAACTTAGATTAATCACAAAAAAAAAGAAAGGAAGGAAAAGACAATATTGCATCACTTGTATTCAGTAACACCCAGAATAAACTCGTATACATATTAAAAACTGAAATCAAATGGAATACTTATTTCAATAGATTCTTCCCATGTATAGTCAACAGTACACCCAATATGTCAGCAGTACTGGTTATTACTGAGCTTTTCTTCATAATAAAAGGCCTCCCATTTTTCACCTGAGAAAATTCTTCTGGTACTCATACTATCTTCATGTGCATAATAATGTTCTTGCAAAGGTACGTGAATGCATCTCAGAAATCACTGATGCTTAAAGTAAAGGAGATGCCAAGAAGAAACTGAAACATTCAAATGGTGCCCTAATGCATTTTCCAAGTCATACACGCGACTGCAGAATTACTTCACATGAGTGTAGGCCAGTTTTTTCTGAAGAGGACACTATCAGAAGGTGTGCACCGGGGCAAGTATTTTAATCTGAATTTGTCTTTCAGTAACAAAGACAACTCGCAAGGTTACAACTGTGATGCACCAGAGAGGCAGACAATTCACTAAGCATGAAGAACTGCTTTACCATGAAGGTAGGGTTGCAGGAACGCGCTGCCTGATGTGATCCACTATGCATAAGAGACAACAGGCTTGCTGCCCCAGTTCCCTCTAAAAGTGTATTTCCAGAATAAAAGCAATAAAAAAGTACAAAATCCATTTTCTAAAAATAACTATTAACTGCTAAGCAGTAGTACATTCACAATTATAAGAGATAAGTAATCCTGTTTTGGGCTACTTCATATTAAAATCCAAGAAAAACTACTTCACAGCTTGCTTTCTGCAATTTATTCTTCTGACTATGTCAATGAAAAAACAATACCACAGACAATCTCTATTCTACAGAACTATACTGTGTGGCTGTGGTTCAGTTATCTAATGTTCAAAAGATGAAAAAGATGTCAAACGTCAGGTTGGAACTATCTCTGAGAATTATTTAAGAGTTTCATGGGACAAGTTGAAGAGACATGTCTCTTGAATGGTTTAATCCATTTTAATAAAAAAGAGATTGCTACCTTATCGATTTGTTTATGCCTCCGCTGATCTTCACAGATGTACATTACAAGTAATTATGAACGACCCTGAGGTCATAGCATTTTCTTCTCAAAACTCTATTAGGTAAAGAAATCCCCAAACAGTACTTTACTGGTTTACCAAGAATCTATAATGCACTGCATAAATGCTACTTTGAGATGAATAATTCAACTCCAAAGTAGTTTCAATTTGCATCCCATGTCCCTTTGCCATTACCACCCACCTTTTTAAAAAGCACCACAGATCAACTTGTGCTCCTTCAGTACAAGTTAAGTATTTTTTAAATTGCAAATTACTGGCAACACACAAAATAAGCTATTTGAGAGTCATGCAATTATGCATTAGTTGAATAAACACGTTTTTAAGACAAACAGAATTACCTGCCAATCACCATCTCACAATTAAGAACAGAAATATACACACACATATACACTAGTTTAGGAATTGTATTTCAGCTACAAAACCACTACAAAGACTACAAAACAGCTTTTTTTTTTTTTTAACATTACTGGCATTACCTCTTTCCATTAACATACAAGACAACCTCTTGTTTAAGAAACTTTAGTAGACTTAGCTGAAAGTCACCACTTTTTGTGCCGTCCCCCCTTCTCTGAATTTTTTCCAGGAACCTTCTGAAAACGTAGAAGACAGACTTGAGAGAGAGAAAAAGATTCTGTCTCCCAGGTGGCATCGCACACTAGTAAAATCATCAATTTAACACACTCCTGTTTAAATATTTAAGGATCACATAAGCACTGTGCACCACAGCATCACTTTGGCTTTTTTTGTTCATTGTTTCTTGGAGATTTGGCATTCTGACACCACAAAAGAGGTGTAACCCTGAAACGGCAACAGGCCACAAAAACCAAACAGCGCTCCCAGAAGTGCCAGTGGCAAACACACCAAGCCAAATGGGGACTGGATCTGACTGCTGCCATAAACTGTGCAGCTCTGATCACCAGTTTATCGAGAAAAAGCCTCATTTCTTTAGAAGCCCTCACTGTGTTCTGAAGAATTAGAAAGGAGAAGGAACAATTTGTCAACCAGTATATATAAGAAACAACCCCAGCAGTATGGGTTGGAAACTGCACTGAGCACCTACACGAACGTCTATCAAACAAGCAAATACGATTTAGTCAGATCTGGGTGAGCTGCACAGCCATCTGCATGCCAATTAAGATGAAAAAACATTTGGTCAGATAAAGAAATTTGCCCATTGAATATGTAAGAACATTAGACATGTGATAGGCATAAAAAATTGGACAATAGGATTCCTTCCAGAACATGAATCAGAACAGCTACAGCCTTCCAAACCTTCTCTGTTTCAAGCCACTGGAAACAAGGCTGTGTTCAGATTGAGCAACTGAAACTTACCTAGATAAGAACTGGGCAAGACCTGGCACACACGCACAGCCATCTTTCACTTGCCAGCAAAAAAGACAACATTTCTATCTTAACACAAATCTGGGTATTTCTGACATGCTTTCCTTCCCATAGATAGGAATTTTCAAGCATCGCTAAACTCTCCGGTCTCCTACTGACAAAGCCATAGGATTTTGTCACAAAAAATGTAAAAGCAAACATTTCATTAAGCTACTAGGCTTGGATTGAAGCTCTTTTGTTCCCCTGGGCTAGTTAAAACTGTCCACAGTGCTATGGGTCAATACACAACATTTTCCTAAGAACTGGCCTGGACTCAACAGCTGCAGAACAGACACAACCGTACCACAGAGCCTATAGAGGCCAAGTGTTTTAAAGAAAACTAACTGAAACATGTTATCACGGGCTACACTGACAAGTCATAGTATAGGTCAGACAAATCTCATTCTTTCACAGTTTGCTCAAAGTAAGTAGCTACAAAAAGCAAGTCTCTTCACAAGGAAAACTAATCTGGGAACATTCATCACACAGACCAACCCTTCACTGAGGCAAAGCAGAAATTCAGGGCAGACAAGGCAAATCAGCTGATGGGACGTGAACACAATTCCTTGTGCCTCCAAAATAGTGAGGACTTTCCTCAATTCCCGTCACCAGCCTTGTCATAAACAATATGCAATGTAACACTAGGTAACAGCCTTCCCCCCATGCATTTGCATTGTGGGCATATTTTCATAATATGGCTAGTTACTAAATAGAGCATTCTTCCTCCCATCTTCTTTTCTAAATAGTCTATCACTACTTCCAAGGTGCATAAGCACTGTATTTTCCTTTCTAATAGCCAACTGTCACCCATATAATTTTGTTAGCACCTCAAATTTCATTCCCTGGTCAGGTGACCATCTGTAAAATAATGTGAAAGTTTGCAGGATGGAAGTGGGTTTTGCCTCTCAGTGCCTCTACCTGCGCATACTCCAACCAGTATAGATGAAGCAAGCACTGAACAGCCAGGAAAAGTCAAGCTGATTTTTCTACCAACTTGAAATCGAATCACATCAAAATTCTTGCATTTCATAATCCCCTTGAAGCTTCTGGCAGCAAAGGCTTTATTTCTCTGAAACAATACTGCATGGGCAAATGCCATGAAGCTCCAGGCTTCTTATGATGCCTCTCAAAATATATTGAGATTAAAAGTTTGGCTTGAGTCTGTGTCCTGGTAATAACTAAAGGGTGTTGCCTCTGGGCCTCAGCTGTTTTGACCAGCAGTAGTTACTAATCACTATCCAGCAGCTCTTTGTTTCAGTTCCAGTGACTTTTCCTGCTCTCTGGACAGCTGCCTCGCCTCCAGAAAGTCCCTACTCCCCACTGTCTGCTTGGAGCCAAAGGTAGGAGCTGCTTTTCTAGGCACATCCATCCCAATTATCTCTTGGTAGCCCACTTTCCATCTAGAGCTCAAGCAAGTAGCAGAGGCCCATCAGTTTTCCCCCACAACATGCAGGTGCATTTGTGTCAGGCATGCTGCATTGGGCCCCCCTCCCCCCCACACTTTTTCTGTTTTTAAAGCACTGCAGGTCACATCAATCAGGCCAAGGGTGTTGATGCATGGGCCAACTTCAGCACCTTCCTCCCCAGCAACTGTCTGGAAGGAGCAATGCAAGGGCAGACAGAGGAGGGAGAAACAGTGGAACACTGAAGGCATGCAGAGCGCAGAGTGGAGCACCGCTCACCACAGTGACTTCTCTCTGGATCTGTGGCACAAAGAGCCTTCTCTCCCCTGGCAATGCAATGTGGAGCAACAGAAAGAATAATGTGCTACCTGATACAAAAATCAGACTCATAACAACAAAACAGTTCTTGCGACAGCCCTCCTTAACTCTCTGTGTTTGCAGCATGTGAACAGTTTTCAGGTGCTAGCTGGGTGGCAGGCTGGGGAGTGGATCTGGTAAACCTGCACCCTCCTGCCCACTCTCTCACTCACACAACAACATGTGCAGACGGGCAATGATCACGTCCTTCCTCCCCTCAGTTTTTCCATCTTTAACTACTACAGCACCAAAGACAGGGTACAGTTTTTATTTCCATTCCATCTTCTGTTTCACACAAATGACAACAGTGTTTCTGAAATTACTTTAGTAATTTCCATGACAAGAATGATTGCTGACTGTAATTACCCATTAGCAGATATTAAAAGGGAATCAGGAACCTATAAACATCCAGCAGAATAATTGAAGGAGATTAGTAGATGAATTATGAATCTCAGGCAAAAATAATCTCCAGTCTAGTGGACTCCACAACTAATTCAGTCTAGGAAATGAATGTTAGCAATCCAAACGTACACCACAGGAAATACCATTCATGTTAAAGACAACAGTTCTTCCTTTTAGACTTTGCTTTCAAACACTAGCCTGAAGTCACCTTAGCTTTTTCTACTCCTACAAAAATATTAACAAGAGAACAGACACTTTTTTAATTATCTGTCTACTAGCAGTGGTATATATTACTTGCATAGGTAAGTTTCTTTACAAAGGTAAACTTTTTTATATATACTTTGAAGGTTTTCACGTGAAATTTCACCTTCCTTAATTACAGTTAATTTCTGAAGAGCTACTCCCGCAACACAGAAAAATCTTACTTATATTTACCTTCTACTTCCTTACAAAAAGCGAGCATACCCACTTCAACACATCATGACTCAAAAAGATATTTACATTAAAAAGCCAAATCAATACAAAAAAAGTGGTCTGTCATTTGGGAAAATATCAAGAGGCAGAAGAAATCCCACCACGTGTCAGAACAATCAGGGTAAAATACGATGCTACGTTACCTAGACTGTGCCCTTAACCACTTAGAGCCACAGCAATGCTAGGGCTAAATGTACTACAAAGAAAGCGTTGAAATTGAACCTTTTTTATTCACATTCTTATTTCAGTAGATTGCTTCTTCTTGTGACATTTGTTCCACAATAGGCTTTAAAATAAGAGTAACAAGTTGTGTAATTTGAAAATGGTTTTTCAGTCACAAGTAGAAATGGAAGATGTGAAATAACACAGGGTGTGGTTTCTCAAACACCTGAGCCCAACAGCCGGCTCAGGCCACCAAAAGGAGGAGGTCTCACCCGCTCAGACCCCTGTCCTGTGCCAGCTGCATGGCCCACCTGCCCGCCACCCAGCTCCTGCACCTGCTGGGCTCTCTTCAGAGCCTGTTCACCAAATACAACAACAGCAAGCTATTTTTGGCAGGTCACTTCTCTGTCGGGGTGGTGGAATGCTACAGCTAGCAGAGGTACAGATGAGCTCCGGAGCTGGCCCAGTGTTTGGAAAAGAAAGGCAAAGCAGAAGTAGGGAAGCAACCACAGTGGTGAGTCATTAAACTGACTCATCACTTCTCACGGGTCCACAGCCTAATAAAAAGAATACCAAGATATCACTTCTAGAGTTGGGGGGTTTGTGGGTCATTTTTAAATACCATTATTATTACAGATTGTGCTTTGAGGAAAGAGATTACAATCACAGAAAGAAATCTGTACACTACTGATCCAGGTAGGACAGAGAAATGGTGACAGAAGATGGCTCAGGAAACTGAAGATTTGTAATTTAAGACTTGCTCACAGGTTAAGTTAGTAAAAAAGAAAGAAGAATCCATATAATCAGATTGGTGCAACTGAATTACATGGGATGGTTTACTACTGTTATAAAGTAGCTTATTGTCCACACACATGATGCTTCAACCAACAAATCTATTAAGCCTTATAATTAACTGCTGGGTCTGGCTTGGCAGTGGAGGGGGTGGAAAAAGCAGTCCTTTTATAATACTAGATTTCATAAGCAGCCAACTTCAGGGTGTAAAAAGATATATCACATCAGAAAGGAATCAAGATGTGCTTTGCACCTTTCAAAGTCCAAGGTGCGTGATTGTTTCCTGATTCCCAGACTCCCTGGCACATCTTACAGACAGATTTTCTGACTTTAGCTAGTTTTAAATTGAACTTACCACTACAAAAGTCAATGTTGCACTTACACTACGTTCTCAGTGACCTATTTAAAATTCATATCTTTGAACACAGCAGTCTCAGAAGTCAGGATAGCTTTTCATTGTGTAATTTCAGTTTAATTATATCAAAAGCAGAATGCTTGTGCAGTTATTTATAGTAATAAAACTCCAACATTAAGCTGTGTAAACTGCAGGAAAAAAAACTTTGAAACACAGAATATTTAACTTGAACACTATGGGGAAAAACAGAGTTTTCAACTGACACAGGAATAGGGATGGAGAGTGTGTGTGTAAGCCTCAATAATTTCTACTAGAATATCCCCGACTTCTACAGAAATTGAAATCCCTGATATTTTCAGAAGGCTGTTTCTTTTAAGGAAAGAAATGTATTACAGTAGGTACTGAAATTAGCGAGAAGAAAAAAATTACTGCGAGAAAGATATGTTTAAATTGTCCAAAGGTTTTCTCAGACATTATTGTTTAGGATACAGAATTATAAGCACGTGGTAAACAGAAGCTTTCAGACTGACAAACTTCCTAAGCTCAATATAATTACTTAATTGCATCTAGAATGAAATATCTCTTATTTGTATAGCAATATTTTAAATATGCCTCAACATTTCTGTCTCATTAAAGCAATCAAGAAGCATGGATTGCTGATGTGACACAGCCAGAGTACAAGGGCATAACTTGACCCTTCTAACTATGGCTAGACTTGCCAACAGATGTTCAAAAAGAAATTAAAAAAAAAATCAAAAACAACCCCATTGTGAACAGGCGTGTAATGGGCATCACACATTACTCTTACTTTTTCCCTGCCTCACTTACTTGTCTAGGGTGAGTGTTACAGTTCAACGTAGAAATGCATCTTTCCCACCTCTAGGGTAAATAGTGTATTTGCACAGAACAGTGCAATCATCATATGGCAAGGGATAAGGTCCACGCTTTTAAAGGTCCACATTTTTAAATTAAATTCTCCTTAGCAGATTTACCTGTTGGATTTGCTGATAATCAGTCCAGTTACCTAGTATTAGAATTAGTTAATACCAGAAACCTGAAATAATACGATAGTCACACCAAAACTTTATGATATGGCAAAAGTCACTTTTCTAAAAAGCTGTGCAGTTCCTGACTCAGGGTAACATGAAGTCCACAGAAGAACTTTGCAAAATAGTGAAGTATGCAGACACTAACCCAGTGAAGGTTATCGGTGATCAGTATCTAAGCAACCGCCAGGGCTGTGTGCAGCCATTGAGATAGTGCTTTTTACCTGGACTGTAACACTGAACTGGGCATAACAGATTATTCTGGAGTTTTATGGTCCTAAATCTTACTGAGACTACTGGTAAAACACACATGCTTGTTGTATGCTTACCATTACAGGCCACAGGATTCATCAGCAAAATTTGTATTTCTCCATTCCACTATGGTCTGTTCAATCATTTTGAAATTCCTGCAGCAGAGAGTGCAGCCCACTTAGGTATAATCCTTGACACTAAATCTTTTGATGTATCACACACACCAACCTGCAACAAGACAGGGAAACTTTACTCCAAGGACCACTGTAATCACTAACAATGCTTCTGTTTCTTCCTGTTACAGTTCAAGGAAGAATAAACTATTCATTCTCCATCTCCACGTATTATGAACCTTTTACCCAGACAATCAATAGAAGAAAAAATACTTAACTATACTGTGGCAAGCTGCAGCACAAACATAATTTGATTAAAATACTTAATGATAGATGGAAATGTCTGAGAAAAAGGCTGAAGACTGATGAGAGGTATTGTCTTTATGCTAACTGATCCCAATGCTTTTCAAGCAAGGCCTGTGTGACAGCAAAGGATACTCTGCTAAAAATAGGAGAAGAATGTTTTACTAACTTTTACAGCATTCTTAATAATGAAAGCTCGAAGTTTTTCAGTAAGTTTTATTACACACAAGATCATATGTCAGCAATTAAAAAAACCACCCCAAGAAGAAAAACTTGAATAAAACAATGTAGCCTTGCAGCTTTGAATAAAGGTTTATCTGTTGCTACTGTGGAAATGAAGAGATTTTGCCCACTAGGTTTGTTTGTCTCAGAGAATATCAAGGGCAGAAAAGCACATTCCTAGGATGTCATGAACAGAAAATTGCATCTCCAGGTAGGCAGACGATCAGAAGACATGGTCAGGTTATCATCCTTGAACTTAGCACATCAGCTCTCTGAATCCATACCATACATAACAGCTCTTGGCTTTTGTCTTTCTCTTTCTCTACTTTATTGTCTTCACGTGCATTATTATGGGAACAACAGTTTAGCTGTGACAAGATGCCAAAGAAATTCAATACCTCAGCAAAGTGCCAGGCATGGGTAGCAGGCATGGTTGCTCACTATTCATTGTTGAAATCCAGCACACACTCACCAATGACAGAAACCAAAAAGGGGAGCAAATGGTTACACAGCAGTGTTGAAAAATGACCCAGAGAAGAAGAGGTCCAGAGCAGGAAATTGCAATTAAGACGTCAGTGGGAAACCTGATACAAGTTAAATAGCTCTGCTGGGAAGGGAACACATCAACACCTAATTGGTTGTTCACCCCAAAGCTCTGTCACCAGAGAGGCACTTTGGAAACTGAAAGGCAAGTGAAATTGCCAAATAATCTGGCACAAAATCAGAGTGGATGCAAAGTATTTTATTGTAAAAAGAATTCAAATAAACCTATAGTAATTTTCTGTTAAATTTTTTCTCTGATATACAAACTACTTTAATCACCACTCAAAACAGGCACTCCATTCTGTCACAGTGGGTTAAATGCCCTGGGATACTTGTGATCAAATCCCACTACCCTGTGGCCAGGAGTTAGCTCCACCTAGCCAAGGCCAATGGACATCAGTATTTATAGAAGTTAGGTGGAAATTGGATTCGTAAGCAAAAGATCAAGATCCTGACAAAGCCTTCCGGCAGCCTTAGAGATAGATGAGAGAGAGGAAAAAAACAGTAAGACATCTTGCAAGAGTTCATCTGAAAAGACAGATATAAATATGCTGTGTCTTTGTGTGTTTAAGTGCAGAAGAAAAGACTGTTTAACCTCTGTTACATGTTCAGTATGGAATACCCAAATAAGATGTTTCTTTACTTTCACCTTATTATGTATCCAACACTAAGGATGAGTGCCTGGTAATCAGCAGAGAGACGCCTCATGTTCCTTCAAAATGGACCAGCACTGTCTGGAGAGCAACACTGGGCAGGAGTTTCACAGAATCACAGAATGGTAGGGGTTGGAAGGGACCTCTGTGGGTCACCTACAGCAGGCTGCACAGGACCTTGCCCAGGCGGGTCTTGAATATCTCCAGAGAAGGAGACTCCACAACCTCCCTGGGCAGCCTGTTCCAGTGCTCCATCACCCTCAGAGGGAAGAAGTTCTTCCTCATGTTCAGGCGGAACT
>Ga0065711_1031979_pt1 | contig 28279 bp, 18 predicted proteins | sample Hoacrofraction12_FD_59098 | JGI IMG/M metagenome (GOLD analysis project Ga0065711, IMG submission 59098) | Hoatzin crop microbial communities from Cojedes, Venezuela - Epithelial fraction 12 v2 (version 2) | ecosystem: Host-associated > Birds > Digestive system > Esophagus > Crop | place... | reverse complement strand
GGCAAATAGTTGAGAGCTTCAGATACTAAGGTGACAACAGTCCCCAAGAACAAGCTGACAAGCATTGAGCATACAAGTGGAGGACAGGACAAGTACTGAAACTACAATGGAGAAAACAACTCATGGGTTGAGATATACAAAGCACAGGTGGGTGGCCCACATGGAAAGGCATTACTGTTTCTGTTACAGAGTGATGTGTTGAGTCAAGCTTCTGACTCTGGAATCCCCCATGCCCTACCTCCAATGTCCACACAACATTTACTATAGCCATATCTTCCAAAAGCAACACATAAGGCAATCGTGCCATTCATGCTCTCCCTGCTGCCAGCCCTGCCGCCCTCTGGTCCATCTCTAAACACGTCCATCCCCACCTCACTTGGGCCACAGGTTCTATCCGCCTCCCTCCCCCAGTAATCCCACATCACACTCACCTCTACTCCTCCCCTGGCTTTTTACTTTCTTACCTCCAGCTACAGATGACACATTCTTCCTTTCCACCTTCCAAGTCAAGGAAATTCAGCTGCAGTGCAAGACTACTCTTCTCTTAAACCACAGGCCAGATACTGGAGAACAGCCAAAAAGGTAGTCCCTATCTTTAGAGTCTCATAGTAGCTCTCCCTATTACCCTTCAGGAGAAAAAAGCTTTCCTACTTCTTCTTCTCTTGCCAGACTTGTACTAAATCACTAAGGGGAGGAGCAAGAGCTCATCTGGTTTCCTGAGCAGCCAGGATCCCACCTGAGGAGCTGAGTAAGGCAGCCCATCAGAAAGAGCCTATTCATTCAGCCCAGCTCCAGGCCTGGCCAAATTGGCAGGTTTTGTGAAAAAACTCTATTAGCGATAGAGAAGAAAACCTGCAAATCACCCTGTGTTGCCTATAGAGTAGAAAAATAGGAAAAAGAGAAGAAAACCTTAGGAAACAGAGAAACTTTGCTCCGCTGGCTCAAAATTATCCAACAACCTGACAAATAAGAGAAGTAAGCGGTCTGAGGGAACATCTTCACCACACAGTTAACCCGGGCTGTTCGCTGAATTTTGTCTCTTAGGTACTTTAAGATAAGGCTACCTGGCCAGGCTTGGAATAAAAACTGGCATGTGTATGCGTAATATATCCCTACAGACTGTTCCACCAAGTTAATTTGCCTCCCCTTGCAATGAAGTTACTCAAATGCTAATAGTCTCCCAGTGCCTTCCTATATTTTCAGAAGGACAAATGATGGTCTGTCCCCAGCCAATGCCATTTCTTTCACTGTTTGCTGGGTGACGATTTTAGCTCCCTGCAGCACAAAGCTCAATAAGCCTTTGTGGAACAGAGCAAGAAGCACGGCATCAGGAAAGGTCCCTTTTTGTAATAAGCTCACTCATGGGCTCCTGCCTGGCTCATCTGTGTGTCAGATGTGATTGCTAGTCTCAAAATCAGCTATCCAGCAAAGATACCCTGAAAAAAGCAACAAGAAACAAGAGGGCCTTTGCAGGTGTCATTACTAATAGCACTCTACTTAGAAAAACTTCACAGAATCAAAGAATCAAGACGAAGCTGTGGCACAGCGTAGTTCAGCTGGTGGGCTGAGAAGTGACGCCGTCTAGCTTGTCAGCTGTACTTGGGGAGGGCACAGACCTGTTTCAGAAGTGAAACACTCAATTCTTCCTCCTGACCACATCCGAGTGGAAGCCCAGAGCAGGTAACTTTTCCAGGTCCACCTCACAGGGCAGGGTGGGTATGAAAAGTGGGTAGCCTGGTATATGCTACATCTACAGTATATGTCAAGGGGTGGTTGTGTTGTATGGCTGATCCTGTTAGGCTGGTGGGGGTAACATTATGAGTCTTTCTAGGATGCTTGTTGGAAGAGTCTGAACACTGCGCACACACAGTGGAAGGCAATCTATGAAAAAAATGCATGGATTTCTCCTTCTACAATGTTTACAACAACTTTAATTATTGCTGGGATAGAGTTAGTTTTCTTCCTAGTAGCTGGTATACTGCTGTGATTTGGATTTAGTATGAGAATAATCTTGATAACATACTGATGGCTTTAGTTGTTGCTAAGCAGTCAAGGACTTTTCAGCTTCTGACATTGGCCTGGGCTGCCAGGTGCACAAGGAGTTGGGAGGGGACACAGCAGGACAGCTGACCCCAACTGGCCAAAGGGGATATGCCATACTATATGTCATGCTCAGTATATAAAGCTGGGGGTGGAGGGGGGAAGAAGGAAGGGGGAGCATTGGGAGTGATGGCATTTGTCTTCCCAAGTCACCGTTGTGTGTGATGGAGCCCTGCTTTCCTGGACATGGCCAAACACCTGCCTGCCGATGGGAAGTAGTGAAGAAATTCCTTATTTTGCTTTGCTTGTGTACACAGCTTTTGCTTTACCTATTAAACTGCCTTTATCTCAACTCACAAGTTTTCTCACTTTTACCCTTCTGATTCTCTCCCCCATCCCACTTGGGGGGGAGGGAGCAAGCAGCTGTGGAATGCTTGGCTGCCAGTCTGTTAGGAGGATCTGTTAAAACCCACAATTTCATACTTTTTGGTACAGTAGGTTTCTGAGCCTTCTCCTGCAGTACAAGAATCAAACTCTTGGTTGAGCATACAGTTTAAATCTTTTCTGAACTTGGAAATCATTTAAAAATAAAGATCAAATCTCTCTGTTAACTAATGTTTTTATTACTAATAATAGAAGCGGTTAAAGCCTGCCTTACTGAATTGTGTATTTATCCAAGCCCTGTTCTAACTCCCATTGAAAACCATCCATGTCTTTCCATTACCTTCAGTGGATATTGGACTTGCCTCGTGATGCGTAAGAGAACAGCTAAGTGGGGAGAAGAAAGCTACATTTCTGAGCAAAGGAACAGCCTGCTGTTTTGACTGTGTTCAAAGGAACAGGACATTGTGAATAATCCTGTGTACAAAATTACACTGAGATACAGCTGACAACTGCAGAGCTCCTAGCCCTGGCTAACTGCTTGCACAAAATAAGCAGGGCAGCAAGTAGGTGCCAGGTGTCGGCTTTTAAAATGCCTTCAAGCATTTAATGTTCTCCTGTTTGACTGGCAGGTCTCTTACTAAAGACCTCGGTGCACAGTTCAGCAGTGCCCATGACCAAGCACCACTGACTTGTGTCACAGACACATCTGCACCAATCCCTGTCCCTTGACGGATCTGGAAAAGGTAACAGGTAGGCAGTAGCAGCCCACAGCACCGTAGCAACTGTGCAAGAGAGCAGTAGTCTCCCTGTCAGCACTGATCTCTCTCTGCTAGCCATGAATGGAGGGAAAGAGACACACAAGCCTAAGCAAGGGTGACGAGCAAAGATGCCTCTTCTCCCATGCTAGGGCAGAGGCAGGAGGGCAGGCAGAAGCATCACAGTAGGCCAGACCAGCCAGGGCTTGCTCTCCTCAGACGCTTACAACCATCATGGACCTGTTTCCAGAGGAGTGGCTTGCCTGAATTTTCTCCCTTGAGGTTTGCCGGAGGGCAGCCACTTTCTGAAATGGAACTCAAACTGGCTGAGTAACTGGGTGAACGGAGCCAGAGCTATGGATGTCTGAGCATGGCAAGGATTGGGATCTCTAGTGCTCAGGTTATGTGCAAACTAAGTGATTCCTACACTTGGCATTTAGGGACATCTCAGTCTCTGCTCTAAACCCCTCAGATGTCTTTGTGAGAGGCAAAGAGCCCTTGTCTCAGTTAATATGTGGGGGGAGGCATTTTAGAGCCTCCTGTTCACCCGATACAGTCGGAGTATGCTGCTGTAACACCTAGTTGAACACCTCTGAGTGTAGGGCTTTGTGCAGCACACCAGCTCCTCCTGCCTCTCCCTGTCACAGGGATTTTCCCCAGGGTTTCACTGGAGTTGCAGCACAAAATGTGCCAGGCTTGTGTGCTGCACACTGGAGGAAGAACGGGGGTGGCTCGCTGGTGGTGAGCCAACGTGTGCAGGTTGGTGGCCTCAACAGGGCCCTTGGTATCTCCCCATCCCTCTCGGATGTAATTCATCCAGCTGTTCTCAGGCACTGGGTCTGCATTGTCAGTCCCCAGACAGCCTCCCGGTCCATGCAGGACACCTCATCTCTTGCCAGCCTGAGGCATGAGCCACCCTCGCCCGGGGGAAAGGAGACCCAGGGGAGCCAGTGCCCAGCACAGCTGGCCCGGCCGTGGCGAGGAGGGACACCAGCTGCTCCAGGCTCCTGACAGCCTGCTCTGACACTACCAGTGGAGAGGTTAGGTATTTATTTCTGTCCATTTTTTTCCATGAGTTTTTGAACAAGAAGGGAGAATATACTGCGCACACCGTCCCTTTCAGTCACAGTTTCCTAAGATACTTAGCTAAAAGAAAGATGTGAATAACTGTTCGTTCACACTGTCACTAGGAATAAAAACCAGGAGAAAAAATAGTGTTCCAAGAATACAGAAAGACAAGTCAAAGGGAAGTAAAATTATGTGTATACTATCAGTCTGCTTTTTCTCTTACTAAAAAGACAACTCTACCACATGAAGCAGTACCAACCATCTCCCTGCCAGCTTCTTCCTATGCAAAACACCTCTGCTGAAGGACAATGATCCATGTGATGGCGAGATGAAGAGTTCAAAGGAAGGGAAAGAAATATTCAAGGTAACCAATGGTTCAGGGCCAGGTTTTGCTCTGATGAGGGTTTGCATCTGTCTGAAAGAAAAGCAGTAGCATGGAACTTGTGCAGGTGCGAGTGTGCAGGTCAGGTCCCTTTGCCTGAGGCCGTAACCCATGTTTGTCCGTCAAGCTTGTTCTTGGGCAGGTAAGAGTGCTGCTGGAGCGCCCACTGCGACATGGTCAGAGTTGCTCCCTTCACGAGTCTCTGTTTCTTCTCCCCTAACATCCGATTTTGTATCTTTCTCTTGCCTTCCTCACTTTGTTCCTCTGACATTGTTCTTCTTTCTCTCCAGTGTGCAGAGGAGTCACTGGGCTTTATCCTGTCCTTGCTGCACTGCAGCTCTCTATACACCGAAGAAGAAGAATGTTCCATTTAAAATATTGGTCCTTGCTGCCAGACCACCAAAATTGTCCCATTTCAAGGCAATGTGTGAAAATTTGGGACAAACAACTTTCTCAAGCAGCAAGACACAGCTGACCACTATGCCCTACATCTCCAGGGTGAAAGGAAATACACACCTAGACCAAGAGGAGCATTCTCAAGTAAGCTTCTAATATTCAATAGACAGGAGTAGCTGGAACTGAGATCTCTCAGATTTTGAGATGTTTGAACTCGACATCGAAATGGTTATATCTTGCGTAAGTCTCTGTTTTCTAAACAGCCCGTAGTGCTGAGCCAGTGTGCTGCAGCAGCTCTCGGGAGCTCTCTCTTATGAAGATGCATTGTTTCCTAATTTACTCTGTGCACACTTTTAATATTGTCTGGAATGATGAAACTAAATACAGTCCTTGGAGCTTTATTTAAGCTTTGCTTTAGCTGCCTGCCTCTGTCAATGTACCTCAGACCAAGCCAAATTACTAAATGGTGGGGGTACAATTGTGCTACACAATGGGATGCTTTGGCATGAGTTCAGGAAGTTGAATGCCAGGAAGGGCCAGTAAATAATCTCATCTAACCTCCTATATATACAGAACATTACATTTAATTACTGAGCGTAGCACTAAGTGTACACAGGGATCTTAAATGAAAAAAATGAATTAGGGGCCTTCAACCTCCCTTTGTTTTTCTACATTAATTTTGCATTTCAGAACAACTCGGCTGCTTTTCAACTGCTGTCAGAAGTGCTGGTTTCCTTTGAGGAGCCAATAAGTTCTTATTTCAGGTAGCACATTGATAGAAACCATCATTTCTCTTCCCAGCACAGGATCAGCAAGTACTGAAAAGAGACTTCAGTGATTATACAAGCAGCTACTGAAGAATTCCCAACTGGCAGAAGACTCCTAGGACTTAATGTGCAAGGGAAAGTTTGGGGGCAGAGGGCATAGGGAGAGGGCAGGATTAATGAGGAAGGGCTGGATACAGGGAGGCTTTAGGATAGAAAAGTCTCAACTGTGCAACCCCTCCCAGAATGGGAATAACAAATACATTTCCCTCCTCCTTTTGAAAAAAAATTGAACAATAACAAAACATGAAGCATTTGATAAAACAAAGAGGCAACTTTTACAAAGTAAAACCAGTACCAATCACACACAGCAGGGATTCAATTTAGCACAGCAAATTCCCTCTCTTTTCCCGTCATCTTGAAGATTAGGAAGGCACAGGATAAAGAGATCTTGTCAGGGATATTAACGGAGCTCTGCTGCCAGGATACCAAGATATCATACATAAGCTCTGGTCACAGCCTCTCCTTACCATGAAGCAGCTAGCTCTGGAGATGTGTTTCCAGCTGATAAGACACTATCTCAGGGAGGATGAGGACAGAGCCGAGTTAGAATGTCCTACCCCGGCGTGTGACCCCTGCGTGCCCTCACTCACAGCTCCTCCACTAACCCTTCTGCCTGGGATTTTATTCTGTGGAGTGATTTGTTCTGAAATAAAGACCCAACTGACACATAAATAGCAGAATAAACTTGCGCTCTACCAGCACTTTCCCACTCTACTGAGATTTGTTTTCTCTTGTTCCTTCTGGGTTTTGTGTTTCACATACCATCTCTTATTTTTAACATTTGAGCATCTCTGGCAGGTGCTAGATCCGTTCTTCTTCTCTGGCAGTTTTACCATAAGAAGTGTTTAGTTTTGGAGAGGGAAGTGGGAGAAAGAAAATTATTATGGTAAACATAAACAAATAAAATAAAAAGATTTACAAAGACAGCACTGGGAAAATTTTCTCTCCTCCACATGAAAGTATTTAGCATGCTGTGGCAATATGTAGTGCCTGGCTACTGTAGTATGCTGATATGACTGCTTCCATTATTTTGAGCCTATTTATATTCTGGAAGATACTAAAGGCAGTTAGTGATATGGAAGTTGATGATTATTGGCAACGGCATCTCCGAGGGCTGCTTAGACTAGAGTCATACTTAAAAATCAAATCAGTAAGATCTAGCTGCAGAACTGCAAACTGTAGAAAGTCTTGCCAGACACTAAAATCTTCCTTCAGAAGTTGTACTCTCACCTATCCGGGAGAGCCATTACCTTTTCCTGTTACACTCCCTGGATGCCTAGAGCTAGCAACATGAGCTATTACAGCTGGAGTTACAGGGCCAAAGCTCTCAGGCTAGGACTACAAGGGATCAAAATTCTCGGTAACGCACTGTGGTACACTGTGACTTCCTCTACACTGGGAACTTAGACATGCCTGGGGTCAAGTGGTATGGAATGCCAACAACCATCCTATGAAATGGTCCTTGATCCAGAGTATCTTCTGAACTGTGCCTCGCAGCTGCCTGGGAAAGTGCTAGCTGGCCAATGTAACAACTGCCAGAAGCTGTTCTGACAACAGAACTTACGACAATTTTGTTTATATTCAGAAACTTTCCTTGATACTGTTTACATTACTAGAGAGGACACAGTTTTCTCCACCTTTCTGACCAGTGTAATATTCCGTCTTCTGTCCTCTATATTATGTGCCTTTGAGCACATTCCAAAATATTTAATTATACCATGATTTTATACTTGCCTGGTAGAAATGAGCTATTTTAGTTAATACACAGTCATATTAAATACAAAATTCATTAAACTGGACCCAGTCTGCTTTACACAGATACTACGTATTTTATCATAATGGCTCTGGCGATTGATAAGTCTCATGGTTTACGTATTCCTTTTCCCGTAAGAGTTCCTGGAAGATCATCCCTTTGCAAAGGCAGTTCAGCCATTCTTCGGGAATACTTGTTCACCACAGCAGGTCGACAGGCAAAAAAAGAGAGGCCAGTAAAAGAGAAGGCTTTCTGATGGATAGCCCTCATGAGCTAGGAAGTCAGTGGACTACAAGTGCTCTCCAGCGATTAAGCTGCTCCTTGGCACATCCATGCCTCTCCTACGGTATCAGCGTTCAGAAAAAAAAGGTACTTCACAGTCCTATAGGATACTGAACACAAGCACTAGATGGAGCAGCGGGCAAACTTCTGGACTCTTTCCCTGCTTATATTCAATCCATGAAGTTACCAGATAGCCCACTCGGAATCGGAGCTGTCAAGCAGCCTCCAGGTCAGCACTTTGTAAAGACGCAGGTGTGCCTTGTGTAGGGCTGAAACATTAGGCTACACTACATGACACTATGGATGCAGTAGAATTAATGCTGATGTATAACTGGTGGCCACATTCTTAGATATATTCTTAGATGCTTGTAGATACTTCTTTGTCTAACACTTTTAGCCAATATATACACTTTTTGAAGATTTTCACTAAGGATTCCACAGTATCCCACTCATCATTGCCCTGCTGAGGGCTTCAGTCAACATAAACCAAAAGAAGACATTTTTCTTTAACTATGGATGGTGCATTGCACCTTGTCTGCCTTACAGAAATACGACAGCTTTGTCACAGCTGGCAGTCCACAAGACTCTGGGATTCCTTGGTGTTTGAAGATTTGCAATGTAAAGCATCCCTGACTTTAGAAAACTCAAAATGTGTATGGAGGGGTAGAAGTTTTCTTAAGGCATCTGTTTTGGGTTCCAGGCATTTCCTCAGCTGGAGAAAAAGTTATGTTGTTGGAGGGGAAAAAGAATATTGCTAGAAAATGCCTCATGATTCTTAAGGTAACTTGGAGGGAGGGGGGGCGCTGACGTACTTAGTTTATAAGCATTTGGGAATGCCATCGTGAACTTCAGCTTTCTTTAAAGAACAAAAAATAGAGAAGGAGAGAGGATATTTCCACCTCTTCCCTTGACAAAAACAATCTTTATAATGTCAACCAACAGCTAGTGCTGAGCTTATCACTCACTCCGCTCTGCCCCTGTCTCCCATCTCTGTTCCCTGTTCTGGCTTCTGAAACTCACACCCTTTGCAGCTGATTGAATAATGGACTTTTCACTTCAGGCTCTGCATTGAATAAATGAAGAAAAATCCTGTGGTTTGGATATGGAGTTATTCAATCTAGCTTCGAGACCCTACATTTTAAACCTCATCATAAAAATGAAAGAGGGCCACTTTTAAAATTAAAAGTTAAACTGGATTGTTTCAAAAATGGCACTTGTTCTTAGGCTTTACCTTTCCTTGTTTTTTCACCTCTGGAGTACTTATCAAAATCTACCCTAGTTTGGCAGTTTCAGTTTTCCAGAAACTATAGATGTCCCTCACCAGATTACTAAGAAAATAATAGTAGTGTATGAAACAATTATTTGAGAGCTATTTGAAGAATTATTCATGTCAGCAAATAGGCATAAACCTTTATACAAACACCTGTATCATCAGAAAGCTCATGGTACCCCCAAATTCTTTTGATTTTTTTCCCCCACTCTTTCTTTTTATAACATGCTTCTTACATTTGTCCAGTGATTTGCCCAGAATTCATCAGTCTGACTTTACATCTACCAAATGTTCCAAAGAGGCAGGAACAGCTTACAGCTTGGTTAGAAGAACTCAAAAAAAAATGTTTCATTTACCCACATAAAACTGTTAGCTAGCTGAATTCAAGCATCAGCAGGCTAATGGTTGTCGTCTAGCTGCAAAAACAATTTATTTTACATTTTAAGACCCAATGTAGCATCATGCTGCATCTGTTGATAGCCCTAGTGGCATCTCTCAAGAGATGCATCAGTGACATTGGCTGCAAGGAAGAACTAGTCCCAGCCCTCACAACAGTAATTATTGCTTCATTCTCCTTGCTCCCCTTCTTGCCCTGACACCTTCAGTCACTGGCAACAAGAACTGATGCTCAGGCAACATATAGTGGCCGAATAGCTCATTCTCACCTCCATCAGCACAGGTCCTCCCTAAGGAGGACAGACTACTGGATACAGGAGATTTCCTTCTTCATCCGTGCCTGAAGCTGGCCCTGATTCCAGGTGTGATGGCGGTACACGTTAACATGTGACAGCAGACATATTTCCAAAGTATATGCAACAGGTCTGCATTAAAACCTGGGCCAGGGAAAGTTTGAAAATAAGCAAAGGAATGCTAACATCACACCTTAAATACCACTCCAGAGAAATGCAAAAAGGCATTATTAACCTGAGCCAAAAGCACTTGGTGTTGGAAGGAAATCCTATGCTAGAGTGGCGAAATTCACAGCAAAAAGACCTCAACTTATGCAAATCTGAATGACAATGATGATCAAAAAGAAGAACATCACTGTCACATAATGGGGAAAAGTAATCTGCAGATGGCAATATTCGCTGGCAGTATTGTTGAGAATAATTACTCTGAGGTCCAGTTTAGTAATGCTTATCACTGAGACCATTCTAAAGAACAGAGGACTATAGGATGTTAGCAGAAAAAAGTTTCAAGTTTGCTGCTTTATTAGTAATGATTTGTATAATACCTTATTAATAATCATTTGTACTTGTGTAGAAGCTTTCATTAAAAGGTTACTCTACAGAGAGACCTAATTGATTCTATGGAGAGAACTACATCCGTTTTGAGGACATGCACAGTAAGTATTACACCACTTTCACATGCTTTTCCATTGGCTATACAGGAGACAAATCCTATTTCCTCTCTCTGTAAAATTGCAGATGCAAACAGGACTGCGCTAAAACAGTGACTACCTACAACATACTCTGCGTTTGCTTGACATACACATGTTATTGTAGTGTGCTCCTATTTCCAATGACAATTGCTCTGAATTATGATAAGGTACTTTAAAGATTTTCTGTATGGAGAGCAAGGTTAACCTTTCTTGAACTTGAAAGCCATGCACTTAATTAGCAGTGTGTTATTTCACTTAATGGAATAATGAGAAGTAGAAGCAAAACCAGACTACCTGCGCTTTTTGGCATCCTATGTAGCATTGTCATCAAAGTGATGCTGTGGCAAGGAGGATAGCTCAAGCACATCAGCAAGCTCTGAATGCCATTACGTGAGAGTTCCTATGAAGCCCCAGTGACTGTTAAATTATTGAATGTGAATTCCTTGAAAAATGCAGTATTTCCAATAATATGTTTGCAAATGACTGAAATTTTGTTCACTACTAGATGTCTCAAACAATAATAAAACCAAAACACAAAATCCTCATGCAACAGCAGATTAAAGAGAGCCATGATAGTATAAAGTATTACTGAAAAATAAATTAAGGATAATCTTGTATTAAAAGTTTGGATTCAGTGCATCCAGAAAGAAGAAGAAAATCCTAAAATATAAACCTATGCAGTCATCTTCTGGTAGCATGAAATGTAACTTGTTTCCCCATGTTTTAACTATGGCCATCTACTCAGTGGAGTCAAAATTATTTGACTCATTGCTGTAAGCTCTGTTCTGTTATTGTCAGCAGACAACACTCCTTTTCTGCCAAAGGGCTGGGATGTGTGCATAGCAGGAGAATTTGAGCTTTGCTTCTTCCCTTCCCTTCCCTTCCCTTCCCTTCCCTTCCCTTCCTTTTCCTCTCCTTCCCTTCCTTTTCCTCTCCTTCACTTCCCTTTTCCCCTCCTTCTCTCTCCTTTCCTTTTATTAACTGTGCTGTGCTTTGGGACAGCAAAACAGCTGTTTTATTACTGTGATCCTGCCAGAATGTGATCCTGTGATGCTGGAGAACTCAGATCAAAGGTCTATCAATTTATACCTAGCAACTTGTATACTCTGCATTTCGTATTAGCCAGTTTAATATGATTCTGGGACTTTGTTTTCTCGCTGCTAGAGTATATCTTTTATTTAAGAAGAGGAGCATAGGTATGGCTGGTCTGCCTAGATGCCTCTTGGGAACTTTCTTTAACATCTAAAGCCTTTTTCTGGCAACCAATTTGTTCCCTAACAACAACAGGCTGGGAGTTGTGATAGATCCCATTTAGTCTTTTGAGAAACAACTAAATTCTGTGAGTTAACTTGTCTTCTTTTACCATCTAAGGAAAATTGGCAGGCTGCAACCATTTTCCTCTGTTAGCCCTTGAAATGATTCTTCATGCTTTTGTCACATAATTAAAATTAGATTATTGCAACTCCCTGCTGGCTGGCCTTAGAGCTTTGTAAACACTCCAGCTGGCCCATAGGTTCATAGTGAAATGGATGCTCTAAGCATATTCTTTCTTGGTCCTCTCTTCTCTCATCTGTGTTGAAATCACTGCACTTGCTAACTGCCAGCAGAACGTATTTGGTTATTGCTTTCTAAGGGCAGTGAACATAATGTTATAGACATTATGTGCCAAATCTGTCTGAAGCTTTGCTTGAAAGAGTCTGGATGCAAGAGCTTTCAATCTATTTTCTCTTTGTTGGTGAGGTCTCTTTTTGCTGAAAAGGAGAAGGGAAGAAAGGGGGAGGGAACGGAGGAGCACAGGCTCTCCTAATACAGCATTCAAATGGAAAACGCACACAGCTACATTATTTCAACACCAGGGACTGACTTTCATTGACCAATATGTAAATACCATGGACGTTAGGCAGTTGCTTCTTCTCCTATGATGAAATGATTCCCTTGCACCCCAAAAGATGAAAGCCATTTTGAAATAACAGCATTTCCCACTACAGCTAGGCTTTCTGAGTTCAGTAGGCTGCTTTCCTGCCTGACTTCTTTCTATGCCACATTTGCTTACGGACCATTACACCCACATTCACATCCAGACAGTTCCGTCTTATAAATCTTGTATGCAACATTGCGACTGTGTGAGATTTGCTTGATGAGCGTGTAGGGATTATTGTATTAAAGTTCTCAAGGGCCTGAATGACTAATTGTTAATGAGAGAGAACAATGCAGGGATAATGGCGGTTTAAAAGTAAGTAATACTAATGGCATAGTTTGTGTTTTGATGTGATTGCTCATCTTACTGTCACATGTATAGATCATCTCTTTGTGTCCTCTGGTTTTATGGGCCTACAACCTCTCAGCTAGTCAGTAAGCCCTTATTTTGCTAAAGCAGAATTATAATGGTGAAGAAGCACAAACAGGCAGTAAAGCTGGCTGTACTGAAATCTCCATAACTATCAGAGCCTCATCACCGTCACCGAGCCAAGAGTACATTTGTCAGGGTCGAGTTTTTATGTACTCTTGGCCAGCCAGTGTTATGAAACGGTGACTATGGATGCAGAACCACAGTAGTAATACTGTAGAATAGGAATGTTCCCTTATTTGTGCTTCACATTATCACTCATATTAATGATTTATGTTCCAGCATAGTCACCTCTCTGTTTGCTCTCTAGTCCTTTGAGCACCAGTATTAAGTCATACAGTACTGTTACTAGCCAGGGGCTTGATTTTAAATCCCTTGGACAGATTTCCAGAACGGCTACTCCCCCACCCATCTGAAAGCAGGAGCGCTGCAGGTCTTTGGCAGCTCTGCACATCAAGACTGCAGCTCCTAGAAAGTCTGGAAACACAGTTGATTCTTACACTCAGCTTCCTGCCACGGTGCAGTTTGTGACTGCTGGCAGCCACAACATAACATAAGCTCTGTTTCCTTTTTTTTTTCCCCTGTCCCATCGGGGCTTTTGCTAACATAAATACATTACCACGTGTGAACAAGTGCACAACGCCATGGCTAACATGGAGAACATCATCTCCTGCGACAAAGACGGTATTTGCCGTGCTCTGCTGCCTTCCCAGTATAAACATTTCTGCTGGGGACCTCACCACTGTGGTGCTGGCATGCCACTGCCTTTGAATAGGGACGCTGCCAGCCTCCCAGACAGCCCTAAGTATGCAAAGCCAAGACACCATGTACCAGGGCCTGTGCATGTGTCAAGGACAGGTTTCCTAGCCTGAAATGTCAAAGCAACTGTTTTTCCCTCAGGAGGTGCATTTGTCTCTATGGTGAAGAAAGTGTATTATCACAAGTGTTGCCTTTGAGATCAGAGCTGGATAAAGACCAAACAGACACTGAATCCAGGAAAATTTCAGCATCCCTCTCTTCAGAAACATTCACATACTCTGACAAATTTTTTCTTCCAAGAACCAGTCTGCTTCCAAAAGGAGCAAGCTGAATACTAACCAACACGGTCCAGACTTCACATGACAACTGCTTGGAGAACAACACTTGAAGTTTGTTCTACTGAGGACTACTTTCAAACCTAGTGCCCTTGTTAGCCATCTTCAGATGTTTTCTGGTCATGACCCCATGGCAAACTGGGACTCTGCTTCTGGTGAGCCCTTGACCCCAAATATTGGCACAGATAAATGACCTGTAACGGGGCTCTCTACTTTGCTCCTAACGTTACAGACCCCACACAGAGACACAACCCCTAGTTTCAGAATATGGATGTAGAGTAATTCAGTTTGCTTCAGTCAGCTGCTGGGGGCTTGCACAGGGCTGTGCAGCGATGCTTCTGCTGCCAACTGTCGAAGGCACAAAGGGGGCCAACTGATTTCAGCACACCAGCAAGGCAGCTAAGAGCCCTGCTCTTGACCACACGCCAGCTTCGCTCTGGGTCTCAGCTGTTGGCTCTGACTGAGTGGGTTACTGCTGCGAGCCACAGGAGCCAGGACCCACGGGGTATTTAACACTTAAAACATCTTGTGATGCTGCAGAAATGCAGGCTTGTGGAATAAAACAGACGGTTAAGCAGAAGGAGGTGGATACTTTATCACTTGACTAAAATGGGCCAGAGGAAAATCTCCAGTTGCCTTTCACAAGTAATTTCATGTTAGTTCCCTTGTGTTGCTGTGATCATGTTTTTCTTTTCCAAAGTAACAGGAGGGAGGGTGGTATGGGGGTTTTATTTCTTTTTATTTTAAATTAGGACATCTGGGCAGTGACCCAACCAAAACCTCATCTCCCTAATAGAAATCTGCCTGACCATAAGTTGCATATTCCAATCTTCATTCACAGGCAAAGACTATCTATTGTCCAAGTATTTTTACTCTGTCATAATCAAAATACAAATTCTAGCTTAACTTAAAATAGACACGTCAGAAACACTTGACATGACCTGCATGCCTGTCAACAAGTGATAATCAAATTTCCTTGCCATACTAAAGTTGGGCAGGAGACATTTCTTTTTTAAAAAACACCAAACAACCTATCTGGTTTCCATATCATATCGGATTTCTGAGACACAATGGGAGTTCTTCTTTTATGCAAAGGAGTTAAAAAGGAGTACGAGCAGTTTAAGGAATGTCTGCCGAAGCTGGGATGAGGGTAGGAGGCACACTTCTCTTTGAAACAGCCTACATGCAGTGTTACTGAAACTTAAAGAGCAGAGGGGGGGGTTATTTCTCTGTTTTTTCTGTTTATTTATTATGTAAATGCAGTTTCCCTTCTACAAATATTTAGCTTCTCTTTTTCTCTCTGAAAATCAAACAGCAGCAGGGGTAGAAAAACAGGGAATGCAATTGTATCATTGGCATTACAGTGGATTTGTGCAAGTTTGAGAGCAGAAACAAATTGTAGTGCCTTTGTTATGAAGGTAAAATCCAAACTGACACCTTCCCTCACGAAATTACTGGAATAGAAATAACACAGTGCTAAAAGGAAACTTTAGACAGAGAAGTTACTTTTCAAAGAATACAGTGATAACGTAGCAATGTTCTGCAGAAGAAGGAGAGAAGATAAAGGTGTAAGGAAAGAGAAGTTATTCCAGCCGCTTTCTGCATCGGCTTCCTCTAGAAGTGTTTGCCAGAAACGAAGAGCACGTCCCAGCAATATAAACAAACAGGCCTGTGCAGTATGCGGTTAAAATTATCAATGTCTCACTAACTTGTGATCCAGACTAAGCAGGGCATTAAAAAATCCAAAAGAGCACAGCATCTTCTATTCCTGAAGAGACTGAAAGGGTACACTGACATAACAGTTTCCAACAGCTGTCATAACAGCCTGCGCAGGGTCATGCTGCAGCTGATGGACAACAGCCTCTTGCACGCAGAGCGCTGGAGCCATGCTCCATGGGGCTGCATGTTGCCAGGTTCAGCTCCTGTTACCCTGTACAGTATATCACAGCTTAAGCCTTCTGGGATTGTCTGGGTCCTCCTCAGAGGGGTTCTCCAGCATGTCCTTTTCTGGCTTTGCCAAGGCAGAGGAATGCCTGTCCCTGCCTCCTTCATTTGATTTTGCCTGTTTCAGCTTCTGACACAAAATGGCCTTCCTCACCCAGAGGTGTGATGAGATGCATAGAAGAGGACTTTTCCTTTCCCCACTAATTGCACTGGTTTGCGGTGTGAAAGTTGCAAATCTCTGATAAATACTGCACTGAGAACAAAAGTGTCTGGTTGTCATGACATCACTGCTCTAAGACGTGAATTTACTGGGTTAGAAACTGAGACATTTCTTATTTATTTGAACACTCTCCCACTAAGTTCAGTGCAACCATATTTAAAGAAAACCATTGAGGACTGCAGAACAGAAAATCTCGCCACTATCAAATAATTACCCCAAAAAGGCTCCTACTGTGGGAGAGACTGTTGGCCCTCATCCCATGAGACAGGAGAGAGAATGGGACAGAGACAGCTTTGGCACCCCTCCTTGACTAGCCTTCACCCCAGCTCTGGGTCGACTGCTGTTCCTCTCTGCAAAGCCCCTCCATGGAAGAGGACCATTGCAACCCGCCCCAGAATACTTCAGCAGGGTAAAATGGAGGGCAAGCTGCCTACAAACACGTATGGTAAATTAAGGAAAGTAGATGACAGGCCTAAAGAGGTGACGGATATTCCAAAATAAACACTGCAGGAAGAGACCTTGCTCCCGTCCAGCAGCACAACTTGAAGAGGGACGTTCTGCACCTCAGAATTCCCTGAGCAGGTGTTGCCTTGGTGAAAAGAAATAAGGGCCGTACGGCATAGATTTTGACATGGGACGTTTCCAGATACGGTTTCAGGATGTGTTTCCTGTGGATTCACAGTGCAGGTGAAAGAGTGAATTCTGAAGCTCAGGTCACTCATCTTCTCTCCCTCTATACAGTCTGAGGGACCTGCAGTCTGGGTCTCTGTAAGTCTAAGAAATAGGCAAAGACCACACAATTTCTGGGTGGAGTAAGTCAGAACCACACCTCAGGGAAGCTGAGGTGCATAGAAAATCCCCAGCTGCCACCTGAATTCTGAATCTCGGACAAAAACAGATTTGTAATGCAAAAGCCAGATTTTAGAAAAGACAGAGTGCAGAAGGCTAGGAAAGGTGTCAAATGTCTGATACAAACTATGGCCTGAAAATACGTGAAAGGAGTATGGATAAAGATGATGCTAGAGGTGTTAACCAGTCTTCTGATTGTCTTTACAGGTGGCAATTTATGTCTGTAATTTTTAAGTTGCTTCTGGACTTAGCCCTTTCTGTTCCTCCAGTTTCAGCTGTCCCTTGCTGTCCTGATGCTAGACAACACGCTAATGTCCCCTCATGTGACAAATGTGGAGAGAACCACCTGCATATGCCATGCTTTGCTGGAGGGGATAAAACCTCTGAAAAGCAGCAGGAATGGTAAACCTTTTAACCTCTTCCTCTAGCCTCTGTCTCTCCCAAACTGACTGTGCTTGCATTTACAAGCAGAATTAACACCTGGGACACACATAGTCAATGGATGTGGAACTCATACTCTACACAAACGATGGAGAGTAGCTGCAAGGCTTTTGGCACCTTACTATGCAGCTTTCAAGAGAATTTCCTACTGAAGGGACCTGAACTACTGGAGATTACACATACTGCGTGTTCAGTTTGTATACTTCCAGAAAAGTTCCCTTTTAGGCAATTGTAACATGCATGTGTGTCAACCATTTCTCTAGTGCTAGTATAAACAAAAATAAGGAGAAAAGGGCTGTAGAGAATGACTCACAGGGGCTGGGGATTAGTGAAAGGAACATGAAACCATGAAAGGTGTATATGCCCATATTTTCTATAATGCTCACAGCAACTGCCGAGTAAGCAGCTTGCCACTCCTAGTATGACTAATGGTGTAACTACTTAAGGACTTATTTCCACTGGAGTTTATGAAAATTAGATCAAAACAAACCACACAGTTTAAAATAGAAATGCTCACTATCTGCTGTCAACTGCAGCAGACTATTTCAGTTCATGTATGAGTTTAAGCATGCACACATTTCTGTTGAATGAGATGCAACGCTTAGAACTGTGTGCTCACATTAACTGGGGTTAATTAAGCAGGGTCCCTATCTGTCCGTACAGAGCTGCACATCCAAAATCTTTGCAACTTCACTTCGCAGCCATTAGTTTTGGTCCCACGGGAAGCTATTTATAAATATCTGAATTAATTAAATCAGATCTGTAGAGCAGAAAAGGGAGTCAACTAAATATGGTCACTATGACAACAAATATTTCCTGGATGTAGTTTTGCTTCTCATCGGCAACGGCCTCCCCATGTTCTTGACAATGGCAAAAGTTGTCAGGCTTTTCTTGTGTTTGTTTTCTATTGAACGCGTTCCTACAGAGTAAGATGATAAATGTAACATCCGAGTATTTTAGACAAAGGTCCCTTTTCAGTAGTAGTTTACACTAGCTTAAAAATTATTAAGAACTTCAAATGGAGATCCACTTTTCTCCCTTCTCCTCACTGCCCTCCTGCCTCCCCAGTGCAGTGAGATGCTCTGCTACGCTGAGAAATTCCACGGGCTCCGACTCTCAACTCAGATATTAATGTGACCCCTTCACCACTAACCTCAGCTGAAAGCAAGGCTAGAAAAATGATGTCACTAAACAACCTGTTGTTCTCAACAGACAGTCTTGGCTGACCCCTGCGTCCACACTATGCAAAAATAGAAAAGAAAAGGTGCTGACACTTTGCCAGACTCCATCTGCAAAATACGCTCCTGGCCACGTCAATCACAACAATGAGGCCCTACACGCAGTACATGGTGGAAATGTCCAAGTCATGTCCATGCATACTCTCTGAACTCACTGAACGTGGCCACAACCTGCTTGGAATTTTGCAGATGCCATCCTTTGTGGATTGAGTCTTTGGTGGGTTGTAGATATCTATGAGGGTTTCGTGAGCTTGTCTGCATTTTGGCAGAGCTCAAAGATACCAAGGGGTTGCCTTAGCTTTCTTGCTTTTTTCTTTTTTTTTTCCTTAGTAGGTAAACCAACATTTTTAAGATGGTTTCAAACACCAGTCTTGCCATTGCCAAATGAGAGGGCATTTCCAGGACAGGTCTCTGTTTCCCCTCTGGTTTTACTTCCCTGTTATTTTTTTTAAACAGCAGCCTCAATGGTATGTGGTCACAGTTTCTGTCCAGGTATTTCTTCCCCTTCCCTTAATGACTAGCAAATCCATTGGTAGTGTCAGCAACATGCAGCAAAGGAAGTCAGTTCTCAGAGACAGTTAAGTTTGTACAAGTTTCATGAAAACAGTTCTCTGGCAGAGAAAAGAGATCCTTTCCATGCTCTGACTGTTAGAAAGTTAGTTCACTGTCTTGTTAGCTGTGTAAGGTTCCACGTTAGCGCTAGCGCAAGAGGCGAAAAAGTATATAGGCTTATGATAGCCCCAGTCATGGAAGAGGCTTCGGTGGGAGCTGACACCTTTTTTAGACACTGATATCAATCAGGGCTCTGTATGAAATCAGCCTTCGTAACTCAGTGTGCCTGACCTTGCCAGTGTTACATGAACAATTAAATAGTTAATACTGATATTTATGTGTCTCTTCACAGTTACCTGTGTCTATTCAGATGTGTGGTTTTAGACTGAGATCACACTCCAGTGCAGATTTAGTTATTTGTTACAGTTATCATGTGATATTTTGGAGAACAGGAATCTGTCTATGCAAGAGAAGCATAAGGTTTGCGAAGCTCAAGCCACAGCCTCCACACAACCAAAACAGCAGCGGAGCCACACAGAGGTGCAGGAGCAAAGGAAATGCACAGTTAGCCCCTGACTTGCAGACTTCAGGGTTTTGGGGTTTTTTTTGGCATCGATGAAAGAAATTCAAGCTAGCAAAAGAGCTATAGCTGAAATAAGGTATTTAGAAAATCAGTAACAAAACACTGGAGCTGACATGACTACTCTCCCTGTAATCTTTAGCTTTCCATCCTCTCCTGCCACAAGTCACCTTCTGGGGACAGCAGAGAGAGCAAAGGAAACTGGTGACCTCTCACCCACATCGGCACCCACAGCAGCAGACCCAGCGCGTTAGCCCAGGCTGCTCTGGGAGCTTACGGTTCCACTGTTGGCATTATACCATCTTGTTTATTAACATAGCTTTTAAAAAGCAAATATTTCTAATGAAAGTAAACGCTACCAGACTCATCCTAATTTAAAGAACCAGCTCTCTTCCCCACCCACGCCCCCGTAAGTTGTTCATAAAAATCCAAAGTCCTTTTCGGTTGGATTGAGAGGGTATCCCCACCATCAATGTGGCTGTTTGTTAATGGGGTGACAACTGCAGTGTAGGGTTATCTGACATTCGTTTTCAAATGCACATGGTGTTTAAAAAAGAACAATGAAAATGTGAATAAATGCAAAGGAATCCTGGGGATAGAAGAAGATCTACATATAAACCACTTAATGAAAACACATATGTTGCTCCATATCGTGTCACTGACCTTATATATATATATGTTAATTCTTCTAAGCCTCATTTGCCTAACAGCATGGAAACTGCCAGCATTTGAAGAACTGCTATCAGATAACTTGAAATGACATTAGACTGACCATACAAACAGCAAACAGACTCTAGTGACTGTATTCTTGAACCCAACCCTACGAGGTGCAGCGTGTTTTTACTACGCATAGACTTTTCCATGGCTGGACACGACCCGAGTCCCTAGACTCCTGCAGTAAGAGAACTTACGCAGCGTACTGCAAAGACGGAGAAATTCCATGTGACGAGGACTGATCTGACATTTTGATTTATACCCTTGCCAGTGCAGGGTTTTTTTTCCCCTGCTTCTATCGTCTTGTACTTTGGTGCCAATTCTCAATTAGCCAGATGAGAAAACTGTTGTGTAATACTCGGATTTCATTTTTAGGACTGTTTTCCTGACACTTCCAGGGTCATGGCAGCACAGAGAAACCCCAAGCCAGAACCCCCTGTGCTACATGCTAACGCAAAACAGCCACAGAGAGAGACAGGTGGTATGGATTTGATATGCAGAGATACTCTGAAATCTTGAAAACACTTGTGCATGTACTGAACTCATGATAAGGAATTTCATTATTTTCCAAGGGCCTTCTCACATGTTTAGGAAGATGCCTATTAGACAGGATGCCAGCACAAAACTACTAAAACTTGCACAGGTCACTTTTACAGAACAGGGAAGAGAACAGAACAAACACTCCAGAACAAACTCTGTACTTCCACCACACAACCATGCATCCTTTCGCAAAGATTTCCTCCCCTTAAATAAGATTATGAAAATATTTTCCCATCCCCCTGCATACATTATCAACTTTAAACAATTCTTCCTACTCGCTAGTATTTTACATGAACTTCTAATCTGGCTGCAGTTAGTTTCTCTTTTTTTTCAAGCTAACTGTCCCCCACCCCATTTTAATAAAACCTGATTAACACGCTTGAGAGTCAAACATGAACAAAAATCTCCCATTCCCTCTGAAGTATGGCATTCATGAAGATCTCATGAATAAGTAAACATTCTCTAGTGTTCTGTTTCTTTTGTCTAGCTTATTGGTGTTGAGAAACCTTCTTCATTTATTTATGTCAGTATCTTATTTCCTTATTGAGTTTCAAAGATGAACAGAGAAAAATAAATACCAAGGAAATAGCTGATAGGCTGAAATGACCAAGGTATTTCCCAGAGGGGTTAAAAAAAGTTATGCTTCATACAAAGTTTTTGTTGTCTCGTTATTTCATTCAGTAGACCTGCTTTCAATATGGAATGCATAACAGTGTGTCTATGATAGTAGCTAGCAAGCCAGTAAAGCAAAATCCAGTTAATCAGTGTGCAGGAATCCAATTTCTTCTTGTAATTCTGATTTAATGATATCGCATTCGGAGCCCCTAAATTACTACGGTGCTTTGAAGTGAGGCGATTCTGCCTAGTCCAGGCTTATTCAAAAGGCAGAATATGTACAGATCAGACAGCATATCAGTTTTGCACAGGCCTCACCAAGGTCCCAGACACACTCCTGCAGCTGATCCTATATTTCTTACCTTTTTCCAGATTCCCTAGGGAGACAGTGCACTGCAACATACTTGCAGTTCCCAGTGGGAAAGCACTGTGCAAGATCAGGTCACCAAGTAGATTGGTGCTTATCTGACCTTGCTAAACCCTTTAGCAGACCTTGGTAAAATGATGAAATGTCAGAAAAATTATTGCTCAGACTCTAATTTTAAAAAGTAATGAATTGGTAAACCTCAGTGAAAATTAATAGACCTTGTCAAATGCTAATTGCTTATCTTGGGACTGAAGAGGCAGTCTACATTTCATGTATTAGAAAATCCAACCACTATACCTGAGCCTTATGCACAATTAAAATGAAATTTTAATTATTTCATGTTGACAGGGTCCATTTTTCAAAGCCAGGAGGATTCTTTGGTAGAATTACATCCGATTTGACCCTTGTGCATGGCTAACCAAAGGGCAATGTGCTATCTTTTCTGCAGCACTGACTGCTAACATACTCACAGGTGTAGTGCCTTAGCAAAGGTCCTTTTCAGAGGTGAAAATGGAGGCATTAGAGCATGACATGTTTTCTGTGTTCTACTTCATAACCTCACGCCTTAGATGAACTGTGAAACTTCAGACTAAGGGACAAACATCACAAACCAGCCAAACAGTACTATTTTTATTCTTACGACAAATGGAGAAGGGTTTTTTTTAATTTCTTTTCAAAGTCAAGAGTCATGCCTTTTCCAACCAAGGACAATAGAGGCTATAACAATGCTTAAAAACCTTGCATTACCTTACTGCATTGCAGCAATGAGTGTGTGGATGCTACATTGACGAAACTCCCACTGCTCAAGGGGTAACATGCTCAAATTTCCCCTTGCGCTGCAAAACAAACAAAAACACTCCCCACAACCTGCTGCCTTGTTTTGAAGCTGTAGCCCTCAGGGCTAGGATCTTACAGGTTAAACAGAATTTTGGACAGAATTTGACTTTTAAATTTGTAGGATAAATATAGAAAGCAATGGTGATTCAGTGCAGGCAGAGCTCCTCCCTTCTGAGTCACTTCTGTTCAGGTATTACAGGAAGACTGGAGAAGTACTGTATACCTGCAGGTGCCACCTTACCATGAGAACATACTACAGAGATCCTGACCTTTTGGAGGGGTGCGAAGGAAGCCTCCATCATCTTTCTCAGCTGGAAGTTTGTTTTGCTTCAGTGTTCAGGCCAAATTCTAACCTAGTTCATTCTACCTACCAAAAAAAGAAAAAAATGCCAGCCAGAAAAAAGTCTCTCTGAAGCAGAAATGATGATCTGCTCTGACAGTTCTTGAAGAGGAATGCTGTGTCACAGTGGAGAGCCAGCTGTACCACAGCAGCAGGTGGTGAGACTCAGTGCTGGCTAGTAAATCTCTCCAAGATCCTTCTGGAATGAAGGCACCAAACTACCATCACATGTTGCTACTCTTTTTAACAAATCACGTCTCACCCAAAAAGTGGAACCGCCTAAAACCTATTGTTGTCTTGGAGCTATTTTCAGTTGAAGAAACCAAAACTGTAAAGTAAATGGGATATTAAGAAGCTCAGACTAAAAATACTTGACAGCAACATATGATATCTTTGGATCAGAAAACATGGTTGAACTAGTAAGTAAGCTCCATACTCCTACAACACAACTCACCAGCACATTATGCATGAGACTGGCACTATACTGTCTATCCTGAGAGAAGACAGCATGTAAATGGAATTGGGATGACCTCTGGCTAAAGTCCACCTTCCCTGATAAATGCTCTCTTCTAGCACTTGCAAAGGCAGTCTCAAGCTCTACTCTGAGTGTCCGAGCCACAACATGAAGGACTCCTCCACGGCCCTAGCAAAAGACAGCGGGTGAAGAAGACAGACCACTAATTTAATTCATCTTCTCTTCCTCTACATGCCCTTGTGCCCCAGATACCTTCAAGGGAAAGGAGAGGACGGTTCTGTGGAGCAGTTCTTCCTCTCTTTCTCTGCTCACACTGGGATTAGCAGACATGTCCCTGGGTGAGGACTGAGGAACACTGAAACCTCCCTTTTCCTCATAATGAAAAGTAGGCAAGGGAACATTTTGGACTCTGTTTTAATTGCCTCAGTGGTTAGACAAAAACCAAGTTGCTTGCAAACTCAGTTTCCCTAGTACAAGCAATGTAAGAAGAACGAAGTCCTTCAAAAAAAAAAAAAAGTGTTGGGTTGAACTTGGCAAATGAGGATGTGGTGTCTCCTGACCACAAATTACAGCCTTTCAGCCCTCTGAGAGGAAAGTGCAAGTGACTCCTCTAGAAGTCTGAGAGTGCATGAGGCCACAGGGAAGACAACTCCTGAATCTAGAGCTGCAGTACCAGGATATTCATGTGACAGGCAATGAGTTGCTCACTAAGGAAATTCCCCAGTAGCATTCCTCCAACATGGCTGAAGAACTGGAGGGGCTGAAGTGTGTTTGAACGAGTATTCTGCATTTCTATCCACCTATCCACATTTTGCTTCTTTTCTACTAACCTACTAACAGATGTGCACTGTTCTATGAGGCTAATGTCTAACATAGAGCTTGCTGGCTGTCAGTTTAATCCCTTGTAATAGTAACTGACTTGGGTTTAGTGGCTCTGTCTTTCACCAGCATCCCCTGTATTTCTGTTTCTTTTTTGCCTTCTCATATTGACTGAAGGCCAGAGGTAACCTGATGCAATTTGGTTTAGTTTCTTTGCTTTTAGCAGCACTCCACCAATTTAGACTGGCAGAGAATTTTTTCTCAACAATATTATTTGTACCAGGACTTCTTGTTTTGCATACAAAATACAAGGAAGCCATTTGTGGTTGTATTAGTCCAGGCTATGCGTATATGGCTCAGCAGGCAGCTCTGAGCACTGGTTTTCCCAGCAGATACCACGATGGGGGTGGGTGTACAACATTTTATAGATGTACAGGAGTGTGCTTAGCATAGAGTCCTCCAGCTACTACGCCACACAAATCAACATCAATGGGATTTTGCAGATGTCTGTCTCCTAGTTGCCTGTGACCAGGGACCCTTGTATGGGTATGGGACCCTTGCGTTTCACACTCCAATTTCTAAGCTTCAGCTAGTCTGCAAATCCACGTTTATTCCTTCCCTTGCACAACTGCCTTGCTTGTTGTCGACATTAAGAATCATTGTTCTCCTGACTCTCAGCGTGTCACATGGCAGGTGTGGGAGCTTTGTGATTTTGCAAGTTCAGCCTCTGGCACCAGCGCTCCCTCCGTTACAGCATCACAGGACAACTTCAGTTCATGCCAAGCTCTAGCCTCGTTCTACCTGCTGACCTGTTCTAGCACTGGGAAGCACTATTCAGTATAGCACTCATGATTTGGTATTCATAAACCCTTTCTCTTGTTTTTTTTTCTACCACTCCCTTCCATGTGTTCCCCTACCAACATCACGTGCTCACTGTAACCTTTATGAATGCATTCAATCTTCTGGGTGCACTTGTCATTTGCCTCTGCTTCACCTGACATGCCTATTACTTTCCTTTATACAGGCAATATTCTTGCATCCACAGTTTCACAAGCTTTGAATTGTGTTTGCTGAATCACTGAAATTCTGAGTCACCTCCTCCACTGCCCTTTAAAGGGAAGACTATTACTGTTAGAAACTACCCTTGGTGGTCTACATTTGATGATGTAATTGGGAATAATGAGGTTACAATAGTTGAAGACCATGAGCATTAGCACTCAGATACTATAGCAAAAGGGACTTCGGAAAACAGTAAGATTAATAGGTTTCAGAAAAAAAAATCCTATGATGAATTCTGTTATAATGGGGACACACTATCAGAGGAGAAGTGGTGGAAGCTTCCCCAGTTAGGAAAGTTTTAGCAGAAATTGACAACTCAAGAACAAATCATAGAAAGAGATTGTACATCAGCAAGAAGAGTAAGAAGATTACGAGGTTTCTAAGCTTCTCACACTGTGATCTGTTTAAGAATATGAGTGTAGTACCTACTACTGTACTTTATGCTTCCCCAGACAAAGTCAAACTATTGCCCGTGTAGCATACGCTGAGCAGAGCAGAGGTCAGACATTCTGCTCCTCTCTGTAATGAGATGTGGTTGGTGGAACTGCACAGATTAGCAGACAAAGCCATGCCTAATGTTACTAGCTGAATGCTTTCACAGGGCGACGGCATTATGGAACTTCAGCAGAAATGTAAGTCTCACTGACCAAACTGATGGTCTTAATAGGTTAACAGAAAAATAATTACTTTTCAGCCCTACCTAAAAATCATGGAGTTTTTAGGCCCTGGGCATTCTAATAACAGTGTTATCAAACAAAATGTGTGTGTATGTATATGTATATGTATATGTATATGTATATGTATATGTATATGTATATGTAAATATATCAATTCCAACTGTGTTTAATTGATGGCGTACTGAATGTTCTGAAGACCACTGTTACTTACTGAAATAAAGCACTAGCAAGAATGACTGGTGTGCAATATAATCAGGGGTCTTTGTTGTTTTCAGAAAGCTAATGAATGAACACATAACATCCACTGGTTTCTGACATGACAGGCATATGGTGCTCATAAATAAATAAAAAGCATGATATTACAGTTACGCTGATACCAGTGAGTGGTAACATTTGGTAAGCTGGCAAGTTGTCTATGCTATCTTACCTTGGCAGCAAAACCACAAAATCCCTGAGTAAAAACAATTAATTGTAAGTGATAGCTTTTGGGGCTTCCCCCCGTTAAGTCATGTTACCAGGTTCCAAGAGAAACATTAGACCACTTCTTAATGTATAGCTTCAGATAAATTTTTTAAAACCATTATAACTACATAGAAGGCAATTGTCAGCTACAACAGGCTTCAGCAACAATATCTACATACCTGGGAGAGACTCGCAGCAATATAACAAGAGTGCAGCAGGACCTAGGTGCCTACATTCTACTTTGATTCAAAACCAAGGTCCTGAAAATGCCAAAACAGCTGCCTACGGGACCAATACTTCTCTCCGGTTTTACAATGGTTTACTGTTTGTGGTACCTACCAGAACATGACCCAGGTTCAATTTCCAAATCTCTTTATGGGTTTAGGAACCCCAGTTTCACATGTCTCCCAGGAATGCCCTACCTATACGCTTCTCTTTCCACATGTTCTCACTGCTTGCCTGACCTGTCATGCTTTCACCAGTGGCATCACTGCCGCGAAATTTGCAGTGTAGAGGAATAAATTCCTCTCTTCCACACTTGCATTCCAAAGTCACTACCAGATCCCTAGAAGTAAGTCATCCTTCTGACCCATCCCCAAACTCAAAATACAAATTATCTCAAGCAATGGGGTAACGACATTAGTGAAGTTGCCCACCGACCTCCCTGCAGCACAGTAGACATGGATATGTACAGCACAGTCCATGCCTTTAAACCTTCAAATCCATTAGCCTGACTGCAAACTAGTCATACATCCAACATAGCCAGGTAAACACCGTCCAACCAACAGCTAACTCTAGTCTCATCCTCATCTCAGAATTCATCCAGCTTCATCAGTTTCCTGAACCTACAGGTTCCATAGAAGAACCTCACTCTTTGAGTTTCACTGTACTGAACCCTAGCCCTAGCACAAAGACTCAAGCCCTAATCAGGCTAGAACATATCCAAAATGAGTGGCATCTGAAAGGACGCCTGCTGGGGTGTTTGTGGTCACCTCCTTTGGGTTAAGACTAGCCTAAAATTTGAAGTTAACATACAGTTTAGGAGATAAATATACAATATTTTCCTGAACACTGAAGTGTTCAAATGGTCTTTAATTCATTTCCATATGATAGAGGTAAACTCTCTTTGGATAAACCTAGAGTTAAAGTGATGATTAAGACTGAGAAACAGTGGAAAATATTTTTATTGCTGAGAGTTGCTGAAGTAATATACAGGCTGGTACTGGTAGCACCAAATCAGCCCCAGTTTGGTCGTAAGACAGCAAAGATCATCCATCCAAGCACTGGAGACCTGTGTTCATTTTTCATAGGGTATGCCATGCAAAAATAAAGGCTTGTGCTGACAATGAACTGAATCACAGAATCACAGAACCACAGAATGGCAGGGGCTGGAAGGGACCTCTGTGGATCATCTAGTCCAACCCCCCTGCCAAAGCAGGGTCACCTACAGCAGGCTGCATAGGACCGCATCCAGGCGGGTCTTGAATATCTCCAGAGAAGGAGACTCCACAACCTCCCTGGGCAGCCTGTTCCAGTGCTCCGTCACCCTCAGAGGGAAGAAGTTCTTCCTC
>Ga0065711_1031978_pt1 | contig 28279 bp, 17 predicted proteins | sample Hoacrofraction12_FD_59098 | JGI IMG/M metagenome (GOLD analysis project Ga0065711, IMG submission 59098) | Hoatzin crop microbial communities from Cojedes, Venezuela - Epithelial fraction 12 v2 (version 2) | ecosystem: Host-associated > Birds > Digestive system > Esophagus > Crop | place... | reverse complement strand
CTTTGTAGGCTTCTTCTCTTACCTCCGGGGCCTGGGATTCCTGAGGGCCAGTCTTAGCACTGAAGACTGAAGCAAAGAAGGCATTCATTAGCTCTGCCTTCTCCGCATCCTCCGTCACCAGGACACCCGCATCATTCAGCATACTCTCAACCAGTATTTTAAGTATCTTCTTTAAATTAGTCATCTAGGCTAACAAGATAATAAACTAGTCAATGGAAATAAGCAGACACCCCCCGAATTTGCTTTAATTTGTTTCAATTGTATTTTGGTTTGATGAATCATGCTTTGGAAGTATTTGTGAGACATAAAGGCAGACTTTCACACAAGTCTAGGCAAGCAGACCATTTGCTTTATTTTCAGAGGATTAAGTGTAGATGACATGGACTCTACCTTGCCGATTTGAGCAAATCATTGAAGTTTTTCTCATGCATCCAGAATCATTATAGGGTCAATTGCTATAGAGGCAGATGGACAGGGTGTTTCTTTCTTATTGTGTAGCAAGTAACATTTTCAACTATTTTCACCTGCTGAATTTTCTCTCAGCAGTGACCTACAACAGTTTATGCCATCAATCCCTTTTGTTGGCTTGTGTTTAAAACTTTGTTAAGAAATTTGTTTCTAAATGTCTATAAACACAGGGCCCTGAACTTGATTGCATAAGTAGGCATTTCCAGTTTAAAAATTTAAAATTTATGGGATTTTGAGGGTGACTGACAATTACAAAGAGGAAAATGTTACAGATCAATCCTTCGGGACAAAATAAGTGGTCAGCCAAACCATGGTGTATGCAAAAACTATCAGTTTAACCCTGCTAGTTGGCATTATCTCATCAAAAGTGTGTTTTCACAGATAAAATATTTTTTTCTACTGGGGAAGAAGGAAAGGAGAGGAAAACCAAAAAACAAAGAAGAGAAAGATAACAATGGTATGACACATCATGACCACTGCAAGCGGTTATGGTGAAAGAAGAGAGACCAGAACCATGACTTATAGGAACCAGAAAGGTGGAATTGTAAGGGCATTATAGGTTGCCTAGGGTGAAGGGAAACCTTGAAAAAGAATCGAAGTAGAAGGAAAACACCTAGAGATGCCATAAAGATTGCAATCTGAACATAAAACCATGTGGGTTCTTTAGAAATGAGTTGGTGGCTGTTACCAAGGCCAGGAGTGAACAAGCAGTAGCAATGGACTTGTGAAGTAGGAAGAACTGAGCTTATCTTTTTTATGTGTGCTGAGTCAGAAGAGCTTAGCGACAGTCAGAATGTGGGAATGCCCGACACAATTACTGGCTTGAACAAAACTAGTCCAATTGCTGTGGATTGCAGGATTGCACCCATAATCACAGGTTTCACCATCAGGATTACAGTCTCGAAACTGCTTCTCCAAATTAGTCTTGCATTTATGTGGTCGTGTTTGTTTTAGCACTGCAATATGCATACAGCATACTACATATTGCTCTCTTTAAGTCTTTTTAACAAATGCATTATTCATGGCTTTTCTGAATCATTATTCTAATGGAATCCAATTCTCTTTATTAAACTGCATACTTGATTATTACATGCGTATCTAGCTCTGTGATATATCCAAGCTGTAATTGTGTTGATGAGTTGTAAAGGACAATGAAATTCTCATTTTGAAGTATTTGATTTATTCCTTTTATTCCTCTAGGCCTTTCAGTCAGCCAATATGACATTTGTTTTTTATTTTTGTAGCTCCTGCATTTCATACTGATGCTCTGAGATGTGTAAAATTGTTGTATTTTAGAATTCTTACTAAATTAAACTGTATTTCTTATTGTTTTATTGTAACTGGCAATAAGAAGAGTGTTGGCTGTTCTACTTTTAGCTAGTGACAAAAAAAGAAAACAAGTTAAAAACTTGTATTTACTACACAACGTGGAATTCATCTTTAGTCTAAGTTGAATCTATAGTTAACAAATGATGGTATCAATGCTATTAGAAAAGTAAAATACATATTCAAAACCTGCTAGTATGTTCTTATTTTGCTTTTCCCCAACCATTCTGTTATAACTCATGCTGTTGTGCTTTTTATTTTATTTTTTAAAGGCTAACCTGCGTATAACAGCTCGTTCCCAAGTACAATAGTTGCCATTTGTTCTGCTTTGCCATATCTTCCAATTCACTCCTGCCTTCTCCTGAGATGCTTCGCCTTCCCTGCCTTTGCTCATCACCTTGGGATCTTGCACTGGTCACTGTTATGCCATTTCATTTAGCTGAATTGATTCCTGGTGAAACCAGATAAGAAGCAGAAATAGTTCATGGAAGCAGCAGATGAAATCCAGCAAGAGAGAGCAAGAGCAGGTGATAGCAACAAAAGTGGGACCCAACCATTTTAGTCAAGGTTTGATCAGTTTTGCTCCAGTTGTACTGTGAAATCACAGCCAGACCACCCTCACCACCTTCTTCTTCCTGGTTTCATAGTGTATATTCCTCAGGATCTTCTGCACCCATATCTTACTGCACATAAATCATCAAATATTTAGAAAACTGTGATACGTATGACCAAGGCATCTTTTACACTGACGGAGTAACTTCAGAAACTGGAAGAAATTTAATGTTGCACCAGTATTTAAAAGGGATAAACAAAAGGACCTGCCTAAAGATATTCTGTCAGCCTGATCTTGACCGTAAACAAAATAGTAGAACAGGTGATGAAACATTGCATTAATAAATAATAAAATATTATTACTGCCACTCAAACCAGTCTTCTGGAAAACAGATTCTGTCAAGCTAACATGATTTTTTTTCTGGTGGGATTACACATTGAGTTGACAAAGGTAGTAATATTAGTGTATATAACCAAAGCTCAGTCAAATGTTTGACCATGTATCTCAGGATATTTTGATTAAAAATATAGGATGCTACAAAGTTAAAACTGTGAACAGTACATATATTATCCATTAACTAAGTGACAGATGTCAGAGAAATCATCATCAAGCAGGTGCACTTTTAGTGTGATCCCACAGGTAGTATGTTGGTAATAAATTTTAATGAGGTTTTATCAATGACCTGGAAGATAACATAAAAATATCATTAACAAAGTTTGCAGTTATCCAGAAGTGTTAGAGCTTGGCAAATAATAATGAAAAGATTTTACTGACAAATGGCAATCTTGCCTGCCTGATAAGGTAGAAGATTGCAAACAGTAAGTGTTTCAATTTGAACAAGCAAAAAAAAATATTGAGAGAGAGAGAGAGACTAAAGAATAAAAGACATAAATTATATTAACAGGAGAGGAGGTGCTAACATGGAAACAGTAATCCTGGCAAAATCCTGTTGACGATCCTGCTCTGAACAGACCTGAGCTTCAGGTGCAATCCTATGTTTCAAAAGCCTAACAAGACCCTTGAATTTAGTAACAACGTGGTGCTGAACAAGTGCAAAGAGTCAGTAACACTTGTGCATTTGTCCCAAAGTAAACATTACTAGAATAGTCAAGTAAATTTTTATGCCTGCAGTTCAAGAAGGATTGATATTTGGAAAGAGTTCAGAGAAGATTTGTGAGAATAATTAGATTATAAGAAAACAGGACTCAGAGTAAAAAAATCCAGGCAGCCTAATCACTTTATCAAAGATAAAATGAAGGTATGAGGTGATCTTAGTCTACGTATACCTACATATCTAGATGGTAGATTTAGATTAGATTAGATATATGAAAGAAATTCTTTACTATGAGGGTGGTGAGGCACTGGAACAGGTTGCCCAAAGAAGTTGTGGAGTTCCCCTCCCTGGAAGTGCTCAGGGCCAGGCTGGATGGGGCTTTGAGCACCTGGTCTAGTGGAAGGTGTCTGTGCCCATGGCAGGGTGGTTGGAACTAGATGGTCTATAAGGTCCCTTCTCATCCAAACCGTTCTATGACTTTATGATTCTATGTGAGGAAAAAAAAAACCCAAAAAAACGTTGTTGTAATTGTCAGTAATATCTAATTCGAGCTATCCCAATGTCCTGTGTCACAGGTCAAGATAGTTAACTACACTGGTCCTTTTTGAACTTGTAATCTATGACATGCAGAAGCACTTATTTCAAATCAAGCAGAATTACAAGTTGGATTTGAATAATTTGAAGTAAGGTTATAGCTGTTATTATTGCTGAGACAGACTTCTGTAAGAGATTGTATCTTAAAAGATTTGTCTTGACTGAGATAGGACCTTCCAAGCAGAAATGAAAACTGAAAGATTTGTTAGACTATAGGAATAACGAGGCTTAGTTATGGATACCATACCTCAAATAAATAGTGCAAAGGACTAACATTTTTTTTAGGAAGCAGAAGAATATCTATAAAAGATACAGTGTTCTTTTCTGGTTTTTAATCAAACTGACATTTTTTTTTCAGTCAAGGTCTAATACTTAATTCTGTAAGATAATTAGGAATGAGAAAAGCGGCTCAGTTAGAATATGAAATGAATCACCTCTCTCCCAGATTGCAACCAAACACAGAAGACCGTTTGAACAATGAGGTTAGGGCAAAAGCTCCCTTAGTTTAAAGAGAGCAAGTAGTTCATATTCTTAGCTCTGCTCTGAAAAAATAGAGTAAAAACAACAATCAGTCACAGCTGCTGCTTGAACTACAAGCGCAGCTGCATGCAGATACACAGAGGCAGCTTCAGGGAGAAATGTAGCATCACTTCCGCAACAACATACAATAGGCTAGTCATATTACTCAAACAACTGCAATCACTGTGCCAAAGAGGCTACACACTGATGCTCAAAATTTTGCAGTGCACAGAAGGAAACAATGAGAGGAAGGACAATACCACCATCAACTATTGCTTCATTATAGGACGTTATTTAACAATTTATCTGTCTTAGCATGTTTTTCTTTATGGTTAGAAATGCTAAAATGTCACTGAGTAAATTCAGTTCTTTCAACTGCCTGACCTGTATGAGTGGAGAACCAGTCAGAGACGTCTGCAGGAGGAAGTGCCACTTTGTCCTAGTTTCAACTGGGATAGAGTTGATTTTCTTTGCAGTAGTTGCTGTGTTTAGGATTTAGTAGGAGAAGAATGTTGATAACATTGATGATTTTAGTTGTTGTTAAGAAATCAAGGACTTTTTCCAGTCTCCCGTATTCAGCTAATGAGCAGGTGTGCAGGAGCTGGGAGGGAGCACAGCCAAAGTGTTATTCAGGCTTGCCAATGGAAATATTCCACACCATAGACATCACACTCAGTTTATGAATGAGGGTTGGCCGGGGGGTAGAAAGCTATCTGGTCTTCTCTTTTTCCAGGAGTTTGAATCCTCTCTCTGCTGGGAGTTCAAACTTTATTTTTGGGCTGCAAATTCGTTGATGGGTCATGAGAAGAACTGTATTTTTTATAATTTTGTATATTCTTTATTATCATTGTTATTATCATTATTAGTATTAGTATTAGTATTAGTATTAGTATTAGTATTTCCTTTGCTGTCTAACTAAACTGTCTTTATCTCATCCCACAAGTTTCCCCTTTTACCCATCCCTCCTCCCCATCCCACTGGGGGGCAGGGCAAGGGGAGGAGTGAGCGAGTGGCTGTGTAGTGCATAGTTGCCAGCTGCCAGGTTAAACTACAACACACACACCTGTGAAGTGCTGATGATGAGTCTGGGCTCTCCTTCAGGTAGGGAGAGGCAAAAGGAAGCAGCAGCTGATAAGCATTCAAACTTTTGAATGCCTATCCAAGCCTCTCTGGTTTGGAAGCAAGACTGGTAATAAGTCATACAGGTTTTTTTGGAAGATTTCCAGAAGCACTCGGTTTTGGCTGGGTCAGCAATACAGGAAGAATAGCCTTTCTGGGATATTTTGGTATTGATGTTTCCTGTCTCGGACACAAACAGATTATTTGGTCTTGTTCTTTTCTTCTCTTTCTATTTTCTCTTCTCTTCTCTTCTCTTCTCTTCTCTTCTCTTCTCTTCTCTTCTCTTCTCTTCTCTTCTCTTCTCTTCTCTTCTCTTCTCTTCTCTTCTCTTTCTCTCCTCTCCTCTTCCTCTCCTCTCTCTTCCCTTCCATTCCCTTCCCTTCTTCTTGCTTTTCTGCTTTTCTTTCTCTCTCTCTCTCTCTCTCTCTCTCTCTCTCTCACTCTCTTTCACTACTTTTAACATTTCCAAACAGTTCAGGCTGTGGTTCAGCTAGAGGTTAGGACAAAAGCTTGGATCAATCCCATTGCTTTGGTTGAAATAGAGTCACCAAATGCCCTATGTACTTCCTAAAGAAGACTGCTGTACACCAAAGCCCAGGACTCTACAGAGAAATAGGAATATTTGGTACAGAAAGGAAATGCGAAGCTAATCAATTCTATCATTCAGAAAAATATATTTCTCTTTCTCATTACAACTACTCTATATACAGGCACACATATGGATACATATGTGTACACACACACAGTCAGATTCTATCCTCAGCTATGCGTACACTGTTCCCATTTAAGTACAGAAGCCACACACATTCATTTGAGGGCAAAACGTGGACCCAACAGCTGGACTTTTTAATGTAGCCACGTTAATTACAGAGCTCAATGACCACTGCATACAATTGAAACACTGACCGCACTGAGCAGAAGATCAGCTTTGTAGTGCCATTCGCGGCTCCTGGAAGGCAGACAGCAGTGTCTGAGAGAAGAGAAACAACACGATTTTGAAAATTCTCACCTGTTCATCCTTTCCTTGTGCACTAGCATTGGCACCCTTCCTTGCTTCCAAGGAGTGATTGTATATGGCCACACAGCAAGCCTGCCTGGCAGCCAAAGAGCTCATAAACCAAGCACTGTGACCTTCTTTGCTGGCAGTATGGATGCAACTGGGATAGTGGTGTTGCTGACTTGGCAAGACTTTCTTTAGCTGCTTTTGTTAACATTTCAACATTTGGCTGCCACAAGGGCTTCCCAGCTGCCTTCTTTCACTGGCTTGGTTCAAAGGCGCAAGTGAGTTTAGTTCACATAAACTGGTTTTACACACAAACATAGCTGAATTTATTGAGCTGCAAATGGTCTATCCATGTATATCCTTATCGACAGTTCAGCAAAGGAGAATCAATTTCCAACTTCTGACAATAAAAGATAAAATATTTTAAAATGATAAAAATTATGTGATATTATTAAATACTGGGCAAAAGGATATAATGAAAAATCTGTGACATAAAATGAATACACAATAAGTGCTCTGTATTTCTGGGTGTTGTGCAAGGCCTCAGGAAATGCTCACCTGAAAAAAGGCAATGTGCTTTTTTGGCATAGAAAATAATCTGACATCATACATTGGATTCTAGCCCCACCTTTGGTGTCTTTGACAAAAACCATGCAGCTTGGCCTGAAAGTCTAGTGGAATTACAGCAGGTTGAATTTTGCTTTCTGTGATTCGTTAACTGCTTGTTTGCCTCTTCCTGTATTTTAATGCAGAATCAAAAAAATTTCATTCTTCAGGTGCATCCCCTTTGTAAAAATAAAGGGAATAAATACACATTACTCTTCCCCCAAGAACCTGCACCACTGCACAGCTGCTAAACAGTTACTTTCTAACAGTGCATCATTAATTTTACTTTATTTGCCCGATGTCGAATACAGCTTTGGAAGGTAGAAGACAAAGTGAAAATGCCTTTAGAATACAAATAAGTAGCTTGGCTGATTTCTTTACAGATACAATTAGGAGTCAAAAACACTGACTGCATTTTACCAGCTGGAAATCCTACCCTACAAGGCCACAAGGGAGTAACATTTCTAGTATCAAGTGGAATGAGACAACAAAAGAAAAGCACTGCCACCACAAAAGCATACCACGTTAGGGGAGGTCTGCAGCTGATAACAGCTTTTGGGGGTAGTTAATTCAGTTGTGCACTAGTTGATATTGACTTTTCTCCCTGAAAGTATTTTATATATTTATATTTTAAATGTTATTCCTCCTGCACTGAAGATTTGCAACCTTTTTTGATTTATTGACTCTAAGAAATATCCAGTGAATGCACAGACTTCACTACAGATTATTCTGTGGCCCTAGGTTGAAAATCTTGCTCTAAATTGTAAATTAAAAATAAATTATAGTCTCATAATGTGCTATGAAATTTTTAAAAATCACACCTCACGAACAGTGGTATTCCAGTAGGAAAGACGCTGTGTTTTTCACAGAAAGGACCAATATCCAGTGTAATTAAAGTAAGAAAGAATATAATAAAAGAATGGAGGATAGCTATGAAGTACTTGCAGCTAAGATATTTCCATCTACTTGATGTAGAACTTGTATTCCAGATGCTCACTTAGCCCTCACCTTCAGTCTCTGATCTTTCATGGGTGAGAGTCACTCATTCATTTCTGTTCTCTATACTGTTAATGGAAACTGTCATCCGCTGAACCCATCTTTGTGTAGCTAAGGTCCTCTATTTTCTTTTGCCCTCTTAATATAACACTCAGCCAGTGATGAGTACATCTAGATTCTTTGTCTCTTCACACCTCCTTCACTGTTCTTTACACAAAGTATTTGTACTAGTTGATTTGAAAAGACAATGAAAAGAAAAGGAGAAAAAACCCGAAGGAAGTCTGCAGAGAAAATGGACTTCACAAATCAGCTTCCTTTGGCTGATATTAATTAAATATATTATAGATTGGTTTAAAGGCATGGCACAGCACAGATTCATTGAATACATGTTCCTCAAAATTATAATTTCCAGGATATAAGAACCTTTGTTCTGAGGCTGTAAACTTTAGCATTAAAAACCTGATAATGAAGTAATGTTTTGTCTGAAAAAGAAAAAAAATATTGGCTGGTATTTTAATAAAAATTTAAAAATATTTAAGTGATGACTCTTTTCAAGAAAGTTGTACTTTGAAACAATGTATGCAGAATTACTGAATGTATGCAGAAATACTGAGAAAATTCACTTTAAAAAGAACTACACCAAGCTTTTTAATTTTGGTAGAGGAAACCAGGTTAAAAATAGCAAAGTGTTGACAGTTAAATTCTTTTGCCTGCCTTTTTGCCTTACTTTTCTCCATACAATATGTATCTTTTGCAGCGATTTCACATTTATATAAACATCCTCTGCTGTAGTTTGGATTACTCTGCTGAAGGCATGGCTATATGTGAGCAGGGCAAAGTTGTGTAGAAATGCCCGTATTAACTTTAAATGTACTACCTTATAGACTAGGGACAAGAAAGTTTCTCTAGTGGGATCAAAAACAGTGGGGAAAAAACCATGTTACTGTCTTCCAGTACATGGAATAGCTCATTTAGGATTGGTTCCTATAGCTTAGCTTAGCGCTGCCTACTCTGAGTTTACATTTAGTGAGTTTAATGCTTCAGTGGATGCAAGGATATCATCCTACAGCTTGGTCCAGGTCTGCTCTGTTTAATTTTAATTCAGAATGTGTGAAGTTTGGACTGTTGTGAACATATGAAGTTTGGACTGCATTAAATACCTTGACGCAGAAGACAGCACATGTCACTTTTAATAGGACAAAAGGGAGGATACTGCCTGCCTTGCAAGCTGGTCAAGAAGCTGAAGGAGCAGATGGCAAAGAGATTTGCTGCACTGACTACATGCTCTAATCTCACTCTCCAAAAGTGATGGGTTCATATTATACTGCTTTATGATTTCACTACTTCAATTGCTGCTTCTATCTAGAAATTCTGCAGCTAGACAGACGTTAGGGATTTTCAGTTCAATATTTTTTCATATTGGTATTTAAATTAAGTGAAATTTAATTCAGCAATTGTGATGGTCAGGAACAATGTAACCACCCCCCCCAACATTTCTGAACAGTTGCCAATGCTCTTGCCACCTGTTGAGTCACAGATGTAAGTCTGTGCCTAAGATATACCCACAAGTGCATGTACATAGATACATTAACTATTAATTTTAACTCCATAAGAAAATTTGTCTGCTTTCTTTTAAATCATTTTTGGTGTATCTTGATACCTTTATTCATAATCTTTATCGATTCACTTACATAAATATTTGATGATCATACTCAACATGTGATTAATTCTCATATCTGTATTGAAGCATACTGGTCAATATTTGATTGTCATTTACTGCAAAATTGTTAAGGATTCTGAATACACAATATGTGCACCACTTTTATCATGAGGCATGCCATGTTTTGGAGCACAACTCTATCACAATATCAAAAAATAGTGTGAGACTTCAACTTCTATAAAATTATAAGTGGGATTCGTCTCAGTGAACTTTTAAGCACTGATGCAGCAGGCAGGTACATCTGAGTTACTCAGCTAGATTCTTTTTGTTGTTGTTGAAGAGAAAAAGGCATTACTAAATCACATTTTATCTCACTTATTTTAAATCACTGAATCAGGATGAGATGAGATTCTTTCTAGGAGCAGCTGTTGCTTATAGCAGTCTGAAAAAAGGAGAATGGAATACCCTATTAAGCATAGATTTCTATAGCACAGATATGTATGCTAGAGACAATTTGAAAGCTACCGTCGTTGTCTCTGACTGTAAAGGTGTCTTTTGAAACACAGCCCTTCAGAGATAGCTATACTGGGCTTTTATTCACATACTTTAGGTTGTTAATTACAGATTTGCCCTGTGACTTCCTCCAGTTCTTCAGACCTACCTCTTGGCCATATTTTTCTCCTTGTGAATAACACTGATCACGTCCCTCTTTCCTCTCCTCATAAAAAAAAAAAAAGAACAGTTCTATCTCCATATCCAAGGACTAAAGGAAAGAAAACTAAATATAGGGAATTCTGTGTAGCAGACATGTTCAGTTAAAATATATAGGATAAACAGCAAGATAGACTGGTGAATGAAATTCTTGTATCCATTACCCTTCTTCAGGTGTAATCTATTGCTAGTATAGCATTGACTTGTGATAAGAGTGTCTGCTGCCCAAGTAAGATAGGAGATGAAAAGCAAAATAAATGAATTTGATTTATGTTCTCAAGGCCAATTGCCAGCCCAAAACGTATTATGCCAGTACCCAATGGTATGTGAAATGGCTCATGTTAATTCAACAGAAACTTAGTCCAAAGACCTTTGCCTGTATCTTTTCCAAGCTGCAGTACTAAACCATTCAGACCAAAATAGATAGGAAAATAGATCATAAAGGAATTACAATCCCAAAGGTAGTTGACTGAGGCTCAGATGCTCTTGGCAGCATTAGAAATGATGTGCATATGATCAGCAAAAAGCATGGAAAAGATGCAAAGGATAATGACATATTTTGCTATTGTGTTTGTTTTTCTTCTATTTTGTTCATTACTTACAAAATTAGAGGTGGAAGCCACAGCCAGAAAGCAGCAGCTCAATACCAAGTAAAACATCAAGCCTATCCAAATAGCCAGCTGAAATAAATGGGGAACAATAAGAAGAGCAGCAACAGAGAAGAGAGGCATACGTAGGGAAAAACCACAAAATCTAATCAACTAACAAAGAAGAAACCAAAACAAAGCAAACCCTCAACTTTCCATGGCTGTCATCAGTGATGAAAAGATTGAGAAAATAGTGTTCTTTTGTTAAAAAAAAAATCAGTCGTACTCAGGGTTTAATTCTTGCATCGGCTTTCAGACAAATTCCTACCAGAAATCTCTGGGAGAATACTACAGATTCCCTGGGCTTCTGCTGGTTCCCACCTTCACTTGACCACTCAGCCACCCTTGCTGCATCCTGACTACTTGCTGAACATGATGAGCTTGCTGGGAATAAAAAAATTTATTCCTTAAAAATGAAACAAACATGAATCCTAAAAAATTGCTTCTTATTTTTAGAGAAAATGCCTTTACAAAGTGGAAAAAACATAAAAGGTCAGCATTTCTGACAAAAAAAACAAGTTTGTTAAAAAATATTTTATGCAAAAAAAAAATTTTAAAGGAAAATTTTCCACCAGTTTCAACTTCTTGTTTCTGTGATCATTTAAACCTATCTTTACAAGAACATTTTGCACTCTAAATTCACCCAGCCTTTTCTGTGGGCTGTGCAGAAGGATTTAGTCGGCACAAGAGCCTCATGCAGAAATGTTCTTGTCAAGTAAGCTTTTGTGTTTTGATTCCAAGGAGATATCTTGGTAGCTGTGCTTGTGAGAGAGTGTCCCTGAAAGCTGCCTTTTGCACAAATGAATTAATAAAAAGCCATATGCAAACAACACTTTGCCTTGTTCTTGTGAACCCTTGCAAAGTAACAGCCTCAAGAGCAGTCATTCGGATGAGCCCGGGAAATGTGCAGCAGCGTAAGCACCTCAAGTGCCCTTTACCACCTCCCCTTCCACTTTGTCTTCTGAGTTTCTCTCTTCATTTCAAAGCTTCCCTGCGAACACCACACGGTAGATTAAATAGAGAGTGAAAGTAGTGCAATCATGTTATTTTTTTCTTCCTCTTGCATTTTAAAGGATTTGGTTTTATTCATATTTGTGTTCTTCATTCCCTCAGCTGGACTAGGTGCCCCTGAAATTTGGTGCACTTCCCTTTAGATTCAAATCCAGCCTGGCCCAATGTAAGAAGAGAAATGACAGATTTGGGTTCTTTCAGCTCTGACTTTCCACATGACCTTGGACAAGTCAGTATACAGTTGTCTGATTTACTTTACATACCATCACAATTTTTAAAGATTGTTTTCCTTTCTCTGATGTGTTGGTATCACAAACCGAAATTACATTATTGCCAGAAAACTTGTCACAGGAGTCTGGCAAACTAACAGAAATGGATGAGGGACTGAATCCCTACAAAAATCCCTTAAATTAGCATTGGGAGTTACTCCAGTCTAGGGAAGATTACTCTCGTAGTGCTCGTGACAGCTCTGTTATGCATGTAAGGAGAGAAAACTGCTCTGTAGAACTGACAAAGTCACAAGCTATAAATTCACCACATAAACAGATAAAATGTTAAAGCATGTTTCTCCTTTCTTAGTATGGATTGCACTGGTACCTTTCGTTATCAGCTCAGCACTCTCCAAACACACACACAAAATTAAGGTGATTGTTAAAGACTTATAGGTTAAAACCATAAATAAACTATGGTCAATCAATAGTTGTAATGTACCCCATCTTTTTCTTTTATCAGCCAAGTGTGAAACACAGGCACAGCCATTGAACATTGGTTTAATTGAATCACAGTTGCTTAAGTGCTCTCAAGAGGTGATAAATAAAAAAGTGTTACGCATGAAAGAAATAGGTTTCTGCAAGTTGGAGAAGCAATATGGCATGAACCTAGTAATAAATTGTTGGTTATCCACTAACACCAAATTGCTACCAATAAAAATTATCTGCCAGTATAAGAAAGGAAGGAAGGGTAAATAGGAAATTCTACCTTAGACATTATTTTATTTTTCTCTTTTTTGTCAAATTAGTGTCAAGTTAACTGGAGAGCTGGTCGCATTATAGCTTTAAGACAATTATTTCAGTGAATCTAATTTATTCTCTTGTGAATAAATGTTCCCCAGAAGGTCATTGGTTAGGTGATTTTATGGCTGCTTTCCAAACCTTGAGACCATTACCATTTCTTTTCTGCAAATATATTTTTCTGAAAAAAATCTTTTAAAAAGGAATGGAATTGAAAATTCTAACTACTACATTTGTTTTCTCAAATCATATGATATTGGTTATGTAAAGTCAGTGAATATAGTAAAAAGTTCACAGGTTTACCTGCAAAAATCTTTTCTATAGTTGAATGTTAATTACTTTTTTTTCTTAAAAGTTTTTGGGTTAAAATCTGGCCTGTTTAAAGCTATTTAATTTCAGCAAGGGGTACATGTCTTCTTGCATGTCTTGTAAGTAATTTAGAAATGCAATGGAATGAAATAGGAAAGGCACTTAAAAATAAGTAAAAAAGGATAATATCAGGTAAATTTAACCATATTCCCCAATTAGGATCTCGTACTGCCTTTTCCCCGTGCACTGGTTTTGGCTGGAATAGCATTAATTTACTTCATAGTAGCTGGTATGGGGCTATGTTTTGGATTTGTGACCAAAACATTGTTGATAGTACAGGGATGCTTTAGTTACTGCTGAGCAGTGCTCGCACAGCATCAAGATCTTGTCTGCTCCTCACACCAGCCCACCAGCGAGTAGGCTGGGGGTGCACAAGAGGTTAGCAGAGCAATGAGGCTGGTGAGGGGTCTAGAGCACAAGTCTTGTGAGGAGTGGTTGAAGGAACTGGGGCTGTTTAGTCTAGAGAAGAGGAGGCTGGGGGGAGACGTTATTGCTCTCTGCAACTACCTGAAAGGGAGTTGTAGTGAGGCGGGTGTTGGTCTCTTCTCCCAAGTAACTAGCGAGAGGAAATTCAAGTTACATCAGTGGAGGTTTAGATTGGATATTAGGAAAAATTTCTTTACTGAAAGAGTGGTCAGGCATGGGAACAGGCTGCCCAGGGAAGTAGTGGAGTCACCATCGCTGGAAGTGTTCAAAAAATGTGTAGGTGTGGCACTTCAGGACATGGTTTAGCAGGCATGGTGGTGTTGGGTTGACAGTTGGACTTGATGATCTTAGAGGTCTTTTCCAACCTTAATGATTCTATGATTCTAAGTTGGGAAGGGATACAGCTGGGACAGCTGACCCCAGATGACCTAAGGGATATCCCATACCATACGATGTCATACTCAGCAATAAAAGCTGGGGGAATAAGGAAAAGGTGGACATTCGGAGTGATGGCGTTTGTCTTCCCAAGTAACTTTTGCGCATGACGGAGCCCTGCTTTCCTGGAGGTGGCTGAACACCTGCCTACTAATGGGAAGTAGTGAACCAATTCCTTATTTCACTGTGCTTGCATACGTGGCTTTTGCTTTGCCTATTAAACTGTCTTTACCTCAACCCATGAGTTTTCTCACTTTTACCTTTCTGATTCTCTCCCTCATCCCACTGAGAAGAGTGAGTGAATGGGTGGTTCTTCGCTGTCTACTGGGGTTAAAACACAACACTCCTCTAAAATATGAAACATTCAGGCTTACAGCACATTTGGCCAACAGTCAGAGCACAGTATGAGAAGAAATTCAGTGCTGATGGAACTGAATGGAAAACCATCCCATCAGCATAACTGTACAAATTTTATACAGAGTAGAACAGGACCCCAGTGGAAAAACTCCATCCCTTGAGTCAGAGATTGATTAACTCCTCAGATTCCAGCTCAAGGCAGCTCAGAGTACAGTTCGGCTAAAATCTTATCTGGACTCATTCTTAGCAAACCTCATAATTAGCAAAACACCCAACCCCCTCCCTTTGTCTTTGCTGACATGTTGAGTTCTGTAGATTTTTTTTTTCTTCTTCTCTTTTTTTCCCTGGAGATTTTTCACATCCCTCTTCCACCCTCTTCTCATTTCATATGTGCATAGAACTCTTTGCTGTGAAAGCAAAGATCATAGCCACAGCTTTATTAAAAGTAGAGTGTTATAATTTCTTTGGAGGCCTGTTGTATAAGTAAGTGGAGTCAAACAGACAAAAACACACCCCAAATAATTCCAAACTGACAGATGCTCAGAGCTATTCCTGCTTCTGCCCTGCCTGCACACGGAGACTGATGCTGTTAAAGCTTTTGACACCGATCAGGCTGTGATTTCATCCAGCCAAAGATCTAAATTGTACTCGTGAGATGCCAGTACTTGTTTCACACCACATAGAGCCATTCACCCAAGAGACCAATGCCTGGCTCCCAATCAAGTGACACAGGGTGGCTTGTGTGCATGCTGCTCAGGACAAGCTCTGCTACAGAATAGCTGTAAGCCTGGGTTGCCTCCAGGCTCTATTGGCACCTCTGTGAATTTAAGACATCATTATTTCTGGGGCTTGCTTGTTTGCTTCCTTTCATTTTTTTCCCCTATTTTTTCCAGAGGTAATGCCCTGAAATAATGCACGAATTGTGTTACAGCCTTTTAAGCCAACGGTTGCACTTCATGATACCAAGGGTGTGTGTTGCAAGCCCTGGACCTTGATTTGAAGGCATGAGAGAAGGCTCTGAGGGGAAGAACAGTGGCCCTACTCCTTCCCCAGCTGAGCACTGGGAACAGTCTCAAACAGCATTGTCCCCAGAAATATATTTGAATTTCATTCCAGAAGGAACTGGTTGATTCAGTCCAAAAGAGATCAAGCCTGAATAGGGAAATTGAGATGTTCAGACAGTGAAGATACTGTCACACCCTGCAGGCTCATTTCACCTGGAAATCTCATTTTGCTGTGCAAGTTTACCGATGCTGGGAGTGATCTTTCTGATATATGAAAGACAGGCTTTTGACGTATCAGAACATCAGAGATTTCTGTTTCGTCACACAAACTAATAACGATGATTGGACTTTCCTGAAAACTTGAAGACACTGGTTGGGAAGCACGTTAAAAATTCACTGAGGGAAACTAAAATTGGAAGATTCAAACCTAAGAAAAAAGCAAAGAAAGTAAAATGAAATTACTTTTTTTCAGTCTGCAGTTGTTTCGAAAGGTTAAATTTTTTTTCAGGATTTATTGATAGGGAACAATATTTCTGTGGAAAAAAATTTTGTTAATCTCTCTTTCTACTATGTATGTTAAGAAACACCTTATCTTTTGTTTATTTGTCTGGGTGGTAGTATAAAGTAATAAGAGTTTCCAGCAGCAAAACATAATTTTCCCATTCAAACTTATAAAATAAATAGCTGCATAATGGAACATTTTATAACCAAACAGTAAATTAACTACAATACTTCTTCGTGTTCTTTGGACTCACCTCTCAGTATTCATAATCAGAATTAGTATATTAGGTCTTTGGGGAGCGTGGGATAAAAACTGTGCCTCTTTTCACATTTGTGTGCTTAAACAAAGAGTTTATAGTTCCATCCAGTTTAATAATGAAATCCTATCTGTTAGAACCTCATAGATGAATAGAACATTTCTGAATGTATGCTAGTGATAAAGTAGTCTTTCCATCATGTGTAAGAAGAGCAACGCAAAGCAAAAGCCCAGGAGCGATTCTTGCTAACCCAAAATGTTTCCCTGGGTGTCTGCAAATGCCAGTTCTAGGAAAGGCCCAGAGGAGCACAGTGGCTCTTTCTCACCTTTATCACCGAGGAAAGGCTGGATGGTTACATAGATGCCTTACTTTTAGGCAGATGAAGCACCATGAGGTAAATTCCAACAACATGCAAGTTTGGGTTTTAAAATGTCATCCAGTCATACACTGCCTGTATGGAGAGAAAGGTTCCTGAACCTCTGGAGAGTCTGCAGCTGAAATGCTTTGTTGCACTTCGATGCAGGAGCTATAGCAGCAACGACATTGGACTTCCAGGTCGTCTGCATATGACTTTATCTGTTTAGTTAGTCAACATCTGTGGAAAGTTGAGGCTTTGCTTTCTTTCTTTCACTGCTTTCTTCTTTATATATCATTTTGGGTTTAAGGCTAGCTTGTTCGATTGGTACAGTGTAATTAAAATTATTCATATGCTTTAAACAACTAACATTCAATGCAAACAGAGTGGAGATCAGACGAGCTAAAGTGTCAGAGTATGTTCTTGCTTTTCATTAAAATTTGGTTTTCTGAGAAGTGACATGTCTTGAATGATGATCAAATTGATTTATTTCCATTCTTTGTAAGTGTCAGTTAATTGCTGGCTGTATTAATGAGAAATTAGATCATTTTAATAGAAATATCTAAACCCAGTGTTCCATTGCACTGTTACCACCCCCTCCAGTCGTCCTATGCGTAGTGGCTAGAACACTAATAAAATCTTCATGTAAATAGGAATATTACCATTGACTTCAAACAAGGCCAACCTGCACCCAGTGTAAGATGACCTGTCTCAGAACAAGCCAGGATCTTTTTGGACTTCTGCTCAACAGAAACTCTTTCTTCCTTCTTCCAACTACACTGGTTCTTGTAGGTCTGCAGAAACTGTTAGGGCAGTATTATAGGTTTGGCAGACCCCACAAGGGGGCTTTAATCAAACATAAAGAATACACATAGATTAATTTATTTTGTTCTTCTACTAAAGGTGTTTCATTATTTAAATCAATGTTCAAAATCAAGCTCATTTTTCAAATGATCACCATTGTTGATTTACAGTGATGTTTGGTTGAGTTTAAAAATTTAGAAGAAAGATACTAAAAAAGGATACAGAATTGATCAAGGAAAATACAAATAGTATTCAAAGGGAAATACAGAAATTTAGCTTCTTTAGCCCCGCAAGAGAAAGGCTGAGACGGAATATGCCATTGGAGTATAAACACTGGATATCATTCCATCTACTTTCAGCTACTGAAAAATGTTATTCCAAAGAGTAAATGCCTGTCCTGTGCAAACCTAGGCTGAAAAATCAGAAAGAAATTCCTATCTTTGTGAGCAAACAGGTTTCAGGAGACTTTTCTAAGTGGATTGGAGGAGGAAAACCCAGATGCCTTCTATGGAGGAAAATTTTCTACAATAATTTGTTTGTCATAGTACTGGCAAAATGGATGGAACGCTGATCATCTCTAGACCTCCTGTCCTCCACTCCTATTATGAGCATTTAAAGTCATCAGAAAAGGGTACCATGTTAATGATCTCAGCTTCAGCAACAGATGCACCTCAGCTTAGAATTAAAAATCTGCTTTTTTGCTTGCATCTTTTACAAACCTGTTTGGGGCTTTCTGAAGTCAGCTGAACTGTGCTCATTTTTAACATTCCCAGTGAGGGATAAACATTGTTGCAGCACAGGATTCACTCACCTAACTCTACACAACCAGAAGTCAAGCTTTTAATTTAATCTGGTTTTCTAAGCCTGTCAGCAGAGGTGTGGGCAGCCCTGGACCACAATGCTGCTCCCCCTCAGATGGGTTTCCGTGTCATGTGGGGAGAAGCATCTCCTGAGATGCCTATCTCTTATCTGCTGAGTCCTGAGGAAACCAAGACAGTTACTGGAGGCTAGAAGCCCAGCTTTCTGTCAGCTAAAATGAAGTAGGAAAAACCTGAGCCCTAACTACTACTTGTATGAGTTAAAACCTCCACCAAAGTCACCAGACTGCAGAGCGTGGGCTCTTCATGATGCATGTGAAGAAGTGAGAGTGTCTTTCAGGCATGTGGGTAGAGTAGACCCTCGTTGTGGTGATTGGACAAAAGTCCAATTTTCTGTTCTCCTTTGTCGCAGCCCACCCTCCAGCCTACAGGGACAGATGCAGGGAGGAGCCAGTCAGACTCTTTCTGGTGTTTTTATCAGACTTTCTCAGGGTTCTTTGGCAGCTGATCATCCCTGTTCCTCTGAGTCCATGCACATCTCTATGGTCTGCTCCTTATATTCCTCACACACACACTCCTCCCTAGTCACTCTTTTTCTCTTTTACTATATTTTCTCGCCCCCCACATTTATTGAGTCTTCTCACCCTAACCTGCTGACAAAACCAAAGAAGCCACCATACAACACCACGTCTGTATTTTGGCCCTTGCCTTCTCTGCGCAAGCTGGAGGTCCAAGGCAGGAGCCTCACTAAGTGGGAGTTAGTCTTGTGTGGCTTCTCAGCACTGACAAAAAAGAGGGACCAGGAACAGCAGCAGTAACAAGGAGCTACCACTTTACCACTTAAGGGAAATTCTGCTCTTTTTGGTCACATTTTGGACCAATTGCTTTTAAGTTATACAGGACCTAGTTTTTAAGCATGCCATTTTTCAACATGCAGGGTAAAAATAATTTTTAAAAGTAGGTGGATTTTGAAGTCTGCTGAGAATAGAATTAAAAATTTTCCCTTAAATCAAATACTTTGATGGATGAGATGACCTAGGTTTAAGTGTGCTCTGTTTGGGAAATGCTGGTATAAATACTGGTAACCATAAAACAGTAGATAGTGGAAAAAAATAGAATACTCACTGTTTAGTTGTCCAGTTAAGTCAGCTAATTTATTCTGCAAATTTTAAAGTCTAATAATCCTTGTCATTTGAAGATCCTGTTGCATATTAGTAGGTACACTGTATTTGAAATAAATTTGAGAAGTGAAAATACGATATACATACATTACCATATTTAAAAAATTGCTCGTTTCCAATCAGCTAAAAACAGAAAGTGCACAAAGACATTAATAAGACCAAATACTCATTTTTACCTTTAGAAATACCTGATTTTAAAGTCTGTAATCGTGAAAAGAAACTTTCTTTTAATGCTAATCTTGTGTGCAGCTCAGCTTTAGTCATAGTATCTGTGGACTATAAACATTATTGCATATCATAATTTGGTATTTTGTTCTAAATCATGTTTCTCTAGTGATGATTGAAATAATAGCTAAGAAAGGGGTTCTTAGGCTGAGATTATTATTTGGTTGTTTAGTAGCAATAATTCCTAGAATTGGTTGTAACAAAAGGTGATACTCATAAAATCAGTGTTCCCAAGAGTCCGACTTTCCTCTCCGGTAGTTCACCAGAACCAGCTCATCAAATTACCTCTAAGACACCTTCAAGTGTTTTGCCCTCAGTTGTTCTATAACAACTCCTGAGTAGTCCTACACTCATTAATTCAAAAGGAGCAGCCAGAAACTATTTATTTTGGGGGGAAGGGTGGTCTAACTCCTTTCTAGGCTTAGCACGTGTTCAGGTGAAAGCCAGTTCCCACAGAGGAGGCAGAAGGGTCAGCATGGCCTGGGAGGCTGCAAGGGGACTGCCTCTTCAGCAGGGACCACTCAATCGGATTAAAACATGACCTTACCTTTGAGTGGCCTAAAAACCCCATAGGATTAGAAGCTGATTAGCTCTAACAAAAAGGAAGTATCCAAATGTCTTGCCTTTTGGAATCCATTGCACAAGGAAACAGGAAAGCAAAAGATGTTGGGACAATGCACTTTCCCATCCTTGCCCGGCACTGTGAACGATCAGCACAGTGCTCCAGCTCACTGCTGGTTTCTCTTGAAGGTAGTGAGGGGCAACTTGGCTCAGCCCTCCGAGAAGCAGAAGCTCATGGTGGGTACCTGAAATGGCTCTGTCATCATCGTCTGAAGAGCTGCAATGAAGCCTGGCATGGATTACCAGGGCTGGCTCGTACCCATAGCAGCAACAGTCTATTTGCCTCAATTCGCACACACACTTTCTCTCTCTAAAACTTTGTTAGCAAGATTATTTTCATTTTAATTAATGGATTTCTTTTTCAAATTTACTTTGAATAGCTAAATTAAATCACAGAAGCGGTGAACCACCTAGGGAACTCTTTAAGAAGAATGAGTACATGCAAGCTCTGCTCCCACCCTCTACATACACATGTGCACGCACACACACACACACACACACACACATTATTTATGACTTTGTTTCCACCTGCGCTGACATGGCTGGGAATTTACAACTGCACTGAAAAAGTTACAAGCAGTACCTCAGAAATTCCACATTTTACTGAGCTGCATTATTATGGCACATTTGTCAGGCAGCCAAATGCTATGTCAGCCCCATAATTCATCTCCAGCAACATCTGTAAGAATATTTGAGAAAGAGAATGAAAATAATGTCCACTTTTGAACCTGGTGTTTCAAAGAAACTAATGGTGGTGGGAGATCCATGAACAGAAAACATTAAACAACATGTTTAAAGGGATATATACTAAAAATTACAAAAAGGGGGTGGTGGGGGAAGTGGAGTAGATTTCAGACAGGAGAATAACCACAGCCTTTCCAGGCATGTTTTAACTTAGCTATATAAAACACCTGGCCCTAAAAAAGCAGACCTTTTTCTTCTTTTTTCTTTCCTAAGGAAAATATGAAGCTTAAACAGGAAGCCCACATAGGCTCAAAACTCCTTTGTGAAAGGCCTCATTAAAAAAAAAAAATCCACCAGATTTATATAACAGTTACTTTGTAATTGCTATGAACTATATGAAAAAATCCCTGCCTTTCAATTGAAGAATGTTTTGCGAGGAGAAAAGAGGTCCAACACTATCGAAGAACTGAAAAGGCTTGGGTGGATGAAAGAAGTAGGAATGTCTTTCCCAGATCCCTCTCCTCAGCCTCTACACCTGCAATAACTTGCTTTTCTGTTTGCTTATCAAACACTTTCTCTGCAAGAGAGTAAGCTGCTGAAGAAAGCAGGGAAGATAGCTGACATATTTGGGAATACTGAATATGATTTCTATCATTCTGCAACACCATGCGGTTTAAGTTATGTTTTTTTTTAACAAGTAAATAAAGTTGATCAAACATTACAGACTTTAAAAAGTTTCCTCAGCTGCCTTGTTTGAGAGATGACTGTGTGATGCAGCCTTCTATTTGCACTCCAGTTCACAGGGGGACACATGGATGATTTGGGGGGTGCTCATACAGCTCCTGAATCTGAGGTGCTGGAGCAAGGCATGCCCGGGGTGGGTGTCACCGCTGACGCTGCAGCTCCCCTGCCTGCAGCACACATGGCAGTAGCTCTGGAGGCTGCACTCGGTGCTTGTTCAGAAGCAAAACCACCTTTTGGGGTTATGCAGAAAGTGGAGGGACAGAATTCCTACAACTCTCAAAGCGCACAGAGACTGGCACATTTCTAACCACACATAAAAATATTCAGCCTGACTCTTTCTGACTATAGAAGCTTGTTGAGTCGGAGCTGCTAAGAAGAAATTGGGAAGAGAAACATACTCTGGTGGCAATGAGAATCAATCCACAGGGACCTGCGAAACAGATCGAATGGATTTGGGAAGAAGGATGGCCGACGGGGGGAGAACAAGCAACAGCTCTGCCCACACCAGCCTCTGCACCTGGTCTGTGCTGCCCTGATAACCCAAAGGGCTCTGCACTCTGCATTCCAGTTCTGAACGGAAAAATGAGAATTTAAAAACAGAAATGCAAATAATTTTGCATCAACAAATAGTTTCAAAGTGAAAAATCAAAGCTTTTCCATTTTTTGAGAATTTTTTAAAATTCTGATTTAAGCAATTTAGTAAAACAAGTTCAGTGTCTTAACGTCACATAGAATCATAGAATCATAGAAAGTTTTGGGTTGGAAGGGACCCCTCAAGGTCATCTAGTCCAAGGCCCCTGCAGCAAGCAGGGACACCGCTAACTAGATCAGGTTGCTCAGAGCCGTGTCCAAAGTGGTCTTGAATGTTTCCAGGGAGGGGGCCTCCACTACCTCTCTGGGCAACCCGTTCCAGTGTTCCACAACCCTCATTGTAAAGAATTTCTTCCTTATATCTAGCCTAAACCTACCCTGTTTTAGTTTAAAACCATTACCCCTCGTCCTGTCACTGTTGTCTCTGCTAAAAGGATTGTCCCCATCTTTCCTATAGGCTCCCTTTAAGTACTGAAAGGCTGCAATCAGGTCTCCCCGCAACATAGCTTCTTCTTGATTTCATCTTCTTTTTTCCTTTTAAAATTAATTTGAGTGAAAACGCTATTTCAGATGAAACTGCTAGAGTGTGCCAGTAGGTGAAATAACACAGGTGTTACAACCAACTGAGCAATAAGCAAACACATTTTTAAAATGAGGCACTTAATAACCTGTTTACATTAAAGCATAATTTCATTCATTAAGTTAATACAGCTTTCTGATTAGTCATGTTTTCCACCATCGCCATCATTTTACTACTTTACCTACTGTGTGGTCACAGTTACGTGAAATTTAATTCATTCTAAGTACTATTTTACACATAGGTTTTTGTCCCCTTGCCAAAATCTGAGAGAAGATTAACTTTTCCCTACTTACAGCAAATGCCTACGAGGCTGCTGCAAGCACCCGTGACACTTTCCATTCTGTAGCTTACATGGCAGGCTGTGTAAGCTAATTATGATGGGGTCTGTGTTTCCCCTTTCCTGAGGGAAGATGAATAGAGAAAAAAAGTTTACACTAATCAAGAATACGATCAGCGTGTGGCAGAAGCCAGGCTCTGGGCAGTTGGCTGCTGTAGCACTGAGATTTCTTAATGCTGTTGGCATACAGACCTGCAGCAGGTAGGAGTGCAAGTACAGTTTATTTTAAGCCAAGAGCAGCTAGCTTCAGTTATAAGAGCTGGCTTGTTTATGTATGTCTTCTACCACTTACTCAAAGAGTAGCTTCTTCATTGCTGTGACAGTGAGCCGCAGCTGTTAAAAAAAACGTTGAACAAAAGCCTCATTTGCTGCAAATATTATGTGGTACCAGTGGATCAAATACTATTTTGTGCGAGCTCTCTGGTTTTCAGCTATGTCAGTCAACAGTCGACGGTATGTTTCTGCAGGTAGGAAGGCAAGTCATGAGCAGAGTGAGGGAACTCCTGATGCCAAACAAAGAACTAAGCCTTTCTGGTTATTTTGAAGAGCCTAGAATAATAATAAGATTGAAAAGCCATTTTAAAAACTCCTCCAACATTTCTGGGGAAAACATGCGTATGTCTTCAGATACAATTCTCCCTGCCACCTGGAGGGCTTTTTTTGTCAACAATTCTGCCATATGTGGTCTGAGCATCAGACAAGTATCCCACCATGTATCTCCACCTTCAATGTACTCTGTGTCCTGCAGAAGATGATAGCACAGCTGCCCCACTCAAGGGAGGACAGAGTCACCGTTCTAACTTCGTAAGTTTACTGAACTCAAAAAGTGGGCCCATGTGAACCTCATAAGATCCAACAAGGCTGAGTGCACGGTCCTGCACATAGGTCAGAGCAATCCCAAGCACAAATATAGCCTGGTGGATGAAGGGATTCAGAGCAGTCCTGCTGAGAAAGACTTGGGGTTACTGGTGGATGAAAAGCTGGGCATGACCTGTCAACGTACGCTTGCAGACCAGAAAGCCAACCGTATCCTGAGCTGCTTCAAGAGAAGTGTGGCCAGCAGGTTGAGGGAGGTGATTCTGCCCCTCTACTCTGCTCTCGTGAGACCCCATCTGCAGTCCTGCACCCAGCTCTGGAGCACTGAGTGGGTCCAGCAGAGGCCACAAAAATGATGAGAGTGCTGGAGCACCTGTCCTATGAGGAAAGGCTGAGAGAGTTGGGGCTGTTCAACTTGGAGAAGACAAAGCTCTGGGGAGACCTTATTGCAGTCTTTCAGTACTTAAAGGGGGCTTGTAAGAAAGATGGGGAGAGAGTTTTTAGCAGGCCCTGTTGTGACAGGACAAGGGGTAATGGTTTTAAATTAAGAGGGTAGATATAAGGAAGGAATATTTTACAGTGAGGGTGATGAAATACTGGAACAGGTTGCGCAGAGAGGTGGTAGATGCCCCATCCCTGGAAACATTCAAGATCAGGTTGGATGGCAATCTCTCTGAGCAACCTGGTCTAGTTGAAGATGTCCCTGCTCATTGCAGGGAGGGGGCAGAACTAGACAGCCTTTAAATGTTCCTTGCATCCCAAACTATTCTATGATTCTATGAACTGTGTTACAGGGGAGTAAATGTTAAAACCTGCACCAGTTACTCACTTGGAACAAGAGGAATTGTTCAAAGCCACTTTATGATATGACAGGAACTCCTGCATTTCTCCCTTACGTTCACTTTACAGTATCTCTGTAGCTCTGAGTCACAGTAGCTCTGACTACTCCCTTACATTCAGCATGCCAGCACATTAGCAGCAGGACAGAATAATATATTTCTCTTAAGTGCTTGCACATCTAAGAAAACCAGCATGAAATCCCACCATTTATTGATGAACAGAGGGCAAAGCCCAGAATTCTCAATTTTATAGCAATGCAAAACAAACGACAGCAGCATAAGCAAAACCTAAGGCTATTAATATCAATTCCTTCATTACAGTATTTTGCAGTAGATTTCTAGAATAAGTAGACTGGACACCAGGATCAGTGCCAAAGGTAGTTTCTTTAACTGAATATGAACTGATGTGGTTTTTCATCATTTTACCTCATAAGAAGCTGAAGTCTTGCCATTCAAGAAGATATTATTTCAAATGATTGTATAATCAATACCTGAATGCTGACCATCCAGTAGTGGACCTAAATCATAAGTCTCAGCTTCTCCATGCCCATCTACAAAGGAATTGCTGACTACAAATAGGATACACATTGCTAAGGCAAACGAGAGGCTCTTTAAAGCACGCTGCATCCAAGTCTTTCAAAGTAAAGCCATCATAGCCTACAAAATCTCAAAGCCTGTCTTCTCCTCAGGGGATCTTATTATCTCGTTCAACCAAGTAAAACCTTAATTTCCACTGTCATCAGATTTGAAAATTGCAGGATTTAAACCAATCACAATTAATTTCAGGACACAGTATATACAGATGCTCAAACTGTAAACTCCTGTATTGCATTTTTTGGTGACCAGCCCATGGTCAACAGTCAAGCTGAGCAGGTTTAAATGAAAGCGCTTGGAAGTCACTGTTTTGATGGCTGAGGAAAAGTGATCACGTTGAAGTGCTATCAGTAGTCCATAAACCTGAGTAATTCATGCTTCTGTTCTCTGTTGTGTGGGAAATAAAATCCTGGGCTCAAGTCACAAAGCCTAAATTTGTTTCACAAGTAGTGAACTTAAATTACTACCAACTTCACTCCAATGTCCTGTTGTCCCATGGCATTCCTGAGTCACACTGATCACAGGCATTCTGAACACAGCGGACGCCATGGACCACGCGACTCTGGGAAACTATGCATTGCACCAGCAAAATTTAGTCTTGAACAGAAATGCCGAATAACAAATGGATCTTGTTTCTTGTCTACCAGAAAAGCAGATTTTAGATGCAGTAAGACATAATTCTCCAGATGACATGCTCTTTGGTGCACAGCTGCTTTTGGCATTTTAGAGCACAGAGGATAAGTGGAATTAAATATGCAAAAAGTATTGTGAAGAGCAGGAATGCATGTATTGTATTATAAGTATTTTATATCTGTCTCCTCGGCTATGCATTTACTGCATATTCATTCTAAGAGCTTCCTACAGCTGTGGCTAGCCTGTTTCCCCATGCTTCCCCTCCTGTCCTCCAGCACCCAGCCACTACTTACTGCCTTCAACTACACTGTGCTCTGTAAACTCAATACATGTGTCCTAGCCTGTATCCACAGTGACAGGGCAAAAAAAATCGAAGCAGAGTAGTGTGCATTACCAAAGAGGGTCCCCAAAGGACATTGGAGGGGTATCGAGCTACGAGAGGAAAAGTGGCATGGGAAGTGGGAGAGGGCTCCTGTGCCTTTCGGCGACAGGATGTGCACATATGTTACTTCAGCAGAACTACTGTACCCTAATAATCAGGCACAACAATCGTGAGAAACACTTTTCACCACACATAAGTGAGAAAACACTATGGCTTTTATCCCCTGCTGTAACACTTCCCTAAAATACAATAAAGGAAGGAATATGGTAAGCTTTTCATCTGAGTAATACCGTAAGTACAAGAACTGCACCTTGCTATACATTGGTTTCCTCCCTTCACTAAACAGGCTGAGGCTCTCCCACCGCCTTATTTTCTTAATAAAATAGCATCACACAGCTGCTAAACTAACATCCAACTAGTCAGACACATTCTCTGTGACAAAGCAATACACAAAGCTAGAAAAAAGGGAGAAGACCTCAGACAATTACGTTTTCTCAATGAAATGTGCCACATTTCCAACCAGAAGTCTTGCAAATAGCAAGTAGAATTTCTGCTTACCTTTATACCTCAAACAAAACACAACCCCAGTTATGGTCCTGGCTTGTAAGGCTGGCAGAACACAAATGTTTGCAGTAAAAATCTCTGCAAGTATTTAATGGATCTTGAATCTTAGGTCTTATTTTTAGGCTTCTTAGAAGCATTTGAAGGAATAAGATGTGTGTTCAAGAGATCCCTGAGAGTGAAGTAAGAGATTTTGGTGACACTAATGAGTTCTCAGCTGGAAAAGTAGCAGTATTCTCCAGCAGAAAGTTTAGCCTTAACTCTTTGCCATTGTGGCACTGTCCAGATCCATTTACAGTTAAGTAACAAATCCTATACGAAAGCATTTGGTCCTGAAATACTGTAGTGTTCCTTAAGGATTTATCTGTTTGAAGTAGTAACAGCCTTCAGTTAAGAAACTATGCAGGTATCCCCCAGTGTCATCTCAGACACACCGTTTAGGTAATCGTTAGGAAATGTTCGCTCCTGAGAGATTCTAGTAAACAAGTAACTCCATTTATCTTTCTAAAATTATTAGAATTATTATTCAGGGCTGGCAGAAACTACACCACAGCAACTGCTCGTATGAGTTCACTGGGTTAAAACATTTTGTTGTATAAAGGCTTAATAGGATACTGCCGCTAAATAACATTTCACAAGTTCTAGGTGAGCCCATGACAGGATTCCAGTTGCTGCTGGTCATAAAACCGCAGAGTATCTGTTCTGTCTCTCAGCAACACTTGTTACTCATTCTAAGACTCTGAAGTACAGCGCAAGACTTACTCAGTGTTGGCCACAATTTATTTTCCCATCACATCAACTTACATTTTAGCTTTCAGCTGTGTAAATATCAAACTACCAGGTCCTTAACTTCTGGATCTTCAGAGGAGGAAATAAAAAAAAAAAAAA
>Ga0065711_1003374_pt1 | contig 28279 bp, 17 predicted proteins | sample Hoacrofraction12_FD_59098 | JGI IMG/M metagenome (GOLD analysis project Ga0065711, IMG submission 59098) | Hoatzin crop microbial communities from Cojedes, Venezuela - Epithelial fraction 12 v2 (version 2) | ecosystem: Host-associated > Birds > Digestive system > Esophagus > Crop | place... | reverse complement strand
AAAAAAAAAAAAAAAAAAAAAAAAAAAAAAAAAAAATCTGAGAGAGATAAAGAATAAGATCAGCCTTAGTTCCACCCACTTCCTGCATCTGGTTGCCTTTCGTCTGCTTCTGTAATCATAGAATCATTAAGGTTGGAAAAGACCACTGAGATCAAGTCCAACCATCCACCCATCACCACCATGCCTGCTAAACCAGGCCCTGAAGTGTTGTATCTGCACGTTTTTTGAACACCTCCAGGGATTGCACACGCACATAACATTTGCCTCTAAGTCCCTTTAAATGGAACTTGTTAATACTTAAGTAATTACTGGTCTTATAGCACCATAAGATTTTCATTAAAACCACTAAATTAATCCTGTTTTGCAAAGTCTTACCTTGTCTCCTTGAAAACAGAGGCATAATGTAAGACAGGAGAGTAATTTAATTTTTAACAGCTCAGGTTTCAAGTTATATTTGATTCAGAAATTTTGTAAAGCTGGAATAAAATGTCTTTCCAGCATTGTTTTTAAAAAAAACCAAAGAATCTTTGTCCTGGCATACATACAGAAAAGATAGGAAAGGTAAACAAGATGCTGTAGGATGAAGGCCTCAAACGCGTGAATCCTTAGCTCCATACAGGTGACTGCACAAGCTTCAGTCTACACTTCTGAGACCAGCATTTTGCACTGTCACGCTGTATGATTACATTCTGTTTATTTTCATCTTTTAGAACCTAAATGTTGGAGATGGATCAGGTCAGTAGGAAAGCGCACAAAGTGCACCCTTTCTTACTTTGCGGTAAGAATTGTATTTTCTTTGGACTCCAGTTCTGAATACTTTCCAACAGAGAAACATATTAAACATATAATTTTGTGTTCCTCTCACTGGGGGGAAACAGTGAAAATTAGAAAGTATAGAGTCTAAGCGTTATTTAAAAGACTCTGTCAAATTCCACATAGGCGGCAGTGACAGGCACCACATCAAGGGCACCTATTAAGCTCTCTTCAGAGCTCGTACATCTCTTTCAGAAAAATACCCCATTTCATCATAGGGCCCAGGTTCATTATGAACCTTAAGGTTCAGCAAGTGAAGGATGAAAAAAGTGGTTTGCATGTTTTTTGTCTAAAAACGCAATTCAGGATACTTTATAATATATGATCTAATTCTTAACTCTTTGCTGATTCAATATAGATTAGTGTTAAGATTCCATCAAACACATTATTCTAAATCCCAGTAGAACAGCCATTGCCATTTCCAGATTATATTGCAAATTATTGTACATACACTGCTGCATTAATGAACTGGAGTAAGTATGACATCATAAGGTTTTAGAGTCCAAATTGGAAGGTTTTGAAACATGAAACAGTACCAGAAGATCAAACGTGAAGATTGAACTTCAGGTACAGAAGAGACTTTTCTATATGTTTTACTAATGTCACATTTTAATCTTTTAGCATCATCGTACCCCAGCAATTTAAAAAAGCTTTAGGCCCTCCACTTGCTGTCTACATACACCCAGTTACAATTATGTCCATTAGTTGCCTTAGTAACGGAGGCAGAGGTTAAGTCATTTTCTAGAAGAGGCTCAGTGCAAATTATGGCATTATACCAACTTATTGCCAATCGTTTTAATTAAAACATTTCGCTTTCAGCTCGGCTAACAGCAGAGATCAGTAAACAGGGCAGATCAAATTACTGATATTTAAACTCCTCTGCCTTTGGAAAGGCCCACTGTAGCTTAATTACTGTTGGGCAGGACTGATGAAGAGAAAGCAGAGAACCAAAATCATTCAGGTATGGCTCAACGTACAAAAAATACAATATCTTCATTCTAAATGTGTGCAATATCAAAAGAAACTGATATAATTTCTAGGCACTTACCACTGGGCTGTGGCAGCATCCATGACACTGACAACACCACCACCTTTTTCCATAATGGTCCTCTGCTGTTTTGCCATCTCTTTCCATGGAGCAGTTGAAGAGGCAGAAGTTATGTGCCCCATTTTGCCTCTGTGACAGCGAAAACTAATTTTTGGCACTGCTAAAAAAATGTGATAGAGCACAGCAGACCCATACCCAGGCTCAAGTACCTTGGGACCAGAGGAATACCTTGCAGTCACAGAGGAGAAAAGAGGGGACCTTGCGCAGGGAACGTATTTTGAAGAGGATACGGTGTATGCAGCATAAGTCAAGAAACAGAATCAGACAAGGAGCCTCTGGGACCAAGTCTCAGCACACGCAGAAAGCAGAATAGAGGTCCAGCATGCAATCACATTACTGTGGGGTAGTCAGAGTAACAAAGTACTTGATAACAGTACGGAAGGAATCACTACCCACTCCTTCCCACCTCCATTTCGCAGTTCTGCTCCCACACATCATTATGTACCTGCAGGAAAAAAACCCATAGACAAAATTCCCCTGGTATCTAATGCCAGCTCTCTTTAAACACAAATGGCAAAAAACCCAACCACAATTTTTTGTCTGTGGCATAACATTCTGCCACACTACTAGTGAAATACTGTTTCCAAAGGATTCAGGAGGAAGGGCAAAATCCTAGGAAATATCTACAGTAGCTGGTAGAGTGGGACTCATCAGACCCAACTTTGCCTGCCTAGAGATCAGACATTTAAGTGTGCTCCACCCAAGGTTAGCACATTGCCCAGATGCAGGGACTTCTCTTCAACTCTAAACAGAACTTTAGTCAGCTTGCTCTGGCTTATATATATAATTAATAAAACCATTCTTATGGCACTAAATCCTACCTTTGGATTTTGAAAAATAGAACTTGCCTTTTCAAATCTTGTACAGATCCCTCCATTTGACCTGGAAAAGTAAAACATACTTTACTCATCACCAACCATATGGCATTCATGAAACTTTTTCTTCTTTCCTTTTTTTTTTTTTTAAATAAATATAAAACTAGCCCTCATGCATGTGGAACTACTACCGTCTGATTAGTCAAGATGGGCAGGTCAGTGAGGGAAAAGTCAGGGCTTCTGAGAAGATGTAGGGAGGATTCCTTTTGGATAATTTTTAAAGCTTGAATTTCTTCATGGTAATGTAGCTGGATCTATCTGCAAAAAAAAAAAAAAAAGCACTAAGCAAGAGCAGAAAGTCTATTAAGCAAATTTAATGAGAGATATTTTAAATTCCTCATTGCCACAGTCAAACAATACCTCTTCACACGTGAGGAAAGTTAACCACTTTTTTGAGGCTAACTTCTATGCTTACAAGAATTTTAGAACATGAAAGCTTTAGTTTAAAATTTCTGGCTTTTACACAGCACTAGCTACTTTCCTCTTTAGCCAAGTGAAAAATTGTCCTTATAGCACAGAACAGAAAAAATAAAGGTGGAAACACTCCCTTCTCTCTAGTAAGCTATACTTTCCAAGGTAAAAACTTCAGAGATTCTCAGAGTCTACTTAAATGCTATTACAATAGAAAAAATGAAATTTTTCTTGTTCTTGGCAGCAAGTGAATTGCAAAAGAAATTATGCAGACAGATCACCTTCTCCTAGCTCCTAAGTAGACCAATTATTCTTTTCAAACAACATTCTTAAGGGTCTATATTTTTATCATTAAAACACAGCTATACTTCTGTTGCTAATTTCTTGCAAACTAACACAGGGTTTTTTTGCTTTTTGGGTGAATAAAAGTCTGAATGTATAATAATAGTCACTCGTTCATGTGCTGACATATTTCTGAAATGCACTGGCCTGTAATCCTTTTGCTGGTATTTTATTATACATCCCATTTTGATGAAAAAGTAGATTCGAAAGAGGAGGGTTAAATCAGAGTAAGAAGAAAATAGCCATTAAGGAAAAGCCATTATTCTTCAGCTAATTGCAAAAGCTAATCAGAATAATTAACCTAAGAGGAATCATTAAAAGACACCTACTCTCTGAAATACACAAATGTATGTAAAAATTCCAGGACTATTTCTACAGATGGTCTTCTAAGCTATCTTAGGAACTACAGCAGCACTTTCATGCCATCAGGGTACTGGTAATTTGTAAAGAGAAAATTGGCAGAAAGAACTGAAGTCTGTCCATAAAAGCTACGTTTCCAAAGTACTTCAAGCCACTGAACATTTTAATACTTTTTTTCCTCTTCCTCTGCTAATCACTTACTTAGGTCCATGCACAATAAGGTCGATTTATACGATTATTTTGAAACCTCAAGAAGTTTGCTACCTGTTTTTGAGAAATAGAGGATAGCTAGTCACAGGTTACGAGACAGCTAAGCAGAACCCAGTGACAACAACATGAAAACCATGAAAACAAGACTTTATCTTTAAAGAATACAGCATTTGATACGAGAAATCATTATTTTTTTCCACCCCAAAAAATTTATAACACGAGCCTCTTGGAAGCTTCCACCTAGTACTGCAAGTACTTTAAAGCCTTAGATACTAAAGTCAGGTTACAAGAACTCTTGCAGGAATAGGAGCTTTTTTCTTTTTTTAAGAAAAAAAGGCTATTTTTAGTCTTCCTGTCTGTCCAGAAAACCAAACATATAACTCCAATCTCTCAACTAAATATCCTAGCTCCAATCTCTCAACTAAATATCCTAGCATTAAAAACCATAAACAAAAAATCCCACACACTTAATTTTGCCTTTTCTATTGTTCTGATTTTCAGATTATAAATTGAAATTAGAGTTTGGGAGTGCTGATATAACAAAACCACAGGACTATCATTCTTTTTGTATGTTGAATTTATTAGCACTACTATTGGTTTAATGAGAAATTTCAACTTGCATCAAATACTGATATGATAAAACTGTTTGACTCTGTCACTTGCTCTTCACCCCAACAAAGACAGCACAGTGAAATGTTGATGTCTACTTTATTATGTGGTTTCATTTTCTTTGTTGTTTTATGGTGGTTTTTTGTTCCCTTTTAATGAAGAAACCTTTTTTTAGAATTGAGTATCAGCTTCTCCCCAGCTCTGCAACAACAGACTGGCAAATCAAAATTTCCCGATACCAGACTCACTTGACTTCGAGTCAAGTTCTTAATTATTTTGCCAAACCAAGGCCTTGCATGCAACAATATTATTTTTTTCCAACCAATCAGTACTTTAATGCAGCCATTTAGGCCCACTGTAGTCAATTCAGCAGAAAAGTAGGACATTTCATCCATCCAGTCCAATGTTTCTAACTGGTTCCTCTTCTGTTCCAAATTCATTATAATATGTGGATGACTCAAATACTACTTTGTTGAGTTTTTTAAGCCATTGATTTGATTGATTGCAAGGTTTGAAGAAATTACAGGAAAACAATCAAGTTGAGCCTGATAAAGAACAGTTCAAGTTGAATTTCAGCACAATAGAGATGCTCTTAAGCCTACCACATGCTGTTCCAGACTACATTTAATGTTTGAACTCACTCAGAACAAATCTGTATCGCCAAAGGATTCTACTTTTTACTGACCCGTAATTAAACCTTAGCTTCTTTCAAGAAGAAAACGCAAACACCTGTGAACTCTATTGCATTTAGCACTCTGGAAAAACACAAGGATAAACAATATTAACAAATACGATATCCTTTCAAACCAATAAATTCTCATATGCCTAAATTTACTAATATTTTAGCAGCTAAAAAGTGACAGGTCCTTGTAAAAGCTTACTTTACTGATGAGTTAAATGACTACAAGAGTCAAATGGATGTATACTTATTCTCTTGAACCAAGGCAAAGCCTTTAATGGAGGAAAATTGCAAGAACTCCAACCCAATCAAACCCCACCCACACTCCCACCACTGGTCTTAGGGGCAACAAGAAGCATTTTGTAAATTAACCTTGTTCCATGCTCCTCATCACTAGACATTCTGTCTTGTACAAGGACTTTGTATACTGACAACATACATGTACATACATATGGACATACCCATATTCTAGTATGGTTTGATTATATAAAGAATTTGATTGCAATACCATAGCCTCAAAAAGCCTCAGCTTTGGTCCAGCTTTCCATTGTAGAAGGAACAGAAAGAACCTAGTATAGGACTGCAACAGAACATTTCAACAGAGTAAGATTATATATGTTTAAAAGTAATACTGCAGTAAGAGTCAAAATGCCAGCTCTAGCTCCAAAAATTGTTTGTATATTTAGATTAATAACTTCACATTATTTTAGACCAAACATTAATTTAGTGTCTTCATAGAAAACAGAAGCTTTACAAAGAGATTCTTGTGGACTTCTTTCAGTTCCAAAATGCATAGGTCCCATAAATTATGCTGAACTTCAACTTCAGCCACCAAAAATGTCAATCGTCTATTCCCTGGAGTCTGTTCTCTAACACCACTTTTCTTTCAGCCACATGATTTGCTGTAAGGTTGGAGGTCATCTTTTCATCATAGCTATCTGTCTGTCTCTCAGTCAAGATATCTAACAGATGAACCATTAATTAGATACAATGATTTTGGGCTTTTGTACAGGACTTACTTATATATGATGATATTTTACAGTCTTCATTTAGATTGGGAAATCAGTAATTTGAGTTGTGTGTACTGGGTTTGTTTTGGTTTGCATTTGCTTTTAACTTTTCCTCATGCAACCAAGACTGATAAGACAGGATATTTCATTCAAATAAAAACATTTTGGGTAAAAAAATGTGATTTAGACTAAGAACATCAGGCTACACAAATACGTTGCCCAGGAACGATGCACTCAGGCCAAGAGATCCGTGAAAATTCCAAGACCCTGAATCGACCTATTAAAGAATTTTTTTAAAAATTTAAAAAAATAAAGAAGAAGAACACATAAAACTGTTCAAGTACTAACTAGGTAGGCAATTCAGTCTCCTAAGGACTGCATTATAGGAATATAAAACAAGGAGGAAGGAAGAAACTCTAACAGTGTAGACATATGTTGCTATGAACAATCATATCTCTGAGGCAAGTTTTTACATGTGATTTTTTTTCAGTTACGTTGACAGAGTACCTCACGTTGGGCTCAAAAAACTATAGCGTTATTTTTTTTTCACTTATTTAGAAGACTAAAAGTTCACCCAGTAACACAGATTCTAGGTGGATCCAGAATTCGCTTGCATTTTGGAAATTTTCCGTGGGAAAGGGAAGGAATACAGAGCAAATGAGCCTCTTGCCCTTGGGGCAGACCCTGCATGCGGCCACTCTGTCATAGTTTAACCTGGCAGCCGGGCACCAGACAGCCACTTGCTCATCCCTCCTCTTCACTCCAGCAGGATGGGAACAAGAAATGAGCAAAAGAGGAAACTCATGGGTTGAGACTGTTTAATAAGGCAACAAAGGAAATACTCATACTACTAGGAGTAATGATAATAGCAAACATGCAGAACAAACTATATACAACACAATTATTCTCACCACCTGATGACCAGTTCGTAGCCCGAAAATATTCAAACTCCCAGCCAAGAGAGGGTTCCAAACTCACAGAAACCAAGAAAAGCCAATAGCTTTCTGCCCCCAGCCAACACCTATTCGTAAAAGCTGAGCATGATGTCTATGGCATGAGATATTTCCACCGGCCAGCTTGGCTATCTGTCTGGCTGTGCTTCCCTCCCAGCTCCTGCACACCTGCTCGTTAGCTGAATACAAGAAACTGGAAAAAATCCCAGATTTCATAGCAACAACTAAAAGAACCAGTGTTATCAACATTCTTCTCGTACTAAATTCAAAACACAGCAGCTACTGAGAGGAAGATTAACCCCATCCCAGCTGAAATCAGGACATCCTCCTCTCTCACTCTTACACACTCAATACAAAAGTGTGGACGTAACTGAAAATCACCTCAAATATGAGACATGCAGCATGCACCACTGTCCAAACATTATATGGCCAAGCAATAGGAGATGTAAATTCACTTCCTTACCCTCAAAGGGTCAAAGAGAGAACCTGAGCTCCTACTTCAGTAACTAAAGATGAACCAAGATTGATTAGCCTTTACTGCATTTGATTTCTACCCACAAGGACATAAGGACATCTGCTGCTAATACTAATGGACCACCTGCACCACAAGAACTCTTAGGAAACTATGCAACAAAGGGTACGAGAAACCACCCTGAAGATCACTGAAATTATCCACGAAGCATAAGTCCTTTCACACCTCAATCAGGTGCAAGAATGAGCCATTCTCTCATCTACAGTTTCTTCCCTGAACACCTGCACACATCTATTGCTTACTTCTCCTTACTGCCCCTTTGGGAGCAATGCCTGTTAATTGAAATTGCCCCCCTTTGTAACAGTCAGCAGCTGGTTTGATTACTGTATTCCAATAAATAACATTGCTGTATTAATTCAGACAGAGCAATTAACACACAGGCCAGACATTTTTACTGTGTCACTTTTACTGTATACTACCAATTAGGTGTTTCTGTCTGAAATACTATCCCCTATTGAAAGCCAAATAAATTCAGCCACAGTTTGATCTTTCCAACAATAGTGTCCCCCATTAAGAAGCATCTGGCAGCACCTTTCAAGCCATTCACATTGATCCTCCCTGCCCTGAACCTGCATCTGGATTCACACTCAAACCTTCGCATTTGCCTTTTATTTTTAACAAGCAAAAATAAATGCTGATATTTTGGATCAGCTACCAAAATATGACACTGGCTAATTAGATCTATGTTTCAGTATCTCTTTTTTAGATTCACCACAAGTGTCACTGACACAGAAAGAAAACAAAATTTACTCCCTAGAAAAATTAATATTCTATCAAAGCAATGATAAAACTTTACCAGATGTGGAATAGTGAAGGAGAAGAGGACGTATTTGTAACGCACCACAGTATTTGCATCAGAGCATCTCATCTTCTGTTAAAGATGTTGCATGACTTCTCAGAAATCTAATTTTCAAGGAGCACAAAGAAAACTGTAGTTTGGTAACTTGTGTTACAGCTGACACTGAAGGGATTACAGGGTAGGTTTTATTGACCGCTTAGAGGTTTTCTGAATCAGACTGAAGTTTAAAATGCTTTATCTTTCTTAAGTAGTATAAGTTACAGATGTATTTACAGGTTTTCTGTTTTTTAACTGGTTTACGTTGTGGGCTATATTATTACAGTATTTTTGTACATGTTTAAGAAGTTAAAAGAGTTATTTGTACTTATATTTCTCTCATGATAAAAAGGCTTTACTGGTGCTTACTAGAACAGTTCTTTGACAGTTTCTGGTGTTTTGCAAAGAGCCAGTGCTATTAGCCTAATTCAGACAGATATAAAGGTGCTGTAAAAGCATAAGGTACAGGGAAATTGAAGCTGTACTCACACATATTTCACACTTACCAATCCTGCATTCTCTTCAGGTTGTATCTCAAAAATGCAAAGAACAGGTATCATCATCTGTTTTCCCTGCCTCATCATGGTCACTTACATCCTGGTCTAAATGGCTTCAAAACCAATTATTTTTTCAACCATTGATAATGAAAAGAAAATCAACACTTCCAGGAATATTCTGAGCACATTTTAAAGGGAACACAAATGAAATGAGTCCTTGCTCAATAGGAGTATGTTGCTTTTTTTTTCTTCTTAACTTTTATTTTGGAGTAAACCTTCGTCATACAGTCTCTTGTTTTGGCTTATTAATTAAATACTGAAGTCTGTCATTAAAGCTATCAAATAGAAAGAGAAGGAAGTAATAGTGGTTTTATACTTCCGAGACCTGAACAGATTACTGGTTACCCCCCCTCGCTCGGTTACATAACTATGAAGATCTTTAAGCACTACGCAGTGTAAAGGCAATGCAGGAACAAGACAGCTTTCTATTGCATGATTTCTCCAGAAATCGGCTTCCCATCCTGCATTTGAATAAAAGCCAATTTCCAAACATGCTGGATAGAAAGCGTGGGGTACTAATCCAGGTATAAGATATTTGATCGTGACTGCTCTCTACGTGCTGTGATTATGCGCTACAAATTGTCCTGTTCATCCAAAACATCCCAATTCTAGTTCACGACAGTTCAAGAAAGCAATAAATGCTTAACAGAATAAAAAAAAACAGCTGTGAATTACTGGGTACACTGCCTTTTTCCCTGAACATCTCTAATTCCTTAAAGCTTTCTTCAGCTCTTCCCTTCACAGCATAGCCGGGTATCAGCTTTCTCCCCGCAGAGCCTCTGGGCTCCACTCCCGCAGCTGGCAGCTGTGAAACGCAGCACAGCCTGTAAGCGCAGTAGCTTTACAAGTCTCCTTAAGGAGCCCATAGCCACTAAGTGCGGTAAGTAACATAGAAGCAATAGCTTCTGCAATGTAAAATCTGCCTGCTGGAAGCTTCACAGCAGACAGAGAAAGCAATTTCAAGAAACAAATAAACATACAGAAACTTAGTGTTAGCTTACATTTAGGGTCTCCTGTAAACTCCTAGATCAGGCATAAGTCAGTGTAGAAGTTTGTTACAATTGCTTGAGAAACGAAGGCAGTCTGCTTACACAAGTCAATGGGTCTTTATCATCTTACTGTCACCTGACCCACTAATTCAGATATATATAACCAAGTGCTTATATGCAAAGAAACTAATGCTGGTTTGAGATATAAAGAGAATGTAGTAAGTTTGACATTATTTTAAACCCAGGTGGAGTTGCTGACAAAACCGAATGTTGACAACTCCAAGCACAAAGCTCAGGAGCATGAGAACTTCCCAGGAGCAGGAGTTCGTGAGCTGGAGCTGGCAGGAGGGTACTGCATTCCTACTAAGCCAAAAAACAAGTAACATAACTCCTTGGGCAGAAAATTAGAGGGCAGTTCTTGAATATCTGGTTTAAGAAGCTTCTGGGATTTTCAAAACCTGTCTCTGAACTACATTGAATTACCTTCCTGTACTGCCTAGGATATGAGGAAATCAGGGTGAAAGAAGGATACAAAACCCCCAAAAGCGTTTTCTTCCATCTGTAGCTATAGTCTCTAAGCAGTTCCCTGACCATATTCTACCAGTGCTGCCCACACATCTGATCTGCTTGTGTGAGTGGTGGTCCGTATGCTGCTTCTGTTAAGGTTGACACACTGCCTCGGAACGCCTAGCTTATTTCTGCTAACTGAAGTCATCTTGCAGTAGAGGATGATCACCAGACTGCGAAAGTCCACATAAATCNNTTTTTTTTCCTTTTTTAAATTCATCAGATACAGGCTTTAAACTTTTTCTGTTAAATAATAGAAGATACCACATGATGACAACTCATTGACTTCGCTTAAATAATAGGCACTCAGATAAATATTATGCACTGGAAACAATTTACAACCAGGAGAAAAGAAAGCCAGCATTTGCACAGACACACCCAGAACAGAGTAATAAAACATTTTAATTCTCTGCAAGCCTTTAGAAGGGGAATTAAGAAGTGGGTTGTGCTAACTTCCTTTTAAACCCCACCATGAACAAAGAAAAAAATTTCTTCAGATCTTCAGATCAAAAACCTTTTTATTTGTTTTATGAATTATGGGATCAGATCTAGACTACCTCCTCTTAGCACTGCCTTCTTGCTCCTTTGCTCTTGCACACTAAGCAAATGAAAATATCTTCTCATAGGTCTCCATTAGCACTGGAAACACTCTCAGAATAGGCATTATAACCTACTTTCATATTCGTCTTGGCACTTGTATAAAATCCAAGTAAATGCTCCAAGTTCTTATGTTAAATCTGTTCTTCCACTTTCCCCTGTCATCACAGACAACACACACAAATGAAGAGCACAGCCACCTTGGCATATGGAGAAATGGTAGCTCTCTAAGGACTATAAAAACATTCACTCACGTAAAACACATATTAGTTTTAAACACATGGATGATGCCAGACTTCAATAATGCCAGAAGAATCTGATGAGCAGCATGAATTATCACAGTAACGCTTACTTTACATGGTATAATGACGTCATTACCTTCAACTCCTCCATAAAACAAAGAGCAGAAATAGATAACAACAAAAAACAAAAAGATGTTTCTATACAGAAACTGAATTGTAATTAAGGCTAAATAAATCCCAGTAAACAAGCAGTAGCTCTAACTGTAGAACTGTGGCCTCCCTTCCATCCAAAGCTAAGTGCCTCAGAACCGCCTGACCTAGTTCAAAGATGCACTAAACCTGGGGAAGTTTGAGTCTACTATAATAAATTAGAAAAAACTATTAAAATAATTATCGGCTACTTTTGACAAAGTTAACTTATATTGTGACTCGCAATTCTGTAGTCAGTACTAGAGCTGCTCATTATTAGAAAGAGCTGTGAAGTCCCTCATGTCATCCTTCTGTCCATCTATTGTTTGTTTGGAGAACACCCACAATGACAGACGCTTCACAGGCCAGACTTTTATCATAACCACCTTCAGAAAGCTTTTCCCAAATTTCAACCCAGATTTTCCTTGATGCTTTAAGTCCCTCATTTTCTGTCACCACAAATACGCAGAAAAATTATATGCGGTAGCCATTCTACATCTCTGAGGGCTGCTACAATGTTCCTCCATAGCCTCAGGACTTCAGATTCAGTCTTTCTCAATAGGTTTCTTTTTCACACTACCGCTCTTCTCTGGATTTCTGATCAGGCCACATATTCCTGAAATGACGTGCAATAAATGTACATCGCTCTCTGCTGATGCATGAGCAGTGCTGAGCAGAGCAAGTCTCTATCCTGGGTCATGCAGATTATACATCTGGTTATAAATCCCTATTCAGTGTTTCCCATCTTCACAACAGCAAGACATTGCTGATTCACGTTCAATTCCTGATTGTCTAAAAACCTAAATCCTTTTATGCAGAAACTGTTGGTTAGCCTGTTTACATTCATTCTTCACTAATTATTCAACTTGGATGTTAGCAATTTTTCTCTCAGAGTCATTCTGATGAAGTGAATATGCCCCTACTGCGAACACAGTAACCGGAAGGATCTGAATTTTTTAAGTTACATGTGCCACAACTTAATACAGCGCTACTGGCAGCTCAGACTAGCACCTCATATTGGATGGCCTAACTCTTTTTCATTTCCAAGAATATGATCTGTATTTCATAAATAGCAGCACAAGAACTACAGCTGTTTGTCAGCTGGAAGATAAACATAAGGAAAGTGTGTAGTATGTGTACTGCCTTCTTTATCTCATTGAGCCTTTAGAAGAAGAGATGTCCATCGAGGGCAGGACCCTAGCTGTAGAACTGCTACAAGTCACCCAGTGCATAGCGTTGATTTCAGCTCTTCATTTGTGGTGGGATTTTTATTCACCTGCAGCTCAGCACCAGAAAGCCTTTTGAACCTGTGAAGACTTTGCAATGCAGTGACAGTTTTATGAAGACTCTAACATAGGATACGAAAAAATATATTATGGTTGATCTATCCATTGACTCCAGACTTTCAGGACCAAATTTTAATTTCTGCTACTTTAGTTCTATTGCATTCTTTTATAATGCGTTACTTCATTGTATTTAATAAGATTCAAACCCATTCAGAATATCAAAAACAGAGAAAAAAAAAAAATCATTCTGTTGAATTGAACCTGCCAGCTCAGTCCATTCCTGAGTGACTTAAAAAATCAACAGTCCTCCTGGACAAAATAAGATAACACTACAGTACCTAGACAGCACTGATAAGGGGAGGATACAAGAACAGATAAGCAGCAATCACAAAAAGGAAAAGAAATTTTAAAAATGCTAATGGATACTTTCTTAACTTTGTGCCCATTCAGAAAAAATATCAAAACACAGGAGGTTTTATTTCACTGATGTTTTCTCCCACAAAACAGTCAAAGCTTTTGTTACCCTTGTCAGTATCATGAAATAAAACATTTCACAATCAACCTTGTTGCTCTTTGTATTATTAGCACAAGAAACACACACCATACAATACTATTTAAAAGGTGCAATAAATAGCACCCAAGAGCCGCTTTTGACATGTTATCATTCTTGACAAGCTTTGGGCTGACTTTGCTGGCCTGTTGACCCTGCCAAAAGGCAAAGCATGTCTCTTCGCCACAGCTAATCTTCTCTGGACACCCCTGTCACAGTGCAACTCCATTTGAAACAGATGAAAAGGTCAAAGACTGTCTCTCCACTTTCAGACTGAATTCAAGTCAATTCATATCTAGGCATCCACAGTACCGAGATTTGCTACAAGATCTTTGCATATTTTCCGTTCCTTTCCCCCATGCCTCCATCCACCACTTTCTGAAAGCTTCTTTGGTTTATTCATTTACTTACAAAACCGTTAATTAAAGGCCTTATTCCCTCATTTTATAAAGCTGTGCAGGCCCTGCAGATAGCAATTGAGTGCAAATTCCGAGAGTAGGCTCTTCCAACCACTTTTTAATCATCTTTTACCCAGACACCAAATTCAGAACTGTGAACGCAGTCTCCAGACTGAATTTCCCAGCCTCGACCCTTATGGCCATTACAGTCACTGGAGTAATTTCCAGGCATTACAGCAATAGCTTGGCACCTACAGAAGTGGAAGTCAGAGGACATCCACTGTTCAAAGAAGCTCTCCTTCCAATAACTCTACTGACTGTCCCTCACAGCTGTGATTATGTCTCTCTGGTGCTCTTTCTGGGTTTCTGAAAGCCAGAGCGGTCACTGGTTATTTACTGCTGCTTCCAATTTGTTGCCACTAAGAAGAAGAGAGCAACCAGAACTATTGCTTAGACTATAAGACCCATCCAGTAGTACCATATTCATTATGTTTTTCTAGTACATTACATACATGAAATAACTTACAGCTAAAAATTATCTTGAATGCTCGATTTAGAACTAAGTGCAAGATGAAAAGTAATGGAAATCACAAAAACAATGTATATTTGCCATAGTATTTAATCCATGAAGCACTATTTTAGTTTGTCTTATCTCCTAGTCAAACCTTACAGGTTCATGAGCTTTCAGTCAGATTTGCTGTAAAAGGACCTGCTTTGCCACAGAAACAGCAGTAAAATTACCTTTGACTTAAAAGCAGGCATAAACCATTGGAAGGATAAACAAATCTTTGATTTTTTTTTCTCTGCTTAATGAATCGTCATTTTCTCATTTTTTTCCTCTGACATGAAATTTATAGAGTCCAAGATGTATCTTTTTCCAAAAAGCGATACAAGTGTTTATGCAAGAGATCTTTAGTTGTACACACTGCATTTCTAAAAAATAAACAATTTTGAAGCAACAAAATTAAATGAGATAAATCATCTCCAACTCTGACCTTGATTAGAGTAGAATAAATGCTATATTCTAGTGTGTAACTCGGTAAAACTCACTTTAACCTCCTGTTCTTAAAAAGATAACAGGATTACTTCCAAACTCAAAGTGAGTTAGGCTGTTAACCAATTTATTTGAGCTTTCTAGGAGCCCCGAGAAGATAGCAAGGAATTTAAAACTGACCACAAAGAGCATAAAGTATATCTGTCTTCTGATTTCTGTTGCTTTTCCTCCCCAAGCCCCTCCCTAAAATTGAGTCACACTCTGCTGCTGAGGTTTAACCCCAAGCTCACAGATGTCAACATAGAGGCACTTCGCTTGTCCGTTTCTCATGGCCATTTTTATCTCTTTCATCAAAAGCCTTGTACAAAGACAGCAACATCAACCGAGAGGTAACTTCTTGTTGAACACAGTGCTCCCCTCCCCCAAATATAATGAAGCAAATTTCATTTGGGAAGTTATTCATTCCCTAAAATTATAATTCAATCAGCACAGCTCCCACTGGAGAACTCTCCAAGAAGCTGGCTCCTGTTGCAGAGCCATTTTGAGCCTACCATCTCACAAGCACACGCCAATAGCTTAACTAAATGAAAGGTAGCCACACAATTATCTGCTGTCATCAGTGGAAGCAAGGTGTAATAAAGCAGTGATAATGAAAGCAAGTATAGTGTTTTCATCATTCCCAGTGGAGGTACCATGCAGCACTTAAGCTTCATGATCGCATTATTGTTCCATGGTAACACAGAAAGAGGTTTGGCCTAAGTACAGATTTTGCATCCAAGTCCAAAGCAATCAGTGCTATCCATGTATATAATCAAACTATTCAAGGGTAAAATTTCCCTTTCAAATCTATGTGGTAGATTTTACTTTTAATAAGGATTCTCTTCATCCTGAGAACGCAACGCACAAAGGAAGGTGAAGAGGAAATGTGCATGGAGGAAGGAAATAGAAGAGTGATCTTTTTTGTACAGATCCTGTCTCCTGAAACTGAGAGGAAAAAGCAAGAACACCAAAGTCTCTTACACACACTCCAGTTGCTTTCTCTTTTCATATTCCCTAAAAATAATTTCTAAATAATTTCTGGTTTTTCCCTTCTCCATAGTTTTTGAAGGAACAATCAGATAAGGTGGTAGCTTTTCTGACACACAGAGAATGGGTCTGATCCCATGGCTGTTCCCAGTGCTATTGCTATACAAAAGTCAGTACAGAATGACACCTATGAATAAAAGTTACTGATATCTTGCAATTTCCTGCTGTCACAAAATGATGAAGCTCCTCTTAAAACGATGGTTCTGCTCTAGTGGATATATTCCCTTCTATCTGCAGCACACAAAATATATAATAATAGAACTTGTTCCATACACACGTGACACTAAGCCATTGGCCAACGTGAACAATTTGAACTGGCAACCTCCAGACTCACACATCTGTCCCGTTTCAGTCTGAGTTTAGGAGCCAAGCAACTGAAAGTTAGCACATTGCACATCCTCTGTAGATTTACACAAAGTGGACTTAACGACCACTCACTAGGATCATACGAAAATTATCTTTTACCACTAAAGATGTGTTAATTTGACTTAGAACCTCATTTTCATACCTGAAAGTACATTTAAAAACACAGATGTGAAAAATCTGTAGCCTTACAGTCAGCTCCAGGTCTGGTCCAAACTCTAGAGCACAGGCCTACTATGATATGGTCCTTTCCGATTGCTCTTCTCTTCCAAAGATTTTATACATCTGATTCTTCCTTTGAGATTTTTGGAACAAAAGGACAGGACTTGGATTGGTATTTTTCTGTATACTTACTTTCCATAAGCGATTCTATCTTTGATAAAATGATCTACTCTTGACACAATTGTGAGGGGAAAAGCAAGCAGAATGGTGTATGATCAACTGCAGGCACTGTAGGTTACTTTATGTATTCCGATTAAAAAACAAACAAACAAAATACAAAACTAAAACCCCATTAGTTATTTGCAGTTGTCTGTAGTGCAGTAGGTGAGGTTTAACATATATGCTGGCCGACAACAGGTTTCCAAAGAGTTAACATATTGCAGCCAGAGCCCTCTCTGCCAGTGATTGCTTTTCTGTTTAGCTCTATAAATGAAATTTATTAAAACCATTACATGCACAGTGATGCCACAATATCCAGAGCAAAGTTACTAAATCTAAAAGAGCTTTTATTTAATCAGGAGATAGCTAACAGATGTAATGACTGAGGGATGAGGCAGAACCTGGTTTTACATTCAGACCCTAACAACATAGTTTTATCACTTTCAATAATGTGAATTCCATATTTCTCTGAATCTATTACTTCAAATAAAAAGCGATCATTTCTAAAAATGCCTCATTTATTACACCCAGACCTTTCTTCTCATGTGCCCAACTGGACACACACTTTTGTCTTGCCTTCCAAAAACCTACCCCAGTAATTTTTTTTAACAAGCAGTTCTATCTCCCCATCCATCTTGTCTGCACGAAGAAGGGATAACCTGCAGCTGAATTACAGAAAGCCTATTCTCCCAGTGGGATCTGAGATAAGATAGACTGCATTAACCCTAAGATTCATTTCCCAGCTAGGAATTCTCCCTAACTCTTTTAAGAAGATCACAGGAAACCGGCTGGATAATGGTAAGAGATCTATTGAGTGCACTTTCATCACAAGCTTTCATGGAGAGAGAAATGGTAATAAGGTCACAGCAGCCTGAAATGCTGTGGGTGGCTAGGAGACATTTCTCTAAACACACTGGCATTTCAGTCTTGATATGCAACGCGATATAGGCCACGACTATCCAGAAATCTGGGATACTTTGTTCACATAAGATGGATTTCAGATGAAAATTCTGATAGGTCCATTTCACTGATAATTTCCATGCAGTTTGCTCTCTAAAAGGACTCATCTAAGTGTTATTTTCTCCACAGGATTTAATTCTACTAAGTGTTAATAAATGTTATTTTCAAGACACAGCTATTTGAGTATTTTTAAACTTTTTTACAAGCACGAACATTCTTACCCGCCATCCAGTACAGAGCCATCCTCTAAGCCACAAAAAACAACCAAATATTTTGCACCATACTGTCAGTGTCCAGAAGTTCCAAAATATTTCCTGTGTATTAAAGAAACCACATAAGTCTTAATTTGTAACAAAAGGGAATTCAAAAAAGTACTTTCTGTATCTATGCAAGTTCTACCAAAGTACACAGGAAGATCGGTGGTACACAGCAGTTCAGTGCAAAATCTACACTTCAGAAAGTTGTCCTGCTCTCCCCTCTCACCCCTTAAAAACATATATCCCATATGAAAACACAAACCAGAAACATTTATTCCCAACTATAGCTTACAAGCCAAATATACTGTATATCCCATTGATTTCCTCAGCCTAATGCAACACACTCTTCCCATATTTCACATCACAAGGAGAACATCACACTGCAAAGACATCAAACTTGCTTGGTGAAATCTCAGACCAGATGGAAAGTATTATTTTGAGCCGACGTCTTCATTTTGAAAGTGAATAGAGAGTGAAATAATTTCCTCATTATTGTCTGTGTTGTAGTCATAATTAGCCACCATATTCTGAAAGTGAAGCCAGTTCTGTGACACACATTTGGAAAATTCCAGTCTATTTAACTGACTCATTTATTTCCCTTAAGCCTAGCTGCTAAGATACACATGGAAGAAGGGATTCCAGCAAATACTATTTTGAGAGGGCTTTCATCTTTGTTAATTTAAAATATAAGTAACTATTGAAAGGATAGTTAGTGTAAAAAGAAATAACACGTTTTACACATTACAGAGCTCGGAAAGGAATTTAAGCCCTACTTTGTAAATGCTGCTTGCAACTAGCTTTTACAACCAGTAGCACGGCAGGGTTGAGACATTGGGTTACAGTTATTCTGAGCCATCCCTTCTCTCATTTCCTTCAGTTGGGATGGACAGAATAAGGGGACCAAATTTCTGCCTAGCTAACTCAACCAGTTGCAAACTACATTCACCTGCCCACCTTCCTGTTCAGGTCTTTCAAAAGTAACACAAAACAGGTATTTAAGTTGTGCACTCAATAGATTATTCACCTGGTTTGCTCATCTGCTTAAGTATATAACAAAGTAGTTTAAATGAGCTCAAGCTTAAAGCTAATGATTTTGAACAGTGAATTCCTTACATCTGCTTTGCAGCTGTCTTTTCTGCAAAATCGATAGCACAGCTGATTTAGTGCCCTCTAGGACAGCTTCAGAAAATTCTTCTACAGCTAATGTAGATGCAATTTTTCTCTGCTCCACTTCTGGCTGAGAACACAGGAAAGGTGCAATGTCAGGACAAGTCCTCGGACTCTCAGTCACAGGCTGACCCTGATAAACTCAGCATGAATTAGAGCAACGCTCCGAGCTGCATGATTGGTGAGAGTCTCTGCACAGAGGGAGTCCAGCTCCATTACAATGCCTACATAGCACAACTCCCCTCTTCTGCAAAGGGAGGGTGTGTCTGCAGGCCAGGATCAAAGCTCTGACAAACATTTGTCTGAAGGTTGCTCTCCCACTGCTGAGAAGTATTTACTGGGCACCATTTTACGGACTGTTTATAGCAGCAAAGTGCTAATAAACAAGAATTACATAGTGCATCCTGAAGAGCCCTTGCCTTAAAAATTATGTCATCTATTCTCTTTGAAACAACATACAAGTCACAGGTTTTAGCTTAATAAATGCAGGAAAACAACAGAACACCAAAATGAGTGAGTGTTCTAGTTTTGTTCCTATAGTGCTAAAGAAAAAATAGTTTTCTGGGAAGTGGTCTTGCTGCAACTTGCACATGCTTTTACACCCAGGTGACCCTCCTTATTTACCTCACTGTCCACTTCAGTAAGTGGAAAATACATCATCTCTCACACCTTAAAACCAACAGCAATCTGATTTACATCATCCCAGTAAGACTCATTTGTCTGGTGAAAGTGAGGTTATAGAATCCCAACTTTGCCCACGGCTAAATGCTTTCAAAGGATTAGAATACAAATCATGTTGTATGCATGCTGTTAATGGGAAGTTCTGGTTTTATTTAAAGAATATGTTTAATAATTATGCATCAGAACAGGTCACCAGCGAGGAAGATGAGAGCACCAGACTCTCTCCCCTCTCTTAGGAGCTTTAGTTTGAAAGCTACCCAAAATATTGTGGAAGAGATTTGGCAGGCAGACACTGATAAAACATACCATGTTCTCACTGCACAATCTGACACACCATACTTGGCAGCATCTGCCTAGCAATGGACAAGAAATAAATTAGCGCAGTGGCTAAGTGACCCCAATCTCATTCAATTTAGTTGCTTCATATATGGGTTGAGGTTACCAGCAGAAATGTTTGCACTTGAAATCTGCATCCAACCAACTACATATATTTGTGTTCTGGATATTGCAAAAGAAAACATCCCCTCCCATAAAAAGTCAATCAGTTACCATTTCCTAAATATTCTGCATTTTCAACAAGATACATTGATAACCCATTCTTTAACAACCACTTCACATTGCACCAAAAAAAAAACAACCCACACAAAAAAACCCAAAAGTAAAACTCACAATTTGTTTACTGCTTATCATGTAAAATCCCATACCATAACATGATTTCTACTTCTCCGCATCCCATGAATGCCAGCTTTAAAATAAATGGTGAACTGTTATTTAAATGTGAAGACACTTTAAAACATAAGAATTGGCTAGGTACTATGTGTGAGTATCTATGAACAGAACCTATCTGACAAACTGGAAGTAGTCTCTACTTGTAGCTCTGAAATTGCCAGACGGATCACACGTAGCATGAATAAGTCTGGATGCTGGCTAAGAGCTCCCAACTATTGAAGGGGAGAAGCAGCCATATCAGGCAGTCAAACTGTAAATGGTCTAAATCTTATTGCATATTTTCTTGAGTGTCTTAAAGTCAACAAGTTTGCTAGAACTGTGCTGAAAACTACTGGGATTAGTAGAGGGCACATTTGGAGAGACCACTGTCTCAAAGGTTACTTATAGGGAAGATTTAGTGGTAAGCACCAGCAAACTCCATCTGTCTCATCTGGCTTTGCTGCTCCATCCATTCTCTAGAAGTCCTGTGACCACTCCTTGACTTGGCAAACCTGTATCCTGTCTGTAAAGAGCTCCGGTGGATGCAAGCAGACGACGACACACGTACAACGCAAGTGCAGGTGACCATTTAGCTTCTCGCCTTGCATAAGTTCAATACTAAGCATGAAAGAGGAGATCTTGTTATGCTTTGGAGCTCATGTGCACTGCTCTTCATTTCACACCGAAGCTGAACAAAAAGTAATGTGCCCTTCAATGACCTGCACCTTTAACCTGGTCAACAGTACCACAAGATAAGAGGGCTCAATTCCACAAGATAGTCAGTTACATGAAATGCTGTATTTCCTTCATCTACATCTTCTCTAGCAACTCCAGTGAAAATGTGAATACCCTGGGAACCATAATGTAAATAATCCAGGAACCTTAACTCGGTATGTCCTAATTTTCAGACAACAAAGTTATCATATCATAAATTTTCACTTCCCAACTTGTTAGAGATGACAGGTATGCTAATGCTCCCTTGTGTGTCTTTTTTCAAACAACAAAACAAATGCCATATAAAATAAGACCTTATTTTTGCATGCTATCCTTGCAGTATCATTTCCAATTCCTGTGGTAAATAGTGCCAAACTGACCAGACAGTTTGTGGGTCTACAGGTTAACATCGTGCCCCGCACACCAGGAGTTCAGAAAAGACAGTATCACTTTGTAGATGCAATCTGTAGGCATATGCCACTTCCAATGTCTTCTGAAGACAGGGTTACAGGTGGAGCACCGACCATTGCAGTGCTGCTGTAGATTTGACATACCTTCATTTTGCTGGACTACTGGTCCCAGAGTTGCAAACATCATAAAAGCATCTTTGCCGATCATTTTGCCATTAGCATCCTTGTATCAACATTTACCATGCCTCATTTAAAGGATCAGAAAAACCTCCACACCCAAACTGTTGACACTTATCCAGTTATTGACAAGTCTGACACCTGCTCTCAGAACTAATTCCTCACAGCCCCCTTTCCATAGGGGATTCTTTAAAAGTATTGTCAGGAGCAGGAGAATAGGGCCAGGAAGCTTATCTTCTTTGCTACAGCCAGTCCTTTTGTTGTGAGGATTTTGACATAGATAAGGACTTTACTAGCTCTACTGGGAATTAAACAAATTGACTCTAATAGGTTTTAATGTATAATGATTAGTTCATTTATTAAAGATTCTACCCAATCCTCAATTATTCAGATACGGGTCAAGATCAAGGGAGTACATCAAAACAAATCCTGCACCTGCAGAAGAATTCAAATGTTAATTAAATGAGAAACAGATCAATGGACTCTAACCTCATATAGAGATGTAGGAAGAAGCGTATTAGAATTCAGGAGAGTCGGGACATCACCGCTCAGTGTAACACTATTTCAAGTAGCATCAGCTGCTTATAAAGCGCTTGCTGCTTTTTCATTTAGCAGGCTGCATTAAACGGCAGCATGGATCATGATCCATGATTCACAGCCTGTCATAGATGGGTGACATCTGACTCTCAAGAAAACATTAATATAAGCAGTTGAACTATAGACTGATAAATGCATCTTATGCAGAAGAATTGAAAGAAAATTAATCACGGTATATGTGTCACATGACATGTCACTAGGCTGAGATTCACGTGCTAGATTAAGCTTCAGATTCTGCCCACAAGAAACAGTTCAACAAGTCAGAGTTGTTTGGCTTCATATTAGTTTTTCAATCCTTGTTCATTGAGGTAAAGTAAAAAATTTGAAATAGAAGAACATAAACCCTGAACAGAAGAAATTTAAGCAGAAAGGCTCTTAATAACAACAATACTGAAGCTCTGATCTTGTTTGGTTCCTTGATAACTAAAAAAAAAAAGCTCTGAGATGCAATTTAATCTTCCAGATAATCTGCACTTCCTTTCTTTCAGCTATTTTGTTTTCATCTGGGAAGTACCAAAGTTTCATTTTTTCTAAGAAGAGACACACTACCTAAAAATCTGAATTGGCTTTCCATATACGAAGAAAAAAAAATTCCACCGATTCTGATGCTGTTGCCTAATAGTCTTAAAATACATTAACAAAAAGTGAAATAAGTTGTTAAAATGTGTAAATAAAGCTAGATGCAAATTAGAGTTATGAGTCTTATTCAAGTCCCAGGTAATCTTTCTCTGGGCTTCTGATGCTTGTGGATGCACACACACTAAAAAATACTGAACCCCAGTGGAAGTGGCAGTGGGCCATGTGTTTGCTGAATGGCAAAAACTGACATAATTATTAATCTCAGAGGGCCTTATCACATCTTTTAACATCTTGGTAGCAAAGCTGGGGCAGAACAGTGATAAAAACCTCAGACAATAAGCATCACAAGCAGGTGTACAGCTGTTTCAGCCAGTTGCTGCCAGGGCTTCCCCGCTGAGGCCCCCAGGCAGCCCAGCACTCCCACGCCAAGCAGCCCCGTCACACAGACATGGCCACACGATCCCCAGTTTTCATGGCAGCCCAGCTCAGTGCACAGTGGGAGTTTGTTGGCTACAAAGCACAGGACCCCAGAAGCCTTGAGGCCTTCAAAAGTACCAAGCTGTAGAATCAAAAAAAGAGGGGCTCAAGACTCTGCTATATTTAATTTTTCAAACAACATATTCTTTGCAAAATGTTTACATCTCTCAATGAAAATCAATCTCGTACAAAACAAAACAAAAAAACCACGAAAAACCCCACACAAAAGCTGACATATAAGGATTTTTTCCCCCATGAGGCTGAAAGCTACCCGGAGGATCCAGAATACCCACCTGGAGACGCTGTGACTCAGCAGTGCAAGGCCAAAGCCACTCTCCCTTTGTTTCACTGATGCCTTGTACCTAGACTCAACACCAAGCCTCAGAGCAACTTCTAATTCCATTAATTAGTGCTGACTATATAATTAATAATTTAAAAAAAATATTTGATTTGCTATGGTATAAGTAGAAAAGATCACCTAAGGGCATAAAATCTATACTTAAAAAAATTTAGCATTTAACTTCCCTGCAATTGGCAAATGCCAGCTCCCTTTTCTGATGGATACTTACTGTTCCCAGAAAACACAAGTGTCTTTTGCCCCATTAAATTTAACCTATCCTTAAGATTGTACAAGGGACTTTGTCCAATCATGCTGGACTATTGGTTGGCATAAAGAAATACAGGATCTGCTCCCGTACATCTATGAAATAGAACTGGTTTATCAGTTAGAAACTAATCCAAGAAAATATCAACATAAATGCAAGTTTCTCCTATTGGCAGCACACACAGGAACAATAAGACGCCTTTGTGCCACGTCCTCAGTTACACAAAGGCCATTTATTGCTCTTTGGCAACAAAAGAGGGGAGCTGGGCAGAACAGAGCACTACAAGAGCAAGAGAGAAGCAACCCTCAGGCCTTGATAACTTCTGAGCCTTGTTTCATACCAAAATGAAGCTTCACGGTGAATTCCAAAATAAAGGAGAAATGAGGAAAGTGTTTTTGATAAATATCTATCTTTTTTGTACAAAAACACAAATGTGGTTACTCATGGTATTCCACTCATTATAGGATAGATGTATAGATAAAATACTGCTTAGGCTGCCTATGTAATCAATAGAGCTTCTAGAGATTGATGAAGAACATCTATTGATGATGTGAGAAGACTAGCTACTAGCTGTGGTAGGTAAGTAAAAAGTGCCATCCCGCATACGCTCACACCCTAAAGCCAGCTGACACTCTCACCAAGAACATGCTCCTTGCAGCATTTTTGAGAACCTCAGAGATGCAAAGCTAAATGGCATTGCAGGAAATTGTCTTTTTATTTCCAGTCATATTTCATAGCAATGAGCAGCTTTTCAAGCAGTATTTCCACAGTTCAGTTTCTCAGTTGAGTAAATGTTATTTTCAACTGGGATGCTACTTTAACTGTGATACATCTCAGATGTAATACTTCAGTAGTGACAGGATCAACCCTGTGCATCCTGAAGTGAAGCAGAATGCTATATACATCTCTGAAAATCCAATTAAGCCTCAGTAAGGCACTAGACTTTCCTAAATCACGTTTCTCTCCTTCATCTTTTACAACAGAAGATCATTGTTCCTACCGAAAGCAGACTTGTATCTCCATCGACCCAGCAGGCCTGCACGAGAAACCTAAATTGCCTCATAACCAGCTCATGACCTCAGTGCCTTTTAATTATGTGGGTTTCCCTGTAGCCTTTAGTTAAAGTAGACATGTGGGGTGGGCAAGGGGAAGTCTACAGCCCATGCAGAAGAAACACAGACAGAATGTGTATTTCAATGTACAGATCTGTTATCTTACTTCTGAAATGTGAACGCTACCTAAATTCAAACCGCACTACTCCAGTTTTAGCCAAGAACAGCCTATTTGCACCACCCCTGCTGTGACTGCAGTCTGCTGCGCACACACCTAAGCACACGCAAGCCTAGGTAGGTCACGCACCAGCAGCGGAGGAAGAAACGTCTGAAAGGAAAATATTTGGGCAACCAGCTCTTGCTGAGCCCTCTGGTACTGCAGCAGAGCCAGGATGCTCTCGGCACAGTCAGATCCCACCCAAGTCTTCAACAGGGTACTTAAAGTCTCTCTGACTACTTTATTTCCTAATAGAAGGTGTTGGTACTTCTTTTCAGTCTTAGATTCAGACCAAACTAGCTTATTTAGGAGGAGTGCACGCATGGACAGGTAAGCCCAAAAAAGATACTGTATTCAAAATAGAATACTCTCTAGCCACAAAGATTTTTTTGCTAGACTGTTGTTGTTCATGGCAAGTTTCACCTCTGTTCTCTCATTATCTAGACATCTTAGCGTGTGTTCATTTTTGCTGCTTAAAAATTCTTTTTTTCCTCTGTATTTCCAAAGTAACATAGAGGCACACATCAAATTAACATTTGCACTTTCCACAGTATTCTTCTGATGAACTTCTGACTGTTCAATGACTATTCTAACCTAGTTTCATTGATGTACCTTTCATTCCTCTGGGAATCTTAAAGCAGAAGCTTAATCTGTGGTTTTGCTTTTGAATTGCTGTTGTCAACATTCTTCAAGAACAGGCCTGAAAAATCAAATAAGGTCTACCAAAGTCTACAAGTAACTGCCTTAAAAAGAGATTAATGTCACAGAGCAAAATTTCTTACATATACATCCTGTTTATCCTTTTACAGTGGCTGAAGTCTTACACCTTAACACTTTCTCTGAGTTTGCAATGCTGTCCTGTTGTATCTGTATTTAAGAAATATTACGTACGAAAAATGCATTAGTAAATATCTTTAATTGTTCAAGAGGTCAAATATTTTTCCCCTTTTTAGGTCTGAAAGGCATCAATTATTCCCATCAGAATCACTGAAGCACTTTAAGGTCCTGTGTTTCTCACTTCCTTCCTCTCTGCACCACACTCCTTGTCGGGATTTCAGCTCCCCTGCTGGGATTCCTGACTGGAGGGTGTTCTGCTAACCATGGACAGACAGCCCCCTCTGCCAGCAAGTGGTAGAAACTCTTCCCGCGTGTTAAATAACTATTTTAATTGCAAACTCCACAGCTACATTTTTTTCATTATTTTTGAAGTAAACCTCAATTCTCTTAATTTTTTTATGGAAATCCTTTATTCCCCAAAAGTTCTATAACATTTGGGTTGCATCTGTTGCTTAAGCTGTGGCAACTGCTGTTCTGAAAACGTACTCACAGGATTTCAGCTGGTTGTGCAATGCGAGGTGGCTGTCACAGAGCACCAGTGGTGAAAGGATTCTTCCAGCTCTCCCCCGTCCCAAATGCAGGCATAACATTTGAACAAAGCTGCAGACACATCAATAATGAAAATCTGGTGAACCACTTACTCTTAACTCCTATAGGAATGTTGAATGCAGAATATCCATTAGTTTCCTGACAACATGGATTATTTATAGGCAAGTCTGATAGCACCACCTATTATTAAGGTTGCTCAATACTTCCTATTATATGACCCCTGGTTTCAGTCTTTTTATACTTTGCCACCTGGGATGAATATTGCATGCTGATGTCTGCCTTCAGCAATTCTTGTTGAAAGTTCAACCCTTCCAGGAGCAACGCTATTGAGAAATACAGTGGGTTTGTCCATGTTTTACAGGAATCTGGGAACCTTACTGAAATTTGTTGTTATCCCTTATTCTGCAGGAACTTGAACTTTGGCAGAACAGAGCCTGTGTTTTGTGTTTGCATATAAGGAAATCCCCCAAATATGGCCAAGTTGCAAGCACCTGAAGGGAAAAAACCCACAACAGTTTTTACATGAACATAAAAAAAAAAAACAAAACAAAACACTGGAGACCTCACAGCCAGTGAACAGTTGCTATCAATATATGAATCATACCCACCTTATAGGCATATGTTTTCTAGCCCAAGGCTATGGAGGGAAAAAAAAGGTTTGTTTTTCTTTTTTTTCTGGAATAGTTATTCTTGGTGTGTGAAACAAACACATTAATGTAGCGCTGGACTTGAGCACGTTGCCTGAGAGTCAGAGCAGTTCTGCAGTGCTAACAAACACTGCCACTGTTTTCAGTGATGATGTCCAGTTATCTACTGACAGAGAAAAGCCCCTCTCTTATCTGCTGCTTGTACCCTGAGTAGTCCTTACCCTGGTACATAGTGTTTCTTTCCAGCTAGTGTCTACCTTGCTCGTAAGGATAGAAGTGTTCAAATAGCCAAACAGCCCATCTCTAACTGTAAATGAAAAACGTCTGGGCTTTGGGTCAATTAAGTCATTCTTCCAGTCTGGGTCTTTAACAATTGTTGTTACAACTGCAATAAGAAATGAAAGTGCCAACAGCAACCTGAGACATTTTCTGATCCCACAGCGAAGATGGCTACACTAAAAATGCTCCAGATTTTATAACAAGGGTCATCCACCTCAAAGCTGGCCAGCAGGCTGTCACACTGGGGACATATAACCCCAAATAACAATTTCTTTTAGAACATGTGCATGGTTAGAATCTACTGCTGACATGTATTTCTCATTCAGCCAGATTTGCATATTAGGTATATGTAGAAAAACAAGAAGAAATAGTTCCTGGCATAAACACTACAGAATACAAAAAAAAAAAAAAAAAAAAAAAAAAAAAAAAA
>Ga0065711_1003373_pt1 | contig 28279 bp, 17 predicted proteins | sample Hoacrofraction12_FD_59098 | JGI IMG/M metagenome (GOLD analysis project Ga0065711, IMG submission 59098) | Hoatzin crop microbial communities from Cojedes, Venezuela - Epithelial fraction 12 v2 (version 2) | ecosystem: Host-associated > Birds > Digestive system > Esophagus > Crop | place... | reverse complement strand
CGGAGCACTGGAACAGGCTGCCCAGGGAGGTTGTGGAGTCTCCTTCTCTGAAGATATTCAAGACCCGCCTGGACAAGGTCCTGTGCAGCCTGCTGTAGGTGACCCTGCTTTGGCAGGAAGGTTGGACTAGATGACCCACAGAGGTCCCTTCCAACCCCTACTATTCTGTGATTCTGTGATTCTGTGAAGTGAGTTTAGATACTACAAGCCAATTGAGTTATGTGTACTGGCATCCTCAAACAAGTCAGGAAGAAAAGGGAATCACTCCTTGTGAATGAACCTTCAATGTCAGAGTTAATGGAAGACACAGATTTTCTCTGAAAATATTAATCTGTTATTTTCCCAAACAGGCATCAAAGATCCACTGGGGATGATTGCTCAGCTACTGTAAAGTCGTGAATTATTAAGTATTATTATTAACTATTTGAAGTCTAAAGAACTTGCTGAAGATCTGTGTGCTGCTATCTATTTCCACTAATATTTTGTAGGAAATGTAAGACATTCACTGCAATTTAAGGGTTAGCACTGTTTAGCCTTATATATTCATAACCTTAGAATGTATGTTATAAGCCTGTTGTCTTTCTCACAGGTATCTGAACTCTTAAGGCACTGTTCTTTGTTCAAGATCTTTAATTCTCTGTTAATTCCACTGTGGTCATATCCTCCACTAAGTGTGTTTAGCTTTTTTCTCTCTCCAGGTGTCATTTCATGAGAGAATAATATTTGGCTGATGCCAGCACTAAGATGCATTAGCTGATTCAGGGACTTAATTTTATTTTTTCAGAAATTTCTTCCCCTAAAATAATTTTTTTTTTTAATATTTAAGACAGAATAATCCATTGTGGGCTGATCAGAACTTTGATCTTGATCTCATCCCTGATCACTTTGGCATTGATTTAACATTATTCTTGCCTTACCAGGCAGACTAGGATAAAAACTGTCGTGTGCATTCATCTTTGTTAAAAGATGAATGAATAAGACAGGCTTTAAAAGATTTTTAAAGAGCAAGGTGCTGGAACTGCATTCTCAATCTGCATTCTTTCTCGCTGTTTTATGGGATGTACTGAAAATGTGCTTTTTAGAGGTCAGATCATTTTTTCCAGCTGTGAAAAAAAGGATGTAAGCCATAAATTAAAAGGCCTATACAATAAGTTCAAGAACTAGTCCATTCCAGCTATAGACACCCTATTCCCTTGAAAATTATGACTCATCAAAAGCAAGAATTATGTTCCATTTCTAGAACTCCAGCTAGCTTAACTCTTATCCATTTGTGGATTGGACTTTGCTGTATATAATAAAATTAAAAACCACACACACTTCTTTGTTCTGTTAACTCAGGAAAGAGAATTAGTCCTGCTGAAATAAACAATACTTAGAGGAGGCCTGACCTGATTGTTTGTAAGTGTCTACATGGGCTTTGGGATATACCTTCACCTTTTGTTCTCCTCTAAATTAGCAGTGAGCAGATAGATGTATGAGGTTTCCTACCAAGCTGCCCAGTGTCATTTTTATGTGAGAAAAAAAAAGAAGATAATAATATATTCCTTGGAAGTGCATGAAAATTACACAGTAACAGGAAAGAATACTCAGCGTGGTCAAGCAAGAGTATCCAGCATGATGGGAAAAAAGTGCTCATTGAAATATTAGGTCTGAAAATTGCCTGGCTTTGCTGGTGGAACTACCTCTTTGCCAGTATTCCCATTCTCAGGTGAAGAAAAGAGATTCAAGGATATGTGCTTCACACTCCATCTTCCTGATAAGTGCCAGTCTGAGTATATTTTTCTAAACTTATGACAAAGGATCCTGAGCTTTTGTTGTTAAAATTAAATTTACAGAAGGAGACAGGTTGAGTTTAAAATTATTTCTTTGTGGACATTAAGTAAACTTATAGAAACTGTGAGATTATGCTAAACAAAATTGTTTTAAGCCTGTCACTACCTTTTTTCTCTGCTACACAAGCAGTTTTTCCAACAGACAGTCTTGTACAATATATATAGAATGTGGATTTGAGTTACAGTGTAATGTAGGATTACATCTGGCACTTGGATTAGGGCCCTTACTTCCAATTCTCCTCTGGTTTGCTATAAAAAACTAAGTAAGTGTCAGATCCTTTTCTCTGTTACAGAGGTTTGTGACAGGGATAAACCATATTCTTCTGTTATTCTTCTTAGCTGAAGGCTCAGCGATCAGGTGCTGTACTGTTTCCCTCATTTATTCGGTACTGTATTACCTTCAGTTGTGTCTTGATTGATTTGAAGTTACTTTAACATTTGTAGTCCGCAGAGAAGATTAGAACGTTTCCATCTGTCTTTTGAAGATACTCTCATAAGATTTCAAGTATGACAGGACAGTCATGGCATTCTAGATCTAGAAGAAAAGTCAGCAAGAGACTCATTAAATACGACTTAGGCAGAAAGTAGATACCAGAAACCAAGACCTGGAAAGTCATGGTCAGCTGCTGCCTGAGACTTGCAGCACACAAAGTTTTGTCATCTTTGACACTGAGTCCATGCCTTTGCATGTGCCTGAGACCACCTCCACCTGACTGATCATCTTGGTACCACCTGAATGGGATTTAGGAGACATAAAAATGTTTGGTTTCAATTAGATTCAGTCATCTATAGTGCAGAGTCGACTTGTGAACTAATCATGACAGATTCTCCACAAGACCAGTAGAATAATGTAGGAAATTCAAGGGTGGGATTAAGCTCATCCTAAACAGAACTCAACCAAAATAGGTGATATGAATCATGCCACAGAAGTGTCTCTTTCTCTCAATTAATTGTACAGGGAATCTAAACAAATGGCTCAGATAACAATATCGGAAGCTGGTTGAGATGAAGCCCACATCTTCGTAGTCTTCCTTCTAGCTCCCTAAGGGATTAAACATATGGCGCATTCTCAGGGCATCCATAACAGACTGAAAAGACTGGTCATTGTATAAAAGCAGCTAAGGCTACCACTTCCTTTAGAAGAAAGGTCCAGTTAGTGTCTTTGTGTCACATTTCATGACAGCCTAGTAGCCATCGTAACAAACAGTGGACAATCAGTTGAGATGGCTCCAGTGACGGCATCCTCCTAATGTACTTCCTTGCAAGATTACTAAGCAAGGAAGAAATAAAGACACAAGACAGCAGTACTATCTCATAGCTGTGAAAGAGAGGCATATTTGCAGCTCTTCCGTAATAGAAGACTGTTCTTTCCCTCTGCTGACACTTGATGTATGATGCAGTGAGTGGTGAATGACTCAAGATTTTCATGGCTGATGGATTTAATATTAAATCCATCATTAATTATTTTAAGGAATAGGCTTGCCAGTTCACCAGTTCCAGGTATGCTCACTTCCTTGAAACAATTCTTTTGCACTACTGAAAACTGTAATTGCTCTATTGTTGCTATTTCTATTAAGCTCATAAAGGTGCTTCAAACTACAGAGTGCATACAGTGAATCACATTTGCTCTTTGTTATACAATGAGAAATGATTGTTTCCTACAAGAAGCTAAAGCAGGTGATATTTTAGAGTGAAAATGTGGATAATTAGGGTTTGAATGACATGACGTTACTTCTTTGGGCTCCCAGCTGCAGTTAGGAAAGACTCGGTGAACTAGGTTAAACTCGTGTTTTATGGTATCATCACACATCTCTTTGCTCTTCTGCTGCTACACATCAGTGGAACATTGCTCTGCTGTCTTTTCCCTGAATAATTACATACTGAAAGTAGGACAGAATATAATAGCTACTATCATGATGCCAATACAGCCTCTTGAAGGCTTTTTTGTTATCTTGTTATTTATGGAGAAGTTAGTCATTTTAACAAATAAGTAAATCTTCATAAATCTGCATGGCCAGCAGGTTGAGGGAGGTGATTCTGCCCCTCTACTCTGCTCTGGTGAGACCCCACCTGCAGTCCTGTGTCCAGCTCTGAAGACCCCAGTACAGGAAAGACACGGATCTGTCGGAGCGAGTGCAGAGGAGGGCCGCAAAAATGATCGGAGTGATGGAGCACCTCTCCTCTGAGCAAAGGCTGAGGGAGTTGGGGTTGTTCAGCCTGGAAAAAGAAGGGTCTGTGAAGACCTTATTGTGGCCTTTCAGTACTTACAGGGGGCTTGTAATAAAGATAGGGACAGACTTATTAGTAGGGCCTGTAGCAACAGGACAAGGGGTAATGGTTTTAAACTTAAAAAGGGCGGTTTTAAACCAGATATGAGGAAGAAATTTTTTACCGCGAACATGGTGAAACACTAGAACGGTTTTCCCAGAAAGGTGGTAGATGCCCCATCCCTGGAAACATTCAAGATCGGGTTAGATGGGGCTCTGAACAACCTGACCTAGTAGAAGCTGACACTGCTCATCACAGTGGGGTGTTGGATTAGATGACCTTTAAAGGTCCCTTCTGATTCCCTTATAGGGCAATCAGATTGTAGCTTTCTAGCAGCACAGTAGCTTCCAGCTCTTCCTGTTTGTTTCCCATGCTGCGTGTGTTTGTGTATAGGGGCACTACTTATGGGCTGTCGGCCTTGTCACCTTCACAGAGGAACAATAGTTTTATCTGGCAAAATCATCTGTATCTCTCTCCTTGTACATAGCCAAAAACCTCTTTTTGCGTTTAACAGTACTTTGAGTCCAAGCCATTAAGTGTGGCTGGAGATGTAAAAAAGAACCCACGTGCTGCTTTTACTCAGAATGGTAACCGCGATATTTGAAGTGAGATTATACACTAAATTACTCAAGTTCTGCTATTTTACCAATACCTTCCAGCAATTCCTCCTGTGTTTTCAGAAGGCCCACATAACTTCTGGTTCTACAGTGCAAAGAAATCAAAAAGAACAAAGACTCACAGGATATACCACTGAAAATCACACTCATACAGATTAAATGAAGAGAGAGAAAGTGAAATGATAACACAGGGAGGCTGAAGCAGCTTGCACGTCTTTGCTAGCCAGATCAGACTAATGTGGAAATTGCTACAGGGAAGTCAAATACTGGGACTCAATGCAATGTAAGAATTATAGTTACATTCGTTCTCAAATAACACAGCAAAAACTTTTGCCTATTGACTAGATGTAATTTTCTGCCAAATCTTGAAAGCCAAAAGCTAAAGGCTACCAGGTCCAATCCTGAATATTTTGACAAACGAAGACAGGCAGAGCTTGTTTGCTTAAGAAGCAGAGTGTGCACTGGCATAAGAAAAATGGCACCGAAGAGTGGGGTAAATAAAACCAAATAATGTCAGATTTGCATTGTAAAGATAGTTCAAGAAGGCATTGTCATGCATACTTTCCAGCCCAGTCTTTGAACTTACAGGTGCATCTTGTCCTAGATGCAAAAATATTCTGCAAGTAAGAACTTTAGTAACATCTAACTTAACAAGAAAAGATAGCACCCATCATTTTAGAAGCTATGCTAAGGCAAAACCTGTGCTATACCATTTCCAGAAAAAAATCACCCCAATATAATATAACAGAAAATAAGAAAATTGGATAGAATTCTATCTTCCACGTGTTATGGTACCTGGGTAAAAGAAAACCTTTCCATTCTGCAACGTGTTAGGAAGTCAAAGGATTAATGCTAATACCATAACATCAGAAAAATGTGTGCATTATCACTCTGTCCATTCACCTCATTAAACTCCTAAAACAGCAGTCAGGAAAGCATCAGATTGAAAAGAATGAATGGCATATGTGCTGTGTTTTTGGCTGATAGCACAGTGTCCAGGTAGTGAGACAATGGCAAATTCCATCACATGTTGCTGAGAAAGCATTATACACATTGAAGCCAATTAGGACTAGAGTTCCAGCATTTTCTAGCAACCTGCAGATCTTGTGTATATAAATTTTAATTGTGGATGCCTTTTGTTAGGAGTTCAAAACCAAATAATATGAACAAATTATGTGGTATCATTTAACCCTCATCCCCTCAGTAAGTGTGGCTCACCACGATTCTAAAACAAAACAAACAATTAACATATTGAATATTGAGTCAATTATATCCAACTAATCTCCAATTACTTGTCTACTTTTTCTTGTTTAGTTGGGTGAAATATATAAAATTTAAAGAGCTCTAGGAAAAAAAAATTAAAGAGCACTAAAGAGAAGTGTGCTTTTATGTTAGTCATTCCTGTGAACACCTGTGAACTGTTGAGTTTAATTGGGCTGCATCTGCTACCGATTTTGTGAGTTCTGACTGATTATCTGTTCTTATACTGTACTGAGTTGTCCCTTCCTTCTTCCTTTGTATATGTTTTTTTGGGATACAGTTTATATAGAATGACACACCTGAGAAATGAGCAACCTAAAAATCTGCAAGCTGTGTAAGAGGTGGTAGTTCTCAAAGCGAGACATTCAAAAGGCAGACAAATTCACAGACTTAGTTGTTACGGTTTCAAAAATAATAACTCCGGCAAGGATGTGGCCTTATACTGAGTTCCCAGAGACCAATAGTCATGGAGACTTAATAACAGAAACATGAGAAGAAATGACAGTTTCTAGGTGAAATGTTTCTGCCCCACAGTGTAAAAACATGGCTCTAGTTGCTTTCTTCAAGGGAATTCCACCCACCATCACAGGAGACAGTACAAGGCCATATCATGTCCTGAAACGCACTTTATGTCTGCTCATTTTATGCAACATGAGTTATACTGATTCACTGTGGCAAAAATCCTACTGACTTCCTGGATCAGACACTTAGTGCATCTTTATGAGCCAGAACAGCAGTAAATCACTAATATCTCAATGCATTTGGAAGCAGAGAAACAAAGGAGAGAGAATATCACAGGGCTGAACATAAGCAAGATTGCCATAAAGATCAAGATTACAGTCCAAAACCCCTACTCTGCTCCTGCCAGTCCTATTAGATGTTCTTGTTTGAATTAAAAGCTATCTGAGCTACCAGTTTTGCTTCTGCTCATCTCAGAACTGCCTCTTTCTGGAATTTCCTGCCTCAGTCCCATTGCAAATGCTTCATTCTTATTGAAGACCCAACCCGATCTGCATTCCCAGAACACACAAACATTTGGAGAAACCGACAGGTCATGAATTGGTGCCAGTTTTATTTAGAGTGGAAGATCAAGTTGTATCTACATATAACGTTACAGCTTAGTAAAATGAACACTGTAATAGGTGGGAAACTTAGTTTCATTGTCCTGCTCAGTGTTAGGCCGTTCAAACTGATGTTCCCAGCATCTCTACAAAGTGCTCAGATTGAGGGTACTTGGAGATGAGAGCTATACCCGATGTGGTATCTCACAAGTTTCTTAAAGCCATGCTATGGATGGACACGTCGGAATGATGTTATGAATTCAAACTGGTCACTGGTGGTCTCCACAGAGCAAGAACAGAAGAACTCATGGCAATCAGAAAAAATGAAAAAAATATACAACAAGAAAATAAAAAATGGAAGTTCATATAAGAATAAGAATGAGAATTTATGTGAATCTATGTCCACTGAAATTAAGGAGACTTTTACCACTGATATTTAATGCAGCACTGTATGTTTTTAAGAAGCCTGCTTTAACTATAATGTCAATTTATTTGAGGAAAAGTGATAGCAAGCCCTCAGGCAAATGAGAAAAGGCGGATATTACTTTCTGCATTCTTTCAAAAGGCATTTAGGAAAAAAGTGGGAAACAAAATGTTGTTGCTCTTTCCAGATGACAACAGATCTGCAGCCTGGAGAGAGTTCAGTTTTCCCCTGACAAGAGTTCAAGGGTGGAGTAGAAATTAGTGCTTAAATGTAAAAATATTCTATTAGCCATTTGTTTGCAGAAGCTAGAGGAGTTAAGTTTATCTGGGATATAGAAAAGCAAAAGCAGGTTATTCTTTTCCTAGAATCCTCAGCTAAAACACTGTTGTCTTCTAAAAGCTGCTTAAATAAACTCTTTGTTTTTTCCGAAGTGCCTCTTTTTGTTATTGAGAAACCTTTAATCCAAAGCTGATCTTTAAAGACTGTAGTACCTTACTGTGTGAGCTGTAGCTGTTAAGTTGAGCAACATAGTTTTGAAAAGAAATTTCCAGAGCAGGAAGTATACAGAAAGGGGTGGGGGTCATGGGATGAGGAGAGAAGAAACCCTTAATGCATCAAAGGAAGAAAAAGGTTTCTTTCACTTCAAAATAACTTTTAATTTAGATTTTATTTTTTATTAAAAATACTATTAAGAGTATTTCATAGTTTGCTTCTTCTAAATTCATTAATAATATTCAAGTCTGGGAAAAAAAGCCTTCATGTTATGGTCAAGAAGACAGTGGACCGAAATGATTTTTAAAAGGAATTACAAACATGTAAAAATGTCCACATTCGGATTCATTACATCCTCTCAGACCCCCTTCCACTTTTATATTCTCTTTACCAAATGAAGTCATGGGGGTTTTTTTCACTTTCCTTTCATGTTTTTCTGATTTCCCCAAACTTCAAAAGTTAGCTAGCCTGCTGGAATGCAAAATATTTACGGGAAAAACTACAAGTTTAAAATCACATGGGCCCTGTAAAGACTGAGTATAGGTAATAGAATGTCTCCCTCTGTTTCCATCTATGGACAATGTTTATATCTCATTGTTTTGTTATAGTGTTTACATGAACACCATTTGTCATAACAATGTATTTTCCACAATACAGAGGGAAGATACCAGAAGTTCCCATAGCTGGAAATTTCTGCAGTTAAATGTGATATGTTCTCAGATTTTAAAATAAAATTTTATATTTTTTTCTGAAATATATTAAGAGATTTCATTCATCTTTGGAGAGGATAAAGAAAGAAAGCCAAGAAAATTACCTTTTACTTGACTTGTGTACTGGGAAGACTCTGAAAACACTTACTAGTCATTAATGCAGCTCAATTTGTAGTCTTAATGCCTCAGAGCCAAAAGACTGCTAACTGTTGTTATTATTTGTGTAACAGTAGAGCTACAAGTCCCCATTTTAGCTTCCCATTGTGCTAGGAATTGTAGAAATACATAGTATTTTTTTAAAAAAAAAAAAGAATCATACCCCAAATAATCTTACAGCATAAAATTAGATTGCAATAAATAACTTCAGTAAAGCAATGCAAGGGACAATAGTCAGAGCAAAGCTGTGTTTTACAGCATTTTTCCTGAAACCAGTTGCTCACATAAACACCAAATCCACTAATATCTCCAGACAGACCAGTGGGTTAGATCAGTCAAAGACCCTATGTCTTCCTTTTGTCCAAACATTTTCTGTATCCCAGCAAGTAGGAGAATCTTAAGCAAATGTAAGCAGCATGCTGAATAATTACAACCTATCATAATAAATAACTGGATCCACTCAAATTCCACAACTCATAGAAAGGAAGAACTCCCAGCTGACTTGTGCACATGAAAGAAATGTTAGTTATATTCAGTTAGTTTACTGTTCTTCAGTTGTGTCCCTTCTTGCAGCCTAGGTTACCATCACCCAAGTCATATCTTCTGGTGATATATTTTTAGAACAGCTAGTAGAAAAATAACCCTTATGCTTGAAAAGTTTCGAACAAATAAGGGATCCTGACAAATTTGACAATCTGCATGAGACAAAGCTGTATAGTGGAAAACAATTCTGAACTGAAAGGAAAATAAAAATAGAATCATTTGAGGAACGAGATTGTGCAAGTTTCCTACAGCTCCTCACAGTAAAGCTTTTGATGAGAAAAGAACTTCTTTATTCTTTACAACAAAAATGCCAATTCTGTGGTATTATGAAGCTAAACAAATCACTTTTAACTAACAAATAGACTGTGAAATAAAAAAAATTAAGAAAAGGAATAGCTCCTGAGATTGGAATTTTACTCTGTGTTTGACTGATTCAGTGTTACATATGATATCTTCTAAAATTATTTTAATCAAATTGAGAATATATACTCTACTAGAGCTGTTTGGGGATTTTCTGTCAAAGTATACTATTACCAACTTTAAGGTTCAAAAAAATGGAGTGAAATCTGCTGTCCTCCTCTCAGTCGACAGATTTTTCTTGTACTTTTTCCCTGATTAGCTTTTTCAATATAACCTTCAGACCATGTGGAAGCCACAGTGTTGCTCATTCTCTCAAATTTATATCTTAAGGAGAGTTAAACATCCACTGAACAAGCTCGTAAAGCATCACCCAAGCCATCCACTGAGAGGAACAGCAAGACTGTATCTTCCCCGTCCTCCCCGTATTATTTCTGCTCCTGCATCACCAATATTCATCCAAATTGGCATTTCTTCCCCACCAGAGGAGTGAAATATGTACCTCCAATTTCTCTCTGCTTCTTTTTTTATTTTTTAACTTTTCGTCTGGAGGTTATTCACCCATCTCTTCCAAACTAGTACTTCAGAGAAAGAGGAGAGAGAAAACAGATTATCTGCATCAGGTTCTCTCTGTGCCCTCTCTCCTTTGTGAGAATAGCATTGGACAACTCCTCTCTTCCTTCCATTGTCCAAAGTTAACTCTCAAAAGCTGAGGGAGAAAGGAAATTCTTGACTGCTCTTCCAGCAAGGTGTGGAAGCACCCAAGAAGTACTGTACTTGCCTTTAAATAATGAGTCCTGGCAATAAACTGTCAACAAATTGGTGATTTTTATGTGTTCTAGAGGTGCGCAGGTACAGTTCTCAGCCCAACATATACTGTCATTAATTTTTTTCATGTATTTCCCTCTTTTTGTCAAAAGTACTTCCAGCGCAACCCTATAGCTCTTTGTAACCTTAGAGCCATTTCTGTGGGGAGCATTTCATCTAGCAGTATGAAAAAACATCCTTCACAATACCATCACAAAACCTGTTTGTCCCGTGAAGCATCAGTTTTAAGAAGTCCCAAGTGCAACATTGCACAGATGATATAGTTAATCTTTGATTGTATAATCTTTGATTAACTATACTTACCTCTTACGCGTTTCTCTAGAGATTTCTGAGTGGGACTTTCTCAGATGTTTTCCACGCTGACCATCTTTTCCTCACATCAGGCTTGCCAGCTTCCAGTAACCCCCTCAGTTTTTTGCCACCTGGAAAACTTTCCCATGCATTTTGGTTTCTCCATTCCTTGCTATTCAGCACTGAGTAATCGCTACGTAAGATTCTTGTTTTAGCTTTCACTCCTTTTCTTCTGAATTCAGCCCGGGAAAAAAGTTTCTGCTGCTCTCTTAACCCTAATGCTTTTCCTATCGCTAAGCTCTTTCTACATACCAGGGGAAGTGTGCTTTTTTTCCAACTTCGTCCATCTTCATCTTTGAATTGTCTGTAGATAAACATCTCTGCTCCTTTTTTTCAGTTCTGCCCAGAAATCTTGCTGTATCCTGTGTCTTACCAGGGATTTCTCACCAGGCCTCACTGGACTTTTGGAAGGTAAACAGTTTTTTCAGTGCAGTGAAGGCTTTTTGCTGTGGAAAGAGCAAACTGACAGACCTGGTAGTGAGAAAAGAAATTATAACCTCGATAAAATGATCTGCGTTTCAGTGTGAACATGTGATTGGGCTTTAGAAAAGAAAGGAATTTGATTATTGTATCTTACTAGAAAAGCCAGTTACTCTAAAAATGAATAGTAGTTATGGCAATGTATTCTGGTAAAAAGAATAAATTAAAGCAGAAGATAATGGTCATCATAAAAGGAAACAGTTGAAGAGCAACAATATTGTTAAGATCTAAAAAAATTATCTGGTAAAACACATATTTCAAACTTTTTTTTAATCTACAAACATATCATAAACACAAAAGAAATATTCATGTATTGAATATGCATATGGAATACAGTAGATATTTCAGGAAAGAGAAATAGAAGAGTACTGGAGCTCAGCTGTGACAATTTTTTATACTGCTCATGAGAAGATGATTTTGAATGGGACTGGTTTAAGAGATGTCTCAGATCTAATTAAATAAAAATGCTAACAGAAAACAATCAGCCAAATATCTTCACAACAGGTGAATATGATTATTAGGGCCAAATTTTTTATATAAATACATTACTTTGATCTGGCATACCAGCTAATAGCAACTAGAAATTATTATAGGCTGAGATGCTTGCGGTTAGACAGTGACCTCATTAATCACCGTGATGGAGATACTAGCAGCTCCCTGCAGTGAGTCATTATAGAAGTGCATCAAATAAACAATGACAGCTAGTGGTAGTGAGTGAAGTCTGACAGATGGTAAATACATTCAGAACTGAGACATTTTTGTAACTAAAAGGTAGGTTTGAAGTCTTTTGAGGTTCTAACAGTGCTTCTCTGGAGTACAAAATCTGGGTCATAAAAGTTAACATCCAATTCAAACCCTTTAAATGTAAAGGAAAGGATAAAAACCAAATCCTCTAGAGAGTAATCAAACTGCAGTATACACAAGTTTCTAAATAACAATGACACTTTCTAGTTCACTACTGTTAGGAATGCTGCATCATTTCTAGTCTGCCACCACACCATGCTGTGCACCGCCACAACGCATTTTATGCTAATGTGATGAGACATCACACAGTTTGATATGATGTGGAACAACACAGTGGTGAAAACTTATGGACCAACGTAATTACTTTCAGATAAGAATTATTAACTCAGCTGGCAGAACTCTGATCTAAATGTGCATGATCTGAAGATAAATAAATAGATTAGATAGATTTACTGAGAACAATTTGAAAGAATGGATATTCCATTGTGTCTGACTGCACACAGCTCTATTTAAAGTGCTTCTCCCTATACAATAGTACATACATGTATTAATCTCCCTCTCGCCCTTTTCAAGACTGCTGTCTTTTATTAATATTTGCTTGTTTTCCTGGTTTTGCCCTTTATAATTAATTAAAACAAACATTTTTGGGTGTATTTGTTTTTTAAATAGCTGAATTGGCTAACATTGTGTTAATGAAATAACTGTCTTTGGAAGGAGCATTATTGAAGGAGTAATCACAAAACTGGTAATTAAAAATAGGTGTCTAGATCCTCAGCAGGAGTAAAACATTTTTAAATTCTGGAACAGAGCCGGTTTCTTTTTCTGCAGGATAGTCCCTGGAGTCCTCTGACCCGTTTATTGAGGGAGTTACACTGGACCAGGGAAATACAGCAAAAGAAAAATTGCAAAACAAGCTTTCAAATAACAGTACTTGCCAGTTAATTTGGCTTACAGTTGCTGGGTTTGTTCCTGCAAGCACTGAAGAGAGTAAGATTTTATTCAAAATTCAAAAACTGAAAATGTAGAGAAGATATGTGCAGGCAAAAATGTGCAAGAGAGCATATGAACACAGGCAAAACGCTTTTAAAAACTGAGTAAAGGGAAAGGAAGGAGGAAGGTTCCTATTTAAGCAAAGGAAGCCAAAGTAAACAAAGAGCAGCAGTAGCGGAAAACAGAATTCGAGCGGGCCCCATATCCTGGAAGATACTGAGGACCAAGGATGCATCTGGTGATTCTGTTGATTGCCTGAACACGACTAAGCACTGACAGAATAGATGACCTTTCAATTTTATTTAGTTCGGAATACTCAACAGAGCAGTAAGATGTTGCTCTCTAAAAGCCTGAAGAAGAGACCTGGCACTAACACATTCAGTACGAGACAAAGACCACTGTGTACATTTATGCTGCTACGAATAGAGACTAGCTGGTGACAGCACGACATTAAGTAAAGAGCAGAGTATTCAATCCATGCCCTTCTTCAGCAGATATATAAAAGTGATCTACTGTTTATAAGAGGGAGAAATGACATGGCAGCTTCCTAAATGCTCTGGTGTTTTGTTCCAGCTACAGGACAAAGCAGGTGAATAAAACACGCATCTAGCTTCAGCTTTAGTATTACAAATATGCTTTAAGTGAAATGCTGGTTTTGAATAAAATGAAAGAAAATTAAATGAATTAATATAAAGCAGCTGATAAATGTACTTATGAGTTTCACAAGACATTTTCTAAATCTGGGATCCACAGAAGAGGATGTCTGGTGTTGGGCTAAGGGAAGTCAGCAAAATATTTCAAATACCTTAGAGTATACTGTGACTGTATATTTCCTCTATCTGTCATTCCCTATGCTCAAAGAACTATCTGCTCTAACTACTTTTAATGACTAGAATCAATTTTTTCTTCAGGCACGATAGTTCAGAAAGCTTATTTCATCCCATCAAGGACCAAAAACATTGCTATGTGACATAGCTAGCCGTTCATGCAACTTAGAGAGAAAATGACAAATAACTTGTAGTGAACTGTGCAGGAACAATTGATAAGCAGCAATCTGTCCAAGCAAAAAATTAATTCACCAGTTATGAAAAATAACTATTCAGTGAAAATTATGACTAGAACCAGGATAATCCAAAATCAGATAAAAGAATAAATTTACTGATACCATAATTGTAAGTAGTGAACCAAAAACAGAACCAGGTCTTCTGACAACCACTTATCACCTATTGTCATTAGCCATTGCTAACTTCTACAAAAAAGGAACCTTTCAAATGTGTCTGCTTTTGAAACCCACTTCCTTGCTTTGCATTGTATGTTTTTTTAGTTTCTTTTTCATTTATTTCATTTGTGAAAGGTTTTAATAAGAACTATTTGCTCTTAAATATTTCAAAGATACAATAGAGTAATGGATATAGAAAAAAAATAAGCTGCTTATCATTCTTCACTCATTAATGGTAGACTTTTCTTCTGAAAACAACTATTAAAAAAAAAAAAAAGGAAAAATTTGTCATTTTCTCCCTTCTTACTCTCTTCTCTAAATCCAGTAATATTTTCATAGCCTGTATTGCAAAATAACTGTAAATGATAGAGCAGTTAAGGATTTCTTCAAGCAAATTATTATGAAAATGAGTTGACCCCATCCTCTTTTGTCAATAAAATAGGATATTACCAAAAGGCAGCTTTTGCAATCACATATGAATTGGTTTTCAGGCTTCACAGAAAGGTCGATTCAAACAGTGACAGACATCACCTTGGTAGGCACCACTGCCTACCTCCAATTTGGGAAAGCTTTTATTAGCTCACATTCATGCTGAGGGTCAGCTTTTCAGTGTTCTTTTCTGAGAGACTGAGGCATGAAAGCTCTTGAAATCTCCATTTACTTAATGAAAATAATATAACTGAATGAATGATAATCAAGTGATGTTTTCATTATGCCAAGTAATTTTCTGCCAGTATTTCGATTCTCCTTAGCAACACGTATCTGTGAGGGCTGCAAACTATAGGGTCTTTACAGTAACTGTCTCTCACTCCTGCAAAGGATATCTTAATCAGTATGGGAGGGTTACCCATTTAAATGTACTGAGGTAGCTGTCTAGAGCTCTCTCTGCTGCTCCACTCCTAAATAGAATATTTTTTGTGGTTTTCTTTTTTGTTATTTGCTTTATTTCTGGAAAATATTATGTCTTTTGATACAGCTATGCTGAGGGAATAGAGTAGCAGTACAGAAGTAGGGTCTCACTTAGCCCCACTGTCAGGGAGAGAAAGGAGTGCGTTGCTCTGCCAGGGAAGGAGGGCTGGGAGCCACGAGCAGCAGCAAGGCAGGCAGGCCAGAGACCTGGCTGACACAGGACACAGACCCTGAGCAAGGTGAGCAGAGCAAGACCCGTGACAGTAGCCCAGTTCAGCCAAGAGTCCAGCAGCCAGGAGAGTCCACTGTGATGAGACAGACCCAGGGTCAGGATAGGAACTCGAGTCAGCAGGTCAGGACGAGGATCAGTGAGGTACACGGCCAGGCACAACAGCTAAGGCAAGGACCCAGGTAGAGTGCCCCAGCTGAAACACAGCTCCTGAGAAAAAAGAGGTGAGGACATAGCTCCCTTCCCAGCAGACTGACTCAAGGTTACAGCTGCACCGTATCAGAGCTGGCTGGGAGCCTTCCTTTTAGATATCTTTTAGAGAGATATCCATTATCTCTAACGCTCACATGTAATGCATTAGGACCAAAGGAAGGATATATAGGATCCTAGGGAGGCAAACGGGTACTTTTTCAAAGAGAGTAGAGAGCATGCATACAGCTAGAGGATACATAAACAAAGCAGAGGATTTGGAGAGTAATGTTCATGACAGACCATTGCTGAAAAAAACACTGCAGATGAAACAGGACTTTCATGATTTTTCATTGATTTTACTGAAAAGGAGTTTTTCATTTCCTCTAATGAAAATGTTTTTAAACCAAGGGCTTCATGGGACTTAATAAATAAGAAGATTTAATCACAGTTATAATAATTCTATAACACCGTATATTTGTAGGAAGATTTTTGTGTGGAAAAAAAATATTCCTGGAAGAACTTAGAAATGTTTTATGAATTTAAATATTTTTTGGCTAATAGTTCTACCCTTGAAAATGTAAGAAATCATTTTTACAAAGAAAAGAATTTTATTTAATAATATTTTTTCTATTTTTTTATTTTAATTATTCATCTAGAAATGTTGCTAAATGTAATTTTTAAAAGAAACAGATAATGATAAGAAAAATTAATTTAAGCCAACAGAAATCTTTTGTTCAGAGTGACATAATAGTTTCAGATTTTTGATACTACAAGGAGCAAAGAGGACTATCTCATGGTTTTCTCCGGAATTTTAAGTTCACCTGAAAAATCGGTTATACACAGCTCTAGTTAAGACATAAAAATACTTCATGAACATTGTTAAATAAGTTTCAACATCTATAAAATCTTAACATCTTTGTTTCACAGAATGTTTTACAGCCTTAGTCTTAAGAAACAAAAGCTTATGAAGTGCTAGGTATAACAGCAGACTAAGATCCCCTCTTGAATTCAAGAACTAGTATAAGCCTTCTAACTTTTCCAGTGTATTTTACTTCTGGAAACATTGTGTGAATTATATTAGTGCTAATCCACTGTGGGATAACAGGATATAATAGAATATGAAGAGATGCAATTATGGTTTTCTGTGTACAATTCAATAATTCCAAAATGCAAATGCTTCTTTTTACAGACTTAGATATGCCTTAGTCCCATAGTTTGAGAGTTTATTATGAACACAGAAATGTGCCATAATATAGGGTACGTCAACATCACCGATGGCACTGTACTATAACTGTCTACATATCAAAGAATTAATTTAAACTCATTCATTTTTCCAAGAAGTCACTTTAGCCTATGAAGCAATCGTCAGCTCCACAAGAAAATTGCTTCTAGTATATGAGATGCTTACATGCTTAGATGCCTTTATGTCACACTAAATCTGCGATGTGACCACATCACTGTACTAGCACTGTTTGGCTGGGCTGATAAAAGTTACTGAATCAGGTTAGGATTGGATCAGGTTTAGTTAGATAAACATACAGCAATTCAGTTGCAGGCATGTCACAAAAGACCCAGTAAAGTCTACGCAATGGTCAGAGAAACTGCGGTGAGGCACATTTTTTATTTTGGGTCAGGATTCTAAGAAACATAGTAAACACATACACCATTTGGAGTGCTGGTCCAAGTTCAGCGGGTTTATCTGACTCATCCCACTCAATCTTGGGAGGCTCATGTTCAAAAAATTATACATGCTACTTCTCCCAGAAATACTAGCAACAAACCCAGAAGTCAAAATATTACAGTAACTAATATGACTGACACTTTTAATAGGACACCTTGACTGAACTTTGTCAAGGATTTGGATTAATTAGTTAATGGATTAATTAGTTAATATTATACTCCAGGGAAGGTATTATTAGCAGAAGCATGGGTGACGTGTCTTAGGGATATGGAATAATTAATAATAAAGGTAAACAAGAAATGTCCCTTTGTAACTGTAGAAAATAATAGCTGGCAGTAAAGGTAATTCAATGAAAATGCCGTATTACCAGCTGTATTGCCACTATTTGTGTGCCCCAGCCCTGTCAGCAACCGCTCAATGCTGGGAGCCAGCCAGGCCATTTTGGCCACTCTCTACTCATCAGAGTGCAAAGTAATTTGGGAACTACCATATGGCAGTAAACATGGCTACACAGATACAGTACAGCCCCTTTATCACAATGTTATTAGGCACTAAGAACATTATGTGACAAAAAGAGAGCAGACTGTCTAGGGTTGCCTTGCTGCTGCCTACATGTATGAAATATGTTAGCATAATGTTTTGCTTTGCAACCTCAGAGAGATAAGTATCTTTTCTGAAATTGAACAAACAAATATTTCATTACTGTAGTCAGTTTTAATACACAAATCCTTCCATGCGTATGGTTAAATAACTGATATGAGTCTGAGGGATAAAGCTGAAATGCTTACAGCCTACACAAAAGCTCACAGACAGTTTCTGAGATAGTTAGATTGGTCACATTTCCTTCCACAGAAGAGATTGCTTACACCATTCTCACGTACCTGGGAACACTGAATAACGTAGGCTGATGTATTTAAAGAAGAAATACTTAAAGCGTGATAGAATCTGATGTGTGTGCTATTCTTTTTATTTTTCTTTTTCCTTTACTGCCACTTACATCTGTCAGGAAGCTACAATGTGCCTCTGATAACACAAACCAGACTCTGTTTTCTCTTGTCTTTCAGCATTGCGCTTAAAGTGCAGCTACCTGCCGAGACAATAAACATGACTTCCCATGACTTTTCAGTAAATGAAGCTCACTTCCAAGGCCCCAGGGTATAGTCAATCTAAAACATAGACATGAGGGCTGGAATTAGAAATATCATGATCAGCCAAGTGTACTTATAGCAGCTACATTTTGAAGGGGCTTTCTTTCCTCTATTAATTATCTCCCACTTCCCCCTCTCACCAATACTAGCTACTCATCGTTTTACATGTTTAATGGAAAATGACTAAAAATACATCAGAAAATTAATCGGTATTCGTACTGTACCAAAGAATTTTCAGAGTTACCGTTTATTTCTTTCAGACAGGCTGCGAAGTCTTGGAAAATCCAGAAACAAAAGGAAAGAACTTACAAAAAAAATTATTATGACAAGATAGCTGCAAGATATAACAGAAAATCAGTGTTCACTGCATAGCGTGTTTCAATATAGAAAGTAATTTCTCAATCTTTTTCTGTATCTTTGGCTGCCTACTTCCTTGCATGTCATATATCAAAATACAAAAAAGTAGATTGCATAGTGATACTGCCAACCTCCCTAGGCCTCATCTTTAAAGTTAAAAAGATATAGAAATGGAGAGAGAAGTTTGCTGATTTGTTTTAGTTATACTTAAATTTTGTTGATCCCTCAAACTAAAGAATACAAAAAAGTAGACTCAAGCTAACAGATTATACTATAAAGAAAACTTACTTTTCTACTGCAGTTTTCTTTCTGGCTATATTAGAACTTAAGCATTTATTTAAAAAGGTATGTCCTCGCCCTGTATCTGCGAAAGGACAGTCTTTTAAAGTACTAAATTATAAAAATTGATTGCTACTTAAGAGGACAAAACAAACAGAGTTTTTTTTTAAATTACACTTGTTTATTTACTCACAGAGAGTTTTTGATCCTAAAAGCCTCTCTCTTCTGCACTAGGGAAAGTAGGATTTATTACTGTCTGTACTGGAATTAAGATGGAGGGAACATGAAAATCTCCGGGAATTTGCTCATGGTGGATTTTCTGGTTTAGACTGTATCATTTAATGCCTAGGTATATTCACCTTTGCTGAGAAATCTACTAGCATGCAGACATTCAAATTAGAGACAGTAGAAAATATTAATTCTAGCACATGGAATATGTTTTGAAAATTGAAGTGAGAGAATATTTTGCTCTTCTCTGAAAAGAAATTTATGAGGTGGAATGGGATATGATTGGACAGGGTAAGAATGAAGAAAAGCTGCTTGAAAAGGATATAAATGTTGCGTATTCTGCCTGATATGTAGAAGAAAATAGACCATGATACTTTAGTTGCCCAGATGTGAGAGAAAGTCTTATTTAGTTTTAAAACCGATGAAAATTAAAGAATGTGTGCAGAGAATTACAAATTCTCTGGTTTACTAAAAAAGCATGATCTCAAGATTTTCAGTTATCCTGGGAGGTATGACCCCAGTCCAATGAACACTGATGACTGGCAAGAAAATTTACACACTGAAATGCAGACAAAGTTAATATTTTTGCTAAATCTGTGCATTTCCTGTGATGTAAATAAAAGCATCCTTTAGAAACTCTCTGAAGTCAGTCAGTCTGTGTCTTTAATTTACCTGCCAAGTAATGTTGAAGAGTTAAATCATGTCCTAAATACCCCGTTTTGTTTGTTTGTTTGTTTGTTTGTTTGTTTGTTTTTAATCTAGAACAATAAATATGACACAAAGACTAAAGCTTTCAGAAGTGTGTAATTTAATAGGCAAACTAAAGATCAAGAATCTTCAGAAGAGCTAACAATACAATGAACTATTAATTGGAGAAGAAACTGAAGCTTCTTTCTAAGCACGCTAGTCCTACCATGTAGCACCATATAGTTGCTTCCTCATGCTTGATCTAGTCCTACGAATCCTTAATTACTCTATGCAAAGCGGAACGACTTCAAAAGCAGGACATTAGAAGAACCTTGCCACAAAATCCTCAGGAGCTTGATGGTAAGAGGTATACAACAGAGAGATGTTCATATCTTCAGAATCTGCTAGCCAAGGAAAGGCCAGAACTCGAGTCAGCTGTTTTTAGCTAACTGTGTTGGATACCTGCGGGGCTGTTGGATAAAAGGGAGAAGTGATCAGTCTTTGTAGAACACTGTTTTGTGAGAAAGTGTAGACACATACTTCCAGGACAAAGCCACTTCAAGTCAAGGTAAAAAAGTTATGTCTGTGAGATCTTCATAATCCGAGACATAACCTTTTGTAATAAGTTATTTTAGGAAGAAAGTTCTCAGGAATGATCTCAGACTTATGGGACTCTTTTCCAAAAGCACTTTAGAATTTTCACAAATGATGATGCTTCTAGATTACATTCTGCGGTATTTTACCTACAAGAAAACACACACAAAAGCAAACAAAATACTGGACAAAGATGGGAAAATGAAACAGAGCAGGTGATGAGTCTTTTCAAGTTTTTAAGGTGTTTGGAAAATGCCGCTATGATCGTGTTATAGAACAAAAGTCATATTGGTAAACTTCAGATCAGATAGAAGCTCAGTAGGATACTTCAAGGATGCATAGAAAACACACATAGAAAGATTTGCTACTGGAACCAAAGAGTGGTTCACCGGAGTGAGACACCGGAGCAGAGAGTTTTCCCTTGCAGCTCGTGATGAAGACCATGGTGAGGCAGGTTGTTCCCCTGCAGCCCATGGACGTCCACGGTGGAGCACATATCCACCTGTAGCCCATGGAAGGGACCCCATGTCAGAGCAAGTGGATGCCTGAAGGAAACTGTGATCCCATGGGGACCCTGTGCTGGAGCAGACTGTTCCTGAAGGACTGCACCTCGTGGGAAGGACCCACAGTGGGGCAGTTCCGGAAGAGCTGCATCCTGGGGGAAGGACTCACATTGGAGAACTTCGTGGAGAACTGTCTCCTGTGAGAGGGACCTCAATGCTGGAGCAGGGGAAGAGCGTGAGGAGTCTTCCCCCTTAGGAGGAAGGAGCGGCAGAGACAACGTGTGATGACCTGACCATACCCCCTTTCCTCATCCCCCTGTGCTGCTCAGGGGCAGGAGGTAGAGAAACAGGAGTGAAGCTGAGCCCGGGAAAAAGGGAGGGGTGGGGGGAAGGTTTTTTAAGACACAGTTTTATTTCTCATTTTCTTACTCTGATTTGATTGGTGATAAATTAATTTTCTTTTCTCCCCAAGTTCAATCTGTTCTGCCCATGACAGTAACTGGTGAGTGATCTCTTACTGTCCTTATCTCGACCCACGAGCCTTTCATCATATTTCCTCTCCCCTGTCCAGTTGAGGAGGGGGAGTGATAGAGCGGTTTTGGAGGGCACTTAGTATTTATCCAGGCTAAACCAAAACAACTTCAAATACTGTATTTGAAATACTAGATAACTCAGTTGGCACGTACCTAAATGAGCATTTAATTAGTTATTTATTCCTAATTTAACACCAATTGCATAAATAAAAACAAAGGAATAATAGTATGTACGTTGCCTTTGGCTAATATGCTCTGCTATGACTAGAAGTCATGACCAGTGCCATTTAATGGACACTTGCTATACAGTTATGTGTGTATAAATCAGAGCTGCTGTTCACTTCACATATTGCCATCCAAATGAGCCATACTTCTGTGTGCAAAGGCAGGTTTCATGACTATAGTTTTATTATGGCTATTGCTTATAAAATTTCATTTTGCAAACTACTTTTAAAACCATTTAAGTACCCATTAACTCTCAGTGCAGTATATAAATTAGAAAATTGCAGAAAACACTCAGTCCGATGAAGGGTTCTCTATGGTCTTGGAAAGTGTGTGTTTCTAGTTAATCATCCAATGATATTGCATTTCCTACTTTCTGTGGCAGGTGGGTCATTAATAAAGAAAACAAATGAAGCCATAAAGAGACTTCTTTGACACACCCATGTTAATTATCCTCCCATGTGCATATTTGTTTGCATAGATACTTTGAAATTTTTCATATGACTTGCAAGTACTTCTTTACTATATTTGATTGTGTCTTTGAAACTTTTCATTAAAGATATTATCATTTCTAACCATTTTCCCAGTCTCAGAATAGAAATTCCTTACAACTTGACCTTGCTTATACTGAAAAAATTTCTAAAAAAGCACTTTCTCTGTTAACATAAGTAACAGATTTTGCAAATAGTCTTGAAGGACAATGAGAATAAAATTGGTTTTAATTATCAGGGATTGCTTGAGATAACTTCTTTGAAGACTGATTGTATTCAAATAACTTGGAAAACGAGGGAGTTTTACATGAGGAAATGAAAAAGCATAACAAATAGCAGATGCTGTCAATAGAATGGCATAGATATCACAAACTCAAAACAAGTAGCACGTGTTTCATGGACTGGAAAGGAGGTCACAATGCTGCCAGTTCCATCAGCAAAATGAACAGAAACCCTAGACATTTTCTACCTTGTAATCTTCAGTTTTTAGAAGAAGTCCGTCTGGGTTTTCAGGGTTAAATCCTTTCGCAGCAACAGATTGTAAATATACCTCAGCCTCTAGAGAATAACCATTCTGTAACTATTATATGCTCTGCTTTTCAGAAGGACACCCACAGTATTTTACCATGCAACCAACCTCCATATAATGAAAGACAGCTGTGTGGACTGTTGTTATATACAGCTGCAGGTACTTAACATTTCTGGCTTCTGATGGCAAGCTACTACAAACTGAGGGATTCAGAAGGGTGACAAAATGAACATGTACTTCAGTGATCAGAAACAAAGGATGTTTCTCTAGGAGCAGAAGAAATACGAGATCTTGCCTTCTTAAATCCATCACATTTTTGCCAAGATTATAGGCAGAATTGGTGGATAAAAAAGAACACACTATATAATAGGAGACATCCTCCTTACAGTTTTCTTTTGCCTGGAGGATGAATTGCTCCAGTGGATGGCCTCCCTGACTTTCATGATGAGGTCAAGAAACTTGCTGTCACTACCACTGTTATGATTAATGATCCAACTGTTAGTGACAGTAATCAAACCATAGTCTCTAGAGTACAGCCGGATTGTGCTAGTCTCCCAGTGACTTGAGTCACTACACTGGCTATCTAACTGCTTCTGCTACAGGTATATTTTCGTGTTCTTCCCGAAGCAATTTTTCATGAAAGTACAGGCAAAACCAGAATGAGTAATGACTATTAAGAATAATAAAGCATTAAATTACTTTTTTAAAAACCAAATGACAAAAACTTCTGTAACAATTGGAAAAATACTGCATAATGAATAATTAAACTATTAGTGGCATAATCCTTTTAAAAGCATAGAACTACTAGTTGAGAAGATTAAGTGTATAAAGGCTTTCAGTGCAATGAAAGTGGTATAAGGGAAGCAGCTGAGTTTCTTCTGCTTCCTCCCTTCCCCTTTTTTGTAACAGATTTTGAGCACATTCACTTGAATTATATTTTAATAAATGTTCATTAGTTGAGCATACAAAAATATGTGTGTATAAGGATTAGTAGGTAACAAGTTAGTATAAAAAATGTCAGTTTGGCTAAATAACTTCAAGGATTAAAGGGTTACCTTTTGAAACTGGGGTGACAGCAAAGTCCACTGAAAACCAGGATGTAAAGGCAGAACACAGAAAGAAAGAAGATAGTTAAAAAGAAAGAGACTGATAATAAGGTTATACAAAAATAACAATGGAAAAATCTATTAAAACTGCTATATTATCAGAAAAAAAAATTTAAACTTTGGTTAAATGCTGTCTAAATTAATTCTTTGAATCGCACAGAAGATACAGTACTAGAAATAGAAATTACTTACAATATTCTTGTATCTGGTTAACAAGTCAACTCCTGTTTTCTGTTTCTCAGTATCTGAATTTGTCTCTCTGTGTCTATCCCATGGCAGGAGTTTTAACACATCATGCTGCCATGAGGGAGACTAGGCTGGAAGGAAAAGATGAGCATTGACATTGGCAGGTCAAAAGGGACCGCCTAAAAAGAGTGATACTGTATTTGTCGAGAGAGTAAGTGAAAGATCACTGGACGAAGCCTAACAGACTGCAGCTTTCCCAGGCTGTCCAGGAACAACTTTCATGGTTTTTTTTGCATGACATAAATTGATTCTTTAATATGCGTAGTCAGCCACACATCCAAGTCTTGGCAGGTGAACTTTTTGTTGTATCAGGAGGGAGCCCAGCTGGTTGCTAGGGAGAAGCTGAGTGAGCTGGATTAGGCAGGATGATGGGGTTTAATTGTGGGAAGACAGCTATTTTGCCCTGTTCCTGGGCTTTAGGACAGATGCCGCTATGCAGATGTGGTCTCTGTGTAAAAAAGTGCTCAGTGTGGAAAAGTCCCTAAGCTATGTAACTCATAATTCAGAGATCTGTCACCATGATCCCTTACATTGGCAGGACTAATTAGCTGCCTATTATTGTGTTTAGTATGCTTTATTCATTTATTAATTTATGACGACAAATAAAATTTTAAAAAGTTATTGCTAGGACTTGGGAAAAAAAGGGACAAAAAGGTATGATAACCAAATCCTTAGGTGTAACATTCTCCTCCAAAGGCAGTCAAGGTCCAATAACCAGTTTAACAACAAAAGAAATTATCTACAAAGAACTAAGGCTTTGATAGCTTTTACTACCATGAAGAAAATAACTGTGAGATGGATTTCACTCTAATTTTAAGCTCTTTTATTGCAGTTCAGAAAATAATTTTCTTCCTTCTCATAGTGTTTTACTTGAACAATCATCTAGCAGATGATACACATTGACTACCTTGTCATAGAAGGGAAGAATGTATGTTTCACTTCAAATTAATCTTATCAGTATAACATTCATGGAAAAGAGCTGAACCACATTTATTTGCTGCTAAGCACTAGCTCAGAGAACTAAATTTTAATCTCATTATAATATGACCTTCCAAAGTCTATTGCTCTGTTGCTTAGCCCTTTTTGCAATGAAGGAGAGAATGGTTGTTTTGTTTTGTTCTTAACCTTAACGGTATTTAAGGTATGCAGAAGAAGATGCGTCAAGTCAAGTAGTTAGTTTGTCTAGTTAAAACGTGGATGGGGAAGGGGAGGGGAGTGAAGGCAGGAGCAGTAATAAGCTTTAATATGGATATGAAAATAGCCTTCATAAAATAAGGATAAACAACGCTGTGGTCTAATTTACCCGCACATAAAATGCAAAAGAGAACTCCGTGTGTAATAAAATATTAGTATCTTTATTGCCAGCATAATCTTAACTAATCTTTTCTTACATTATTTCTATAGTTACAGTAATTCATCTGCATGAAATTTGACTGAATAAGGTTAGCATTGCAATTGAAACACCACCGATTTTTCCCTCCCTTCTGTTCACAAAATCCTTCATTATTATTTGCATATGTTTCTAAGTCAGTCCCAGGCAGGATCAGCCTGTAGCCTCCTCAGAATGTCAGTAGCCCAAAACAGTTTTCTTCTGAACATCCCCTTCCTTTGTAATACATAAATACAATCTTCTGGGTCTCTGTAATTATCCAAAATGAGCTTTACTGTTGCAAATTACTTCAGCACCCCTATGATTTATCTGTTGTAAACACACTTTATAATATTTTTATTGCTATTAGAACCTCCACTAATAATGAACTGACAGTACATAAATATTTACATGATAGTACATGGACAAATGTTTGATACCCTTATATTAGTTATAATTCTTGTTCTCCCTATCACATTTGGAAAAAACCTAGACCTTGGCAATTTGCCGTTGTTCACAAAAATACCTTTGAAAATGGCTCAGAACATTAACAGAGCTTCACATCTGCCACACTTTTCTTTAAAAGAATGGCATTCCTTCATACTTATGCAGTCTGGGTTATTGCTTCTTCACATTATGCATCATTACAATGAGTAGGTGTCTTATCAGCAGCTCCAGTTGTTGTGGAGATGATTGGAATTAAGACCTGGAAGCTTTTTATTTATATTACATGCTTTATTCCTACAAGATTTTCAGCATATAAGCTTCTTTGTTCAGCTCAGAATTGGATACATCGCCAGGCATTGTAAAATTTACATCTTTCTTTTTTTGCATTTGTTCCTAAATTGGATTGAAAACAAAGTATAGCTTTAATTTAAGCTCTACTTAACAATAGACAATTTTTCCATGCACTGGAATTTCTGATCAGTTGTGAGGATTTTGCAAAGACCTAATAGGTGACATTAACCACTAAGCTGCAAAGAGAACTGCAATATACTTACCTGTGCTAAAGTGTCTGGCGGACAATATTCACACAAAGAAAACAGTAATAATGCTGTTGATATACTGACTTAGCCAACAAAAGCCATGGAATTTAAAGTGAACGTTATTTTAAACTGTGTATGATATGTAAACAACTTACAAGTACGAAAGATAAATGTTGAAATTTAGAGAAGCAAAAGGAAATTATAGGCCATTCAGTCTCACCTCTGTGCCTGGCAAGATGATGGAGTAGATCCTCCTCGAAAGCATGCTAAGGCACATGGATAACAAGGAGGTGATTGGGAACAGCCAACACGGCTTCACCAAGGGCAAATCGTGCCTGACCAGTTTGGTATCCTTCTATGATGAGGTTACAGCGTTGGTGGACAAAGGACGGGCAACTGACATCATCTACCTGGACTTGTGATAGGCATTCGACACTGTCCCACATGGTGTCCTTGTCTCTAAATTGGAAGGACATGAATTTGACAGATGGACCACTCATTGGATAAGGAACTGGCTCGATGGATGCACTCAAAGAGTTACAAGCAATGGCTCGATGTCCAGGTAGAGACCAGTGATGAGTGGAGTGCCTCAGGGGTTGGTACTGGGGCTGGTGCTCTTCAATATCTATGTCGGCGACATGGACAGTGGGACTGAGTGCACCCTCAACAAGTTTGTGACGACACCAAGCTATGTGGTGTGACTGATACACTGGAGGAAAGGGATGCCATTCAGAGGGACCTTGACAGGCTGGAGAGGTGGGCCTGCATGAACAGCATAAAGTTCAACAAGGCCAAGTGCAAGGTCCTGCGTGTGGATCGGGATAATCCCAAACACAAGTACATGCTGGGTGGAGAGTGGCTCGAGAGCAGCCCTGAGGAGAAGGACTTGGGGGTACTGGTGGATAAGGAGCTCAACATGAGCCAGCAATGTGCGCTTGCAGCCCAGAAAGTCAACTGTATCCTGGGCTGCATCAAGAGAAACATGGCCAGCAGGTCGAAGGAGGTGATTCTGCCCCTTTACTCTGCTCTCGTGAGACCTCACCTGGAGTACTGCATCCAGCTCTGGAGCCCCCGACATAAGAAGGACATGGATGTGTTGGAGCAGGTCCAGAGGAGGGCCACGAAGATGATCAGAGGGCTGGAGTACCTCTCCTACTAGGACAGGCTGAGGGAGTTGGGGCTGTTCAGCCTGGAGAAGAGAAGGCTCCAGGGTGACTTTATAGCAGCCTTCCAGTACCTGAAGGGGGCCTACAGGAAGGATGGCAAGGGACTTTTCACAAGGGTGTGTAGTGATAGGACAAGGGGGAACAGCTCTAAACTAAAAGAGGGCAGATTTAGATTAGATATTAGGAAGAAACTCTTCACCATGAGGGTGGTGAGACACTGGAACAGGTTGCCTAGAGAAACTGTGACTGCCCCCTCCGTGGAAGTGTTCAAGGCCAGGTTGGATGGAGTTCTGAGCAACCTGGTCTAGTGGAAGATGTCCCTGCTCATGGCACGGGGTTTGGAACTTTAAGGTCCCTTCCAACCCTTACCATTCTAAGATTCTACGATTCTATGAAAGAAAGGGGAAACAGGGAAGGAAGGGAGGGAGGGAGGGAGGAAGGAAGGAAGGAAGGAAGGAAGGAAGGAAGGAAGGAAGGAAGGAAGGAAGGAAG